>Reeses_p1__coassemble_125_pt1 | contig 75567 bp, 56 predicted proteins | sample Reeses_p1__metabat2_high_PE_014 | metagenome-assembled genome bin Reeses_p1
TTTATGCCGAAACAACCATTGGATATCTTTGCCAACAGTGAACAGGCACAAGTTCCGTGCCTTATCGGCAACAATTCAGCAGAAATGGGCATCGGAATGTTTACCATGGGGAAAAGCATCTCGCGCGAGAACCTCACACCCGCCGTTGAGTATTGGTTCAAGCAACCTGCTGACACCATATTCAAACTTTACAACATCACCAACGACGAAGACTTGCTGAAAATCCAAGGCTACGAACTTGCCGGTGATATGTTCATTTCTTATTCAACATGGAAATGGACTGACATGCAGGCAAAAGGTGAGCTACCTGTATTCCGATACAGATACTGCCACCCGAGACCGGCAATGAAAGACGAGACAAAGGAAAGCGGACTTGCCGGAGGTGTCAAGGATAAAGACGCAAACTCAAAGCCGGCTCCACAAACACCAGGTGCCGTCCATTCTGCCGACATTGAATACCAAATGGGAACGCTTTCAACAAACCCTGTTTTCGCTTGGAATGAAACAGATTATAAAGTCTCTAAAATCTTTATGACATATTTTCTAAACTTCATAAAGACTGGAAACCCTAATGGTAACGGACTGCCAAAATGGGATGCTATAAACGGACAAGAATTTGCACCTGTAATGCTTATTGACGCAAATCCACGCCAAGAAATCAATAAAAAAATGGAAAGCAGATACAGATTTATTGACGGAAACTTCTTTAAATAGTACAACATTTAAACCTAAATATTATGAAAAAAGAAATAATTGTGGCGATAACTACGACTCTATTGGCTGTTTCTGCCTATTCTCAATCGTATGAAAAATGGAATGACTTCTACAAACGCACAGAATATTTTGATGAAAACGGAAGAATGACCGGCTACTCAAAATATAACAAATCCTACAACAGGCTGGAATACTTTGACAAAGACGGAAGACTTATTAGCACGGAAAGATATAACGATTTCTACGACAAAAGAGTGGTCCGTGACCGTAATGGAGATATTTCAGGCTACAAAAAATGGAACGACTCCTTTAATCGTTACGACGTCTTCGACGCTGACGGAACGCTGAAAGGCTACTATAAGTACAATGCGTCTTACAAACGATGGGAATACACAGAAAGATAAATTTCTCCTTTGTTTTCTATAAATCTTCCCTATACCACAAATTCTCTTTAGCCTCATGCGCAAGACAGGTTGCGGCTCGGCATAAAAAATTCAAAAACTTGCGTTTTTACGTGTCTTCGATCTCGCCTTGCACTATCTTTTGATAAGATAGGCTGCGGCTCGGCATAAAAAATTCAAAAACTTGCGTTTTTACTTTTTTCTGCTCTCGCCTTGCACTATCTTTGTTCCCACAAAAATATGGTATAATGAAAAAGATTTTATCCATCGTACTATCTATGATAGTATTCATCTCAGCACAGGCTGCTGAGGTTGACACAATCACAGTATTCAGCAAGTCTATGAACAAGGACATCGCTGTATCCGTTATCCGTCCGTCAGAAATCGTTGACAACACTGAATTGCCAACTGTTTACCTTCTTCATGGATATGGAGACAACAACCTAAGAGGATATTTGAGTCTGACTGACGTTACTGACTATGCAGACGAACTTGACCTTTTCATTGTCATCCCTGACGGTGATACAAGTTGGTATTTCGACAGTCCTGTTGACCCAACATACAAATATGAAACTTTTGTAACGAAAGAACTTGTTGAATATATCGACAACAGTTACCCCACTGTAACAAATCGCAATGGAAGAGCCATAACCGGACTCAGTATGGGCGGCCATGGCGCTCTTTACCTTGCAATGCGCCACCAAGACATTTTCGGAGCGGCAGGCTCAATGAGTGGCGGAGTGGACTTCACCCCATTTCCAAATAACTGGGACATTAAAAAACGTCTTGGCTCTTTTGACAAACACCCGGAAAACTGGAAAAAGAACACAGTTGTCGCACAACTCGACAAAGTTAAACCAAACACACTAAGCATAATAGTTGACTGCGGTACTGAAGACTTCTTCTACCAGGTAAATCTAAAACTCCACGATGAAATGACTAAGCGAAATATACCGCACGAATTTACGACACGACCAGGAAAACACAACTGGGACTACTGGAGACGCTCTTTAAGAGACCATATCCTATTCTTTAACGACTTCTTCCTTCTCTCGGAAGGAAGCATTCCAGAAGAATAATTTAAAAGGCTGCAAAAACTGTGCAAAAATAAAAAAAGATAATTCTGCAAACTATTTAACATAATTGTTGTACTTTTGAAGAAGTAAACCGCAATCATTAAATAAAGCAACGCGATATGGCACGACCCAAGATATTGATAATCTATACAGGTGGTACAATCGGAATGATTGAAGACCCAAAAACCCATTCACTCAAGCCTTTTGACTTCACTCATCTTATCGACAACGTCCCAAAGATTCGCAAACTTGATTATGAAATAGACAATATCCAATTCCATCCTCCTATCGATTCATCGAATATGGATACGGAAAGATGGATAGAAATAGCGGCAAACATTGCTGACAATTATGCCGAATATGACGGGTTTGTTGTCCTACACGGAACAGACACAATGGCATACACAGCCTCTGCCCTAAGTTTTATGCTTGAAAACCTCCACAAGCCTGTAATCATCACTGGCTCACAACTTCCGATTGGAGAGGTTCGCACCGACGGCGAAGAAAATCTAATCACTGCACTACAGATAGCAGCCGCTACCGACAGTCATGGAGACCCTATGGTACAGGAAGTTGCAATTCTCTTTGAGGACTATTTGTGGAGAGGCAATCGAAGCACAAAGATGAGTGCCGACTACTTCAATGCCTTCAAAAGCAACAACTATCCCTATCTTGCAAAAATTGGTCTTGACATACAATTCTACAAGGACCGTCTTTTGCGTAACAACGCACACCGGCCATTAAAGGTTCAGTATAATATGGACCGTAATATTATGCTCTTCTCCATCTTCCCTGGCATGACTGAATCAACACTCCGTCACGCTCTCAACACTCCAGACATCAAAGGTATTGTATTGAGAACCTACGGAGCAGGAAACGCACCAACTTATGATTGGTTTATCAAAGCCATTCACGAAGCAGTTGAGCGTGGCATTGTTATCATCAACGTCACGCAATGCGTAAATGGCGGTGTAAACACCGAAAGATACGTAACAGGTTGCGCTATGTCAGAAGCCGGAGTTATCAGTGGCGGAGACATAACAATAGAGGCTGCTACAACAAAACTAATGTACCTTTTCGGAATGGGATTAGACTCCGAACAGGTAAAAAAATATCTCAACTGTTCCCTCTCCGGAGAAGTAACAATTTAACAACAATATAACAATAAGCATATCAGGTTTTTTTGCTGAACAAACCAATCGAAATAATTGTTATACATATAATGAAAATCAACAAATTAGAGCAAAGATACAAATAGAGCCCAATTAAAGTTTTTTAATACGGAAAAATTTCTACAATACATTGTTATTTGGAAAAAAATTTGTAATTTTGCGGCGATTTAAAGGTTTAAAAGATTGAATTTTTGAAATATTCACTATTATAATCAATTAAAATGAGTACACTCGATTTAACAAAGTACGGCATTACAGGTGCTGTTGAAGTTATCCACAACCCATCTTACGATCAGTTGTATCAAGACGAAACTAACCCAGCACTCGAAGGTTTTGAAAAGGGCCAAGTAACTGAACTTGGTGCTGTTAACGTGATGACAGGTGTTTACACAGGTCGCTCACCTAAAGACAAATTCTTCGTTATGGACGAAACCAGCAAGGATACAATCTGGTGGACATCTGAAGAATACAAAAACGACAACAAGCCAGTTTCTGAAGCAACTTGGGCTGAATTGAAGAAAATCGCTCAAAAAGAACTTTCTAACAAGAAACTTTATGTTGTTGACGCTTTCTGTGGTGCTAACGCTGCTACTCGTTTGAAAGTTAGATTCATCGTTGAAGTTGCATGGCAAGCTCACTTCGTTTCTAATATGTTCATCCTTCCTACAGAAGAAGAATTGGCTAACTACGGTGAACCAGATTTCGTTGTTTACAACGCTTCTAAGGCAAAGGTTGAAAACTACAAAGAACTTGGTCTTAACTCAGAAACTGCATGCGTATTCAACTTGACTTCTAAGGAACAAGTTATCATCAATACATGGTACGGTGGTGAAATGAAGAAGGGTATGTTCTCTATCATGAACTACTACAACCCACTTCGTGGCATCGCTTCAATGCACTGCTCTGCAAACACTAACAAAGAAGGAACAGACTCTGCTATCTTCTTCGGTTTGTCAGGTACAGGTAAAACAACTTTGTCAACTGACCCAAAACGTCTTCTTATCGGTGACGACGAACACGGTTGGGATGACGAAGGCGTATTCAACTACGAAGGCGGTTGCTACGCTAAGGTTATCAACTTGGATAAAGAAAGCGAACCAGATATCTACAACGCTATCCGTCGTGACGCACTTCTTGAAAACGTTACTGTTGACGCAAACGGTAAGATTGACTTCGCTGATAAGAGCGTAACTGAAAATACTCGTGTTTCTTACCCAATCTACCACATCGAAAACATCGTTAAACCAGTTTCTAAGGGTCCTCACGCTCACCAAGTGATCTTCCTTTCTGCTGACGCTTTCGGTGTCCTTCCTCCGGTTTCTATCTTGAACGCTGAACAAACTAAGTACTACTTCCTTTCTGGCTTTACTGCTAAGTTGGCTGGTACTGAACGCGGTATCACTGAACCAACTCCTACTTTCTCTGCTTGCTTCGGTGCTGCATTCCTTTCTTTGCACCCAACTAAATACGCAGAAGAACTCGTTAAGAGAATGGAAAAAGTTGGTGCTAAGGCATACTTGGTTAACACTGGCTGGAACGGTACTGGCAAACGTATCTCTATCCGCGATACTCGTGGTATCATCGACGCTATTCTTGACGGTTCTATCGACAAAGCTCCAACTAAGACTATCCCTTACTTCGACTTTGTTGTGCCAACTGAATTGCCAGGAGTTGATACTAACATCCTTGACCCACGTGACACTTACGAATGCGCTTGTCAATGGGAAGAAAAGGCTAAAGACCTTGCTGCTCGCTTCATCAAGAACTTCGCTAAATTCGAAGGTAACGAAGCTGGTAAAGCATTGGTTGCTGCTGGTCCTAAATTGTAATATTGTAACTAACTTTACTACAATAAATCCTTTAATCAAGGGAGTAGGTCAATCGACTTACTCCCTTGATTTTTTCTTTTTACAAATATGATGTATTTTTGCCAGCAAATTTAATGGTATGAATACGGAAGAATTTATCGAATATATTTCAAAGGTCAAGCCACTCGACAACCGTAGCATAAACCTTTACAAAGGAAACGACAACCTTACCAAAATAAGACGCCAAAATCTGGCAATATACCTCTCTGAAATGAGAAAACAGAATCCAGAAACTCTCCTTATTGGCGAGGCTCCAGGAATACACGGCTGCTACTATACAGGTATTGCCTTTACTGACGAATTCACGATTGTAACTGACTGTTTCTTTGAAAATAAAGGATACAGCATTCTGCAAGCAAAACCCGTCCCTGAAAAGGAACAAAGTGCTTACGCTATATGGGAAATTATTGGAAAGAGCGACAAAAAACCTCTTTTATGGAATATATACCCCTTCTACCCTTTCGACGACGGACAAGTGAACAGAACACCGTCAAAAGCAGAAATCGAACTTGGTTACGATATTCTCCATAATCTTCTCTCCGCATTCAACATCAAGCGAATATACGGACTTGGAAGAGTTGCAAGCAACCGACTTGGAGCGGACTATATAAGGCACCCGTCATACGGTGGCAAAGCCGCATGCCAAGCACGTCTAAAAGCCATACTCGATATAAAGGAATAAACGTCGATTAATTCAATGCGCCTGTTGCTTTCTGAAATTCAATCCAGCGAAGGAAGCAGTTTGTTTCCGCCTCTATAAGTGTAGTCTTTGCCTGTTGCCATATTGCCTGAGCCTCAAGATGGTCGGAAATAGTTTCCGTTCCCCTTTCATACTGCAATTTGCTTGCCCTTAGATTCTCTTCCGCTGCATCGACTGACGACTTAGCAAGTTTATGCTCCAAATACGCTTCATCAAGATTATTAAACGAGCGCGCAATATCAAGCCTCAACTTCTCATTGACATCTTCTCTTTCTGCTTCATACTGAGCATACTCGGCTTTTGCATATTTTATCTTATTAATCTTGTTTCCAGCATCAATCAAAGGGATAGAGACCTGAACGCCAACAAGAAAGCCCCAACCGTCAAGCAGATTTTGACCACTAAGGTCAAACCCACGAGAATAGCCAAACTGCCCTACAAGTCCAACCTGCGGCAAATAGTCACTCCTTGCAATATTGACCTTTTGCTTGGCAAGTTCACTCTTATGCTCCACCATAATAAACTCAGGGCGGTTAACGATATCCGAAACAGTTCCCTCGGCTTTTCCAGCCATTGGCAACGTGGAAGTCACGTCCAAATCCTCTGTCAGAGGCTTGCCGATATAATGGCATAGATTCATCTTTGCCAATCTGCAAGCATTTTCTGCCTTACGCAAATTTAGTTCGCACTCATTGGCCTTTACTTTTACTTTTAATACATCATTGCTTGACTTCATTCCTCTATTCTTTGCAATTTCTACCGCCCTCATCAATTCATCAAGCAAAGCGCCATACGCTTTTACAACTGCTACCATTTCCTTTGCCTTAACAACGTTTGCATAAGCCTTTGATGTTTCAACAATCACCTCAGATTCAGTCAAACGTCTGTTCTGTATGGCTAACTCATGTCCTAACTTTGACATTTTATAACCAGCCTGAATCTTTCCACCCATATAAATAGGCTGCTCAAGTTTCACTCCTCCATTAAAAATCCACCCGAGTTCATAATCAAGATTAAGACCTGGAAAATAAGCGACCTGCCCTGAAGGTTTCCCATCAGGGCCAAGAACCGGCAACATTCCAGACCCACTTGAATAAGACCCAGTTGTATTGGAATACATGACGCTTCCCGTCAACGATACAGTCGGAAAAAACAGCGCTTTAGAACTTTTTCTTCCGTACTGAAACGCCTCTTGCTTATACTCCGACGCACGAAGACTTTTATTGTTTTCCTTTGCCATAGAAAGGCATTTGTCAAGCGTCAATGCCTCTTGCGAAAAAGCAAGCAAAGGAAGTGCCGCAAGTATTAATAATATAGTTTTTCTCATCTTGTCTTAATTTTAAAGAAAATAGCATATAAAATTGGAACGAAGAATAAGGTTGCAACCGTAGAGAACAGAAGTCCACCCATAATAGTTGCAGCCATCGAACCGAACATAACATCACTCAACAGAGGAATCATACCGAGAATTGTTGTCAGCGAAGCCATCATAACTGGTCTGAGACGGCTTTCGGAACTTGTAACCAAAGCCTTTGCCGGTGGCATACCGCCTTTTATCTGCTCCTCTATCTCATCCATAAGAACAATACAGTTTTTTATCATCATACCAACCAGCCCCAAAGCACCAACAATAGCACAGAATGTAAAAGGCTGACCTGTAAGAAGCATTGCCCCAACAATTCCAATAGCAAGTAAAGGCACGCAGCAAATGATAATAAGTGGCTTCTTATAATCCTTGAATAGCATAATAAGAATTGCAATCATCAGAACAACCCCCAAAGGAACGTTCATAAACAGATAATACATCGTCTGAGTGCTCGCATCCCTTTCTCCCTTCCATTGGAGACTGTAACCCTCAGGCAAATGCAGACTCTCAATCTTATCGGCAATGGCAAGGCGAGCCTTTTCTGTCTCAATGCCTGGAACAGGAGAGCACATTATTGTTTGTGCCCTCTGACCATTATACCTCGGAACAACCGGGTCTTCCCATTTGACAACAATACCCTTACCAATCTGCTTCAACGGAGTAGTCTGCATTATCGCGCGAATTATCTCGTCACTGTCGATAACACCTGACTTAATTTTAAGCAAGGTTTCCTCATTAAAAGCCTCACTAAAATCAGGTATCATAGAGAATAGCGGAACGTTCTCCAAATTATCCATTTTCTCGCCGTTAGGACCAGCACATTTTAGGTAAATTGTATTCTTGTGCGTCCCCTCATAGAAATCGCCAACAGGGATGCCACCCGCTGCCGTTAGGACAGATGTTGAAATATCCTGCCTTGTCAAACCGGAACGGCGCGCAGAAGCCTGCTCATAGTCTATATCAAGCAACGGAACAGCAGGTTCCCAATCGGTAGTTATTGAATATACCTCTGGTGCCGCTTCCATAATCCTCCTCGTTGAGTCTGCAAGAGCATGCAAAACGGCAGGGTCCGGACCTGTAAACAGCACCTCAATTGGATATTTCTTATACATGATATTGTACATTTTCATTTTAAGATAAGCATCCGGGAAACGCTGTTTGAGTTCCTTCTCTATTTCTGCCATATTATCCTCCAACGCTTCAGGCGATTCGAAATCAATAATCAACTCACCATAAGAAAGCGATGGAGTTGCTATACTCCTAACGAGGTTATACCTCGCCGGAGTTCCGCCAATAGATGTTGTTATATTCCTTATCTCCTTCCTCGTTTTAAGATATGCCCTTATCTCGTCAAGGTCCTTCTCTACTTGTGTAGAACTGGTCCCTTCAGGAAGTTTGTACTCCAGATACAACTGGTTATACTCCATATCCGGGAAAAAGGCGTTTTTCATAAACTTGTAGCCATAAAGGCTAAAAAGCACCAAACCGATGGCAACAGCAACTGATGACACTTTATGCCTCAATGTGAAATTAAGCGACGAGCGAAGCCAGTCATAAACCTTTCCACTATATAATTCCTCCTTATCATTCACTTTCGGTTTTAGCCACCTGTCAGCCATCAATGGAACATGAATCAAAGCAAGCACCCAACTCAATAGCAATGACACGGCAAGGACAATGAACAAGTCACGAACATATACACCAGCAGTATCAGGTGACAAAAATACAGGAAGAAAAGCAAGTATTGCAATCAGTGTTGCTCCAAGCAGAGGCATGGCTGTCTTTTTACCAATAGCCGTCAAAGCCTCACGTCTTGGCTTACCGCGCTTAATATCAACAAGTATTCCATCAACGATAACTATAGCGTTATCAACAAGCATACCCATAGCAAGAATAAAAGCGGCAAGCGATACTCTCTGCATTGAGCCGTCAAGAATGCCAAGTATTGAAAAAGAGCCTATTACAATAATAACAAGACTAATTCCTATGATGATACCACTCTTTATGCCCATAGTGAGCATAAGGATAGCAACAACGATAAGAACAGACTCTATAAGGTTTAGGAAGAAAGTATTTAGCGAATTAGTAACCCTTTCCGGCTGATAGAAAACCTGATGATATTCAACGCCAGCAGGGAAATGGTCCGCTTTCAGTTCTGCAAGCCTTTTCTCCACTTGCTTACCAACCTTGACGATATCAGAGCCTGAAGCCCCAGCAACTGCAAAACCAATAGCGCGGTCATCGTTGTACTTAAGCGAGTTTCTTACTGGAGTAGCATATCCTTCCTCTACCTTTGCAATATCAGCCAATCTCAACTGGTCATCTTCATGACCTTGGATAATCATATTGCGAATTTGCTCCACCTTGCGGAACTTGTCGCTTACAGTAACCCTTACACGCTTCGGCCCATTGTCATAATATCCAGTATAAAATATGCCATTCTGACCGTTCAAAGTTGTCAATACTTCTGCAGGAGAAACACCAAGCGTAGCCATTTTTTCCGGCTGCATCTCAATATTGACACACTCTTCAAGTTCACCATAGATCGAAACTCTGGCAACATCCTTGATATTAGTCAATTCTCTCTGGATAAGACGTGCATAGTCAGACAATTTCTTTTCATCAACGCCGTCGCCCGTAAGAGCATAAAACATACCATAGACTAACCCGAAATCATCTTCAACCTTTGCTGTTGTTCCTGCAGGCAAATCGGTATCAGAAACTTTTCTGCGAAGCAAGTCCCAGCACTGCTCAATGTCGTCATCTGGAACAGTACTCTTCATTTCAATTTCTATCAATGAAAGGTCATTATATGACCAACTATAGACATAATCTACTTCACCTATTTCCCTGATTTTCTTTTCAAGAGGTTCTGTAACTTCCATCTCCATCTCATGCGCAGATGCACCAGGACGGACAGCAACAACCATTGCCGTTTTAACCTTTATCTCCGGGTCCTCAAGTTTACTCATCTGATATGCGGAAAAAATACCGCCTAAAAGCAGCACCGCAACAATAAAGTAAACAAGTTTCTTATTTTCGAAAGCCCATTTACCTAAATCAATCATAATAATCCTCCTATGTTTGTTTTAGATTTTTCCTTCAAAGGTCTGACTTTTTGACCTTCATATAATTTATGGACACCAACTGAAACAATAACATTACCATAATCAATGCCCTCAGAAATTATAGCCGAACCGTCAGAATGCAGTCTTTCAACAACAACATCTTTTCTGCTTATCGTTTGCTTTTTTTCATCATAAAGCCATACGCAACTTTTCCCATCTTTTTTGAACAAGGCAGTTGTAGGAATTTCTGTCTTGTTGCTCTCTTCTGTTCCGGTAACGAGAGTAACAAGCGTATTCATTCCTGGAGAAGGAGCGGGAGACAAATCAGATGGCAATTCAAGACGAGCCTCATAAAGTTGGTTAGCATTTGCTTTAGGGGTGACATTAGTCAAAACTAAAGGAACTTGCCGCTCTGGCAGATAATCGAACTTAGCATAGGCGTATATGATATTCTTCCTGTTCATAAATGTTGAAGAAGGAATATTTATCTCAACTTCCTGTTTCCCATTTGAAACAAGCGTAATAACAGGCATTCCTGCAGCGACTACCGTTGGTGGATCATAAAGTCTTTTCTGAACAAACCCATTGAAAGGAGCATAAATCTTAGTATCAGACATCTGATTCTTAGCATTTTCCAACTTTGCTGTTATCTGTTTCAATCCGTACCTTGCCTTATCGTACTCATCAGCGGTAGCGACACTATCTGAATATAGTGCTATCACCCTTTCCGCTTCAGCCTTAACACTATGATATTCTGCCTCTGTTGCATCTAACTGGACTTGATAATCACGTGGGTCTATTTCGGCAATCAACTGTCCCTTAGACACCTTAGAACCTTCATTAACGTAAACTTCCTTAAGATTGCCACTAACTTTAAAAGCCATATTAACCTCTTCAGCCGCAACCACCCTGCCTGGGAACTCATCGCTATTAGTACCGACAACCCTTTTCACAGAATAAAGCCTGACGTTTGGAACACTTTCTTTCGACGCACTCTTGTCTGAACAAGAAGAACAGAGCAGCAATGCTGCCAGCAAACATACTGTAAATCCTTTGGTTTTCATAAATTGAATTGCCTTAATAGTTGTCAGCAAATTTATACAATAGAAATGTCATTTCAAAGAATATAACCACGTTATTATTTTGATATTAGATTGTTTTTTTGTGCTAAAGAGAATGTTATAATATAGTTTGCATTTATATCCTTCTACTGCAAGGGAAAGACACATATACAAATTAATCTTATTCAATAAAAAACCATACGAGATGATGATTAATCATCATCTCGTATGGTTATAAGTTATAGGATTACCTTCTTATGCCAATAATTAATGTTTTACCGTGTTGAAATAGGCTTCTTTGCGAGTTTTGATATTTTCACGAAGGCATTCGCTATATAACCACGGTTCAGCCCCATGATAATCACCTACATTCAAAATATCAAGGATATTCGGCAATTGCGACCCGTCATAACCGTCAACGACAAGAACAAAATACTCTGTATCCATTGTTACTGTAATGTTTCCGTCAAGTTTTGCTGGAGTACCGTCGATAGTCCAGTTAACAGGGTTAATGCACATCACTGTTGGAGCACTTACAATTGGCTTGATATGCTTGACATCAGATACCGAATTATAGCAGATAGTAACGCCTGTGTCGTCTGCACAGGTAGCAGGTTTGATATTGCTTGACTCCTCCATATCTTTCGGCTCTACCTTATATCCGATAACGTATGCCGCTACCATTCTTGAATAAGTTTCACTGTCAAGCGTCTTCAACAACTCGACAACACTTTTTCCCCCTTGGCTAAATCCAGCAAGAATAAAAGGCCGATTTTTATTTTTTGTTTTAAGAAACTCATCGAAAGCAGCCTTGACATCAAGCCACGAAACTTTGCTATATCTGCTGGCTATGGTATCCTCGTTAAGCGTAGCCCAAGTATTTAGCGTTATATGTCGGTAATAGGGTGAATAGAAATTGTTTTGGTCAGCCATATAATCGGAAATCTTTTTCATTTCGATAGCCATATTGGCTGTATGCTTAGGATTATATACATCTGCATAATGGCATACTGTCCCATCACTTGAAGTCCAGTCAAACTCCCATGTTGAAGGCACATAGAAAACATCGATACCACTTCCGTCAACATCGTTTTTTACCTCATACCACATATCAGCAGAAGTATAATCCGGCTGCTTTGGGATAAATTCTACACTTGCCTTATTATCATTTTTACAGGCCGTAGCCAAAATTGCAATGAGAAATATCACTGCAAGGACATTAGTCTTCTTTTTCATTTCCATAAAATTTATAAGGCAAATATCGTAACAATTTCAATATAAATCAAGAAAAGAGGCGAAAACGTAAGGTTTTCGCCTCTTTTAAGAATGTTTAAAATCAAATTAGTATTCGTCGATTCTCGGCAATGCAATAATCTTATTATTGCAATTCTTTATAAATGAAAGAATCTCCTTTTTCTCCTTACTTTCAGCAACGTCAGCCTGAATACGCTTAATTGCATTGAAAATAGACACATTGCACTGATATATATGCCTGTAAGCCTTGGCAATATCGTCAATTCTATCTTCAGAGAAAAGGTCTGGCTTAGTTCGCATAACTGCTGCATTCACACCATAGTACATAGCAGGATTATGGGCCATAATAACGTATGGAGGAACATTACCCGATATTCTGCAACCACCCTTAATGAATGCCCAAGTACCGATTCTGCTGCCACCGTAAACCTTTACAGAGGTAGAAAGGATTGTACATGTATCAATCTTGACATCACCAGAAAGTTGAGAACTGTTACCAAGCACGCACTTGTCAGCAATATTGCAATCATGCCCAATGTGGCACTCTGCCATTAGAAAACAGTTTGCACCGACAGAAGTAGCCTTTCCTTCATGTATGCTTCGGTTGATAATTACCTGTTCTCTAACAATAGTATTGTCACCTATTGTGCAATAAGTCTTCTCGCCTTTCCAACGGAAGTCCTGAGGGTCAGCCGCAATAATAGCACCGTTATAGACTTTGATATTTTTCCCCAGTCTTGCACCATTCATAATGCTAACATAAGGATATATCACACAATTATCGCCAATCTCAACATCCTTGTCAATAAAGGCAAAAGGATGTATTACCACATTATTACCCAATTTAGCATCTGGGTCAACATAAGCCAATGGACTAATCATAGTTTTGTTTTTTAAGGAGTTAACAACTATCTACCACCACCAAGAGATTGATATAGACTTATTGCAGATTGCTTAGCCGCCAAATCACATTGCAATTTTGACATTTGAGCGGATAGCAAAGATTGCTGCGCAGTCAATACCTCCAAGTATGTTGCAGTGCCTAAAGATAGCAAATCATTATTATATTCCACTGCTTTCTCAAGGTTTTTAACTTGCTCATCAAGCAATTTAACACGCTCAGCATTCTTATTGTAAGAAACGAGAGCGTCAGAAACTTCAGCAGATGCACTCATTACAGTATATTCAAATGTATTAAGAGCCTGTTGCTGAGCAGCCTTGGCAGACTTCAGATTAGCGATATTCTGACTTCTGAAAAGAGGCATTGCTAAAGAAGCTGCAAGTTGGTAAAACCATTTTCCCGGATTCATGATAACACTACCGATAAGGTTCGTGAAACCGCCGTTAGCCGAAATTGTTATATTCGGATAGAAAGATGAGCGAACTTCGTTAGTGCTGTAATATGCAATAGCAAAAGCCTGCTCTGCTGCCTTTACGTCAGGACGGATTGCAAGATACTTCATAGGAACGCCTTCCTCAATATATTTAGGGAATGTCGGCTGATAGTCTGTATCTATAGTCCATGTTTGAGGCATTGAATTCAAAAGCAAAGACAATGTGCTTTGTGTTTGATGTATTTGCAATTCAAGAGCAGGTATTTGTGCTTGAATTGCAGCATAGTTAGCCTTGCTTTGAACAACAGCAACTTCTGTATATCGGCCGGATTCCTTAAGGTCTGACATTGTTTGAACGCTTTGACCCCAAAGTTCGGCTGTCTCTTTAGATAGTTCAAGTTGCTTGTTGAGCATAACCAAAGTGTAGTAGCAATTTGCAACAGCAGAGATAATGTTAGAGCGAACGGCCTGCTGATAATTTTTAGTTTGCAGAACCGAAGCCTGAGCCTTTCTCTTACCGTTTAGCAGCCCCCCAAATAAGTCAATCTGCCAACTTGCATTTGCCGGAATCTGGTATGACCAAGAGTCCTTGGTTATTTTAGACCCGCCGTATGAGGCAGTACCCACATTTGGAGATAGAGAGAACTGCGGCAAATAATTCAATTTTGCACCCAATAGTTGCGCATTCGCCATTTCAACATTAAGTCGAGCATTTTCAAGATCCACGTTCTTGTCAAGGGCAATCTGAATCAATGCCTGCAACTGCGGATCTGTAAACACTTTATCCCATTCGAGATTACCCAAAGCAAGAGAGTCAACCTCCTGCTTCTGAGCCTCTGCAATTTCGGCAGAAATACCAGTATCTGGCAACTCGAATTTTTTATAGATATGGCAACTGCCCATTGCGATGGCAAATACCATCGCAAAAGCAGTCATTATTATATTTCTTTGCTTCATAATAATTCAATTAATGGTTGTATTGTTCAATCTGATCTTGGATATCAGTATTAACGGTATCATTCCATTTGATTGGTGTAATCTTTTCCTGAATCTTCTGGAAGATAACGAATAAAGCCGGTACAATGAAAATCTGAAGAATCATACCGATAAGCATACCTCCTACAGCACCTGTACCAAGAGAACTGTTACCGTTAGCACCAACACCACTTGCAAACATCAACGGAAGCAAACCGATAATCAAGGCAAACGAAGTCATCAAAATCGGACGAAGACGAGCGGCTGCACCTGCAACGGCTGCACCTGTAATGCTCATTCCTGTCTTACGTCTGTCAAGAGCGAACTCTACGATAAGGATTGCATTCTTCGCCAATAGACCGATAAGCATAATCAAACCGATTTGCAAATAGATATTGTTGTCGATGCCAAATATCTTTGCAAAGAGGAATGAACCCATCAAACCAAATGGGATTGAGAGGATAACCGCCCAAGGCAATGCATAACTTTCATACTGAGCAGAAAGCAACAAATATACAAAGAGCAAGCAAAGACCAAATACAATAGCCGTTGACATTGGAGAACTTTGCGCTTCCTCACGGGTCATACCAGCAAATTCATAAGTGTAACCTTGTGGCAACGTTTCTGCGGCAACCTCACGAATTGCATTAATTGCATCACCATTTGAGAAGCCCGGGTTAGGCATACCACTAACGGCAATTGATGTATAAAGGTTGAAACGAGTGTAAGAGTCTGGTCCGTAAACTCTGCGCAATTTCACAAAATTTGTAATTGGAGCCATTTCTTTACCGTTTCTAATCTTAACTTGATTGAGCGTTTCCGGGTTGATACGAGACTCTGGATTAGCCTGCATCATAACGCGGTAGAACTTACCGAATCTGTTGAAGTTAGACACATACATACCACCATAATAGCCTTGCAAAGTTGACAAGATAGTGCTTTGTGAAATACCAGCCTGCTTAGCCTTGGCAACATCTATATCAACCATATATTGCGGATATGACGGATTAAATGTTGAGTATGCTCTCTGGATTTCAGGACGCTGGTTAAGTTTTGCAAGGAATCCCTGAACTGTCTGATAGAACTTGTTAATATCTCCACCTGTCTTATCTTGCATCTTGATTTCAAAACCACTGGTTACCGAATAACCGGAAATCATTGGTGGTTGGAAAATCAAGACATTACCATCTTTGATTCTTTGCTTAACCTGATAGTAAATCTGTCCGAGAACCTTTTCAGCACTCTGATCATCTGTACGCTCTTCCCAGTCTTTCAACTTAACAATGAATGTACCGTAAGTATTACCTTGTCCTGCCAAGAAACTGTATCCAAGAATTTCTGTACGTGAAGCAATAGCCGGGTTTTCTCCAAGGATAGCATCAACATCTGCCATTGTCTTTTCAGTCTTTTCAAAAGATGTTGCCGGTGGCATATCGACCATACAGAACAAAACGCCTGTATCTTCATTAGGAACAAGGGCTGATGATGTTGAAACCATCAAAGCAACCAATGCTACGATACTTGCACCTACAATACTGAATGATGTAATCTTATGGTCAATAAAGAATTGAACATACTTCTTATACTTTACAAGAACAGCGTCAAACATCTTGTTAAATCCACTATGGAATTTATGTACAAGTGACGGTTTCTTACTCGGCTTTCCACTGCCTTCTTCTGCTTCTTCCTCTTTCTTATGAGGTTTAAGGAACACTGCACAAAGAGCAGGAGAAAGAGTCAACGCATTCAAGGCTGAAAGACCGATGGCAATAGCCATTGTCAAACCGAACTGACGGTAGAACACACCTGAAGTACCTGGCATAAATGATACCGGCACGAACACAAGCATCATAACCAAAGTAATGGATACGATAGCACCGCCGATTTCCCTCATGGCATCAATAGACGCTATACGCGCTGACTGATAACCTTCATCCAATTTGGCGTGAACCGCCTCAACGACGACAATGGCGTCATCGACCACAATCGCAATGGCGAGCACCAAAGCTGAAAGAGTAAGAAGGTTTACTGAGAACCCGATAAGGTAAAGGCCGAAGAATGTACCAATCAACGCTACTGGAATGGCAATAGCCGGAATCAATGTTGAGCGGAAATCTTGCAAGAAGATATACACAACAAGGAACACAAGAAGGAATGCCTCAACAAGAGTCTTCAATACCTCATGAATAGAAGCAAAAAGGAAGTCGTTAACGTTCATTGAAACGTTGAACTCAAGACCTTTAGGCAAATCAATCTTAGCCTGTTCAATAACGTTCAACACTCCATTAACAACCTCTGTCGCATTTGAACCTGCTGTCTGGAATACAGCAGATGTTGTTGACGGGCATCCGTTTGTCTTGTTCTTAAAGCCGTAACTCAAACGACCGAGTTCAACTTCTGCAACGTCCTTCAAATATAGAATTTCTCCATTATCTTGAGCACGGAGAACGATGTTATCAAATTCTTCTGGAGTTACGAGACGTCCCTTTGTACGCATAACGTACTGGAATGACTGGTCACCGCTTTCACCAAACTGACCAGGAGCAGCCTCAATATTCTGTTCAGCAAGAGCCGCTGTGATATCAGCAGGCATAAGGTGGTACTGAGCCATCACATCAGGCTTCAACCATATACGCATAGAATAATCGGCACCGAAGACCATCGCGTCACCCACACCTGATACACGCTGTATTTGCGGGATAACGTTAATCTTCATATAGTTTTCGATAAACTCGTTATCGTAAGAATGATCAGGCGACAAAAGAGAAAATACCACCAACATAGAAGACTGACGCTTCTGTGTGATAACGCCGACTTTTGTAACTTCCGCCGGCAACATGTTCTGCGCTTTTGCAACACGGTTCTGAACGTCAACAGCAGCCATATCAGGGTCGAAACCTTGCTCGAAGTACACGTTGATTGTTGCACTACCTGTATTCGTTGCTGTTGATTCCATATAGGTCATACCTTGAGCACCATTGATTTGCTCCTCAATAGGGGCGATAACGGAGTTCAACACTGTTTTGGCATCTGCACCGGTATAGGTTGTTGTAACCGAAATTGTTGGAGGTGCGATGTCTGGATACTGGGTTACCGGCAGCCACAACAAACCGACAATACCCAATATCACGATGAATATTGAGATTACCGTCGAGAGCACAGGACGGTTGATAAAGTTATCTAATTTCATTTTTTGAAAATCTTAGTTTTTAACTATTTCTGTTGTGCTTGCGCTGCTTTAGTCGCTGCATCAACCGGATTGATGACAACGCCGTCTCTAACAATAATGCCAACACCTTCTACTGCAACTTTCTGACCTGGTTCCAAACCTTCGGTTACAACATAGTTCTTACCATCATTGTTTGAAAGGACTTGAATTGGCTTAGAAACGACCTTGTTTGAATCGTTAACAACGTATGCATATTTCACGTCCTGAATTTCTGTTGTTGCATTCTGAGGAATCAATATTACGCTTTTCTTAGTTACAGGGAACACAACTGAACCAGTTGAACCGCTACGAAGCATGCCGTTCTCGTTCTTAAACAAAACTCTGACAGAAGCAGAACCTGTCAAATTATCTATATTACCCGTAACTGTTGATACCTTTCCTTCATTTTGGTACTCTGTTCCGTCTGCAAGACGCAATTTAACACTTGGCAAAGCAGAAACTGCCTGTGCAAGAGTCATCTTACCGCCTTCCGTCATTTCAAGCACCTGCTTTTCATTAAATGAAATATACGCATAAACTTCAGAAATGTCTGAAACCGTAGTCAACGGTGTTGCTGAAGAAGGAGATGCAAGAGAACCTTCACGGTTTGGAATTGCACCTACATAACCAGCAGACGGAGATTTAACAACTGTATAAGATAGGTTTTTCTTAGCAGAAACCAAAGCAGCCTGTGCTTGTGCAAGTTGTGACTTTGCTGATGCAAGGCTATTTTGTGCTAATTGATTTTCGTATTCGCTGATAATGTTTTTAGCAAACAATTTTTCCTTGTTTTTTGCTGTAATAGTTGCACTATTGCAACTTTCACGTGCAACAGCAACTGCTGCCTCTGCTTGCGCAACCGCTGCTTCCATTTGAACTTGGTCAATGATGAATAAGGTTTGCCCAGCAGAGACATGCTGTCCTTCTTCAACACATACCTTAGTTATGAATCCTGAAACCTGAGGACGAATATCAACATCCTTTTTACCTTTGATAATTGCTGGATAGGATGTTTCCAATTCAGCATCGGTCTTACTGATTGTCATTACTGCAATGCTCGGGGCTGTTTGCTGTGCTTGCTGCTGACCCTTGTCAGAGCATGAAGTACCTGCAAGTCCAATCACAAGTCCTAACAATGCGACCGGTTTTGAAAGTCTGAAATTTTTCATTCTTTTCATGTGGTTTTGTTTCTAATCTATTGTTATTTTATTGTTTTCTTACCTTTTAACCTAAAACTGTTCGCAAAGTTACTATTTTTTTAAGCCTTAAAAATATGATATATATCACAATATTTACCCCCAAACTTATAAATTATGCTAAAAAATATAGTCAAATAACACATCAACCAATTTTACAAACTTATCGAACAATTTTACTTTTCCATATGCACTTTAATAACACATAAAAAGAGCACAAAGTTCAGCAATCAAGCCGATAATCTGTTAAATTGGCTGACTATTTAAAAAATCAAAGTTAAACGCTTAATATTTAAGCCATTTATATATATCCTTAAACGACGGTTTCTTGCCATGAATAAGGATTCCAACACGATATATTTTTGAAGAAACCCACAGTAAGAAGCCTATAAATCCAAACAACATAAACACTGATATTATCACCTGATAAATTGGCACGCCAAACGGAACTCTTACCATCATTACAAGTGGAGAAGTGAATGGGATAAACGAGCACCAGAAAGCAAGCGGCCCTTCTGGGTTTTGAGAACTGTAGAATCCGGCATAAAAGGCAAACATCATCAATATCATTACCGGCATCATCAACTGCCCCGAATCTTGAGGGTCATTGACTGCAGAGCCAAGCGCTGCAAGGACTGAAGCATAAAGCAAATAGCCTCCAATAAAATAAACAATAAACAAAATTCCTATTTCCAGAATTGGAAGCGATGAAAGTGCAGATATTATCTTCAATGCGTCTGCATCTACAGAGGGATTAGACACTAAAGAAGCATCAACAGGAGAACCAATAGGTATTCCTATTAAAATGCCGGCAACTCCTGTTATAATAGCCAGCAACAATCCCCAGATAAGCATCTGGAAAAGTCCGACCAAACCAATGCCGATAATTTTTCCAAGCAACAGTTCTATAGGCTTTATGCTCGACACTATCAACTCCACGATACGGTTTGTCTTCTCTTCCATAACACCTTGCATAACCATTGATCCATAAGAAAGAACAAACATATATATCAGGAAAGTTAAAACCATACCCATAACTGTTGCTATTTCTGAAATAGACTCCTGCTCCCCTTCATCAGTCCAGCGAATGGTAGCAACTTCTATCGACTTTTGCATATCATCAACTATGCTGTTCAGTTCAGGAATATTATACCTCTCAAACTTTTGTTTGCGGACCTTCTCGGTAAGTGTATTTTCCACCAATGTCCGCAAATCAGATGGCACCTCCTTCTGCGAAAATATGGCTGCACGCGTTGGATGGTCAACAAGGTTTGCTGTTATCTGAATAACGGCATCAACATCGGTAGAATCCGAACGGAATGATGCTGTCATTTTTTCGGTAGGAACAAATAGATACTTTTCATCACTTTTGAAAATTTCAGAGTACAGTCCCGTTTCATCAATTACAGCAACCGTTTGACGGTCAGAATCCTTAATAAACGACAGGGCAAGAGGCAAGAAAATCAGCGCTGCCATAAGAAATGGAGCGAGAATAGTCATTATAATAAAGGATTTTTTCTTAACATAAGTCGTAAACTCACGCTGCACGACAATCCATATTTTACTGCTCATAGTTGCTACTGTTTAGGGGTTGTTGAATGTTCTGCTCGCCAACGACCTTAATAAAGATTTCGTTCATCGACGGGATAAATTCTTTAAAGGTACTAATCTCTATTTTCTGCGCAAGGGCGGAAACTAATTCTGAATTTGTCATTTCCTGATGCTTTTTAAGTTTGTACCTTGTCGTATCGCCTGCAGCTTCTATCGACAAGATTTCCACCCCATCCACCGGTGGCAAAATCTTTTGAGAATCCGCCTCAACATAGAAAAGATTTGACTTGAACTGACGGCGCACGTCATCTACGCAGCCTTCAAGAACAAGATGAGAACGGTTGATTAGCGCAATATCGTCACAAATCTCTTCAACGGAATTCATGTTGTGCGTAGAGAAGATAATGGTGTGACCCTTTTCTTTTAATGCAAGTATTTCAGACTTTAGCATCTCGGCGTTTACCGGGTCGAAGCCGGAAAAAGGCTCATCGAGGATTAGCAGTTGCGGTTCATGAAGGACAGTTGTTATAAACTGCACCTTCTGCTGCATACCTTTAGAAAGTTCCTCAACCTTTTTGTTCCACCATTGGCTGATGTCAAATTTTTCAAACCAGTATCTCAACCGCTTCGTTGCCGTTGCCTTGTCAAGGCCCTTCAGACGGGCAAGATAGATAGCCTGCTCGCCAACCTTCATCTTTTTATACAAGCCTCGCTCCTCTGGTAAATAACCAATTTTATACACATCCTCAGCCACCATAGGATGACCGTTAAAGAAAACCTCTCCGCTATCAGGTGCTGTTATATGATTAATAATTCTTATTAAAGTGGTTTTTCCGGCACCGTTTGGCCCAAGCAGACCAAAGATGCGACCTTGCTTAACGTTGACACTAACATTATCAAGGGCTGTATGGTTAACAAACCGCTTAACAATGTTGTGTGCTTCTAAAAAATTTTGGTTACCCATTTATTGTAGTGTTATAAATTAACAGTTAGCCCTTCATTGGCAAGGATGGTTTCGGGGAATACAGCCTGTGCCTCTTTTAGAAGGAGTGAATCATCAGTATATCTTGAAGAAAAGTGTCCAATCATAAGTTTTTTTACGCCAGCCATCTTGGCAATATTCGCAGCATCGGCTGCAGTTGAGTGGCAAGTTTCCTTTGCCCTGTCCTTCAGCGAAGAATCGAAAGTCGCCTCATGGTAAAGCAGGTCAATACCCTTTACCTCGTTGGCAACCGCCTTTAGTGGCAAAGTGTCTGAAATGAAGGCATACGCCCTGCTCGGACTGGGTGCCGTTGTCAATCGCTCGTTAGGGATAACGGTACCGTCTGTTTTGACATAGTCGTTACCCTCCTTGATAGAATTAAGATAGCAAAGAGGAATACCGTAGAAATCGATCATTTCTCGGTTAATGTGTCGCAACTTCTCCTTTTCGCGAAAAACAAAACCGCAGCACGACTTACGGTGCTTCAAAGGCACAGTATTAACCGTTATAGACTTATCCTCATAAATAATATTATTCCCATACTCATAAGGAATAAACTCTACCGATAACTTTGAAACGGTAAAATCGACAAGCGGCTTGAGCAAATCAACGCCCTCTTTCGGCAGGTGAACAGAAACAGTTCCATTATGTCCCGATAGAGCAAGCGTAGAGAGTAGTCCTGGCAGACCATAGCAATGGTCTCCGTGCAAATGGCTGATAAATATCCTGCGAAGCCTTCCCGGCTTAATATTCATCTTAATCATTTGCATCTGCGTCCACTCTCCGCAATCAACCATAAACAGATTACCGCGAAAGTCAATAACTTGCGAAGTGGGATTATGTCTGAATGTGGGTTTAGCCGACGCACAGCCTAATATAGTTACACTAAATTGCTCCATAAGGTTATAATTTACACAAAAGGTTTGTGATTACAAAGATAATACAAACCAAGAGGAGAAAAAATAAGTTTACAATTTTTTCCAGGGTGAAATTAATCGTGCGCTGAGCAAAAAACACTTGTGATGAGTTCCGGCTATTAAATACCGTATCATACAACATAGTTACAACACAAAAAAGGAACTGATATTATTCAATTATTTTAAATGTAGGAATCCAGAAAGGTTCAACATCCTCTGAATTTTCAAGGATTCTGCAAGCGCTGATATAACGCTTCGCATAGTATTTTTCTGTAGATTTAGTAATAGTTACCCCTTTTGAGCAACTTGCATGAATAAAAGAAAATTCACCAGTTTCTTTATTAACGTTAGTCACAATACCTACATGACCGATATTACGACTGCGGCTACTTCTTCCTTTAAAGAAAACAAGGTCACCTTTCTTTAACTGGCGAGGGTCTGTTATTTCCGTCTCTTTCTGAAACTGACCACTTGAAGAGCGAGGCAAACTAATATCCATCTGCTTGTAGATATAAGAAGTAAAGCCTGAGCAGTCAAAACCTCTATTAGGATTGGAAACGCCATATCGATAAGGAGTACCGATATGCTCCATCGCCTCACTGACAATATCCTTACCTGTTGCGGTAGAAATATCACCTTTGATGACGGTTTGAGCATTCGATACAAATACCGAAATTACCATTACCATTATTATGAGAAGTTTTTTTCGCATCTTTTTAACTCTTACGTTTGCAAATTTAAAAAAACAGATTGTCTTTGTCAATAGGTGAAATGGTATAAATCAAAACTTTAAGGACTTTTAAAAAGTAATGCATACCAGTTTTCAGTTTTTAACATTTTTCGTTAAACCCCTTTTGTATGGTTACTCTTTTAAACAAAAAAGGAGGATATTATTGTTTTTGTTTTATTATCCACTATCCTTTCATTACTTTTGTAAAAAATATTACGACATGAAGAATCTCAATGGCTCAACACTGCAGTTTGAGCAAGACAATATGATAAATTTTGAAGAATCAACACATACATATACGGATAAAGACGGTAACACTCTAACATCTGTCAGCAATGTTATACGACAATTCTTCAAGGAATTTGATGCGGAGTACTGGAGTCTTAGGAAATGCTATGGAAACGAGAATGCTGCAGCAGCGCTACGCGAAGAATGGGAATGCAAGGGCTGCTTTGCAACACAGGCAGGCACTTTTCTTCATTTGCAGATTGAAAATTACCTTAACGGAAAAACAGATGCTTCTATGAGATGCAATATGCGCTTTGAAGGAGAATACCTTTCAAAAGAAGACACAACTTCTATTGAAAAGGAATGGAATCATTTCTTGAAATTCAAGGAAGAAGTTCCATTTACACCGTTCCGTACAGAATGGAAAGTTTGCGACTTTGACAGAAAAATTGCTGGGACAATTGACCTGTTATGCTCAAATGAAGACGGCACATACGAAATGTTTGACTGGAAACGCAGTTCAAAAATTGACCCGAACGAAATCAACAAATGGGATAATGGTATTAATGGGCTTGAGCATCTGACGGATACTTCCTATATCCATTACTGTTTGCAGCAAAACTTGTACCGTTATATTCTTGAAAAAAATTACGGCTTGAAGATAAGCAAGATGAATCTGGTAATTCTTCACCCTTTATATAATTCATACCGCGTAGTAACAGTTCCGCGAATGGAAAAAGAGGTGGAGATAATTTTAAACAGGTTCTGCGTAAAATAATAAAAAGCGTCACAAATATTTGCGACGCTTTTTACATTTATAGTAACATTTCTTTTAATTCCTTTACCCCTTCTGTCGCAGTCTTGGCAATAACCGTAACGCCACTGGCTTCAATCTTCGCCGGGTTCGGGTCTATATAGTATATCGGAGTGCCTTGTTTTGCGTAGTATAATAGTCCCGCCGCAGGATAGACTACCATTGAAGTACCTATAATAACAACAATATCAGCATCTTTAACAATTTTAGCCGCTATGGTGATGTTAGGAACAGGCTCTTCAAAAAATACAATGTGGGGACGTACTTTATGTCCTTCAATAACAGTATCGACTGATGTCTCAAGATTGTCTTCAGAAAGTTCAAAAACCAGATTCTCATTATCAACAGCCTCAACCTTCATCAATTCACCATGAAGATGCAGAACTGAAGAACTGCCTGCCTTTTCGTGCAGATTATCTACATTTTGAGTAATAACCTTAACATTAAACTTTTCTTCAAGGTCAACAATTCCATAATGGCCTGCATTAGGCTTGCACTCAATAAGTTGCTTACGACGCTCATTATAAAATTTATGAATGAGAGCAGGATTTCTAAGAAATCCCGTATGACTTGCAACTTCCATAACTGGATAGTTTTCCCAAAGTCCATCAGCATCGCGGAAAGTCTTGATACCACTTTCAGCACTCATGCCCGCACCAGTTAATATTGCTATTGTCTTTTTCATTTCCATTGAATTTGATTGGTAAAGTTATGATTTTTTTCATACATTTGCAATGCTATGCGAACAATCTTACTAACCATAACAATTATTCTTATAATAGCATTTTCCGGATGCCGTCCAGCAATGACAGCACCCGACTTTTATATGGAAACCAGAAAGGGGCTGAAGGTTTCATTAAAGGAGATTGACAGTAAATACACATTACTTTACCTAAACGACATTGACTGCGAAGACTGTCACTCCGTAAGTGATAGTCTTAAAAACTCAATAACGATAAACGATGCTACACAATCTGGCAAACTGACTATTCTATCCGTTTATGTTGGAGAAAATAAAGTTCAGTGGAAAGAAATGAATCCCATTTCCTGCAGAATAGAATGCATTGACGAGAAAATGAGCGTTTTAAATCAAACAGAATACATCTACGAAACATTTCCAGCTCTGTTTTTGTTAGACAGCAAGAAACGGTTTATTTTCCAGAACACCAGCGTTTCTCAATTAGTGGATTTTTTGAAAAAAAGATAAAATGAAAAAAATTGCTTTAGCACTAACGTTGCTTATTGCAACGCTACTTCCTGTTCCCTCATCTGCTCAACGCAGAATTATTGACACTTCAAAACCAGATAAAATATTAACAGTAGGAGCCCGCATTGGACTTAACTCATCTGGAATAGACAACAACTATCTATCCCTGCTATCAGATATGATTCAGAATAATTTCTACTGGAGAATGGGCGGTCAGATTGGTGGAGTTGTTGACCTGCATTTCCGAAAATTCTTTGCACTGGAAACAGGTGTTTTCTGGGAGTTGAGGAACTATGAATGTGCACTTATGTCGGCAAACTACGTTGACGACTATATGGGAAGTATGTTTGTCCATTCAAGAGCAAACTACCTAAATTTTCCGGTTGTTGCCTCATTCCGCCTCAACATCATTCCACAATCAGTGTGGCATTTTGACCTTGGCATATATTACGCATACGGACTTAGCGGCAAGAAAAAAACGCATCAATACTATGCCTTTTCTGACGAAAACGGACAGTTAATTTTTGACCAACAGATAGATAAAACAAATTATTTTAAAGCACAAGCAAAAGACTTTCTCGCTGTTGGCCACTCGGACTTCGGTCTTAGGATAGGGACAGGCATAACCTTTCTCGACCACTATTTTATCGGCGTTTACTATCAGCGTGGTTTGAAAAACATTGCAAAGAATATTGAAGGAACCGCAAAGGTTAAACTTAACAACGTCAACTGGCACGTCAACATTGGCTATAACTTCTAATTGGAATACAGCCTACCCTAACTTCTTGTAAGTATCTTTCCTCTGCAAATAGTAAGAAAGAATAATATTCTTTTTAAAACAGTGGAAATTGCCTTCTATTGAGTGGCTCGGCTGAATGCCATCATAGCGACTCCGGTACTTGCGGAAATCATTATGCGCATTGATAACCGCCTTTGCATTCTTCATATCGAATTTTGCAAGAAACATAAAGAAAGCCAAAGTGTCGTAAAGGCGTCTGATAAAAAGCACCTTTCTTCCTCTTTTCTTGGGCAGGTTCTTATATAGCAAGAACAAGTTGTTTCTAAAGTTAAGATATGTCTTTTTCGGGTTTGAAGCAGGGAGGCTGCCTCCTCCAAGGTGATATACCTTACTTGATGGAACAACTTTTATCGAATGTCCTTTTTGGTGTATTCTCCAGCAAAGGTCAATCTCTTCCATGTGTGCAAAAAAATCCTTGTCAAGCCCTCCAACTTCAAGATAGACATCAGTTCTGACAAACAAAGCCGCACCGGTTGCCCAGAAAATCTCTATAATGTCGTCATATTGCCCATTATCATTCTCAACACTGTCAAACACTCTGCCTCGGCAATATGGATAACCATGCTTGTCAATAAAGCCACCACAAGCACCTGCATATTCAAAATAAGTCCTGTCCGAATCGGAAAGGATTTTAGGCTGAACAGCCGCAACATCTCTGTTTTCCTCAAGATATTTATAAAGAGGTTCCAACCAATGAGGAGAAACAGCAACATCTGAGTTAAGCAGAAGGGAATATTTATATCCCAATTGCCTGATAGCCCTGTTATAACCTTCTGCAAAACCATAATTTTCATTAAAAGCCAATAACTTAACTGTTGAAAATTCGCTTTTTATTATTTCAACAGAATTATCAGTACTGCCATTATCAACAACTACGACATCGGCTATCTGGTCATTATTATTTTCCACTACTGACGGCAAATATCGTCTGAGCAATTTCGCTCCATTCCAATTAAGGATTATAACGCCTATTGGTTTCATTTATTTATGTTTTGGTCTGCGCCAGCGGTTATGCGTCCATAACCATATTTCAGGCTGGCACTTGATTTTTTCTTCCAATATCTTTGCAAAAGTGTCGGTAATCTCGTATTCTCCGCATTCCTCTGCCTTTTCTGCAATATCCCGTAAACGGACAACATATTTTCCTCGGCCAACCTTGGTTACATCGAAAAACATCACTGCCGCCCGCAGTTTCTTGATTATCAATTCTGTACCCGTTATAAAGGGTGTTTCCTGATTAAGGAACATAACACTGTGGTCGCCGTCATTGTGGCTAGGCTTTTGGTCTGAAATAAAACCGGTAACGAAAACTCCTTCGCGACGGTATTGAAGCAAGGTTCTCAATACATTCGACTTGGCGATTGAATGGGTATTGAATCGATTGCGGAGATTGTAGTAGAATTCATCAAACCACTTGTTTCTTAGAGGGCGATATACTTGTGAAAAATGCACGCTCTCTGGAAATTCGCCCCAAAGGACGATTGAAGTAAGCCATTCCCAATTGCCATAGTGAGCTGCGTAAATGGCAACAGACTTACCTTCTTCAGCAAGTTGCTTGACCCTTTCACAATTCTCAAAACGGATATGTTTTCGCATCTCATTGTCACTGATATGAAGCAACTTTATTGTTTCCATAAAAGTGTCGGTGAAATGGCGGTAAAACTTATTGATAATTTCTTTTCTCTCTCTTTCTGTCTTTTCTGGAAAAGAAGCATCAATATTAGCCTTTACTATTTTCAGTCTGTATCTTGCTATTCTATGCGTTACAAAACACAAAATATCAGAGAGAAAATACAGAACAGAAAACGGAAGCAATGCCAGTGAGTGGAAAAAAAGATTCAGCGGCGAATAGAGGATATTTCTTACTTTCCTGTTCATAAGACTTCTCCAATTACCAAATCGTCATCACCTTTGCTGACTAATTTAACCATAACAACCTTATTCGCAAGGTTATCATCAGCAGGAACCTCAACTCTAAGATAATTATCGGTAAAACCTTTCATCTTTCCGCCTTCTGTTGTATGCTCAAAAAGAACAGGACGAACTGTTCCGATAAACTTATCTGTAAAGGCAGATAATTTTTTGTCAGAAACTTCCATCATCCGTTTTGTTCTGATATGTTTCTCCTGCTGGCTAACAACATACGGAATCTTCAAAGCAAGAGTTTCCGGACGCTCAGAGTAGGTAAATACATGAAGTCGGGTAATATCAAGAGATTCAATAAATTGCTTTGAATCTTCGAAAATTTCCTTTGTTTCACCACGCATACCTGTAATCAGGTCAACGCCAATAAACGCATCAGGCATAGCAGCCTTGATTTTCGAGATTTTATCTGCAAAAAGTTGGCGGTCATAGTGGCGACGCATCAATTTAAGCATCTCATCGCTACCTGACTGCAAGGGAATATGGAAATGCGGCATAAAACGCTTTGACTTGGCAACAAGTTCAATCGTTTCATCTGTCAAAAGATCCGGTTCAATAGAAGAGATACGGTAGCGCTCAATACCTTCCACCGCATCAAGAGCCTTTATCAAATCGTGGAAAGTACCTTCAGAGAATTTTCCGAAATCACCGATATTAACACCAGTGATAACTATTTCCTTACCACCTTCTGCAACAACTTGTCGTGCTTGTTCAACGAGGTCAGGGATTCTGCCGCTGCGACTTCTGCCCCTTGCTCGTGGGATTGTGCAGTAACTGCAATAATAATCACAACCATCTTGCACTTTAAGGAAATATCTTGTTCTGTCGCCTCGAGAGCAAGAAGGAATAAACGATTTCATATCTTTCAGCGGAGTAATCTTCACCACTGGCTGCTTTTCAGCATACCAGCGCTCAATAAAATCCGCTATCTCTCCTTTCTGGTCATTACCCAAGACAAGGTCAACACCCTCAATAGCCGCAACCTCATCGCTTTTCAGTTGGGCATAGCATCCGGTTACTACGATAACCGCTTCAGGGTTTTCCTTAGCAATCTTTCTTATTTCTTGACGGCATTTCTTATTGGCAGATTCAGTAACTGTACAAGAATTGATGATGCAGATGTCAGGTTTCTCATCTGCCCGTGCAGCCCTAACACCCTTTTCCATCAATAGTTTACCTATTGTTGAAGTCTCTGCAAAATTCAACTTACAACCAAGAGTATGAAATTCCGCAGTCAAATTACCAAATGTATTATTGTCTATCATTTTGCAAAGATAGTGAAAGTTGAATGCAAAAAAGCAAGTTTACTTGATTTTTTGCTTAAACGCATCCTATCTTGGGCATAGCCAAAGTAATACAAACCGAGAGGAGAAAAAATAAGTTTACTTAATTTTTTATTCCAAGGTGCAGTTTACCTTATCAAAAGATAGTGCAAGGTGAGAGCAGAAAAAAGTAAAAACGCAGTTTTTTGATTTTTTATGCCAAGCAGAAGCCCATCATGGGCGGAGCAAAAGTAGTGAAAGTTGAATGCAAAAAAGCAAGTTTGACTGAAAAAAGCGGGTCGCACATACTATGCAACCCGCTTTGGCTTATAGTTCCTATTATTGTATAGTCCCTATAATTTACTTCAATTCAACGAAGTTCTTTGATGTTATGTTGTCAGAGGCATTTCCAACAGAAATCTGGTAGCGACCCTTATTAGTTGTCCAGCCACCTTTCGCTTCATCGTAGAAGCCAAAAGAATCAGACTTCAAAACAATCTTCACGTCCTTTGTTTCACCTGCCTTCAACGATACCTTTGCGAAACCTTTAAGTTCCTTTACAGGTCTGTCAACAGTAGGCTTAACTTCAGAAACGTAAACTTGAACAACTTCCTTACCGTCAAGGTTACCAGTATTTGTAACAGGAACTGCCACCGTCACCTCATCGCCAACGGATGCGGTTTCAGCATTCAAGGCAGATTTGCCGAATTTGAAAGAAGTATAACTCAAGCCGTGACCAAAGGCAAAGAGAGGTTTGATTTTCTTTGACTCTGCCCAACGGTAGCCAACATAGATACCTTCTTTATACTCCTCATCGATAATCTTTTCATCTTTTCTCCAAGTACCAGGATATGTACCCAAAGCGTGAGCACCATATTCATTAAGGCTATTCATCCAAGAGAAAGGCAATTTGCCTGACGGGTTAGCATCTCCAACGAGAACAGAAGCAAGTGCATTACCAGCCTCAGAGCCGATAAACCAGCCTTGAACAATAGCCGGAACCTTTTTGCTCCATGGCATTGCAACAGCATTACCACTAATATTAACGTAAACAAGGTTCTTGTTTGTACCAGCCAAAGCCTCCATCAACTTATCTTGAGCGTAAGGCAATTCAAAATGCTTGCGGTCGTGACCTTCAGCATCCTGATAGTCGCTCTTGTTAAGTCCGCCAAAGACAATGACATAATCCGCAGTCTTCGCCTTTTCAACAGCCTCGGCAATCAGTTCTTCTTCCGAGCGCTTATCGTCAAGGTCCTGACCTGTCTTAACGCCATTATACTCACCTGTAATATCGCCAACATAACCGCGGGCATAATCAACTTCCGCAATGCCTTCAAGACGCTTTTTCAAGCCCTCGAGAGGCAAAACCTCACGCTGAACCTTTAACGAAGAAGAACCGCCGCCAACAGTCATCATCTTGATAGCATTTTCGCCAACAACAAGCACCTTCTTAACAGTCTTCAAATTTATTGGCAAAACGTTACCCTTATTTTGAAGTAGCACGATACCATCTTCAGCAATGACACGAGCAGCCTGATAATGCGATTCAGAACACATAAAACCAAACGGTTTGTTGCGGTTCATCGTTGTGCGGAAGAATAGGCGGAGAACGCGTCTCACCTTATCGTCCAATTCTTTAGTAGAATACTTGCCTTCAAGAATTGCACGCTTGTAAGGCATTGACAAATAGTAATTGTCATATGCATTTGAGGCACCGAAAGAAAGACCGTCAGTCCATGTTCCAAACTCCATATCCAAACCATTCTTTATAGATTGGTCAAGATCGTGGGCTCCACCCCAGTCACTGACAACAACACCGTCATATTTCCAATCCTGCTTCAATATTTTATTCAACAAAATATCATTATGACAGTTGTGCTGATTGTTATAGAGGTTATATGAGCCCATAATGCCCCACGTTCCTGCCTCTGTTACCGCCGCTTTGAATGCAGGCAAATAGATTTCATGCAACGCACGGTCGCTGACAATAACATTTACATTATTACGGTATTCTTCATCATTGTTAAGGGCATAATGCTTCACGCAAGCGGCCACACCCTTAGACTGCAGACCTTTAATATAGGGGACAACCATTTTAGAAGCGAGATACGGGTCTTCGCCCATATACTCGAAATTGCGGCCATTAAGTGGTGTTCGATAAATATTAACACCAGGACCGAGAATCATATCCTTATCGCGATAAAGTGCTTCCTCGCCGAGATTACCACCGTAAATCCAAGCCATATCCGGATTCCAAGATGCAGCAAGGCAGGTAAGAGCAGGAAAGGCAACGCAGGAGTCGTTAGTTTGTCCTGCTTGTTCCCATTCATCCCATAGAACGTCGGGACGCACACCATGAGGTCCGTCATCAGTCCAAAAATCCGGGAAGCCGAGTCGCTTTACCCCTGCGGAAGAGAACTTGCTCTGAGCATGTATAACCGCAATTTTCTCATCGAGAGTCATACGGCTCAAAGCATCATCGATTCTTGTCTCAACAGGAAGACTTTCATCAAGATATGCCGGCACTTTCTGTGCCTGCACAGCAAGCGGCAAAAATGCTGCTGCTAAAACGGAAAATATTAATCTACTACTCATTTTTTCTGAAATATACGAACATAATCTACTTCCATAGTTACAGGCAATGCACTTGGGTCAACGCCATTCATACCACCCCACATACCACCCCAAGCGAGGTTAAGTATAGGATAGAAAGCGTAATGGAACGGCCATTGGTTATGGTCAGAGCCAAGTTCTTTCTTTGTAACAGCAAGTTGAACCTTTCCGTCAACATAGGTTGTAATTGCATCTTCTGTCCATTCCAAAGCATAGACATGGTATGCACCTTCTGCATCTGGAAGAGTCATTGCATGTGTCTTCTGCGTGCCGATAGTGTGGTTGTAATCTTGCGTATGGATTGATGAAGAAACTTCGTTAGGAACACAACCAACTTCTTCCATAATATCAATTTCACCACATTTCGGCCATGGGTTAGAAGCAAAGTCATTACCCACAGGCATCATCCAGTATGCAGGCCATGTGCCTTTTCCTGATGGCAATTTAATACGAGCCTCAAAATAACCGTACTTCCAGCCTTCATCCACCTTCGCATAAACACGGCCAGAATAGACTTTGCCATCTTCCTCAAAGCAGTTGATTGCCAAATGTCCTGCAACGAGTTCCGTTACCTTTCTTCCAGACGGCGATGTTTCACGAACATAATTCTGCAATTCATTGTTCACCCAACCGGCTTTCTGCACTTCATGTGTCCAGTCAGAGCCAAGAGAGCCTTCCTCACTAAACTCATCATGCCATACTAAAGTATATCCTTCAGGCGTAACAATATTAACTTCTTCTCCATCATATTTTTCTTTTGGAGCCTGTGTTACATTAATAACCTTCTTATTTTCAGCATTGGCTATAACAGTTATGTTGCAAGTTCTTTTTTCTGTTGTCGTGTTTGGCTGAGCAGTGATTGTTACATTTGCACTGCTTGCCGAAATTTTGGAAACAGTGAATGTGAGCCAGTCGTTTTTATCGGCCTCAACAGTCCATTCGCTTCCTATTACAGTAACCAGAACTATACTTTTTCCACCATCCTTGGTAAACTCAACATTAGAGGGAGAACATGAAATACTGACATTTTGCGGTTCTTGACCGTTAGCGCCATTATCATCGCCACACGACAGCAAAGCAAGGCAAAATATCGACAAAAAACTCAATAGTTTCATTTAATTGATGTTTTATTAAGGATTGGAGCAAGAAATTATCTCACTCCAATCCGTTTTATTAAAGTCACTTCTTAATAACGCAGATATCGTAGATATCAATTTCAGTACCCTTCTCTGCTCCGGCGAAGTCCATTACCAACCTCATCTTAGAAGCATCCTGAACAGGTAACTTAACGTTTTCGTACTTCCAAACGTGCTCACCCTTGATGCTAACGCGGTCAGCCATAAAGAAATTATCATCGTTACCATCTTCAGTAAATTTCAATGTCATACCCGGCAATTCCTTTGAAGTGCTTACGCATACAGAAATGTCGTAGGCATCAGCCATAGCGACAGGAAGTTCAACGTCGATTGAGTACTGTGCGTGCCATTGTTCATTAACTGTTGTTTCAGGAATAACAATCTTGTGGTGGCTACCTTCAAGTTGGCAGTTGATTGTTACACCCATATCAGCCCAACCGGCATCACCGAACCACGTTGTTTCCTTATATTTGCCAGGAGCATCAAATTGCTTCCATACATTTCTTGAATCGTTGTAGTCAAACGGAGTTGCAAGTTCAATAGGCATTTCAACGTTGTTGTACTGTGTTTCCATAAGAACGAAGTCTTCGATAATGATTTCTGTTCCAGCAGGAGTACCGCCAAAGTCGAATACTACCTTAGCATTACTCAAGTCAACGCCAGTCAATTCAGAAGCATAAACGCATTGCGGTTCGTTGCCTTGCTTGATTTTGAAATCCTTATCCATAAGGATAGCATTATCGTCATCAGTCTGGCAGATTTTGATTTTAACGCCATTTGTTGTAATTGGGTTGCTTGAAGTAATGATAGCAGAGAAGTCGTAAGTTGTTCCAGCCTTAGTCTGGATACCCATTTCATTAAGGGCAAACTGACCTTGCCAACGCTGTCCACCAACTTGCTCAATCTTTAAAGTGAATGACTTGCCATCATTGCCAACAGTCAAAGCAGGGTCTGCAATTTGAGCCCAATTATCGTCTGCAAAATAGAAAGAGCGTGTATCAAATTTTGCATTTTTGAACAAGTTGTGTTCGCTTTCCTTGTCAAGACCGCCGAAACCGTTCATCTTGGTCTTTTCGATAACGAAAGTTTTTCTTACAGGTTCCTTGCACATACCGTTACGGTTCTTCACATAGCAGTCAACAAAGTGTTCGCCTTTCTTTCTCCAATATTTTGTAAACGTTGTTGAACTTGAATAGGATTCACCATCAACTCTCCATACTGGAGTCACTCCAGGAGTTTCGGTAAATGTAAAAGTTGCAGTATTTGTTTCTTGGTCAACAGTTACCGAAAACATGTCAGCATATTGGCTTGCTTCAGGCACTTGTCCGTTTGCTCCCTCATATTCTTCTGGCGAACATGCTGTTAGCGTCAGTCCTGCAAAAAGAGCACATATTGCATATTTAAATATACTTTTCATAACAAAGTTCTTTTAGAATTAGTAATCATTCTGTTTCAATGCAGGGTCTGAATCAAGTTCAGCCTGAGCAATTGGAATATACTTCTTGTTTGGTGTCCAAGAATTAGTGCGGTAGCCAAATTCATCAGGTACGAGGACTGTAGCAGCCTTGCCAGTACGAACAAGATCCCAATAACGCTTGCCTTCACCAACGAACTCAAGGTTACGCTCTTGGATAATATCATCGATAGTAACTGAAGCCACTCTTGACAAGCCTGCGCGCTCGCGGATATCGCTGACGTAGCCTGCCGCTGTTGCAGCACTGCCACCTGTTCTCAGGATAAGTTCTGCAGCGTTAAGCAAAGTTTCAGCATAACGGTAGTAACGGTAATTGTTGTTATAGTTCAAGTTATTGTCGAAACCAGCATCAACATTGTTCTCAGGCATAGGACGGTATTTTTTCAACCAAAGGCCAGTATCCTGATAGCGACGGTGGTAAGATTCCTCTTCCGGTTTGCCGTCAAGAGCAGTAAGGTCCCAGATTGTAGCGTCACGTCGCTTGTCTCCCTCTGAATACATAGCGTACGTTGATTTGCGGACAGGCAAGAATCCCCAGCCATCACCAAAAGAGTCAGCACCCTTATAGTTGTTCGGTGAAATCAATGTAGGCATAACGGTACCGCCAACAGCCAACGGACTGCCCCATCCACGCTCACTATTACCGTCTTCATAGTTAATTTCCCAAATGGATTCGCAACACCATTCTCCGCTTTCCTTCCAAAGACCTGCAAAATCATTCTTCAAAAGGTTGTACTTGCCACTGTTTATAATCTCATTCATATAGCCGAGAGCCTTAGCATATCGTGCTTCATCATTCTGGTACATTACCATTTCAGCATACATCATATATGCAAACGCCTGAGAAGCACGTCCTGAATTGTTAGAATCCCACCTCATTGGGAGCACTTCCGAATCGATAACCTCTTCAAGTTCCACAATAAGTTTAGCATAAACGTCATCTGCTTTCAACTGAGGAGCAGTATAATTTGTTTCTGCAGTAAGGTTTTCCAAATAGAAAGGCACATTTCCAAAATAATGCCAAAGCATATTATAGTAGAAAACGCGCATGCAGCGAGCCTGCATTTCCTTTAGTTTAAGGCTCTCCTGACTAACAGAACTGTCAGCCCATCCAAGATATAGAAGCAAGTCATTGCAACGCTTGATACCACTATAGTCAACAGTCCAAAGAGAAGAAAGTGTATTGTTCTCATCAGCGTTATAGTTGAAAAGCAAATGCCAGTTGTGCATATCATCTGTGGTTTCACCACCTACCCAGAAGTTATCGCCAAGAATTTCAGCGTCGATATTCAAAGCGTTATACTGACCCAAGCCCCAGTCCGGCCAATGGATAGGGTCATAAGCGGCAACAAGTGCCTCTTCTAAATGCTCTTCAGTAGTATAGTATTCCTCCAATGGGTCACCATTCGGATTCTCTACCTCAAGCCAACTGTCTTTACAGGATGCTGTAAGCACTAAGAACGATGCTGCAGCAACATATAATATATTCTTTTTCATTGTTTTACGATTTTAAGTTATTATAAACTGATGTTGAAGCCAACAGTCCATGTGCGTGCTTGCGGATAGATACCTCTATCAACGCCAAGAGAAGTTCCACCAGAAGAAATTTCAGGGTCAAAGCCATGATACTTAGTCCAAGTAACAAGGTTTTCAGCCATAACGAACACTCTCAATCTGTCAACAAAGAATTTCTTTGTCAAATTGCTTGGCAATGTGTAGCCGAGAGATATGTTTTTGAGTCTTAAATAAGAAGCATCATGAACATAAATGTCACTTACTTGCCAGTTTGTTGCATCACCAGCCATCAAGATTGGATATTTGTTTGATGTGCCAGGACCTGTCCAACGGTCAAGCATCCATGTTGGGAAGTTACCTGAACCAATATCTGTACGGTATGTAGCATCGAATACATCAGCATCGGCAACACCTTGGAAGAATGCGTTAAAGTCAAAGCCTCTCCAGTCAATGTTTATATTCAAACCGAAACCCCATTTTGGAGTACCGTTACCAATATTTGTACGGTCATCTGTTGAGATTTTGCCGTCATTGTTTACGTCAACATAGCGAACAAAACCCGGTTGTGCATCCGGTTGAAGCAATTCGCCCTTAGAGTTTGTATAAGCCCTAACCTCATCCCATGTCTGGAAGATGCCTGCTGTCTTGTAACCGAAGAAGTACGGGAATGCTTCACCGTTGCTACCTCTTGTGATTGAACCGATACCTTGTGCGCTATCAAGGTCAATATAACCAGTATCGTTACCAAGATTGACAAGTTTGTTGTCAGTATATGTTACGTTACCTTTAACGGCGAAATGAGCGTCAGCAACATTCCATCTGTAACCAAGTTCCAACTCAAAACCCTTGTTCTCCATATCACCAACGTTACCGATAGGCTTAGTTTCACCAACGTAACTTGGAATAGGCATTGTGATTAGCATACCATTAGTTTTCTTGATATAGTAGTCAGCACTAAGAGTCAAGGCATTGCTGAAGAAACCGAAATCAAGACCTATGTCTGTCTGCTCACTTTCCTCCCACTTAATGTCTGGGTTAGCAGTTGTGCTTGCCTTTGAGCCAATGTACTTGATAGCCTTGTCACCGAAGAGGACGTTGCTACCCATTGATGTAAGAACTGTATATTGGAAATCACCGATATTATCGTTACCGTTCTTACCCCAAGAAACACGGAGTTTCAAATTATCCAACCAGTCGCGTGTTGATTCCATAAACTTTTCATTCATAATATTCCAACCAACTGATGCAGATGGGAATATACCATATTTATTGTTAGAACCAAAGCGACTTGAACCGTCACGGCGAATAGTTGCCTGAACCATATACTTCTCGTCGAAGTTGTAAGAGACACGACCGAACATTGAAGAAATGCGGTGCTCAACGTTAGGGCCACCCCAACCACTGAATTCAGCATAAGGAGTACCGTTCAATGTTCCGTCAGGATTTGTTGTGAAAATAACGTTTGAGTTTGTATAACTCAAATATGGTTTGTTAACGTTAATAAGGTTCCAGCGGTTAACGCCAAGATAATCACTCTTATTTCTCATAGCAGACTGACCAAGGACAACACCGATTGAATGCTTGCCAAATTCCTTGTCATAAGTAAGGATATTTTCAACTTGCCAGTTAATTCCTTTATTTGTAACGCTTTCAGCACTTGTGTGTGAAGCCTTGTTATTACCTGACAGATAGTACTTTTCTGTTGTTGCAACATCATTGCCCCAGAACGACATATCAGCACTGTAAGTAAAGTGATACTTAATAGCATCCCAGATTTGCAAATCCAAAGAGAACTTAGGCACAAACTTGTGGCTCCAGTTCTTTGACGGACGTTTCATCATCATAGCCAACGGGTTATTCATTTCTCCATATGTACCAGTTGCTCCTGGAATAGTGTAATAGTTACCGTTTGGGTCGCGATAAAGTTCATAATATTGGTCACGTGTACCTGTAACTTTACCATTCTCATCGTATGTGTAAGGAGACTCATAAGTTTTGTAGTATTGCTCTGCAATATCTGCATTTGTAACTGTTGGAGCAAGAGTTGGAGCAAGGTATAAGGCAGAACCAAGAACAGAACCGAACTCTGAATTGGTTTCAAGGCCAGTACTTTTTACACGAGTATATGCAATGTTTGCTGTCAAGTCAAGTTTGTTAAGGAAAGAGCGTTCCTTAGAAGAATCCCAAAGATTATAGACTGTGTTACTGCGGAGTGAGAGTCTTGAATAATTAGATTGCCCATAGTTACCGCCAACAATACCTTCCTGAGTATAGTAACCCATTGATAAGTAGTAGTTAACCTTTTCTGAAGCACCGGCAACACTTACTTCGTGGTTCTGTACCGGGGCGCCGTCGTTGAAAACGAGGTTCTGCCAGTCTGTTCCAAAACCGCTGATTGGGTTGCCGTTACTGTCTGTCAAATTATAAGGGTCAGCATAAAGAGGAGCAAGGCCACCATTTATACGGCGCTCATTCTGCAAGATTGCATAATCAGTAGCGCTTGTAACATCACGCTTACGCCAAGCACTTTGCCAGCCGTAAGAGAAGTTGTAGTTGATTTGTGGTGCGCCCAATTTACCTTTCTTAGTAGTGATTAGGACAACACCGTTAGCAGCACGGGCACCGTAAATGGCACCTGATGCAGCATCCTTCAACACTTCGATACTTGCAATATCACTCGGGTTAACAAAATCTATACCACCTTCGATTGGCATACCGTCAACGATGTAAAGAGGGTCGCTGTTGTTGATTGTACCAGTACCTCTAATTCGCACCTTTGGAGATGCTCCAGGTTGACCAGATGAAGAAGTTACATTTACACCGGCAGCCAAACCCTTCAACGCGTTATCAACACGCACAGGAGTCTTGCCAAGCAAGTCTTCATCATCAATCTTTGCGATTGACGCAGTTACTACAGATTTTTTCTGAACACCGTAACCGATAACAACGACGTCATCAATTACTTGTGCATCAAGTTGCAAAACAATATTCATATTGCTTGCAGCCTTTAGTTCTGTTGATTTGTAGCCAACATAGGAAATCTGTAAAACAGCACCGTCATTGGCTGTAATCTTGAAGTTACCGTCGAGGTCGGTCATTGTTCCGTTCGACGTTCCTTTGACGAGCACAGAAGCACCAATTAGAGGTTCTCCTCCGGAATCTTTCACAACACCGGAGAAAGTTGTCTGTGCCATTGCTGACAAGGATATAATACATGCCAGCAAGATTAATAGATACCTTCTTCTCATAGTTATTAGTTTTTAAAATAGTTATTTAGTTTTGTCGTTTTTCAAATCAAGGGATTTAATATATGAAGTCTGCTCTTTGCATTTGCTTATATCGCAATTCTCGATAAATTGGAGCATCAGCTTCCAAGCCTTTTCCTGGTCAGGACGGGCGTCACGGATATTTGCAAATGTTGTTCGCTCTGCTTCTGAGAACTTAACAATCACTTCGTCCCATCCTTCGGGACGCTGGATACCCATAAAGCAAGAATTGTCAACTTTTTTATATGGCCAGAAAGTATATCCTATATTGTTTTCCTTCATTACTTTCACAAAATCCGCCTGCCACTCATCTGAGTTGTGCCCGATTTCTCCCATATACATTGGCAAACCAGTCTTATCGCGGTGATTTATATAGTCGCGGATAGCATCTGCCGTTGCCGGACCACCGTACCGGTGGCATGTGTACATAATATTATCATCAAATTTCCAGTCCTTGAACATAAAGAAATCACTGTTCCAGCGGGCACCGCCAAGAAGGATAACATGATTTTTGTCAACACTGCGTATTTCCTTTACTGCACGCTTATAAAGAGGCTCAAGATGACTATTAAGAACGTCCTTATTCTCAAAATAATGAGCAACAGGCTCATTCATCAACTCATAACCCAAGATTACTGGTTCGTCAGCATATCTTTCTGCTATTTTTTTCCAGATACTGCAAAAGAGAGCCTGACTCTTCTCGCTCTCAAAAAGCCATGGATAGCCGTAACTGTCATCAATATTATCGCCTGTCTGACCACCCGGGCAATCGTGCATATCAAGAATAAGGTATAAGCCGCTTTCTCTGCACCAGGATACCACCTTATTTATATAAGCAAATCCGTCTTGATCGGATGTTACTCCCATATAATCCTCATTGGTGAAAAGTTTATAGTTAAATGGCAGACGAATGGTATTGGCTCCTGTTGATGCAATGAAGCAAACATCTTCACGGGTAATATATCTTTCCTTGAAGAGTTGCCAGAATTCTGCTGTGCGGTCTGGCCCCACAAGTTCACAAAACATCTGGTTAATCATCCACGCACTATTGGTTTTTGAAAAGCCAAACATATAGCCTTCCGGGTTTAGCCAGTTACCTAAATTGGTTCCTTGAATGAAAAATTTTTCTCCTCCAGGCTTCACAAGATTAACGCCTTCAACTTTAATAAAGCGGCTCTCTTCCTTATTTGCTCCCCACGAAGCAAAAACAAAAAACATTAAAAAAGTAATAAGTGAAAACAATTTTCTTCCCATAGATATCTGTTTATTGGATTTATATTTCAGTTTGCAACTGCAAGTTATTATGAAATTTTTGTTAAATCAACCACATGTGGTATAAAAGTGGATTAACAAAAGCACTATTAAACTGATTATATGCATGTTAGCACATTAAAAATACTAAAAAATATAGATTATATATGGTAGAAATTGGGGACCATCTCCCGAAAATTAAATGTATTTTTGCAAAAACAAGACTTTTCATAACAAAAAAAAGACGGTTTCACAGAAAATGTGAAACCGTCCAAAGAGCGGTAAACGGGACTCGAACCCGCGACCCTCGGCTTGGGAAGCCAATGCTCTACCAACTGAGCCATTACCGCATTTCTCCGACAAAAGTAATAATATTTTCTTTAAGAGCAATGTTATTCTTCGTTAATCTTCAAAATTTGCAGCCAAACCTCCTTCAGAAGTTTCTTTATACAAACTTGGCAAATCGTGACCTGTTCGCTTCATTACCTCAACGACAGAATCGAAACTCACACGGTGACGACCGTCAGTAAAGTTGGAATATGAGTTTGCATCAAGTGCTCTCGCAGCAGCAAACGCATTCCTTTCTATACAAGGTATCTGCACAAGCCCGCAAACTGGGTCACATGTCAAACCAAGATGGTGCTCAAGCCCCATTTCTGCCGCATATTCTATCTGAGAAATCGTTCCGCCAAAAAGTTGAGATGCAGCCGCTGCCGCCATTGCACAGGCAACACCGACCTCCCCTTGGCACCCCACTTCAGCCCCTGATACTGAAGCATTTGTTCTAACAACATTACCAAACAAGCCACCAGTAGCAAGTGCTCTAAGGATACGCTGGTCGGTAACATCATGTGATGACTTCAAATGATATAGAACGGCGGGCATAACACCGCAAGAGCCACAAGTAGGTGCGGTAACAATCTGACCGCCACAAGCATTTTCCTCCGCAACAGCAAGCGCATAGGAATAAATAAGACCGCGACTTTTCATACTGCCTGACATACCGCGCGAACGAACGTTATAGTTCAACGCCTTGCGCTGCAGCCCAAGTCCACCTGGCATAATGCCTTCTGTTGTAAGTCCCCGCCTGACTGCATCTTGCATAACTTCCCACACTTCGGCAAGATAATCCCAGATTTCCTTACCTTCGCATTGCTCTACATATTCCCAAAAAGTGTAACCGGTTTTGTTGCACCATGCAAGTATATCTGAAATTTTTGACAGTTCGTAAACGCTTTCAACTTTCTGCTCATTGAATTCTTCATTGGCAAGAGTGCCACCTCCGATACTGAAAACCTGCCATGACTCCACCAAATTGCCATCAGCAAAGGCTTCAAAAAGCATTCCATTTGGATGAAATGGTAAAAATTCCTTCGGCTTCCAAATTATTTCTGTAGGAACTCCTTCTCCTAAGCCGTCTAAGATAGCCTTATCCGTCAAGTGACCTTTGCCTGTAGCTGCAAGACTTCCGTAAAGCGTTATAACAAATTTTGTTACTCGTTTTCCTGATATCTTTTCAAGGAATATAGATGCAGCTCGACGAGGGCCCATAGTATGACTGCTCGACGGTCCCTGCCCTATTCTATATATTTGACGGATTGATTCCATTATTTATTTTTCTTTTTAGGTTTCTCGCTTGACTTAGATTTTTCACCAGAATTAGGCTTTGCCAAAGGGTGAGCAGGTGCTGTTTGCGCATCTGAAATAACAAACGGCGTTTCTCCTCTCCAAGGGAGAGAGGTGCGGTATCTGGTGTATTCAATGGCAAAGAGGCTATCCGTTCCAAGTGAATTATATATACGCTTCCCTATTTCGATGTTGCGGGTAGAAAAGCGTCGCTCCTCAAGAGTGCCTTCCTCTATGGCAACTGCTTCATATGATTCAAAGACTGAGCCTCTCTTCTCCAAAGAGACAACATAGCATCTTACCTTTCCTTCATCTGAGACTTTACCCCATAACATCCCTTGAACTACAGCAATAATAACTACGAGTAACAACAACCCCCATAAAAAAAACTTCAATCTGCGTTTTCTCTTTTTCGAAGCGGGGGTTATATAAACGTCATCATCAATATCGTCATTATCTGGCAATTTGCCATTAATCTGTGGCTCCGGTTGCTTGACTTCCTCAACAGGCTCCTCCTTCTCAAAATAGTCGTCAATATCTGTAAGTTTAAGTGCCATAGTTATTTAGTCTTCAACATTCTTTTATTATCAATCAAAATGTAGAAATATGTATAAATGCCTAAAAGAATTAGCAATAAGTTTTGCGTACCCCAAACAAGCATAGCAAAAGCAGAAGCCCTCGCATCAGGACTGTCAACAGAGAAAGTGCCAACGCCATAAAGCGACAAGCCAAAAATTATTGCCATGTGCCATGCCCCAAGACCGCCATTGGTCGGTATTCCCATACTTATACTGCTGAGAACGAAGCACACCAAAGCACACACTATACCAAGATTTTGAGTAAACTCAAACGCAAAGAAGCAAATATATAACTGAATAAAATAGCAACCCCAGATAAGGGCAGTATATACAAGAAACATCCACTTATGCTCCATCTTGGCAATAGAGGCAAAGCCTTGCCAGATATTTGCTATCATACCTTTAACCTTCGCAACAAACTTGTTATTCTTACCCAACTTAAAAATCAGGGCAACAGCAGTAACAGTTGCCACAACGCCAATCCAAAGCCCTGGCGAATTAACCAGATTCCAAAGATTCTCCTTCACTTGCGGGAACGTTGTGAAGAATTGCTCAAAAGCCGGACCAGCAAGCAGAACGGCAATAAAAGTAAGGAAAAGCACCGTAGCGGTATCGCTCAACCTGTCGGCAACCATAGAGCCAACAATCTTAGTGAACGGAGCTTGCTGACGCTTTGCTACATAACCGCAACGCCACACCTCACCCAGCCGTGGGAATACAAGGTTTACAGCATAGGTGCCAAAAATAGAAACAATAAGCACACCAAGCGGAGCGTCAACTCCCAATGCCCTCAACTGCAACCTCCAGCGAAAAGCACGAAAGACATGGCTAAACACACTTATAACAAGCATTATGAATATCCACAAATAGTTCACATCATAACGCAAAATATTACGCATCTCATTCATATCGACATTATTATACAGCCAATAGAAGAGACAAACACCAATCGCCAATGGCACTCCTATCTTAAGAGTGAAACCAAAGATTTTTTTTATATTGAATTTTTCCAAAATATTAATTAACTTTGTCGTTTACAAAGATAGTGAAAGTCGAATGCAAAAAAAAGAAGTTTACTTATTTTTTTGCTGAGACACATCCTATCTTGCACAAAGCGAAAGATAGTGCAAGGTGAGAGCATAAAAAATAAAAACGCAAGTTTTTAAGTTTTTGTGCCGAACCGCAGCCAATCTTGCGCGAAACAAAAGATAATACAAACCGAGTAGAGAAAAAACAAGTTCACTTGATTTTATTCCGAGGTGCAGTTTATATCATACAAAACAGTAGGAAAATCCCCAAAGATTTCTCCTAAGCATAGAACGAAACAGGAAAAAGAAACACTATATGCAGAAGGTAAGACCTAAAAAGGCCTTGGGCCAACATTTCCTAACCGACTTATCGGTAGCAGAGAGAATCGCAGACACTTTAAGCGGTTATAAAGGCACACCCATACTTGAGGTCGGTCCTGGAATGGGTGTACTAACCGAATTTTTGTTGGAAAAAGGTCATGATTTGCAGGTTGTTGAATTAGACGGAGAATCTGTAGAATATCTCCAACGCAATTTTCCATCGCTGGAAGGGAGAATTATTGCCAAAGACTTCCTCACACTTGACTTAGACAAAATCTACGAAGGAGATTTCTGCGTTATCGGCAACTACCCTTACAATATCTCTTCACAGATATTCTTCAAGGTACTTGACCACAAAGACAAGGTTAAATGCTGCAGCGGCATGCTCCAAAAGGAAGTTGCAGAGCGGATAGCAGCAAAGCCAGGATCTAAGACATACGGCATCCTGTCGGTACTCCTTCAAGCGTGGTATGATGCCGAATACCTGTTTACGGTGTCGGAACACGTTTTCAACCCGCCACCAAAAGTAAAGTCTGGCGTTATCCGCCTGACAAGAAACAATGTCAGCAAACTGGATTGCGATGAAGTTAAATTCAAGCAAGTAGTAAAGACAACATTTGGCCAGAGAAGAAAGACACTTAGAAACTCTGTCAAATCACTATGTAGCAACCCAGAAATACTCAGTGACTCTATTTTCAACAAACGCCCCGAGCAACTTAGCGTTGAGGAGTTTGTTTATCTAACTAATCTTATAAGCAAGTAAGATGAAGGAATATACAGAGGAAGAGGTAAAAGAAATCCTCGACAAAATCGAGGCAAAGGATGAAAACGTAGTCAAAGAAGTTATCCAAGACTTGCACCCGGCAGATATTGCAGAATTACTGCAACTGCCACAGGTTGATATGGAACTTGCTATCTACGTCTTCAACCTGCTTGACGATGAGACAGCAGCCGAGACCCTAATGGAACTCGACGAAGACAAGCGTCACGCCCTTTTGGAAAATATCCCAAACAAAGATATTGCAAAGACTTTCATTGAAAACCTTGATACCGACGATGCCGTTGACCTTATCCAGGAATTGGACAAAGAAGACCAGGAAGAAGTACTTTCACACGTAGGCGACGTTGAACAAGCCGGTGATATTATCGACTTGATGAAATATGACGACGACACTGCCGGCGGTTTGATGGGAAAGGAAATGATTGTCGTCAACGAGAACTGGAGTATGCCGGAATGCGTCAAGCGTATGCGCGAGCAAGCTGAAGACATGGACGAGATTTTCTATGTATATGTCGTTGATGACGATTACAAACTCAAGGGAATTTTACCTTTGAAAGGACTTATCACTCACCCTTCTGTTTCAAAGATTAAGCATATCATGGAAACCGACCCTATCTCGGTAAAGGCTGATGAGCCTATCGACGAGGTCGTTATCGCATTTGAAAAGTATAACCTGGCTGTTATGCCAGTAGTAGACTCCATCGGCCGCCTCGTGGGTAGAATCACCTTCGACGACGTTATGGATGAAGCGCGCGAACAAACCGAGCGCGACTACCAGATGGCTTCCGGTTTGTCAAAGGACATTGAAACACGAGATACCGTTATCGACCAGACAAAGGCACGCCTCCCATGGCTGCTCATCGGTATGATTGGCGGACTGTCAAACTCCCTGATTCTCGGCAACTTTGAAGCAAGTTTTATAAGCAACCCTTCTATGGCTTTGTTTATACCCCTTATAGGCGGCACTGGCGGTAATGTCGGCATCCAGTCATCTGCGATTGTCGTTCAGGGTCTGGCAAATGGTTCACTTGACCTAAAACACGCAGTTTCCCAGATTTTCAAAGAAATAGGCGTTGCAATGATTAATGCCTGCATCATTTCACTGCTTGTTTTTGCATACAACTTCTTTTTCTTCAAACCAGATATGCAAACAACGGTTTCAGTATCTGTATCGCTATTTGCTGTTGTTATGTTTGCTGCCATCTTCGGAACATTCGTGCCATTGATGCTTGAGCGTCTGAAGATCGACCCTGCGATTGCAACAGGACCATTTATAACTATCACAAACGATATTATTGGAATGATGATATATATGCTCGTAGGTTCTGCATTTATGCAACTTACAGTAGGTTAGAATAAAATCCAAATAAAATATAAGAAAAAATGTCAAAAGTATTAATTATCGGGGCAGGAGGTGTTGGAACAGTTGTTGCCCACAAGTGTGCGCAAAATCCTGACGTTTTCAATGAAATCGTTATTGCGTCAAGAACAAAATCTAAATGCGACGCCGTAGCAAAGGCTATCGGCAAGAGTAACATCACAACCGACTCTGTTGACGCTGACAACGTTCCTGAATTGGTAGCACTTTTCAAAAAGCACCAGCCAGATATCGTTATCAACGTTGCTTTGCCATATCAAGACCTTACCATTATGGACGCTTGTCTTGAATGTGGCGTTAACTACCTTGACACAGCAAACTACGAGCCACTTGACGAGGCTAAATACCAGTACAGTTGGCAATGGGCTTACAAGGATAAATTCGAAAAGGCTGGTTTGACTGCAATCTTAGGATGCGGTTTTGACCCGGGTGTTTCCGGAGTTTTCACAGCATACGCTGCAAAGCACCATTTCTCTGAAATGGAAAACCTCGACATCGTTGACTGTAACGCTGGTAACCACGGCAAGGCATTCGCAACTAACTTCAACCCGGAAATCAACATCCGCGAGATTACTCAAAGAGGAAAATACTACCAAGACGGTGAATGGATTGAAACTGACCCACTTTCAGTACACCGTCCTTTGACATACCCTAACATCGGTCCTAAGGAATCTTACCTTATGTACCACGAAGAGTTGGAAAGCCTTGTAAAAAATTATCCAACTATCAAGCGAGCTCGCTTCTGGATGACTTTCGGTCAAGAATACCTTACTCACCTTCGCGTTATCCAAAACATTGGTATGGCAAGCATTCAACCTATCAACTATAACGGCGTGGAAATTGTTCCTATCCAATTCTTGAAGGCTGTACTTCCTAACCCTAAGGAACTTGGTGAAAACTATACTGGAGAAACCTCTATCGGCTGCCGTATCAGTGGTAAGGATAAAGAAGGCAAGCCTATGACTTACTATATCTACAACAACTGCTCTCACCACGAAGCATTCCTTGAGACTGGCATGCAAGCCGTTAGTTACACAACTGGCGTTCCTGCAATGACTGGTGCTATGATGTTCCTCAAGGGCCTTTGGAAACGTCCAGGCGTTTGGAACGTAGAAGAATTTGATCCAGATCCGTTCTTGACTGAATTGGCAAAACAAGGTCTTCCTTGGCACGAACAAATCAACGAGAATATCGAATTCTAAAATCGACATAAATCATAGCAAGGGCTGCATCAAAAGCGATGCAGCCCTTGTTGTTTTTGAATTATATTCCTTATTTTCAGCCGAATGTAGTCTTACCTATGTAATAACATTCAGTAAAGTATCCGTGTTATAAACCATTTCACCCCCAAGAGGAAAATGAATCATACACAAAAAAGCGAACCCGATTGAGTTCGCTTTTTGCTACTTATAATTATCTTTTAGATAAGAGCCTTACCAGTCATATCAGCAGGTTGCTCCATACCCATAATCTTCAAGATTGTAGGTGCAACGTCTGCAAGGATACCGTTCTCAACTTTTGCGTCCTTGTTTGCTGTAACGTAAACGCAAGGAACTGGGTTAAGAGAGTGGGCAGTATTTGGTGTGCCGTCGCTGTTGATAGCGTTGTCGGCATTACCATGGTCAGCGATAATGATAACCTCATAATCGTGTGCCTTAGCAGCCTCTACTGTATCCTTAACGCAGTTATCGATAGCAACTACAGCCTTTTGGATAGCCTCATAGATACCTGTATGACCGACCATATCACCATTTGCGTAGTTAACAACGATAAAGTCATACTTCTCTGTACCGATAGCCTCAACTAGTTTATCCTTAACTTCATAAGCACTCATTTCCGGCTTGAGATCGTATGTTGCAACCTTTGGAGAAGGAACAAGGATTCTGTCTTCATTATCATACGGAGTTTCACGACCTCCATTGAAGAAGAAAGTAACGTGAGCATACTTCTCTGTTTCTGCAATGTGGAGTTGCTTCTTTCCGCTGTTTGCAAGGTATTCACCAAGAGTGTTTTGAACGTTTTCTTTATCGAAAAGAATATGAACGCCCTTGAAAGAAGAATCGTAAGGAGTCATGCAGTAATATTGCAATCCAGGGATAGTCTTCATTCCCTCTTCTGGCATATCTTGCTGTGTAAGAGCAATTGTCAACTCTTTCGCACGGTCATTGCGATAGTTGAAGAAGATAACTGCATCGCCTTCCTTGATAGTTCCGTCAACTGTTGAGTTATTGATTGGAAGAACGAATTCATCTGTAACGTCTGCATCATAAGACTCCTGCATAGCCTTAACCATATCGTCAGCTTGTTTTCCTTTGCCTTCAATAAGCAAGTCGTATGCTTCCTTAACGCGGTTCCAGCGTTTGTCACGGTCCATTGCATAGAAACGACCGATGATTGAAGCGATAACGCCTGTTGATTTCTTGCAGTGTGCCTCAACTTCTTCGATAAATCCCTTACCGCTCTTCGGGTCTGTATCACGACCATCCATAAAGCAGTGGATAAACACCTTTTCAAGGCCGTATTCCTTAGCTATGTCGCAAAGAGCATAAAGGTGCTCAAGTGAACTGTGAACGCCACCGTTAGAAGTTAAACCCATAAAGTGGATTGCTTTGCCGTTTTCTTTAGCGTAAGTAAATGCAGAAACAACCTCTTTATTGTTCAAGATAGACTTGTCAGCAATAGATTTGTTGATTTTAACGAGGTCTTGGTAAAGAACTCTACCAGCACCAATGTTAAGGTGACCAACTTCTGAGTTACCCATCTGTCCATCAGGCAAACCAACGTTTTCACCACTTGCCTGTAGCTCTGAATGAGGATAGTTTTCCAACAAAGAATCCCAATAAGGAGTTGGAGTAGAGAAGATAACATCACCCTTTGTGTGGTTACCAACTCCCCAACCGTCCAAAATCATTAACAATGCTTTTTTACCCATATCTTAATTATTTAATTTGTTACAAATTATGCGTCAATACTTGCGTAGTGAGCGTTTTCTTCAATAAACTCGCGACGCGGGGCAACATCTTCTCCCATAAGCATAGAGAATACTCTGTCTGCCTTAACAACGTCGTCGATAGTTACCTGCTTCAAGAGTCTGTGCTCTGGATCCATTGTGGTATCCCAAAGTTGATCAGCATTCATCTCACCAAGACCCTTATATCGCTGAATCTTTACAGAACTTTCATTACCCTTTCCGTATGTCTGAACAAACTCACTCAACTGAGCGTCAGTCCAGCAATACTCCTCAATATCACCCTTACTGCAACGGTACAACGGTGGAGTTGCCAAATAAAGGTATCCGTTTTCTATAACTGTCCTCATTCTGCGGAAGAATAGAGTCATCAGCAATGTTGCAATATGTGCACCATCGACGTCGGCATCGGTCATGATGATAATCTTATGGTATCTCAACTTACTGATATTAACCTCTTTGCTGTCTTCCTCAGTACCAATCGTTACACCTAATGCTCGGAAAATATTTGTAATCTCTTCACTGTCGAAGATTTTGTGCTCCATCGCTTTTTCTACGTTAAGAATCTTACCACGAAGCGGGAGGATAGCCTGGAACTTGCGGTCACGGCCTTTCTTTGCAGAACCGCCCGCAGAGTCTCCCTCGACAAGGAATAACTCACACTCTTCTGCTTTCTTTGAAGAGCAGGCAGCTAACTTTCCAGGAAGGCCTCCAGATAGTGAAGAGCCTGACTGCACTTTCTTTCTTGCATTATAGGCAGCGTGACGGGCCTGTGCGGCAAGGATAATCTTTTCTACAATAGTCTTAGCCTGTTTCGGGTGCTCTTCAAGATAGTTTCTCAAAGCCTCGCTAACGGCAGTCTGCACTGAACCGATAACCTCATTATTTCCAAGTTTCGTTTTAGTCTGACCTTCAAACTGTGGCTCAAGGACCTTAACAGACACTACGGCTGTTAAACCTTCACGGAAGTCGTCGCTTGCAATCTCGATTTTAACTTTCTCAAGCATCTTCTGGTCCTCTGCATATTTCTTCAAGGTTGAAGTCAAGCCTCTACGGAAACCAGTCAAGTGCGTACCTCCTTCTATTGTGTTGATATTGTTAACGAAAGAAAGGATTGTTTCGTTGAAAGATGTATTGTATGTAAACGCAACTTCTACAGGAATACCGTTACGTTCTGTATTGATGTAGATAATATCATCAATAAGATCTTCTTTGTTCGAGTCAATGTATCTGACAAATTCCTTCAAACCTTCTTCAGAGTAGAAAATTTCTTTTTTAGGGTTACCTTCCTTGTCCAACTCTCTCATGTCTGTAAGCGTCAAGTGGATTCCGGCATTAAGGTATGCCAAGTCGCGAAGACGGTTTGCAAGTGTGCCAAAGTCATAGACAGTAGTTTCTGTAAAGATTGTCTTGTCAGGAAGGAAAGTGACCTTAGTTCCTGTATGGTCTGCATCTCCAATTACTTCTACCGGTGCTTTAGGGTGGCCATAAGCATATTCTTGCATATAAACCTTACCATTACGGCAAATTTCTGCACGAAGATATTCAGAAAGAGCATTCACACAAGAAACACCAACACCGTGAAGACCACCGGAAACCTTGTAAGAGCCTTTATCAAATTTACCACCAGCGTGCAAAACGGTCATAACAACCTCAAGTGCTGACTTATGAAGTTTTTCGTGCTTGTCAACTGGAATACCACGACCGTTATCAACAACTGTTATTGAGTTATCCTCTCCGATAGTCACTTCTATGTGGTCTGCGAAACCCGCAAGAGCTTCGTCGATAGAGTTATCAACTACTTCATACACCAAATGGTGCAAACCTTTGTGTCCGGTATCTCCGATATACATCGCCGGACGCTTGCGAACTGCCTCAAGTCCTTCCAAAACTTGAATGTTACTCGCACTATAAATCTCTTTATTTTCTTCCATAATTATCTATTTCTTAGATTTTTAGAGCATTCTCGCAGCATTTAACCGCCATACCCTTCTTTTTGCCGCATAAAAGCATACAAAGTTACAAAAAATATATGAATTTTGGCGACTTTTAGACGGTTTTTATGGAACAAAATATGTCTGATTACGCTTTTTACTAACGCAAAAACGAAATTGCATTACACACAACACACAACCAGTTGAAATGTCGCAAGTTATCTATAATATTAATATGCAATAACCACACTATACCCGTATAGACGGACAATTTCGAGAATTATTTTAAGAAGACATTGAAACATTAACGATATGCGCCGTTCATTCCCGAAAGGGCAAACGAAATACATCTCGTCCTTACAGCACGCTGATTACCAATACATCATTAATACCCTACCAACACCTTCAACGGGGCTGGCGACTGGTCAGTTACTACCATATACGCACCGAATGGGAGGAGTACGCAATCGCCGTTGCTAACCTCTGGAATGGATGAAACGATGCGCCCTGTCATATCATAGATGCAGACATTGGTGTGCGTTCCCTCACAGCGGAATTGAATGCCGTTTTGAATACGAGCAACGGCAAATGGCTGTGCATTAAATCCCTCAATACCACCAAGTTTAAATGTAACTGTATTCGACTTTGGCGAACGGTATCCGAGACGAACGGACTGCACAAAATACGCATATTCTGCACCTTCTTTCATTTCGATAAAGTTATAATAATTCTCATCGCTGTTTGTGCAATATTCCTTTGTTTCTGATGCTCCATTATAGAACTCTGTAACCGTAACCACATAGTAATCAATCTTTGCCGGTCTCGCAGGCACATCCCACGGGATAACAAAGCCCTGCACTCCTATCATCTGCGTTGCTGCATGCGCTACTGGTGCGTCAAATTCCGGCATGTCGCATCCTACTCCCACAACTGTAATCGTGTGGTTTTCAGCCAACCCACCACCTGCAAAGACAATATTTGCTTCTGCTTCTGATGCTTTAACAGGACTATAAGTAACTTGCAGATTATAGTTGCCTGAATTAAATTCTTTCCATCCAATTGTAGTAATCGGAACAGAAAACTCCACTTTATCTGCTCCTGCAACGCTAACATTTAAATCACCTGTAACTATGCCTTTTAGCGGAATTGTTATAACCTTGCTTTCACCTACAACGACCTCTCCTATTTCAAACAACTGTCCATTTGTTGGGGATGTTATCTCGCTCTTGCCAGTCGGTGGCACTTCTTCTGCATAAAACGGACTACCCACTTTGTCGCCCCAGATATATTCGGCAAGCAACGGATAGTCTATAAATGGATTCCTGTTTTTCTGAATCTTGTAAACCTCTTCATTTCGGTTCACCTCTTTCTCAGATACAGGATCCGCACGATGCCACTTTAAAAGTAGGTCAATTGCCCACTTCTGCAATGTTGGATAATCACCCTGTATAGTCATAAAATTATATTTCAAATCCCACGTTAAATGCTGATAGCAAGTAACCATATAGAAATAAGTTCTTGCAAAGTCGCCTTTATATTCATCATCCGGTTCAAAAACCCTCTTGTCCCCACCACCTTGACCAGCCACGGGTTTGCCAGTCTTTGACTTACCGTAATCCGAAAACGAAATACTTGTGTCAACCTCGCCCAATGGATGGTTGTTTTTGCTCATATTTGCAGAGCCGTCAGCAGGATAAAGATGATTTAAGTCTGTATAAGCATCATTTTCTGCCCCTCCCCACCAACTTTTAGGGAAGGAGTGCTCGCGATGCATTCCTGGATGATTGATAGCACCGTTAACATATACCGGAACAACCTTGTCGGAATACATATCCCACCAAGTACCGTTGGGACGCACGTCGGTATGAACAAAACTGTCATCGAAAAGTTTGTCGTAACTATTGGTGTTGCCAATATTTACTATTGTATGCAACTTGTTTTTTAAATCTCTGTCTTTCAACCCACTTATTCCATCATAGTATCCATCTGGCATTGCGGAATGCAATGAAAAGAAACAGAATACAGCAACAAAACTGGCAAGGACTCTAAACAATGGTAACCTCTTCATAATTCAAATTTTAGGCAGGAAGTAATCTAACTATTTTATAACAAACAAACACTTGAAAAAGTTTATTGAAACCCACCATTTTACAGGTTTATAATTTATTGATGTGCCGTTCATTCTACCACGGCGGGCGGAATACATTTCGTCCCTACAGCCAATTGACAATCAACACATTGCAAATACCATACAGTAGGGACACTCTCAGAGTGCCCGCAACTAGAGCCTCTCATTCCCGAAAGGGCAAACGAAATACATCTCGCCCTTACAGCACGCTGATTACCAATACATCATTAATACCCTACCAACACCTTCAACGGGGCTGGCGACTGGTCAGTTACTACCATATACGCACCGAATGGGAGGAGTACGCAATCGCCGTTGCTAACCTCTGGAATGGATGAAACGATGCGCCCTGTCATATCATAGATGCAGACATTGGTGTGCGTTCCCTCACAGCGGAACTGTATGCCATTTTGGATACGTGCAACGGCAAATGGCTGTGTGCTAAGCCACTCAACTCCACCAAGTTTGACAGAAATAACATTAGACTCCGGTGAACGTACATCAAAACGCACAGACTGCACAAAATATGTATAATCCGCACCACTAACCGCCTCGGAAAAATCAAAATAATTCAAATTATCTTCTGTAACATACTCCTTTCTTACAACTTCTCCATTAACATATTCAGAAATTGTAACAACATAGTAATCAATCGTCTCCGGCATAGACGGAACATTCCAGTTTACACGGAAGCCGCTTTCAGTCACTTCTGTCGCCTCGGTAGCAACAGGCCTGTCGAAGGTTGGCATATCGTGTGCCTGACCCTTCAAGGTTATTGTATAACTTGTAAGTCCTTGTAAACCACCGTCATAAAGGAGCAACGAAGCATTATCTGCTGCTACTGCTGTTGGTTTATAGGTAATGACCAGATTGTATCCTTTGTCATTAACATCCTTCCACGAAACAGAAGTTACTGGGATAGAAAAGTCAGCAAAATCTTTTCCATAAGTATTTAACGACAAATTCTGTGTCAGTTTTCCTCTAATAGGCAGAGTTACACTCTTTGAATGACCAACAACCACATCCCCAAAATCAACAACCTCATTATTAATCGGAGAACTTAACGAACCAACTCCTATCGGTGGCAACTCACCGGAAGTGAATGCCTGTCCTTTTTTATCACCCCAGATAAACTCTGCCAAGTCGGGATAATCAATAAACGGATTTCTGTTTCGCTGGATTCTATATACCTCATCATTACGGTTAATCTCCTTTTTTGATACAGGATCAGCACGATGCCACTTTAAAAGCAAATCTATTGCCCACTTCTGAAGAGTTGGATAAGCATTATTTGCAGCCATATAGGTATATTTCCACGTTAGATGCTGATAGCAGGTTACCATATAAAAATAGGTTCGCGCAAAGTCTCCCTTGTACTCATCGGCTGGCTCGAAAACATATTTCGCTCCGCCTCCCTGACCTTGAACTGGGCTACCAACAAGTATCAACCCATTGTCATAATCAATATATGCACGATTTACCTCCCCCAAGGGATAATTCAACTTGGCTGAGTTGGCAGGGCCGTCTGACGGATAAAGGTGGTTAATATCAGTATAGGCATCGTTGTCAACACCTCCCCACCAACTTTTAGGGAAAGAGTGCTCACGGTTCATGCCCGTCCAACTGATTTTATTGTTTACGATAGTTGCACGCTTGATATTTGAATACATATCCCACCAGGTACCGTTATCCCTGACATCGGTATGGATGAAGCAATTTTTAAAAAGTCCGGAATAATTATTTGAGTTCCCAGTATTAATTATATTATGTAATTTATTTTTCAACGCGCTGTCCTTTAAGCCATTGATACCATTATAATAACCTGCCGGAACTGCTCCATTGCTTGCAAGGCAACCGGCAATTACGGCTACCATGACAAAGACATTTTTAATTAAGCGTGTAATCATCTTTATTTATGATTTGTATGAAAATATGTAACTTGCAAAGTTAAACAAATTCCTTAAATATAAAATATTTTACAATTAAAAATGTTTTAATTGTTTTAATGCTGTTTTGACTGAATATTTTTTGTAGCCCAAGAAATTGTTTATTATTAAAATTTAGTAACTTTGTAATGTTGCTTGAAATTGAAATTTATACTCCTATGAATTATTTTACCGCGAAATACATAATTCCAATACTACTGGCTATTATGCCGGCTTTTTCTGCATACGCCGACTCTGAAAATATTTATCTTGAGATAGATAAGGCTATTACCAATTCTGAAGAATACGTCAAAAAGCGGGAATCTCGCATTTCTGACCTCACTTACGCCATGAGCAAAGCAACAAATGATTCCGACCGATACAACCTGAGCAACCACCTCTTTCAAGAGTACAAACCTTACAAAAGTGACTCTGCTTTTGTATATGCACTAAAAAGCATCGATTATGCAGAGAAATTAGGCGACAGAAACAAGACTTGCATTAGCAAATCAAACCTTGCTTTTTTGTTCTCAACAACCGGCCAGTATTCAGAGGCTAACGACATTCTTTCCATTATTGACACAGTGGGAGTGTCGCATGCTGCAAAAGGGCAGTTCCTGTTTGCTAAAGTCCACGTTTACGGAGAATTGGGGTTCTATTGTCAGGTGCATGAGATGGGAGAACAATATTTTTATATACAAAAAAGTCTGCTTCCTGAACTATTTGACAATTTAGACCCAAACAGTGAAGACTTCCTTCTTAGAAAAGAAATAGAATTATACAACGCTAATGACTGCAAGGGAGCTCTGGAAATTAACGACAGGCGTATGCTTGGACTCGATGAAGGAAGCCACCTTTTTGCAATCGTTGCATATTACCGATTTTTGATTCTAAACAAAGCAGGGAAGAAAAACGAAGCGGAGAAATGGCTTGCAAAAGCCGCTTTAAATGACATACGCAATGCCGTTATGGATCAGGGAGCCCTTTGGGAATTGGCTAATATTCTTAAGGAAAAAGGACAGTTAGAGCGTTCAAGAAGATACATATACTTTGCATGGCAGTGTGCGAATACATTCAGCACACGAATGCGCAACTGGCAGATTACTCCGGTTCTGTCGAATATCGATTCTACATACCAAAAGGAGATTGAAGGCTCTAACACTCTGCTGCGCCTCCTGATTATTGTTATCAGCATTATGGCGGTTGCTTTAGCTATCGGATTGCTATACGTTTACCGTCAGCACAAAAGACTATCACTCGTCCATAGGCAATTAAGTTCAAAAAACATGGAAATGGAATTGCTTAACAATGAATTAAGCAACGCTAACCAAAACTTTGTTAAAACCAACAAGCAATTAAAATCTCTCATTGAGCAACTGAACGAACAAACGAAAATCAAGGAAGAATATATCGGGCATTTCATGAGACTATGCTCTGACTATATTGATAAAATTGACGAGTTCCGAAGGAAGGTTAACAGACTGGTTAAGAACAAAGATTATGAAGAACTGGCCAAACTGGCTAAATCTTCCGATATGAAAAAACAGGAGATTGAGGAATTGTGTATCAGTTTCGATAATGCTTTCCTGCACCTATTTCCAAACTTCATCGATGACTTTAACGCCCTACTGCGCGAAGACGAGAAAATTGAAATTCAGGGCGAATACACTCTAAACACTACCTTACGAATTTTTGCCTTAATTAGACTTGGTATCGACGATAGTTCAAAAATTGCCGACTTCTTGCATTATTCCGTCAATACCATATATAATTATAGAGCACGCATTAAAAGTGCTGCCATAAACCGACGTGAAGATTTTGAGCAAAAAGTAAAGGAAATCGGTATGATTTAGCCAACCCAAAATTTTTTGTAGAAATAAACGGCTGACAATTGATTATAAACATATTGAAAGCACCATGCCGTAGGGACAATCTGCAGAGTGTCCGCGATACGTATCGCTCATTATACAATTATACATACTAAAAAAGGTTGCACCTTTTGGTACAACCTTTTAAATATATGTTGAAACGATTATCTTACGATAACTTTCTTAACTGTGTTGCCAACCTTTACGATATAGAAACCATTTGCAAGGCTGATTGCTACTGTTGCATCAACCACCTGGTTTGCTACTAACTGACCGGAAACTGTATAGACAGAAGCGATAGTAGGTTCTGAAACTGCTACAACAACGCCTCCTGCTACAGTGTTAATTACTGCTGCCTCTTCTGCAACATTGCTCTCTACGCCTGACAATTCTACACTGTGCTTAAAGATCAAAACATCTTCCTGTCCCTTTGTATATGTTGCGAATCTTGGCGAATTTGGGTTATATTTCAAAATACGACCTGTATGTGCTACGTTTTCAAGAGTTACACCTTCTGTAAGATTGCTCAAAGTCCATTTTTCTTCGTTGCTTACAGTTGACGTCCAATATAAGCCATTGCTATTTGTTGAACTTATATAAGTCTGGTCTGCTTCATCTTGGAAAGTATATCCAGAAACATCTCCACCAACTTCAAATACGTGAACATTCATTGTATTTTCTCCATGAATAACACCCTTGAATGGACCATGACCGACAACATCTCCTTCTACAACTGTAACATGTTCTACCATACCGTATTTTTCAGAAAATCCTCCCATTGCAACATCTCCTTGGTAGCCACCATCTTTCACTTGTTGAGCAACAAAGATAACCTTGTCACCAGCCGCAAGTTCTGAAGCGTCATTTACCATAATAAACATACGAGCCGCTGGCTTGTTTGGATTAAGTGTGTATGTTGCAGATACCTCAGCACTTTCTGTCATTCCTTCCTTAGATGCTTTTGCAGTGATAACATAGTTTGCAACTGCAGCGTCCATTGGCAACTCTACTGTTACAGGTGCAACTGCTGTTGTTGAAGCAACAAACTCAGCATCATTCTTTGTAACGCTATATGTAATGCTCGCACCTTCTGTTAGTGATGAGATAACAACATTTTGTGCTTCGTAGTAAGTGCCTTCTTTTAGGCCAAATGTCGGAGCCTCGCATACTGGCAAGTTAATAACATATTCAGCAACAACCTCTGCACTTGGAGCCAATTTGCCAGTTGGATCAGTTGCCTTAGCCTTGATAGTATAGTTGCCTACTTCTGTCAAAGCAATAGGAGCAGTATATGTTTGCTCTTGACCATCGTTGATAGTATATGTAATAACAGCATCTGGAGTTGCAGACTCAATAGTGATATTTTGAGGGCCTTCGTATGTACCTGCTATCGGAGTAAATTTAGGAGCATAAACTTCAGTTGCTGCAGCACCATCTGACCATGTGATTTCGATAGATTCTAAAACCATTGCTCCGTTTTTAGTTCTAAAGCCAACATACTCGAAATTATCATTAACTATGAATTCAACAGTTTTGTTTGTTGCACTATAAGGAATTTCCTTAAGCATACTTCCTTCATTTCCCGAATTAAACAAATCTGCTGCACTTGTATATGTTGCATTCTTTCCAAAGATTTGAACAGCATCGACTGTTCCATTCATGGTATTCGAAGACCATGTAACTACTATCTTTACTAATTTACCTCCACTTGTGGTAGTTACAATTCCCTCTCTTTTATTTTTATCACGAAATTGAATACCAGACTCTTGACTTTTCGCAGTTTCACCAGCATAGACAGCATTTGAAGTAGATTTCACACCAGAAAATGGCTTATAACTAGTGTTTGTTGCAGAAAAATCAGCTGATGTCAGCACATCTGTCACTTCTGCTGCGGAGCCAATAAGAGCAACGAGCAGAAAACTCATTAAAAAGTAAAGTTTTTTCATATTTTTATTGTATGGGTTAATAATTTATTTTAGTCTTTAATAGTTGTAACTGTGTTTCGACCACAAAATTACCAATAGTTTACGACTATATCAATTAGGAATGTTTAATTTTTTATAACAAAATAATCATTAAAGTACATTAAGACATTTGAACCACAAAAAGAGATTAACAGAACAACATAAAAAACAATTATTCACCAACCACAGAAATGATACATGCAAATCGTGCCGTTCATCCCTACAAGGGCGGGCGAAATGCATTCCGTCCATACATTCATTTGACATTCTGCCCAATTGCTGCAGATGTCGAAATATTAAAACGATACTCACAATTATCTACACTAAATGCCAAACTGCGGAAAAATAACAAAACTTGTTTTTCTGCTCTCGTTTTTTTTATATAATTTTGTGTGATAAAGCTATAATACTCAAAAACAATGGCGGAAGAAACGAATTTACCACTTGAAAATACAATTGATAACAGTTATACTGGCGATGATATCAAGACGCTTGACTGGAAAGAACATATCCGTAGGCGCCCTGGTATGTATATAGGCAAACTTGGCGACGGAACTCATTCAGATGACGGTATTTATGTTATCCTGAAAGAGGTTATCGACAACTCTATCGACGAGTATGCTATGGGCTTCGGCAAGCAACTCGACATCAACATCAGCGAAGATGGCGTTGTTGAGGTTCGCGACTATGGCCGTGGCATTCCTTTGGATAAGGTGCTCGACGTTTCTTCCAAGATGAATACCGGCGGTAAGTATGACTCTAAGGCTTTCAAAAAGTCGGTTGGTCTTAACGGCGTTGGTATCAAGGCAACCAATGCTCTTTCTTCTGTTTTCGAAATCTCTGCCTACCGCAACGGAGAGGCAAAAACAATCAAATATGAGCGCGGTGAAATTGTTGAAAATAAAGAAATTTACGCAACAGACCAGCCTAACGGAACATACGTAAAGTTCATCCCTGACAACGAACTATTTAAAAACTACAAATTCCGCGACGAGTTCGTTGAGGTAATGCTGAAAAACTATTCGTTTCTTAACACCGGCTTGACAATTCTTTACAACGGCGCAAAATACCACTCCCGCAACGGATTGCTCGACTTGCTTAAGGAGAATATGACAACCGACCCTCTATACCCGATTATCCATTTTATCGGCACAGATATAGAGGTTGTTATCACCCACACTTCACAATACGGCGAGGAATTCTACTCTTTTGTTAACGGTCAGCACACTACGCAAGGCGGTACGCACTTGAGTGCCTTCCGCGAAGCCGTTTCAAGAACTATCAAAGAGTTCTACGGCAAGAATTTCGAATATTCCGACATCCGCAACGGTATGGTAGCCGCTATCAGCATAAAGGTGGAAGAACCGGTATTCGAATCACAAACTAAGACAAAACTCGGCTCACGCGACGTTGGTCCTGAAGGCCCTACGGTTGCAAAATTCATAGGCGACTTCCTGAAGAAGGAACTTGACGACTTTCTTCACATCAACGGTGAAACAGCAGAAATCATGCTTCACCAGATTCAGGAATCTGAAAAGGAACGCAAAGCAATCGCCGGCGTTACCAAACAAGCCCGCGAGCGTGCCAAAAAAGTCAATCTACACAATAAAAAACTCCGCGACTGCCGCGTTCACTATAATGATGCCAAAGGCTCACGCCAGGACGACACGATGATTTTCATCACCGAGGGTGACTCTGCATCTGGCTCTATCACAAAAATCCGCGATGTTGAAACACAAGCCGTATTCTCCCTCCGCGGTAAACCGCTTAACACCTACGGAAAGACCCAAAAGGTGGTTTATGAAAATGAAGAATTCAACCTGCTGCAAGCCGCTTTGAATATTGAAGAAGGGCTCGACGGCTTAAGATATAATAAAGTGATTATCGCAACCGATGCCGACGTTGACGGTATGCACATCCGCTTGTTGATGATTACCTTCCTTATCCAGTTCTTCCCAGACCTCATCAAAAAGGGCCACGTTTACATTCTGCAAACGCCGCTATTCCGCGTACGCGACAAAAGGACGGCAAAGAGATCTAAAAAAGGTGACAAGCCAAACGATACTTTCTACTGCTACTCCGACGAAGAGCGAATAAACGCAATCAACCGTCTCGGCTCAAACGCTGAAATCACACGATTCAAGGGTCTCGGCGAAATCTCCCCAGAAGAATTCAAGACATTTATCGGTCCTGACATCCGTCTTGACAAAGTTATGTGGCGTAAAGACGACTCCGTTAAAAACATGCTCGAATTCTACATGGGCAAGAACACTATGGAGCGACAACTATTCATTATCGACAACCTCGTTGTTGAAGATGACGACAATTTGAACGCAGCAGAATAGATAAAATATAATAAGGTGGAAAAAAGAATTGCAATATTTCCGGGCTCATTCGACCCATTCACTATAGGGCATTACTCTATCGTTGAAAGAGCCTTGCCTCTTTTTGACAAGATAATAATTGCCATTGGCGTTAACCAGACAAAAAAATCCTTTATGACCGAAGCCGAAAGGGTTGAAAGCATAAAGGCTATCTATAAAGGCAACGACAAAGTAGAAGTACTGGCTTACAACAATCTAACGACAGACCTTGCAAACGAGCACAACGCAAAATTCATTGTTCGTGGCGTAAGGCTTATTCAGGACTTTGAGTATGAAAAGAACCTTGCGGAAGTGAACCGTGACCTGACGGGCATAGAAACCATTCTGCTCTATACCCTACCGGAATACGGGCACATCAGTTCGTCAATAGTACGCGAACTGGTCAGTTACGGCAAAGACGTTACCAGCCTGCTGCCCCCAGGTATGAAACTCCCTCAAAAATAGATTATGATGAAAAAATACATTTTCGCTATTGCTGCGGTTATCGCCGTTGCAATTACTGCGACATCCGAACAAAAAGAATGGAGCAGCATCACTCCGCGCCAGAAACTGGCTGCCGCAGAGTCGATGATAATGAAATACTATGTTGACTCCATTGATGAAAACGTTTTGGTAGAAAACGCAATCCGCGGGCTACTTGAAACCCTCGACCCGCATTCAACATATTCAGACAAAGAGGAAACAAAGGAACTCACCGAACCGCTTGACGGCAATTTCTGCGGAATTGGAGTGGAATTTAACATGCAAAAGGACACGCTTTACGTTGTTCAGACCGTTTCCGGCGGCCCAGCAGAAAAAGTCGGAATACACCCTGGTGACAGAATTATCGCCGTTAACGACACCGCCATTGCCGGCGTCAAGATGCGAACAAAGCAGATTATGAAACGCTTAAGAGGTCCGAAAGGCACCGTCGTTGAAACAACCGTCAAGCGACAAGGCTCGGCAACCCCGCTAAAATTCCGCATCACACGCGACGAAATACCTCTTTACAGCATCGACGCATCCTATATGGTTGACAAAAAGACCGGGTATATCCGCCTCGGACGATTTTCCAGAACATCCGTAGAAGAATTTAACAATGCCGTTAAGGCCCTTAAAAAGAAAGGGATGAAGCAGTTAATACTTGACCTTACCGACAACGGTGGAGGATACCTCGACATTGCCGCAACCATTGCAAACCAATTCCTCGAAAGAAACGAGATGATAGTATATACCGAAGGCAAATCACAGCCACGCAGAAACATGACCGCACGCGGCGACGGCAAACTGAAAGACAACAAACTCGTTGTTATGGTCAACCAGTATTCCGCATCAGCAAGCGAGATTGTCAGTGGTGCCTTGCAAGACTGGGACAGGGCTGTTATCGTCGGCAGAAGAACCTTCGGAAAAGGCCTTGTTCAGCAACCCGTTCCATTTCCTGACGGAACGATGATAAGGCTAACCATATCAAAATACTACACCCCTTCAGGGCGATGCATTCAAAAGCCTTACACCATTGGCGATAAGGAAAAATACGAACGCGACATCATCGACAGGTTTAACAATGGAGAACTATACTCCGTTGACAGCACTAAATTCGACGAGAAAATGCGTTACTCAACCCTAAAGACCAAACGTACAGTCTTTGGCGGTGGCGGAATAATGCCGGATATATTCATTCCGCTTGATACAACGGCTTACACTAAATACTACCGCGAACTGGTGGCAAAAGCCGTTCCAAACAATTTTGCCGTTGCCTACGTTGACAAGCATCGCACCGAATTAAAAAGCAAATATCCAGAAGTAGAGGACTTTATAAAATTCTTCAACGCTGATGATACCATTATGCAGGAACTCATCAACATGGGCAATGCCGATTCTGTCAAGTTCAACGATAAGGATTATGCCCTAAGCAAAAACTTCCTGTCACAAATAGTAAAGGCAATAATCGCCCGCGACATTTATACCCGCGACGCTTATTTCCAAGTCATCAATCCAACTAACGCAATATACCAAAAAGCCGTTGCGGTTATTAACGATGACCAGGAGTATAACAAGATATTAGGCATAAATGAAGAAAACAAAAAAGAATAGCAGAAACATAACGTAAATCATCCATCCAACCCCATATCAACCACCTATAAAGGCATTTTGCTAAAAAAAAACTGTTTTTGTTTTTTTGTACAAGGGGTTTGTATTACTTTTGCATTCTAATTATAATATGGAGCAATCTGATATTAACAACATACTAAAGCCGATAAAATTCGAGCCGCACTACAAAACAGTAATGTGGGGTGGCGAAAAGATTTCACAGTTCAAGGGCATTCCTTTGGACTGTAAAACTATTGGTGAAAGTTGGGAAATATCAGGCGTTAAAGGTTCTGAATCAATAGTCTCCAATGGCGTTGACAAGGGTTTGACTGTAACGCAAATGGTAGAAAAATACCGCTCACTCCTCGTTGGCGGACTCTCTTACGAAAAATTCGGCACTACCTTCCCTATCTTGGTGAAAATCATCGACGCAAAAAAAGACCTCTCTTTTCAGGTTCATCCAAGCGACGAACTGGCTAAAGAAAGACATAACTGCATGGGTAAAACCGAAATGTGGTACATTGTCGATACTGATAAAAACGCTAAACTATATGCCGGACTTAGTCAGAAGACAACTCCACAAGAGTATGAGCAACGTATTGAAGACGGGTCAATTATGGACATCGTCAACTGCTACAAGACTTCTCCTGGCGACCTATATTTCCTCCCCTCAGGTTGCACTCACTCCATTGGTGCTGGGAACCTTCTTGTTGAAATACAGCAAACCTCGGATATTACCTACCGAGTATATGACTACAAGCGTCAGGACACTAACGGAAAATACCGCGAACTGCATACAGACTTGGCTCGTGCCGCTATCGACTACTCAAAATTCTGCAGCAAAATGGATTACTGCAATATCGACAAAGGCCGCACAAAACTTATAAACTGCAAGCATTTCACAACGTCTCTCATCAAAACAGATGATGAAATAAACCTCAAAAACGAGCACGACTCTTTTCTAATAATTATTTGCGTTAGCGGAGAGGCTGTTGTAGAAGGTGAAAAAGGCTCGGAAACTATCCGTCAGGGAGAAACAGTACTTATTCCAGCAGCACTAAAAGAAATAACAATAAGAGGCAAGGCAACCCTCCTTACCGCTTCCGCAGGAAAATAAATTGTTTTAGCATACAGTAACACAGGAATCATTCTCGCTGCTCCTTTCACTACTCAGCGAAGCAGAAAGCATAGACGGTCGCCATCGCTTTCCTCCTCATCGTATGCAAACCCTTCCCACTCAAACTGTTTCAACTCATCAGGGCTCTCTATCCGGTTTTTCATAATAAAACGCGTCATTTCTCCTCGGCACATCTTGGCATAAACCGTCACTACAACCAACTTGCCGTTTTTCAATGCATAAAACTCCGGGGTAATGACACGCACCTCCTGACAAACCCGATTCCAGTCGAACAAATCCTTCATCTCGCCACTTGCCAAATTCACCAGCACGCCTCCGCTCCGTTTTATTTCACTGATAAATAAATCCGTCAACAATGGTTTCCAGTAATCAAATACGGTCACTCCTCCCAGTTCTGGCAACTTAATATAGCCCTCCATCCTGTAGTTCCGAATCAAATCGAGCGGACGGAGCAATCCATATAAAAACGAGCTTATCAACAAATGCTTCTGGGCATAGGAGAAGTCTTCTGGAGTAAAATCAGCCGGATGTATGCGCTTAAACACCATTCCTGTATAAGAAAGCAAGGCGGGAAGTTTTTTTCCATTATCAGAAAGAAAATCATTATAACGCATACGGTTTACCGAAGACAGTTTCTGATTAATCCGCAACACCTTGCTTAAATCGTCAACACTATATTGAGCCATCTTCATGGCGTTTTGCTTTGCTTCTTCGGCAAAGTAAGGCTCAGACGTAAAAGGCACGTTCACCCGCGAGCGATCTGTCATGGTCTTAGCGCATGAAATAAATGTTAACATCGGCTTTTATTTGTAAATTAATAAGTTTTTGAGTTGTTGACCTTCGGATTATAGATTTTAAGTCTCTTAAAAATCTTTACAAAGATACACTTTCCAATGGAATTTCATCAATAAACAAAAATTGGTTTCGTAAACAGAAGAGCTTACCTGCTCCACTATGCATTATCATCACCTCTCCCAAGTATAATTGTCAATCTTCGAAGAATGCATCTTATAATAAAGGTTCACAAAAGGCCTTATCTCTCGGAATAGCGGAATTGTGAACAGCAGTTTTGGCATTTTAAGAGCGTCCATAACCTTTCTCACAGAAAAAAGATAGACAAGCAAATCAGTAATAAACAGCACAATCGCCACACCGCCGAAAATTATGGAATGTAAAGCAATTGCAGAATCTTTAATTATACTAACCACCGATAAAGCAACAGCAACGGCTGTCAGTATCAAGTAGATAACCCTCAAATTGGCTATCACCCACGAAATCTTCTTAAATCCAGGATTTATCTTCGACATTGTAAACGCCCTGTGCAACTTATTGACAACAAAAGAAGAAGCATAATCAACAGGCATCTCCTTAACAAAACTATCCTCCGACAACTCTGGCTTAATCTTTGCCAATTCAGAAAGTTCACGGATAAAAATATCATCATCACCATACTTCATATTCATCGTCCGAGAAAAGCCCTTATTGTCGAAGAAAAGTTCCTTACGATACGCAATATTCATCCTGTCACCACGAAAAGCATGGTTAGAAGATGCAGCAAGCAGATACTCTACGCTATCCTCAACCTTATCAAAAATTCTATAACGATGACCGAAAGACGCGTCTGATGAAACATCTACCGAAGCGTAACCTATAACAACTCCCGTTTCATCACTAAACTTCCGCGCCATTGACGCCAACCAATTATCTGTAAGCGGAATACAATTAGCATCAGTAAATATAACAACATCATTTGCAGCAGCCTTAACGCCAAGCATTGCCGCAAGTTTGCGAATTGAAACATTACAAATACTATCAGGGATAAAAGTTGACTTTAGTTTAGGGTATTGCGCTGTCAAAATAGTAATCATATCATCTACCGTCTCTGATGAATCGGCATTGACTATTATAACCTCATAATCATTGTAATTCTGGTTAAAAATAGCCGGAATACTTTGATTCAGATATGCTCCTATCTCCTTGTCTGCATATACAATTACCGATAACGACGGCTTTGCATTTGCATCAATATCTTGAAAACTATCCACTTGCAATTTTTGTACAGAATACTTCTTTTTAAGAGCAACTGCAATCTGAATAACAGCCAATATCACCAAGACAGCAAGGCAACACAACTCTTCTTTAGGTATATAAAGCATAGAAAAATCCATTCAATTGAAATTCTATTGCGAAGTTACAATTTTTTCCGTAATTAGGTCGATATTTTCATATCAATTACATTAGTCCTGACTTCCTATAAAATTATATGACAGTCAAAACCAAAGCACCCTTGCAACTGATATTCAAACAATTGCAGGGGCACTCTCATCAAAATCGACTATTTAGTCTGTGGGAATTTATCTTCTTGGCTTGTTGCCTTTACGTCTGTCTCCCTCTTTTTTAAACCTATTGAATCTATGGCGCTCACTATCAAAGATTACATCGATCTGCCTCGGTGTCAGAAATTTCCGGAATTCTTTATAATACTTTTCCCTAACAGCAATCATATCCTTACCTTGCGCAAACAGACTTTGTATTTTCTCCTCAATTTGCGCATCAGTCAGCATCTCATCTTTATTACGCCTACAAAGAATAGGATACTTGTCTTTTATGGCAATAAATTCCTTTCGATAGTCTGTATATGTTTTGACAAATTTCTTTGTATCTGCATCATCAAGCAGCAACCTCTTTGTCAATTTTTTACATTCAAAATCTATCATCTCTTCAACAGTAGGCATGTTCCTACCGCCTCCTTTGCCACTTTGACTGTAGGCAACTGCCGAAAAAAACAGGCAGGCAATAATTGCAGGAATAATCATCAATTTTTTCATATCAATTAGAATATTGTGCGTTAATAAATAAGTCATTTTCATAAAAATCAACCCATGCCTCAAGTTTCTCATCAGACATATATTTCTCTGGAGATTCCGCAAGGGCTGCCATTTTACGCTCATGCAATTGATGCTGACGGCTCTCTGTGATTGCAATTGTTGTAGTCACAACTATCAGAACAGCAGCTGCTCCACTGCTAATAATGCGAAGAATCTTGCTTCTCCGCCTATTATTTTCCTCTCTAATTCTTGCAGAAAGACTCTCTCTAAAATCATCATAGAAAGTTTCTGGCACTCGGTACGGAGTATTCTTACTTTCAAAAAACTTCTTATTCATAATTGTAACTATTCGTTAAGCATATAATTCTTTATTCTCTCCTTTGCATTATGGTATTGAACCTTCAATGTTCCAACCGAGCAACCTGTAATATCACTTATTTCATCATATGAAAGTTCGTCGTAATACCTCATATTAAAAACAAGCCTCTGCTGTTCACTCAAAGAAAGCAATGCCTTCTGGAAATCAACCGCCATCTTGTCGTCATAATCAACATACTCACCTTCGGTCAACCTGCCTAACAGCAATTCATTCTCATCAATAACTGACAGCAATTCCTCACGCCTGCGACTGAGAAAACGTAAAGCCTCATTAGTGGCAATTTTATAAACCCAAGACTTTAATGCCTTCTCATCCCGCAAATTTCCGAGCCCCTGATATACCTTCAAAAACGTTTCTTGCATAATGTCCGCCGTATCATCATGGTCAACAACCATACGCCGAATATAGTGGTAAATTGGCCGCTCGTAATCTTTCAGCACATCGTCGAACTTTATACGTGATTTGTTAATGTTAAGTATTCTCATTTTCTCTCTACTTTGAAGTTATGACAGGGATAACGCCCGAAAGTTAATACAAAATTCCCACTTTCAGCAAATTTAACAATTTCAATTAGACCAAAATACATTTCACAACAAACTCACATTTGCATTAATTAATACTTTGTTACAAATATTTTTTGCAATAAATAAGCACTATGTTAAATCTTTTGCCTAATTTTGAACTACAAAACCAACATAAAAACCAAGGCTTATGAAAAAACTTTTTCTTACACTTTTTACGGCAACAGCAATGCTGCCTTCACTTGCTACAACTACTTATGAAATTGACGGCAACAACTACACCGTTGATACCTTGCAGCACTTCAAGGCTGGTCCAGGAAGTATCTATACTGCAATAAAATTCACAGGACCATCCCTCACTTTCCGCACATTCTATTTGGAAGTGGAAAACAATCAGAAAAATTTTGAAATCAGGACCGAATTAGGTAGAGATTCTATTATCGGCTGTGAAAACATTTCTGACCACGCAAAGCGCAAAACAAACGAAAACGAAAATTACTTTGCAGCAGTTAACGGCGACTTCTTTGCCACATCTGGAGAGGTAGGCACTCCTGTTAACGGAAGTATCCATAACGGCATTATGGGTACTATGGTAACTGGCTCCCCGCACTTCGTTGTTGCTGGTCCTGCAACTCCGTATGTTTCCAATGTATCAACGACTTACAACATTACGATTGCTGGAGTAAAGGAATCCCTAACTGGTGTCAATTCAAAAGTTGGAGCAAACAGTTTCATACTCTATACTCCTGCTATTGGAAAATTCACCCATACCCCGGCTGGAACTACTGAAGTTCTGTTAGAATTGGCAGACGGTCAAACTTGGAAAAGCAATGCACCAATGACTTTCAAAGTTATAGGAGAAGCATCTACTACAGGTAACCGCCTCGTTGACGGCAAAGCAGTTCTAAGCGCTTCTGGCTCGTACGCAGCAAAAATTGCAGGGCTGAAAGCAGGTGATGAAATAACCGCTCAATTCACACATGCCCTAACTCATTATAACTCTGAAACTCCTGATGTTCGCCAAATGCTTGGCGGTAATACTATTTTCCTAAAAGACGGAAAAAGAGTTGAGCAAGGCGACTTCTCTCGCCACCCAAGAACATTTGTTGGCTATAACAAAGACCGTTCTAAAACTATTTTTGCTGTTGTTGACGGACGCTCTCCAATTTCTTCAGGTGCAACTTACTATGAACTTGCCGGCTTGATGCAATGGGTAGGTGCTGATTGGGCTATTAACATTGACGGCGGAGGTTCTTCTTCTATGTTCTTACCTAAGTTTGGTGCTATGAACGTTCCAAGTGACGGACATGAGCGTGCCGTTGCTAACGGTATATACTGTGTATCAACGGCTCCACAAGATGAAACAGTTGCTGAAATTCACTTCGTTGAATGGGCTATGCAATTCCCTAAATACGGTATCTATACTCCAAAATTCTACGGTTATAACAAATACGGTGTATTAGTTGATACTGACGTTAAAGGAGTTACTCTTTCTTGCGACTCTAAAATCGGCGAAATTATAAACGACGGTGCTACTTTCTACGGTACAGGCTCTGGATGCGGGGCTTTGGTTGCTACTCTTAACGGCATGACTGCTTCTATTCCTGTTACGGTTTATGAAAGCGACAAAGTAAAGTTCAGACTTGAAAATGTGCTTATCGACAACGTTCGTGAATATCCTATCGAAGTGAACTCAATGGTTGGCGAAAATGAAATGGCAATTAGCCCTTCTGCACTCGCTTGGGTTTCTGACAATTCAGACATTGCATCGGTTGACGCTAACACTGGCGTTTTGAAAGGAGTTAAGAACGGTAAGGCTACAATTACTGGTAAGGTGGGCTCTTTCACTGGAAACTTGAACGTTACTGTTGAAATTCCTACTGCTGACGTTATGCCGGTTTTCCAAAACTTCCCAACTGACGCTAAAATCAAGCAGGTGGGCGGTACTGGCATCGCTATGACTGAGTTCGAAAATGGTTTCAAATTGAACTACGTGGGCAAATCAGGCCGCGGTCAATATATCGAAATCAACAAGGAATATCCTATCTGGAGTTTGCCTGAAAAATTGAAAATCAAAATCAACCCGGGTGATACTAAGATTTCTAAGATTACTGCAACTGCAAAAAATGCCCTTGGTGTAATGCAATCTGTTTGGACTGCTACTGCTTCTGACGTGCCTAACAACCAATTCTCAGAATTCGAATTCAACTTGACTGACTGGTGTGACCCTGAGGACATTGCCGTTTATCCTATCACTTTGGAAAAACTAAGATTCACGACAAGCGGCTCTGTGGCTAACAAGGAATACGAAATTATCGTTTCTAACTTCGAGGCTGTATATAACTACAAACAAGGCGGAATCGAAGACATTAACGCAAATACCTTAAAAATTTACCCTAATCCTGTAAATTCTGGCGAGAGCGTTAATATCGAAGTTGCTGAAAGCACCAACCTATCTGTTTTTTCCCTAAGCGGAACTAAGTTAGTTGATACCGTTATTAACGGAAACTGCTCTTTCAGCACTGAGGGTTTTGCTCCAGGCATCTACCTTGTAAAACTTGGTACACAAACAACAAAATTGATAGTTAAATAACCTAATATAATAAATTATGTTTAAAAAAATTTCTTTACTATTTGCTGCATCAGCAGTGTCATTAATTGTTGGCGCTGCCAATACAGTAAATTTGGCTGGATATGAATTTGGCGTTGACACCGTCTTTCATGCCACAGTAGGTCCTGGTACAACACAGACAAGCCTACACCTTCACAGACTCGACAGTCCACAACTTCTTAGGGTTTTCTATTTGACAGTAGATATGAAAAACCCTGTTGTCACTTTTGAGACAACAATTGCAGGCAACAAACTTTCTGGCGGTGCAACTATTCCAAACCAAGCAGAAGCACACAACTCTGCTGAACAGAATTTCTTTGCCGGCATCAACACCGACTTCTTTATTACCTCCGGAACTGCGACAAATGGAGTTTCTAAAGTGGGTGCTCCTGTTCACGCTGCTATCGCTCAAGGCGAAATCTACAAAACAACAAACGGTTCTTCTGCTTGGCCTAACTTCTTCTTCGATGAAACAGGGAAACCAGTTATCGGAGCTGTTAACTTTTCAAAAGGTACTGCAGAGGCTAACGGAAAAACTGTTGCTCTAAACGTTATCAACAACGGTATGGCTGGCAACGGCGTTACTCTTTTCACTCCTAAATATTACGGAGTTATGGAGCAACCAGGTGCTGCCGGCTCTTGCGCTGAGGTTACTCTTAAAAAGATTGAAGGTCCAATTACTGCCGGTAAGACTGCCAAATTTGAAGTGACTTCTGCTGTTTCATCCACAGGTAACAAGGAATATTCTGGCGAAGAATACATTATCGCTGGTAAGGGCGACGGCAAGACTTTTGTTGAAGGTCTTAAGATTGGTGATGTTGTAACAGTTACTCCTCGCGCTTTTGTCGGTAATAAGGAAGTATTCCCAATGCACCTATGCACTGGTAACCCTCATATTCTAAAAGACGGCGTTACACTTGAATCAGAAGGCGATAGAGGTGACGCAAGCGCACGACACCCAAGAAGTAGCATTGGCTTCAACTCTGATATGACAAAATTCGTCATGATGGTTATCGACGGCCGTTCTGCTGTTTCTGCCGGTGTTCACACAATGGAACTTGCAGACATGATGAAATACGCAGGTGCAACAGACGCTGTCAATGTTGACGGTGGTGGCTCATCTACTCTTTATACTGACGCTTTGGGCGTAAGAAATGCAACAAGTGACGGACACGCTCGCGCAGTTGCTTCTGGTCTTTTTGCCGTTGCAAACGCTCCTCAAGACGAAACAGTTGCTGAAATTCGCTTCATTGAATGGGCTATGCAATTCCCAAGATACGGTATCTACACTCCAAAATTCTACGGTTATAACAAATACGGTGTATTAGTTGATACTGACGTTAAAGGAGTTACTCTTTCTTGCGACTCTAAAATCGGCGAAATTATAAACGACGGTGCTACTTTCTACGGTACAGGCTCTGGATGCGGGGCTTTGGTTGCTACTCTTAACGGCATGACTGCTTCTATTCCTGTTACGGTTTATGAAAGCGACAAAGTAAAGTTCAGACTTGAAAATGTGCTTATCGACAACGTTCGTGAATATCCTATCGAAGTGAACTCAATGGTTGGCGAAAATGAAATGGCAATTAGCCCTTCTGCACTCGCTTGGGTTTCTGACAATTCAGACATTGCATCGGTTGACGCTAACACTGGCGTTTTGAAAGGAGTTAAGAACGGTAAGGCTACAATTACTGGTAAGGTGGGCTCTTTCACTGGAAACTTGAACGTTACTGTTGAAATTCCTACTGCTGACGTTATGCCGGTTTTCCAAAACTTCCCAACTGACGCTAAAATCAAGCAGGTGGGCGGTACTGGCATCGCTATGACTGAGTTCGAAAATGGTTTCAAATTGAACTACGTGGGCAAATCAGGCCGCGGTCAATATATCGAAATCAACAAGGAATATCCTATCTGGAGTTTGCCTGAAAAATTGAAAATCAAAATCAACCCGGGTGATACTAAGATTTCTAAGATTACTGCAACTGCAAAAAATGCCCTTGGTGTAATGCAATCTGTTTGGACTGCTACTGCTTCTGACGTGCCTAACAACCAATTCTCAGAATTCGAATTCAACTTGACTGACTGGTGTGACCCTGAGGACATTGCCGTTTATCCTATCACTTTGGAAAAACTAAGATTCACGACAAGCGGCTCTGTGGCTAACAAGGAATACGAAATTATCGTTTCTAACTTCGAGGCTATATATAACTACAAACAAGGCGGAATCGAAGAAAACGTTGTTGAAAACGGCTTGAAGGTTTATGCTGCAAACGGTGAAATCGTTGTAAATGCAGAAGAAGAAACAGTTGTTTATGTTGCATCTGTTGACGGTCGTTACAGAACTTACAAAGTAAACGCTGGAGAAACTCGCCTTACTGGATTTGACCACGGTATTTATATCGTAAACGGAAAGAAAGTTATTCTATAATAACTAACTGACTTAAAACAAAAAAGAGAGCCACTTGGCTCTCTTTTTTGTTTTTATACTCCGCGGATACATTTACAATATATCCCCACAGACATTTGATATTCAATATGTTGCACAAATTAAGTGTAGGGACATTTTGAAAAAATGTCCACGATTGCGTAATCAGAAACAAATTTTCGATTTATCCGTCCACGGGCTTAAAGCCCAACTGTTCACCAGCCTGGGGCAGCGCCCCAGGAAAGCATCACCCAACCAAATGACGCTCTGTAGGAACAATGGGTTTTATAGATTGTGCATGGCGAAGGTTGCCTCAAAGTCTTATGACTTTTGTGGCATCCTTTTTTGTTATTATTTCAGACTACGCAGAAAGGCTTCGCAGACCACATCTAAATTTGCACACGGTTATACAAATATGTTATATAACAGACCATAAATATTGTATGTATATATATATATATACATTTGTCGAATAATTTAAAAATTATTGATTATGAAACGATTTTGGTACTTCTTTATCTTGTTCGTCATCTGGCTGACTTTTTATAAAGTCATTGCCGTAATACTGGTAACTTTAGGCATCTACGTATTCTTGTCAACTCCAACAATTGCCTTCGGGTTGACTATGTTATTAAGACCATGCGTATATCGCTTTATATACAATGAAGCAGGACTTTTCGAAGGCTTTGCTGGAAAACCTGCAGCATTTTTAATACTTGGGTTAGGAACTCTATTATTAATTTTCGATACAGCTATGGCAATTACAAACGGCTTTTTTATACGATGAACGGGTGCATTATTAATATTATTTGGTTGGCAACATTTGTTACCGCCACATTGATTTTCTGCGGCATTATGGTTTTACTTAACGTTGACACAAAAACTGGCGCATTCATTTCTGCCGGACTCGGATTTTGCACATCAAAAGCAGTAAAGTCCTTTTTGCAAGCAATGCAGGAAAGAAACTCCAACAATAATCAAAATAAAAACGAATAGACAATGGTACGACTTATTACGTTCTTAGCCTTAGCGCTATCTTTCTCCCTATGCAATTCTCAAGAGAAATGGGATGATAAAAACGACATCTACACAAACAACAATTTGTATTTTCACTGGGATTTGCCAGAAGAATTCGAATGGACAAAGGTACAACCATACGAAAAACACACCGTATTTAAAGCTAATTCAGACTTCGGGGTTACAGCTTTTGTAAACTTACAGATATTCAATGAAGAAATTCCTGACAATCTATGGGAAAACTTTGAAACAATAAAACCCATGTATGCAGAATCCATAAAAAAAGCAGACAAGGTCACCGGTACCAAAACTGTAATAACTGATTTTACAAAATGCTACTTTGTTGGTAACAAAGCAATTAGATGCACCTCAGAAGCAAACTTAATCGACGATGTCCAAAATATGTACATTTATAGCATGAGTTACCAATTCCTTAAATGGAATAGCTTTTGGCAAGTCACTGTAAAATGCACAAAAGAAGTTTATGACATTATCGGAGAAAAAGGTTTAAAACTAATATTTGCCGGATTCGGACTTAACGCAAAACCGGCAAACAAGAAACTTCAGCCATAAAATTATAAGTCTTTTACTATCTCTTTTGCGGCGGTTTCGGCGCTGTCATTAGTACCCAAAC
>Reeses_p1__coassemble_126_pt1 | contig 73829 bp, 63 predicted proteins | sample Reeses_p1__metabat2_high_PE_014 | metagenome-assembled genome bin Reeses_p1
CTACAAACTTCAGGCAGACTGGTTTTGGCAAGTGAAAGTCTTTATGCATGTTTGTCAGTTCGCCGGTTTCCTCGTTGCGAGCATAAACCTCTACCCTATTGTCATCACGCGCTGCAACCAAGACAAACTTGCCCGACGGTGCGATTACGAAGTTACGAGGATGCTTGCCCGTTGGCTCATACCCAACGTTCGCCAACCTGCCGTCAGAACCGATGCTATATATCCTAATTCCGTCGCCTTGCCTGCGATTGGAAGCATAAATAAACTTACCGTCAGCACTTACATGCACATCCGCCGATGCCCTCGCATTCAGGCTATCGCACATAACCGTTTGAAACGGCACCAATGCATCACCGTCAAAATTCATAGCAACAATATCACCGCTCAACTCGCCAAGGACATAGCAATATCGACTGTCAGGAGTAAAAGCGATATGCCTCGGTCCAAAACCTGGCTCAAGCGACAAAGAATCAGGCAAAACGCTTTCTTTGTCTTTATAGATGTACAATTTATCCTTTCCAAGGTCAGAAACGACCCACACCTTACCGTCGGGCGACGGCATTACGCAATGGATATGCGAAGATTTCTGCCGAATACTATCCTGACCACGGCCATAGAATTGTGTAAATGTAATTCTTTCCAATTTGCCACTGTCATTTGCTGCAAAAAACGAAACCGAGCCACCACTATAATCAGCAGTAGCGAAAGAATCTCCCAACCGAGTTATATAACAAGGATCAGCACCCACCTCATCACAAAGACTCACCTCACCGAACTTCCCCATTTCCGAATCAAAAGAAATACTATACACACCAGAATTATCACCACTCTCACGAACAGCATAAACAAACTTCTTATCCTCCGACAAAGTCAAATAAGACGGATTTTCTGCAGATACGGAATCAATCAACTCAATATCCCCCGTTTGACTGTCAAATGCAAGAGAATACACCCCATAACTACCAGAGCCAGTATATGTTCCGCACACAATAATATCTTTCTCAACATGCCCGCAACCGACCAACACCATAGTACAAGCTGCAAGAAGCACAAACAAATTTCGCTTCATAAAATATATTTTTCCACAAATATACAGCGACTAAACATAAAATTCAAGCAAAAACTCCCATATAGAAAAAACGGGACATATTTAATATATCCCGTTTTCATCGTCGCGCTTCAGGATGGGCTTGAACCAACGACCCCATGATTAACAGTCATGTGCTCTAACCAACTGAGCTACTGAAGCAGTCATTTTTGATTTTTGCGTTGCAAAGATACGCCTTAATTTTCATATATGCAACTATAAATCAAAAAAAATTAAATATTTTGCCTTTAATATACCAAAGCAGGTAAAAATTGCATTAATTTCTATCTAAAAAAGACTAAAAATAATACAAAACACAACCTATTGGCTGAATTTTAGATACGCCTACACCTCATAGACAGTTGTATCCTCAATACCAGCATCACGCAACGCCTCAATTCTTTCGCAGCAAGTACCACACTTCCCACAATGCTTCTCACCACCCTTATAGCAAGAGTATGTTGTTGAATAGTCAATGCCCAAAGCCTTACCATGTCGAGCAATATCCGTTTTCGAAATTCCTGTATAAGGAGCAAATATCTCTACTCCGCAATAAGTACCTTCGGTCATCGCCTTACTCATAGCGTCAACAAATGACTTTCGGCAATCAGGATATATCGAATGATCGCCAAAATGGTTTGCAAGCATAACCTTTTTAAGGTCATAACTCTCCGCCATACCACACGCAACGGCAAGCATAATGCCGTTTCTGAACGGAACGACCGTTGACTTCATATTCTCTTCGGCATAGTCACCTTCTGGAATTGCGTCCGAACCAGAAAGAAGAGAACTCTTGAAATACTGCCCCATAAACTCCAAAGGGATAACAATGTGCCTTATTCCAAGTTCCTTACAGTGGTTAGCCGCACATGCAATCTCACGCTTGTTATGGTTCGAACCATAATCAAAAGTAAGGGCAAGTGCTATTCTATCCTTATATTCGTGCAAGAGCGTCACTGAATCCATTCCCCCGGAAAGGACTATAATAGAATCTTTTTCCATATCATTAAAAGTCATTAGTAAACGATGCCATCAATCTCTGTACTTTCATTTCCTGATGCTCCTCATCGCCATAGTTGGCAAAAGGAAGTATCGCAATACCTCCACGCGGGGTGAAGATGCCGCGGACCTCCAAATATCTTGGATTCATCAACTTAACAAGGTCTTTCATAATGATATTCACGCAATCCTCATGAAAATCGCCATGGTTACGGAAACTGAAAAGATATAGTTTCAAACTCTTGCTTTCCACCATATCCTCACGCGGAATATAATTAATAACTATCTTAGCGAAATCAGGCTGACCCGTCTTAGGGCAAAGGCTGGTAAACTCCGGGCAAGTAAAAGTCACTAGATACTCATTCTCGGGATGCTTGTTTTTAAATGTTTCCAACACTTCCGGAGCGTATTTGTCCGGATATTTCGTTGCGTTACAACCCAATAGGGTAACGCCTGTCAATTCATTGTCTGTTCTTGACATATTATTACATTAAATATATGTTATGTTTATGACACTCCTCTACCTGCTCTTCTGGCCAAATACTTGCCTGAACCTCTCCGATATGCGCCTTTTGCAATAGGAACATACATAGACGACTCTGACCGATACCGCCACCGATAGAATACGGCAACTTTCCTTCAAGTAACGATTTGTGGAACATCAGTTCTACCCTGTCTTCACAGCCCCTTTCCTTCAACTGCTCGATGAGAGAATCCGCACTTACACGAATACCCATCGACGATAACTCAAAAGGAATATCAAGAACATCATTCCACAGCATTATATCGCCGTTCAAGCCCTGATAGCCAGCCGAATTTTCAGTAATCCAGTCATCATAATCCGGGGCACGGTTATCATGAGGCTCGCCATCTGATAGTTTCGCACCAATTCCCACGATAAATACCGCCCTGTACTTTTTTGTTATTTCTCTTTCTCTTTCCTTTGGAGAAAGGTTCGGATACATTTGCACAAGTTGTTCTGAATGGATAACCTTTATATCATTAGGCAACATAGGAATGATATGTGGAAAACGCTCGTAAATTATTGCCTCCGTTTCCTTTAAGGCCGCATAAATTTTCTTCACCGTAGAAACCAGGTATTCAAGAGTTCTATCACTCTCTCGAATTGTCTGCTCCCAATCCCACTGGTCAACATACAAGGAATGGATATTGTCCAAATCCTCAAACGTCCTAATGGCGTTCATATCAGTATAAAGTCCGAATCCAGGAGGAATAGCGTATGCCCCAAGTTTTGTCCTTTTCCACTTTGCAAGGGAATGGACTACTTCTGCATGCCGATTATCCATAGCCTTAATGTCAAACCCAACAGCATGCTCAACCCCATTAAGGTCATCATTAAGCCCCGTTCCTGAAAGGACAAAAAGAGGAGCGGTAACCCTTCGTAGATTTAAAGCCTTGGAAAGCCTTTCTTGAAAGGCTTCCTTAATTATCTTAATTGCTATCTCCGTTGTTTCTGGGAGTAGTTTCAAGTGATATTTCTCTGGAATAATCAGTCCCATAATTTTATTTTATCATTACGCTCACAAAAATAGCACCATTTTTTACTTTTGCCAAATTTATAAGCACAATGTTAGCATATTTAGAATTTTAAAATCAAAATAACACGCCAATCGCCAATAAAAGCATCTATTTGATTCCTATAGCACGAGCAATACCTGTATATGTTATTGTAAAGCCCACTTGCAAACCTGATGGAGAACCTTCCAATTTGTCATACTTCTGCTTCATCAGGTAAGGAGAAAGTCTCAATGACGAAACATACTGCTCTCTCCTGCCCGAAAGAAACGCCTGCTTGTCTGAAATAACAGAATGGAAATGCCAGTCAAAATCCACACTAACCATAAAATTAAAGTCGTGTATTTTATTCTTTCTTATGTCAGACGCTATGATATACTCAGTTTCTGGATTTTTCTCATCCCACTCTGGATTTTTCTTGTAATCGGCAACGTCCCAAGCATAGTTTGTCCAACCGCCACCGATGTTCGGAGTAATGGAGAAATGCTTTGTATCAAGAACCCTATAGCCTATGGCTACTATTCCCGACAACTGGTTGGTATATTTGTTTGTTGCCCATTCCATTTGCTGACCCATCAACGGCTTACGGATATCCACCAAATCAGGCTGACCGTATGATATATCGCCTTTAATAAAGAAGCGACGGTAACCGAAAGTCAAACCTATATTAAAAAGCCACGAATTTTTAAAGCAATCTGACAAATCTGAAGTCGGGACAAGCATTCCCGTACCAACGTACCACCCGTAACTGAACTTTCCCGGATTGAGGCTGGTAACTTTTGGACGATAAAATTCTTCCAACTGCTTGCGGATTAGATATTCTTCCTCCTGAAGTTTGTAATCATTACTTCCATTAACGGTTTTTCTGGCAATATCGGCAATACGCTCATTATATAACTTCTGATAATAATTGCAACGTGTATCAGCCTCTATACCGGCAACACCATAACTCAACTCAGCCTGAAGCCTCCGACGATAATACTCAAGAATATCGAACTGTAACTGATGATAGCGAAGCATCTGCGAAGTGCGGTAGGTACTGTCAGCATAAGAAACGCCACAATCCATAACAGCAAGAGCGTATGTCGAAAAATCAGGATTATTGCCAAACACTCCGTCTGCCTTATCCTGCTCTACTGTACGAACCTTTAGTACGCCTTTAAAATATGTCGGCGTTGTCTTCATTACCGACTTGCCACTGAAATCGCTCCAAACCAAAGCTCCATCATCCCATGTGCGGAAATCATCTGCCCGACTTATACCAGCGACAAGTAGCAACAATGAAATAAGAATAAATCTCATATTTTTAGAATTACAAATTTTCAAGAAGTCGTTTAAGCACAACCATTGCGGAAATTTCCCTATTGGCGGCCTCCGGTATAACGATAGAGCGCTCGCTTTCAATAACGTCATCACTTACAATCATATTTCTGCGAACCGGCAGGCAGTGCATAAAGTAGGCATTATTTGTCAATGACATCTTTTCGGCAGTAATAGTCCAAGAGCGGTCTGTGCTCAACACCTTGCCATAATTAGGGTCTGCGTATGCAGCCCAGTTTTTGGCATATACAAAGTCGGCTCCTACTAACGCCTCATCCTGATTATAGACAATAGGAGTACCTTTTGTAAAACTCTCATCGAGTTCATAGCCGTGAGGATGGGTAATAACTAAATCATAATCAGCCGCACGCATCCACTCTGCAAAAGAGTTTGGAACGGCTTGCGGAAGAGCCTTCGGGTGCGGTGCCCAAGTCAACACGACTTTCGGACACTTCTTTTCCTTATACTCCTCAATGGTAATCAAGTCGGCGAAACTCTGTAACGGGTGACGCGTAGCAGCCTCCATACTAAATACAGGCTTGCCTGAATACTTTATGAACTGTGTGAGGATTTTCTCTGAATAATCATCCTCCTTGCTCTCAAAGCGAGCAAAAGAGCGAACACCTATAACATCACAATAGCAACCCATAACAGGTATAGCCTCAAGCAAATGCTCTGGCTTGTCACCGTCCATGATAACGCCTCTCTCCGTTTCCAATTTCCACGCACCTTGATTAACGTCGAGAACAATAACGTTCATACCCAGATTCATTGCCGCCTTCTGAGTGCTTAGACGTGTGCGTAGTGATGAGTTAAAGAAAATCATAAGCAAGGTTTTGTTTTCACCCAAGTGCTTGTATGCAAAACGGTCTTTCTTTATCTCAAAAGCCTCCTTAACCGCAAGGTCAATGTTTCCTATATCGTTTACGTTAATGAATTGTTTCATAATATTACTTTTTAATGATGCTTTATTGCAAAGTTAATCTTTTCTATATCAAATAAAAAACAAATTCACCGTTTCTTACAACAATTTAACCCTTAACAAATACTATTAGCAAAAAAATAGCCGGTAATGGCTTAATACCTTACCGACTACGCTTTTGTTATTCTGTCATAAAAATCAATTTGGTATCTTCAATACCTGACCAACATTGATTTTTGTACCTTTGATGCCATTAGCCCTTTTAAGTTCTGTTACGGAAACGCCATACTTCTCGGCAATAACGCCCAAATTCTCGCCTGAGCGAACTTTATGCGTTCTCTTTGAGCGGTGCATTGAAGAATTCTTCTTTGACCCTGAAACTTTCAATTTCTGTCCTACTTGGATATTATTTCCGCTGATACCATTCCAATTACGTAAGTCACTCACTGTAACTCCGTATTTATTTGCAATCTTACCAAGAGACTCGCCACGGCGAACAGTATGCGTAACCGCCTTGCTTTCAGATTTTTCAGAATGCTCCTCAACAGCATCGCCTTCTATTTTAAGTTTTTGACCGGCATAAATACTATTGCTTGTCAAGCCGTTAAGGTCTTTCAACTCTTCAACTGTCATATTATGCTTGTCGGCAATCTTACCAAGCGACTCGCCTCGCTTAACGGTATAGGTGGAAGTTTTCACGTCTGAATGTCTTTTTTTCGCCGGCTTAGCAACAGATTCATCAACGACAAGACGGGTTCCAGCCATAATAGAATTATCAGTCAATCCATTCCATTCACGCAATTCATTTAACGTAATTCCATAATCATTTGCGATAGAAGAGAGAGACTCTCCACGCTTAACTGTATGATATTTTGGCTTGTCTTCTGTTCTTTCTTCTACAACAGTTTCCTTTTCTTCAGAAACTGTCTCAACAGTTTCTTCTACTGTAGCACTTTCCTCTTCAACAGGCTTTTCGACTTCAACATACTCAACAGTATATATTTTCAGTCGCTTGCCTACTGCAATATTATTAGATTTCAAGCCATTCCATTTTTTCAACTGGGAAACAGTTGTACCATATTTTCCAGCAATCTTTCCAAGAGACTCGCCACGGCGAACCTTATGATATTTTGTAACCGTTCTCTTTTCCTTTACAGTAATTGTTTTTGAATCATCGGCATTTTGGATGCTTGTCTTTTCAACTGTTTCCTTTGTAACCTCGTCCTTCTTTTCCTCTTTTTTAGGAACTCGTCGGGTAACATAAACCTTCAGCAACTTACCTCGCTTGATTGAGTTTCTCCTTAGACCGTTCCACTTCTTCAATGAAGAAACCGAAACGCCATACTTTCTCGCAATAGACCCAAGAGTTTCACCACGGCGAACCTTGTGATATTTCGCAACCTTTGTCAACTCAGTACCAGCGGCTCCATCGGTAATTTCCACCTCTGCACGGTGAGCATAAAGTTCGGCCTTATGCTTGATAATGCTGTCTTCGCTAACCACGTAACTATAAACCTGCTTTGAAGGCAAAGTCAACGAATAAGGACGAATATTTCCAGGAATAATATCCTTTCGATATTGCGGGTTAAGGATTCTCAATTCAGAAACAGGGATATTAAGCACCTCTGAAATCTGATTGAAATGCACATACTTATTCACCATAACAGTATCAGTCATCACTGGTCTTTTTGCCAATGCCTTGCCGATATTGTGATCTTCGTAATAGTTCATAACATAGTTTGCAGCGATAAAGGCAGGAACATATCCTCTTGTCTCTCTCGGCAAATAGAAATATATTTCCCAAAAATCACGCTTACCGCCACCAGCACGACGTAACGCCTTATTCACGTTACCTGGACCGCAGTTATATGAAGCAATCGCAAGCGACCAATCGCCATAGATGTTATAAAGTTGCTTGAGATACTTTGCTGCCGCTTCAGAAGAGCGGATAGGGTCACGACGCTCATCAACAAGTGAGTTTACCGTCAAGCCAATCTGCTTGCCTGTTCCGAGCATAAACTGCCACAAACCGGTTGCTCCAACGCGTGACACCGCGTCTGGATTCAATGCTGATTCAATAACAGGTAGATACTTCAACTCCAAAGGAAGCCCTTCCTTCTCCAACGCCTGCTCAAAAATCGGATTGTAATAAATGCTCAAACCAAGCATTTCCTCCACCAGACTACGGCGTTTCTGAGTGTACATATCTATATATGAACGCACAACGCTGTTATACGGCATCTCAATAACTGTCGGCAACGCCTGCAACCTTTCTATATAATCTTCCTTTGATGTCGGCACATCGTTTTTCATCTCCGCATCCTTGTCGAGAACGATATAGTTTTGAAGATACCAGTTCTTCATTAACTCTGTGGTATTAGTCTCGAAACTTTCTGGATATACGATAGCATCATCCTCTATCGACTCCTTAATCGACAAGACCGACGGACCGGCAAATGAAGTCACAGCCGACCCCGCAATTAGCAATATTGCCAATAATTTTTTCATTACAATAATAACAGTTAAAAAGTTAAGGCGCACTGAACGCCAAATGATTTGTCAACGGGAGCTTGTCCCCCCATAACCGCAGGACTTACATCCAGCGACAAATCCGATGATATGTCAAAATGCGACAACGTTGCATCAACGTAAGCATCTATTATATTTATCAAATAAAGCCCAACCATACCTATAATGCACAAGTCTCGGTTACGGCGATAGAAATTCTTTTTCGATTTCAATGACTTCTTCAGCCACGCCATATCAATATCACTCTCCTGTGTGTTAGGAGGGTAGAAATCCATATAACTTTTAGTATTCGGGTCACTGTCCATAATGTCGCGGTACGCTTTTGTATAGTCCGTCAACATTCGGTTATTCCACGTCGTTGCATAAGTCAAACCGACAAAACCGCCAACGACAATAGGCAGTTTCCAATATCTTCTATTATATATCTGCCCCAAGCCAGGACACAATGCAGAAAGCCACACTGCCCTTGACGGGTCAAGATTTAACTTGCGACGCTTGGAAAACTCCTTCGGAATACTGTCAGCCGCTATGCTGTCAACAACCAACGCCATATCATTGGATATACTGTCGGCAAGTGAAATGCTGTCAGCCACTTCCGTAATAGGGATTATCGGCTGAACGGCTATGCTATCCGCCGGAACAGAATCAGGCGAAGTGAATAATGTATTCATCCCTGCCTTTGGCTCTTGAACACGAGTAGCACGCTCGGGTATAGTTATGCTGTTCATAACGCTATCCGGCTCATTTGCGTCAGCAAATATATAAAATGGAAACGAAACAACAAAGAGCAAAACCAATGCCAATCGGTTTTTTATTATTTCTTTTCCTAACTTATGCAATTCGCTCAAAATTTTCAATTTTGTTAAACTTCTTTTACCATATTAAGACAACAGAGTACCTGCCTGACTATTTTCTAATCAAGATTGCCTTTTAATTTGTCAAAGATAGTAATTAATTTTTCAAGTTCTTCCTCATTTTTGAAAGGAAATGAAATTTTTCCTTTTCCCTGACGGTTACAAGTAAACTGAACCTGAGTTTTAAACGATTGAGACAAGTGTTTTTTGAGTATCTCATACTCTTTAGCGATACTTCCGCCACCGCTCTTTTCCGTCGGCTCTGCATTGTCCTCCTCGTTATATTTTTTTGCCAACTCCTCTACTTGTCGGACAGATAGTCCCTTCTTGAGAATCTCGTTATATAGTTTTAACTGCAATTTTGGATTTTCTACAGCAAGCAAAGCCCTTGCATGCCCCATATCAACCCTGCGGTCACGCAATCCCAACTGCACCTCTGCCGGCAATTTTATCAAGCGTAGGAAATTTGCTATGGTTGCGCGCTTCTTTCCTATTCTAACGCTCAACTGCTCCTGCGTTAGGCTATACTGCTCAATGAGTTTCTTGAATGTCAAAGCAACTTCGATAGCATTCAAATCCTCACGCTGGATATTTTCGATAAGTGCCATTTCCGTCAATTCACTGTCGTTTGCAGTGCGGATATAGGCTGGAACAGAAGTCAGACCAGCAAGTTTTGCCGCACGGTAGCGTCGCTCGCCGGAAATAATCTGATACTGGTCGCCTTGCAATTTCCTCAACGTCAACGGCTGGATAATTCCCAACTCGCGGATTGAAGAAGCAAGTTCCTCAAGCGACTCCTCATCAAACCACGCACGTGGCTGCTCTGGATTCGGAGAAATCTGGTCCAAATCAATTTCGTTGATTGCCGAAGAACCACTTGTCTGTATGTCATCCATTGAGATTAGCGAGTCAAGCCCGCGTCCCAATGCGTTTCTTTTTATTGATACCATAAATTCTATTTGTTTCGTGACAATAATTCCTTAGCCAATTGCAAGTGGCTTGTTGCCCCCTTACTCTCTGGATCGTATAGAATAGCAGGCAAGCCATGGCTCGGAGCCTCGCTAAGGCGGATATTACGCGGTATTACAGTGTTGAAAACCATATCACCGAAATGCCCCTTCAATTCCTCATAAATCTGATTTGCAAGACGCAAACGAGCATCATACATAGTCAAAAGGAAGCCCTCTATCTCAAGGCTCTTGTTTAACTTGGACTTGATAATGCGAATGGTATTGAGCAACTTGCTGATACCCTCCAATGCAAAATACTCAGCCTGAACAGGTATAACTACGGAATCTGCCGCTGTAAGGGCATTGACGGTTATAAGTCCCAACGAAGGAGAGCAGTCAATGATGATGAAATCGTAATTATCCTTAAAATCTTCGAGCAATTTCTTCAGCACCCTTTCCCTATCTGGCTTGCCAATCAATTCCAATTCCGCACCAACAAGGTCAATGCGGGAACCTATCAACTCCAATCCTTCTACACATGTCTTATTTTCCGCACCACGCAATGGATAGCCGTCAACAAGACACTCATAAATGGAAGAGGTCATTTTTTTCGGATCTATGCCCAAGCCTGACGTGGCGTTAGCCTGAGGGTCAGCATCTATGATTAATACCTTATTACCGAGAGTAGCGAGAGATGCCGCCAAGTTAATGGATGTCGTAGTCTTGCCGACTCCACCTTTCTGATTTGCTATTGCGATTGTCTTACTCATGGAAAACGAATTTTCTACTGCAAAGGAATTACTTTTATTTGCAAACTCAAAAAATAAAACAACAAATCAGTCAAAATTGTTGATAACTTAACAATTTTGTTAATAACTATTGTTCCACGCGGTAAATATCCCATGCATAACCATTTATAACCCGTGAAACAAATTAACATACACCCTTGCCAACGCACAAAACCCCATCCGAAATCACATAAACTCCCGCTTGAACCAATACTAAAACAAAGAATCTGCAAAACCAACGTCCCATTCTCTTCTAGGATTTCACTGTCAAGGAGTTTTGTTTTATGCAACTGATATTCAGAAAAACATTTTATTCCTTTGACTATCAACTTAAAAAAGTGCCGCATCGGAATCGCTTCGATACGGCACTTTACACTTGTTTAGCAATCTTTTTTATCTATAATTTCTAAAATAAACTCATATAAAATTTCCTTACGTCTTTCCACCTATAGAAAGGGAAAATGTCAGTTTCGACAGGCACTTTTACCTCTTTTTCGTTAAGCATAAACTTAACCAAAACATCATCGGCGCTACCGCCTTTTTTCTCAAAGAAAATCATCTGGATATTGCCTGCCATCGGAACAATCTTGAAATCAGACCAGTACTTATATACCTCTGTATGCTCCGACATTGCAACGTTGCAATCTTCCAAATGAAGAATTGCCGCCAATGGTACAACATTTCCGTCATGGCCAAAGCGTAGCGTTGCCGCTACATTATGCTTCTCAATAGCCTCATCTGCACTTTCAACAATGTTGCGGAGCAGATTTTTTGCGTTGGCAACAACGATGCCTTTTCCGGCTGAATGGTTGGCATTTCCGGCATACCAGCGGTAGTTATTGAACTCCCAAAGGTCAAAAATCTCTTCCTTTGTAAAGATGTCAAAGAAGGACTGCTTTGTTTCCATATTCTGCATGTCTGAAGCAATCCAATATAAGCCCCACATTAGCGATGAAGGATTCACCGACATACGAATAAAATCCTCATCGCTGAATAATGAAGCAATTAGTCTGTCAGGGTTAGTTCTTTCTTCCTTATACTTGCGTATTTCTTCTGCAAGATACCCTGTCTCACCGTTTGTAAAGCGGTTTGACTCATCTGTATGGTAATTCATATATCCCATATACCGGTCACTCATTTCGTACAGGATATTCAGTTTCGGATTCAACTCCTTCAATCTGTCGCCAAAGGCAACCATACTCATTGCACAACGCGGAACGACGGTAGAACGAGCAGAGATAGAATCACCGTCAGCAAAGACTTCCGGGAATGAGCGAAACATCCTCTCGGCTATTCCACGATGCTGGCGTCTGCCAAGCGGGGTCAAATCTCCTGCAGTCTCTGCTCCTTCCTTACATACCTCAACGAGTCTTGTCCTAACGTCTTCACCCAAAGCAGTCAAAGCGCCAGCAGCATGAGCCTTATCAAAAACGGCAAGAACGCTGGTATAATCCTTTCCGCTAATCAGATAGCGTGAACCATGGCGACCGTAATGACTGATATAAAAAGGTTTATAGCCTTTCGGTGCTGGTGTATTGTTGTTTGCGGAAGGTCCTGGATAAGCGTAGTAAACGCCTCCGCCCTTCTCGATTGTTTCAAAGATTTCTTCTCGGCTGGTCTGCCCTATAACGGGCAGACTAACTAAGAAGAGAGATATTAGAGATATTAATACTAATGCTTTTTTCATTTTAAAATTATAATGAATATCCAATATTTTGTTTAATAGTAGGATTAGTTGTAATCTCACTTGCCGGAATCGGGAAAAGCACCAAATGCTTGTCAACATCTGCACCATTTCTTTCAGCAGCCTTCCAATCCCAGTTATTGCCAGTAGTGAACTTGCCGAAACGTATCAAGTCAGTTCTTCTCTGACATTCTGATGCCAATTCGCGCTGACGCTCTGCAAGTATAAAGTCGAGGTTCAACTGAGCCATATCAATCTTGCCGGAAACGTCTGAACGCACACCTGGCACAGCATATTCATCACTCATATAAGCACGAGCCCTTACCTTATTTACATAATCTAATGCGTCAGCCTTAGAGCCGTTAGCACCGCGGAGAATAGCCTCTGCTGCCATCAGGTAGGCATCTGCTGTACGAAATAGCGGGAAGTCGATTGACGAATAAGTATCACCTGATGCACAAATCTGGTCATCCTTAGTAACGTTACGCCATTTAATATAGCCATAGCCACAAGTAAATGTACTTGTCATATTTCCAGTTGCGTCCCAAGTTTCTTTTGTCTGGTTAGGCAATGCTGTCATAAAGGAAGCACGTTTGTCCTTCTTGTTATTACCCCAAGTGTCATTAACGTCGAATTGAACGTCATCAGCATCAAAGGCATCAACAAGAGTTGTTTTTGAGCGTACGTTACCCCAACCCTTTGAGCCAACGCCTGTTTGGTACAATTCATCCATCGGACCGTTTACAAATGCCTTTACATAGAAGTTAGTACCTGCAGAGCTTTGTGCTCTCAAACCGTCTTGAACAAGCGGCCAGATAATCTCGCTGCAAGTGTTGTTATCAGCAAGGAAGATATGGCGATAATCTTTTGCCAAAGGATAGTTGCTGTCGCCAATAACCATTTTAGCATATTTCAAGGCATCGTTATATCTGTTCTCACCAATCCAAGTTTCCGCGTTCAAGTATAGTCTTGAAAGCAAGAACCAGCAGGCAACTCTGTCAACGCGTCCGTAAACGTTTTCACCTGGAGCCTTCAACTCATTTTCGATAGCAATCAACTCGCTTTCAGCATATTCAAAAGTCTGCTTTCTTGTCATCTGCTTAGGAAGATCCTTAACTCCTGTATTTTCATCAACGTATGGAACACCACCAAAGAGGTCACAAAGTTGAGCATAACAGTAAGCACGGATAAAACGAGCCTCTGCGATAAAGAATTTATAGTCATCTTTCATCTCTTCCCAAACACCGCGTTTTTTGAGGTTTGCCTCTGTGCATTCTCTCAAAATCTCATCGCAATATGCGATTGACATATAAAGGCGCTGGTAAGTCCAAGTTATAACAGAAGCGTTTGTTGCGTCCCACTGCATATTGAGCATCTTACGCAATCCGTTTGAAGATGACGGCATAACAAAATTATCTGTACAAAGTTCCTCAAGGTAGAAGAGCAAACGCAAATAACCGGAATAACCTTCATTTGCTCCCTCAAGGTCTCCATTACCGCCGTCACCGCCTTGCTGACCGGTTAGGATTAGTGAAGCATAACATTTTGCAAGAACGCCTTCATAGCCTTCCTTTGAATTATATACATTTGACGGAATCTTCTGGTTCGGGTCAAGCGGTTCTGTGTCAAGGTCTCCAAAGCAAGAAGTCATCAACACTCCAATAAAAAATAATGCCGTTAGTTTTATAAATAATTTTTTCATGACTGTTTCTTGTTAGGTAGATTAAAAACTCAAGTTAGCGCCTAAAGTGAATGTTCTCGGACGTGGATAAACTTCTCTGTCTATACCACTGTAGATCTCAGGGTCAATACCGCTGTAACCAGTTATTTGGGCAACGTTTGAAACGCTGAACTTCAAGCGAAGAGAACTGCTGCTATTCCATAGTTTATGGAATGTGTATCCCAAAGTGATATTGTCGATGCGGAAGAAATTACCCTTTTCAAGCCAGTAGTCGCTATTTAATTGCTGTGTTTGGAAACCTGTGTCGCGAGTTGAAGCAAGGATATTTGAGAAACTGCCTTGGTCACTATAAACAGATTGGATATATTGGTCAGCCTGAACATAATTGTAAACATAGTTACCAAATGCACCGTGACCGTTGATAGCCAAATCCCAGTTCTTGTACGATACCTGAGTATTAAATCCGAAATAAGACTTTGGTAGAGCACTCTTGCCTGTTGCGTAACGTGTTTCTGTTGATGAAATTGAGCCGTCTGGCTGAACGTATTTTCCCTCGATAGGCTTGCCGTTTTCATCGTATGCCTGCTTTGCCAAGTTGAAGGTGTAAGGACGCTCGCCAACCTTGAAGACTTGAACCATCTTACCTGTTCCTGAAATTGCACCAGTCTCAACGTAACTGTTATCAGAATCTGCTACGTTCAACTTAGTAATTTCAGAATCGTTCCAAGTATAATTGAAACCGATTGTCCAATTCCAGTCGTCTGTATCAACAGGAACGAAATTCAACGACAATTCAACACCATTATTCTTCATCTCACCAACGTTTGTTGTGATAATTGAAGAGAAGTTAGCACCAGAAGGAACATTAATTGTGTTCAAAAGGTCGCGGGTGTTACGCTGGTAATAGTCAACAGAACCGAAAATTCTGTTTTTCAAGAAACCAAAATCAACGCCAACGTTGTAAGTCTCAGTTGTTTCCCACTTGATGTCCTTATCATAACCGTTCGGGCGTATTGTTGTTATCCAGCGGTCTCCGAAAAGGTAATCAGATTCTGGATTAGAGAGGATGAAAGTCAACATGTAAGGATAGTCATTTAGGATATCCTGCTGACCTGTAAGACCATAACTCAAACGAACCTTCAAATCAGACAAAACGTCTTGCTCCTTTAGGAAATCTTCCTCAATAGCACGCCAACCGAGAGCAACAGAAGGGAAGTAACCCCAACGGTTGTCAGAAGAGAAGCGAGAAGAAGCATCAGAACGGAATGTTGCAGTTACCAAGTATCTGTTATCGAATGAATAGTTCAAACGTCCATAAAGTGAAAGCAGATAGTATTCTGACTTGCCGTGAGTTGCGCTGAATAGTTCAACACCTTCTGGAGAAACGTTGCTTGTGTCGAAACTCTTCCAGAAATGCTGCCAACCATAACCAGCCATAACGCTAAAGTCATGCTTCTGGGCGAAAGTCTTTGCGTATGTACCATAGAAATCAAGCAAATAGTTTTTCTTCTTCTGAGAACCGCTGTAAACAAGACCTGTTCCATCCTTCATATTTGAAGTGTACATCATACCAGCCTTTTCCGGAACGATACGACGATCCTTGCTTTCAAGAACATCATAACCCAAGTTCAAGGTAACCTGCAAGTCTTCAAGTCCGTGAATCTTATAATCGAATTTAGCATTACCGATAGAACGATAGATTTTATTTGTATAGTCCTGTAATTCCAACTGAGCCATAGGATTATCTGTCTGGATAGCCATCGGTGAATTGCCATTCATCCAAATAAAGTAACCAAGTCCAGGATCAGTTGCAGATGTTGCGCTACCCGTCTTGACAGGGCGAGTAGGGTCATATCTTAACGCATTGTTAACAACAGACTGGTCAACCTTGTCATTATGCTCGTAAGATAATTTCAAGTTAATATCAGCCATAAAGTGGTTGTCAAATAGTTTTGGAGAGATACCACCGCTGAAAGAAACACGCTGATAGTCATTTGACTTGATGATACCTTGCTGATCTGTATAGCCTAATGACACGCGGTAAGGAGAAGTTTTCTTGATATTTCCTGAAACAGAAACGTTATGCTCGTGACCGAGGGCTGTACGGTAAATCTCATCTTGCCAGTCTGTATCAACAGTTCCCAACTTAACATCCGCAGGAACTCCTGTTACAGTAGGGACAAACGCTCTGAACTCGTCTGCACTAAGAACGTCAAGTTTCTTAGCAACAGAACCGACAGAGAATGCACCAGTATAATTAACCTTCACACCAACATCTGCACCTTTCTTGGTTGTTATAACAATAACACCGTTAGAAGCACGAGAACCGTAAATTGCAGTGGCAGAAGCGTCTTTTAAAACCGTGAAAGTTTCAATATCGTTAGGGTTAATGGCACCAATAACGTTACCGCCACCTTCTATGGTTGAGTTATCAACCGGAACACCGTCGATAACAATCAATGGGTCATTTGAAGCCGACAATGAAGCACCGCTACGGATACGAATTGTAGAAGCGGAACCTGGAGCACCAGAACCGGAAACAACGCTTACACCCGGCATTTTGCCAACAAGAGCATCTTGCGCAGAAGTCTGCAAGCCCTTATTAAAATCGTCTGGCTTAACGGCGAGCACCGAACCAGTAGCATCAGATTTCTTTACTGTACCATAACCGATAACAACAACATCTTCCAAAACCTCCGCATTCTCTTTAAGGATAATGCGCATGCCATCAACCGCAGAAACTTCCTGCGTAATGTAGCCGATATATGAAACGACAAGTGTTGCTCCGTCGTTTACTCGAAGCGAAAAGTTACCGTCCAAATCGGTTGAAGTACCTGTTGCTGCACCTTTAACAATAACAGACGCACCCATAAGAGGCTCTGACTGGCTGTCAACAACAACACCATGAATCATTTTTCCTTGCGCCGAAGCACACAGGCTAATCATTAATGCAAAAAGCACCGGCAAACATCGTTGCCACAAACTTACTTTTAAGTGATGCATAATTCAGTTTTTTATAGTATTCTTAAATAAGTAATATACCTTTAAATATTATCAAACATTATAAATTTAGGTTTGCACCACAAAATTAAGACTACTATCAAAGGAATAAAATAGCAAGTAAGTAATGAAGTAAGTTTATAACTACTATAGTTGACTGTTATTCAGTTTTTTAAATCATTTTGTAACATAAGAAAAAGTAACAATAAGTTAAGTATTTCAGCACAAAATATCACAATTTTAAGCCTACACTCCACCAAGAATCTTCTGCATCTGTGCTGAAAGGCTCTTGCCTTTAACGAGAGCCTTATTTCTCATCTTCTGACGATAATTATAAACAGTCTGAATGGAATAATGCAAGAACTCTGCTATCTGGGCATTCTCAGTAATTCCCAATCTAATCAAGGCATATATTCTCAATTCTGGAGTAAGCAATTTGTCATGCTTCAAAACAATTCTCTCTTCTGGGCGAAGCAGATTGTTAAAATCGGAAACAAAATTAGGAAAAATGGAAAGGAAAATCGTATCAAATTCCTGGATAAGTTTCTTAAAATCCTTATTCTCATCTGATTTTTCAAGCATCTTTTCCATTTCAGCCAGTTTCCTTACCGACAACTTTCGCAGCATATTCTTCTTAAAAGCCTCATTATCACGGATAATATCAGAACATATATTAAAAAGCAATGCCATATACTTTACCTTAATCTGATTCGATTCCTTTAACTCTCCTGCAAGCCTCATCAAATCAGCATTTCGAGCGTTGAGTTGCTTATGCATCGCCGCAAGGGCGCTATTTCTTCTCCTAACGAGCAAGTAGGCAAGAGCCATTATCAACGCAATCAGAACGATAGCAGTCATGAAAACAAATTTGCCAATATCTGCGATATCTTCACTTTGCTCGTACGATTCTGAAATAATCGGCATATACTTAACAACATCGTACATCCTATAACGAGCCTTACCTTCGCTAACATCTCTAAGCGACCTGTTTACATATAAATAAGACCTGTCAACATCGCCTTTCTGGTATAGCACCTCTGCAAGCCTCCACAGCGACATATACACCCTTTTAGACTTTTTTAGGTCTGAAATAGACGCCCGCTTTAAATACTCAATTCCCAAAACAGTATCTTTTTCAAGCAAATAAAGATTAGCAATCTGAAACTCAACCGATGCCATATTTCCCGAATGCACTTCCCCGCTTTCCTCCTTAGATTTGTAATAATCCAACAGGATAGACAACGCCTCCTTTCTATTTCCCTGCTTTGCAAGCAGCCACGCCCTATTTGACAGTTTCTCCTCTGAATTTTGATGGCTAATTATTAACGAAGTATCATTATAAGCCTCCAGCATCATATTATATTTCTTCCTCTCCTCCTCATTAGAGATATTTGACATAAGCGAAGATAATGCAGTATGATATAGATAATAGAAGTAATTGTCAACCCTTACCGAATCAGTCCGCTCAATATTATCAAGAACACGAATAGCCTCATCATGCCTGCCAAACTTATTCAAAGCATCAGCATAATGCATTTCAGCACGATTAACATAATAATCGCTCATCCCCTTAGATAGAGCACGAATGCTATCAGCAAAAACGAGAGCCGAATCTATTCTAAAATTACGGTACATATCAAAGATGCCTTCCGCAATTCTAAATTTCAATGAATCAGAACGGCATAGGCGATACTGACATTTAAGACTATCAAGTCGTCTTTGGAAAACCTGCTCGTATGGCTTGGAATTTCTAACCAACTCATCAAGTTCTGCAAAATAAACGTCACTTTCCCTTTTACAGGAAAAAAGTCCTGAAAGTAAAGATATTAAAACAACAGAAAGGATTAAGTAAAAAAATGATCTTCCCATAAAAACGGTCATAATATGACTAAAACCTTATTTTCTGCCTAAGTGTCAAGATTGAAAAAGCGAATTGCATTTTTGTCAGTTTGTGCTGATACAGTATCAACGGATATTTCCAGAGTTTCTGCTATCTTCTGCGCTATATATGGCACATAAGAACTTTCATTACGCTTTCCACGATACGGCACAGGTGTTAGGTAAGGACAATCAGTTTCAAGTAAAATATGGTCAAGGCCTATTTCGGGTAGTACTTCATAAAGTTTTGAATTTTTGAATGTTACTACTCCGTTAATACCAAAAAGGAAATTCCCAAACTCGCGAATACGCCTGACATCTTCAACACTGCCTCCAAAACTATGAAAAACACATTGTGGCAATTTTCCACTATAATTCTTAAACACTGCCAATATTTCCTCCAAAGCATCACGAGAATGGATAATTACAGGTAGCGACTTCTCTTCCGCCCAATGCAACTGCTCATCGAAAGCCTCCATCTGCTCCGCTCTAAATGTTGCATCCCAATATAGGTCTATGCCAACCTCTCCAACTGCTACATAATTACCCTCTTCTAAAAATTTTCGGGTCAAAGATAGTTGCTCCTTATAATCCTCGCCAACAGATGTGGGATGCAACCCCATAGCCATTGAGATATAACCCGGATATGCAGCCACAAGAGTTTGCATCGGAGCGACAGTCTCCAAGTCAACATTCGGCAGAACGATATGCCTCAACCCCGCCGATTTTGCTCGTTGCACTACTTCTGCCCTGTCGGCATTAAATTCCTCAAGATATATATGCGAATGGGTATCTATCATTTTTTTCTGTTCATAAGTGATTCTGCGAACGCTGTAAAGAAATCAACAGCCTCCTCCGACAATCCTGAATTTTTGAGATAAGACAGCGACTTCTTATGGTAATTTTCTATTGTTTCACGGCAAATGGCATCAATGCCAAGACGGTTGTAGATTGCCGTTACACCTGCTATTTTCTCTCCTGGAAGCGGTTCTGAATTGTGCAACCAATAGTTCAGTTCTTCCGCATCATCACCTTTTGCCAAAAGCATTGCATTGATTAAAAGGAATGTCTTCTTATTGTTCATTATATCCCCGCCAATAGCCTTACCGAAAATTTCAGGATCACCATAGACGTCAAGAAGGTCATCTTGCAACTGGAATGCAAGTCCGAGATTGATAGCGAATTGATATAACGCCTCACTCTGTTCTTCGGTTGCATCTGCAAATTCCGCACCAATGCGACATGCTCCGCCTAATAAAACCGATGTCTTCAAACGAATCATATTTATATACTCTTCTATGGAAACATCATTGCGGTTTTCAAATTCCATGTCATATTGCTGACCTTCATAGACCTCAATCGCTGTACGGTTGAAGATTTGCAGCAATTTAACCGCCTTTTGAGCATCAACACCAGTAATAACCTTTTCAGAAGCCATCGTCAGCAAGGTATCGCCAGAAAGGATAGCAGTATTGTTATCCCACTTTGCACAAACCGTTGGTTTACCCCTTCTTATGTCGGCATTATCCATAACGTCATCATGGAAAAGAGTGAAATTATGATACATTTCGATGGCAGCCGCCTGGTTCAATGCTGACAAGCAATTCTTGCCAACAGCCTCGCACGCCGCAAGAAGAATAGCGGGACGCAAGCGCTTGCCTCCGTTAGAAAGTCCATAGGCTATGGGGTCATACAAGCCATTCGGCTCCGACGGATAAGCGATTGTTGTCATCGCCTGTTCTGCAAGGTCAATATATTCTTCTAACGTTCTCATCGCGATATTTTTTAATTTGGTTAATCAAGGCAAATTTAATCATTTGTAACTAAATAATACCAATATGTTCGAAAAGAATTTTCAATCCGATGCAAATCAGTGCAACTCCGCCAACCGCCTCAAACGGGAATTTGAATTTCTTTATGACATAAGAGCCTAAAAAATTTCCTGCAAGGGTAAATAGGAAAGACCCGGCGGCAATAATACCAGATGCAATAAAGACATCTGCAACGCTCATGCTGATAAACGCAAAAGTCAAACCAACAGCAAGTGCATCAATACTTGTTGCAACCGATAATGTCAACAATACACTTAACTTGCTCGGGTCAAACGACTTTTCGCCTTCATCCTTGAAGCATTCCAAAATCATCTTTATTCCAAGGAATGACAGTAATCCAAATGCAATCCAATGGTCATAGTCCTTAATCAAATCACTGAACGAGGCAGCGGCAAGCCAGCCAAGAATTGGCATTGCTCCCTGGAAAAAGCCGAAAAAGACAGCCATTCTCAAGATATTGCCTAAAGTCAGCCTGCGCTGCGCAACACCGCTCGCCAACGACACAGAAAAGCAGTCCATCGCAAGACTGATAGACAGGAATAACAAGGCTATTAATGTCATTATTATGAATTTCTTATTTGTCCGTTACCGGAAATTAAATATTTGTATGTTGTCAATTCAGGCAATCCCATTGGACCACGGGCGTGAAGTTTCTGAGTAGATATTCCTATCTCCGCTCCAAAGCCAAACTGACCGCCGTCAGTAAAAGAAGTTGGCAAATTTGTATATACACAAGCCGCATCAACCTCCTTTTCAAATCGCCGGCATGCTGATTTATCCTCTGCTACAATGCTTTCGCTATGCTTTGACGAATACTTTGCAATGTGAGCCAAAGCCTCATCAATTCCTGATACAGCAACAACCGTCATCTTGTAATCAAGATACTCCATACCAAAATTGTCTTCAGTTGCCCTATGAAGCAACGGATATTTACCGTCAAGGGCATTGAAAGCAGCAGAATCTGCATAAACCTCAACATGCTTTTCAATCATCGGAGCAAGCAGTTCCGCCAAGTCTCCAAGCCTGTTTTTGTCAATAATCAAGCAGTCAAGGGCATTGCAAACACTTACACGTCGTGTCTTTGCATTACAAACAATTGCCTTTCCTTTTTCCAAGTCGGCTGATGAGTGGAAATAGCAATGACAGATACCAGCACCTGTTTCAATAACCGGCACGAGAGCATTGTCGCGAACCATCTGAATTAAGCGGCTACTACCGCGAGGGATAACGAGGTCAACATATCCAACCGCTTGAAGGACTTCTTTCGTTGCTTCATGGCTGGCTGGCAAAAGTGTTGCACAATTCTCATCAAACCCACATTCTTTCAAAGTATTACGGATAATCTTAATTGCAGCCTCATTTGAGTGGAGAGCATCAGAACCACCTTTCAAGACGCACACATTCCCGCTTTTCAAACATAGTGAAAAAACGTCAAAGGTTACGTTAGGTCGTGCCTCATAGATAACGCCGACAACGCCAAAAGGAACGCTTATTTTTTTGATTTCCATACCATTAGGCTGAGTCCAATCCTTAAGCACGGCACCAAGTGGTGATGGCAAATCTGCAACGCGTCGCATATCAGAAGCAATGCCAGTAAGGCGGTCCTCTGTCAAACGCAAACGGTCATATTTGGGGTCAGACTTGTCCATAGCATTCAAGTCCTCAACATTGGCGACCAATATTTCATCGAGATGACTCTCGATAGCATCAGCAACGGCAAGCAAAACCTTATTGATTTCCCCATCCGTTGCAAGATTCAACTTGCGAGATGCAACCCGTGCATCTTCTAACAATTTTTTCAACTTACTATCCATAACTCATCTATTCAATGCAAAGATAATCATAATGTATAATAGGCTTCAGCCCCTGCTTACCCATTGCACCGCGAGCCTCTTCGCTATCATAACTCGTTCTGCCAACTGCAAAAGCATTACCGTCGGGAGAAACAATGCGGACAATATCATCTTTCTCAAAATTTCCCTCAACGGCAACAACGCCAACAGGTAGCAACGAAGATGCCTCGCCTGAAGTAAGTGCCTTAAACGCTCCTTCATTGATATGTATCTCGCCTTTCGCAAAGTCCTCACTATGGGCAATCCATTTCTTAACGCTCGAAACAGGATGGCTGGATGGGGCAAACAAAGTGCAAGGGACTGAGCCATCACCAAGAATAAGATGCTCCAAAATATTCTGCCGCGTTCCATTGGCTATTATAACGGCTATCCCTTCATCAGCAACCTTGCGGGCTATGCGGAATTTAGTTTCCATACCCCCACGACCGTACTGCGACTTTGACTTGCTTATAATCGCTTCACCGTCTAAATCGCTTTCCGGTTTGATTTCGCGGATAAGTTCCGAAGCCGGGTCGGCTGGATTACCTGTATAAACACCGTCTATATTCGACAAAATAACCAACGCATCCATACCGAGCATTGACGCAATGAGTCCTGATAACTCATCGTTATCAGTAAACATCAACTCGGTAACTGAAACAGTATCGTTCTCATTTACAATAGGCAGCACACCATTTTCAAGCATTACTTCCATACAATGCTTTTGGTTTAGATAATGAAGCCTTGTAGAAAAATTCTCTTTCATCGTAAGCACCTGCCCGCACACTATGCCATGATCACGGAAAAATTCATAATAGCGATTAATCAACTTAGCCTGACCAATAGCCGAGAACAGTTGTCGAGCAGAAACAGTATCCAATTTAGGACAACCCTTCATCTCGCTCTTTCCTGACGCCACCGCTCCAGAAGTTACCAAAACGACCTCAACACCATGCTTGCGAAGCACCGCTATCTGGTCAACTATCGACGACATTCGCGTTATATCCAACGTTCCGTCCGCCCGTGTCAGCACATTACTGCCAACCTTTACTGCTATCCGCCTATATTGGTTCATTATCTTCAAATATTTATTGATAGATTCTATACATCTGCAAATTTAATGCAATCAGAGAAATTTGTCGTAACTTTGCAGTATAATTTTGATATATGGTGGAAGATGTATTGAAAAAAGATACGGACTTTGATCCGTACACAGTTGACGACGGCAGCAACAAACTTTGGAACAGTAACTACATTTTGGTAATGCTTGCCAACTTCCTGCTTTTCTTCTCATTCAATAACCTAATGCCAATCCTACCGCTATACCTTGCAGAGCATTGTAACGCCGACAAGGGACTTATTGGAGAGGTTATGGGTGCTTTTATTATTGCAGCATTATTCATACGACCTTTCAGCGGATATATTGTTGACAGTTTCCCAAGAAAGAAAGTTCTGCTTATATGCTACTCAGCATACGCACTGATGAATATTGGTTACATTATGTTTGCAACAATTCTTGCAATCGCATTAGTTCGTATCCTGCAAGGCCTTGCCTTTGGTGCAACGTCGGTATCAAACAGTACCGTTGCAATCGACGTTCTACCCTCAAGCAGGAGAAGTGAAGGAATTGGCTATTATGGCATAAGCAATAATCTGGCCATGGCTATAGGACCGTCGGTAGCACTTGCTCTTTACGGACATATCGACGATATTAGGATCGTTTTTTCCGTACCGCTGATTTCAACAATTCTCGGCTTAATTTGCCTATCAAAGGTAAAAAACAAGCCACGAGCAATAGTAAAGACCAACGAGACTATCTCTCTTGATAGATTCTTCCTTAAAAACAGTCTTCCTGAAGGCTTGACGCTAACAACTTTCGCTTTTGCAAGTGCAACAATGACCACATATCTCGCAATCTACGGAAAGCAGGAACTTGGTATTTATGCCGGAACTGGGGCATTTTTTCTTATCCTTGCCACAGGTCTGATTGCATCCCGAATATTGACAAACAAATGGGTAAGGGCTGGAAGAATCGTATTCTGCGTCAAACTCGGAATGGTATTGGTAACAATTGGCTTCCTGATATTCGTCACATCAGGTGGAAGTTGGATTTTCTATACCTCAGCAATAGTAATTGGCCTTGGTTATGGAACAATGTGCCCTTCTTATCAGACAATGTTTATCAACCTTGCAGCCAACAACCGTCGAGGCACGGCAAACTCAACATTCTTGACATCATGGGACGTTGGTGCTACTCTCGGTATATTCTCTGCCGGATATATCGCAGACATGACAAGTTACCACACTGTTTACGAAATTTGCTTTACCCTTTGCATCATTGGTATGGCTGCATATTTCCTATTCACTGCAAGGCATTTTGACCGTCTGAAAGTGAGATAAAGACAGAACGAAGTGGAATAAGATCAGTTACACTCTACTATAACCTTAACAATAAACATCATATAAAAAGCACTCTATAATTGATATCAATTACAGAGTGCTTTTTATCATTTATACTATTTATATTACTTTTTCAGGCCAGTTAGTTTGCGGAATTTACACGGGATTTCCATATTGTTGTTCAAATCCTTGAACATTTCAGAACCTGCACCAACAGCAAATACAGGGACAGGGTTGCCTGTATGACTATATGTTGTGAAACCAAAACCGTTCTTATGGTTAAGCAAATCAAAAACAGCCTCAGCAAAAGCGTTAAACTCCTTATAAAGCGTTGCTGTGCTCTTTGCTATATTTGCCTTCATCCTACCATAGCAATCCATTAACTTCGCTTCTTCAACATAATCAACAGGAATCTCGTCAAACAAGCCAAGTTTATCGGCAATAAGTTCCTTCATATCTTCCCAATCTCTGCCTTTCTCTTCAGCAACCAAATCGCTAAATCTCTCTTTAGATATTCTTTGATAATCAAGATTCTTCAATGTTATAGTTCTCGGACCGCCCTTGACGCCTACCGACATACCTCCTGTATCATGATCTGCTGTAACGACAATCAGAGTTTCTTTCGGATGCTGCAAATAGAAATCGTATGCAACCTGAATTGCTTCCTGGAAGTTAATGATTTCCTTAACAACAGTACCCCCATCATTGCCGTGTGCTGCATGGTCGATATTTCCAGCCTCTACCATCATATAGAAGCCTTTAGGAGACACTTTTTGCAAATGGTCAAGGCACGCAACAGTCAATTCTTTCAAAGAAGTAGCCCCTTCAATACTGTCAATTGCATACCCTATTTCGTTATTGTTTACTGGTTTTTCAACAGTCAAAAGAACCTTACCTTTAGGATTTCCCTTTTTAAGGGCATTTATACCCTTAATCACAGAATAACCGTTGTTCCTGAAATCTTCAAAGGCCGCGTCAATCTTCACCCTTGTTTCTTTTTTATCGCCAAGGTGAGTACCTGCACCTGCAATAAAGTCAAAACCGCTTCTCGCGCCATCGCGGTTAATCTGCTCATACATTCCTCGCTTTGGCTGATGAGCATAGTGAGTGGCAGGCGTTGCATCATCGTATGCAACTGAAGTTACAATACCTACACCATATCCGTACTTGGCCTTCAATTCCGAAGCAACAGAGGTTACGGCAACAGTGTCGGCATTCATACCAACCATTCCGTTATTTGTCTTGGAGCCACAAGCAAGAGCCGTTCCAGCAGCGGCAGAGTCTGTTACCGGTGAATTTGTTGAATATGTCATTGCAAACGATGCAACCGGAAATTGCATCATAAGGATATTGTCCTGACAACCACGAACAAGACGGTTATAGTTTTCAGCAGCCATAACGTGTCCCATTCCCATACCATCTCCTATAAACAGGAAGATATACTTCGGTTTGGCAGCAACTGCGGCTACCGAAACCGACACTATCAAAAGTAACGTCAAAAGAAGTTTTCTCATATCTTTGGCTTTAATCATTATAATTCAACATACTGTCAATAATTTCCCGGGTGTTATATAGTCTTGGGATTTTACGCTGTCCGCCCAATTTACCGCTTTTGTCAAGCAGCCAATCATCGAAAAGACCTTTTCTCGCCTCAACGATGGTAAGCCTTTCAATAAAGAGGTTACCTGTTCGTTTTGCCTCGTAGTCGGAATTTTCTTTTTGCAAAGCCTTGTCAAGAACGTTGGCAAACTGCTCCATATCGGCTGGCCTTTTTGCAAATTCAATAAGCCACTCATGGCAACCCTTTGTTGCTGCAGTTGCAAAAACAGGGGCAACCGTATAGTTCAGCACCTCCGCACCACACTCCTTCGAAGCCTTAGCAAGGGCCTCATCAGCATTATATACCATCAGTTCCTCGCCAAAGGCATTGATGAAATGCTTCGTTCTGCCCGCAATAGAAATCTTTACAGGCGATGTCTGCTCTATCTTGACGGTATCACCTATACGATATCGCCACAAACCGTTGCACGAAGATATGACCAACTCGTATGTAGAACCAGGCTTAACATCATCAATCATAAAAGTTTGAGGATGCTCCTTATCTACATCATCAAGAGGGATAAATTCATAGAATGTACCCAAATCAAGCAATAGCAACATTGCCTTGCTATCCCACGACGATTGTGCGGCAAAAAATCCCTCTGAAGCGTTATATGTTTCAAGAAAATGCATCTTTGCAGGGTCGGTGATAGCCTCATACTGCTCACGATATGGCTTAAAACTGATACCACCGTGGAAAAAGACCTCAAGGTTTGGCCACACTTGGTGGATATTGCTTGCGCCCGTCTTTTTAAGGGCCTCCTTTATCACAGAAAGGAACCACGACGGAACACCGGAAATATTCGTTACGTTCTGTTCACAACTGGCATTAACAAGAGCCGGCAACTTCTCACTCCAATTTTCCATCAAGGCAACTTTCTTTGAGGGAACCCTAACAAGATTTGCAAGAGGATTTATGTTACTGATGAGATTTGCCGACAAATCGCCTACTATTGCATTGCTATGCAATTCATTGGCAAAACTGCCGCCAAGAATAAAAGCCTTTCCGTCAAAGATACGGCTTTTCGGATTCAGGTTAAGATAAAGAGTAACACAGTCGGATCCTCCACGATAATGGCATTTCTCAAAAGAATCCTTACTGATTGGAATATATTTGCTCTTACCGTCTGACGTACCCGAAGACTGGGCAAAATTACGAACCTTGCCTTTCCAAAGTATATCACTCTCTTCTTCAACCATACGCATAACATACTGACGAATATCTTCATACTTAACAAGCGGCACTCGCTTGCAATATTCTTCATAATCAGATATTCCAGAAAACCCATACTTTTTGCCATACTCAGTCTGCGACGCTTCTTTAAGTAGCCATCGCAACTGCGTCATCTGGATAGAACCGGCATGCTCAGCATATCGGTTCAGTTCCTTCATCCTACGCAAAAAGAGCGGACGTATGATTGATGTTAGACTCATTTCATTACAAAATTAAAAGAAATAGCATATCAATGTTTGAGTAACCTGCAAACTTAACCTAATTGTTACTACTTCAGCAAGCCAAGGAAACGAGTCGGAACAGGTGTTTCAAATGTCATTTCCTTTTTCGTTATCGGGTGGACGAAATGAAGAGTTCTTGCGTGCAATGCCAAGCGATGAATAGGACTTGACTTAGCACCATACTTCCTATCACCAACAATCGGATGACCCATATCCTTCATGTGAACGCGAATCTGGTTCTTTCTGCCTGTATCCAATTCCAATTCCATAAGGGAATAGCCATTCTTTGTCTTAATCGTAGTGAAACGTGTAACAGCCAACTGACCGTTTTCCTTATCATCGGTAGAATATACCTCGAACTGGGAATTTTCCATAAGGTAACTTTGCATAACGCCCTGCTTCTCCTCCACCTTGCCTTCAACAACGGCAACGTACTTGCGGTTAAGCACCATATTGTTCCAGTTATGCTGCATAGCCTCCTTCGCCTCAATACTCTTGGCAAAAAGCATCAAGCCGGAAGTATCGCGGTCAAGACGGTGAACGATAAACAGTTTAAGCCCCGGATCCTTCTCCTTGAGATAGTTTCTCAAAGCACTGTAGGCAGTACCATCCTTAACGTTATCTGTAGAAACAGAGAGAATACCGTTACCCTTGTTGATAACGATAATATCATTATCCTCATAAACCATCTTTATGCGCGGATGGCGAAATATCACGAATGGACGAGTGAAATTAACAGAAATAGTATCACCCTCTTCCAATGCATAATCAAACTGAGAAACAGGAAAACCGTTAACGGCAATCTGTCCATACTTCATCATCGACTTGATAGAGCCGCGCTTGTGGTCCTTCAACTTTGCCTCAACGGCAACCATCAGCGGAGAAGCATCTGTAACTTTCCACGAATATATACTGTCTGGCTTCTGCCTTCTGAAATTATTTTCTTGTGTCATCATAAAAATTTTCTACAAAGTTACTACCTAAAAGGTAAATAGTTAGCAATAATAGCAAAAACTTTGTATTGACACATTATAAAAAAACTGAAAACTTATTATTTCTCTTTTTTCTGACAGCCGTTTATAGTATTTTTGTATTTTAGAAAATTATACGAATATGGAAAATAATGGAACAATCCTTTGGGCAGATGATGAAATAGACATGCTAAAGCCTCACATCATGTTTCTAACGGCAAAAGGCTATCAGGTTACTACTGTCAGCAACGGAAGCGACGCCCTTGACGACGTTGCCAGCAACCATTATGACCTTATCATACTCGACGAAAACATGCCTGGGCTGAGCGGCCTGGAAACGCTATCGCAAATAAAGCAGATGCAGCCAGACGTACCGGTAATAATGATAACCAAGAGCGAAGAGGAAAATATTATGAACCAAGCAATTGGCAACAAAATTGCCGACTACCTGATTAAGCCGGTAAACCCTAACCAGATTTTGATGTCGCTGAAGAAAAACCTTCACTCCAGTTCGCTTGTTTCACAAAAAGCAACCGTTGACTACCAAAAGGAATTCAGCCAAATATCATCGCTTATCAACGACGCTGAAAGCATTGATGACTGGTATGACCTATACCGCAAAATCGTTTTCTGGGAACTGGAACTCGCTCAAACGGAAACAAATATGGACGAACTGCTCGCAATGCAGAAAACCGAGGCAAACAATTCGTTCTGCAAATTCATCAAGCGCAACTATGAGGATTGGATGGGAGCAGAGAACCGACCGGTGATGAGCAACGACGTTTTCAAGACAAAAGTATTCCCGCTCCTTGACAAAGGGGAAAAGGTTTTCTTTATCCTTATCGACAATTTCCGACTTGACCAATGGAGAATTATCAAACCGCTACTGTCGGAATACTTCAACTTTGAAGAAGACCTCTATTGCAGCATTCTGCCAACGGCAACACAATATGCACGTAACGCAATCTTCTCCGGACTTATGCCGTCGAAGATTGAGAAAATGTTCCCTGAACTATGGGTTGACGAAGATTCAGAGGAAGGCAAGAACCTCAACGAATCGCCGCTGATACAAACCCAACTCGAAAGATACAGAAAAAAGTACAAATTCTCTTACAACAAGATATATGAGAGTTCCTTCGGCGAAAAACTGCTCAACAATTTCAAGAATTTTGAAAACTATGACCTGAACGTCATAGTATTCAACTTTATCGACATGCTGTCGCACGCCAGAACAGAGTCAAAGATGATCCGCGAACTTGCAATAAACGATGCAGCATACCGCTCTCTTACAGAATCTTGGTTCAAGCACTCCTCTGCAAGCGAGTTGATGAAGAAAATTGCCGCAAGCGGATATAAGGTTGTGCTGACAACCGACCACGGAACAATCCGCGCCGACAACCCTATTAAGGTTGTTGGCGACAAAAACACAAACACTAATCTTCGCTACAAATTAGGCAAGAACCTTACGTATAACCCTAAACAGGTTTATGAAATAAAAAAACCGGAGAAATTCGGCTTGCCTTCGCCAAATATATCAACAACTTACATTTTTTCAATGAATAAAGATTTCTTTGCATACCCCAATAATTATAATTATTATGTTCAGTACTACAAAGAGACATTCCAGCACGGTGGAATTTCAATGGAAGAAATGATGATTCCCCTAATAACTCTGCAACCAAAATAGTTTATTTGAAATATATTGAATAAATTTGTAGGACAAACGTAACAACAATGAAGATATTCACCTCAACAGACATACACGAACTCGACAGGCTAACCATTGAGCGCAAGGGGATAACCTCTTGGGAACTAATGGAAAAAGCAGCCTCTCTTATCACCGACGAAATCACCAAGCGCTGGCTACCGTCGCAAAGAATCATTATCTTTGCCGGACCTGGCAACAATGGAGGTGACGCTCTTGCTATAGCGCGCATGCTTATCAACCAAGGCTACAGCCCTGAAGTGCTTCTATTCAACACTAAGGGACGACTGTCAAACGACTGCCAGAAAAACCGCGACCTGCTTATGGAAACAGGCTACGAAAAAATTACAGAAATCATCGACAATATGACTTTCCCAGACATTAAGGAAAGTGACGTTATTATCGACGGTCTCTTTGGCAGCGGACTTTCAAGCAAGTTGAACGGAGGCTACAAGATGGTTATCAGGAATATCAACGAATCACAAGCATTCGTTGTTTCTATCGACATTCCTTCCGGTCTATTTGGAGAGTACAACGCCGACAATTCACGTCGCGACGTTATTCACGCCGACCTTACTTTCACCTTCCAGTTTCCGCGACTTTCATTCTTCTTTAACGAAAATACGGAATGCCTCGGAGAGTGGGAAGTACTCGATATCGGCCTTGACAGAGACGCAATCAAATCAATCCCATCAAATATTTTTCTCATTGACGCAACGGGAGTTAAAGATGCACTAAAGACACGAAACCTATTCTCTGATAAAAACGACTACGGTCGCATTTTCATCGCTGCGGGAAGCATAGGAATGGTTGGAGCCGCAATTCTCACATCTCGCGCTGCTATGAGGACCGGTTCAGGCGTTGTTACAGTGCATACGCCGTACTGCGGATATATTGCCTTGCAGACTGCCGTCCCTGAGGCAATCGTTGAATGCGACGACGACAACTGCAATATCACAGCAATAACCCCACACCCAAAATCAGCGGCGATAGCAATCGGACCAGGACTTGGCAGAGATGACAAAACAGTTATTGCCCTCGAGAAATTCCTACAAAGAACGAGAAAACCAGTCGTTCTTGATGCCGATGCCCTCAACTGCATCTGCGAAAAGCCGATTATCCTCAACGACATCCCGGAACAATCCGTTATAACACCGAACAGCATTGAATTTGACAGACTCTTCGGAGACTGTTACAGCGATGAAGAGCGTCTGAAAAAAGCTCTTGATATCTCGGCTAAGAAGAAAATCATAGTTGTCATAAAGGGGAATTATACAAAAGTCATAAGACCCGACGGAAAAATATTTATCAACAGCACAGGAAATCCCGGTATGGCAACGGCTGGAAGCGGTGATGTCCTGACTGGAATAATCACTTCTCTTATTGGACAAGGCTTCTCGCCAAGCACCGCGGCTTCAATGGGTGTGTTTATCCACGGTCTCGCTGGAGATATGGCAAGAAAACGCCACGGCGAATACGGAATGATCGCTTCCGACATCGTTGACAATATTGGCAAAGCAATAAAACTGATTATGGAATCTTAGAATTATATTTACCAAAATGAAGAAGACAGGTTGTATAATAGCAATTACTGCTGCATTAATGGCATTAAACGGCTCAGCCCAAGAAAGCCAAAAATTTACAGCAAACAAAATGAATGAATACGGGCTGGTTTATTCCCTACCCCAAACACATCTAAACATTGAAATTGAAGCAGTCAAGACTGTTAAAAAGGCTGGCCCTTATTACAAATATGCCAAAAAATACCTTGGCGTAAATAATGTTATATCTAAGGACTCTCAAACCTGGGACATCAAATCAATCGAAATTACGCCTTTTGGCGTCCCAGACAAGAGTGAGGAATATCTTATGGAATTCAAGGGTGGCAACCAAACTTTCCTAATTCTTGACAGCACCGGGCTGCCTCTCGCAATCAATAAGGAGGTTAGCGAAAACGTTATCAAACGCAAACGCAACAAACTTGCCGACCCAACACCTCTTGACGGTAATATAGCAAGCGTATTCACCGAAGAAATGATAGCAAGCGAGTCAACAATGAAAAAAGCAGAAGCGGCAGCAACAAAAATTCTTGAACTACGCGAAACTCGCAACGACCTCGTTTCTGGGAATGCTGACCAGATGCCACCAGACGGCGCTTCTCTGAAACTTATGCTAGACGAACTGTCACGCCAGGAAGAAATCCTTACTGCAATGTTCGTTGGAACCACTCAGGTAGAAACAAAGGTTGTAAGACTTGACTACATTCCCACAAATGAAACGCAAAACGAGGTTATATTCCGTATATCCAACTATAACGGAGTGGTCGATAAAAATGACCTAAGCGGTGACCCTGCATATCTTAACCTAAAAATTACCGCACGCGGAGAACTTCCAACCAACGAAAAGGGAGAAGTTAAAGACGCTCCGAAAGGGGCAGTTATGTACTGCATTCCTGGCAAAGCGGAGATCGAAATCTCTTATGACGGAAAAAAACTCGCCAGAGAAACGGTTGACATAGCACAATTCGGTGTAAAATACGGATTAAACCCTAAGACTTTTACAAATAAGAAAACTCCAGCATTCGTCGTTTTCAACCCAGAAACAGGTGGAATAAAGGAAACAGGAATTCTTGAAGTAACTCAAGAATAAAATTACGGATAGCACTATATCACTGACCTGCATAACATTAAGTACAATAAAAGAGATTTTTCGGAGAAAAATTCACAAAAACTCTTGTAGTTTAGGAAAAAGTTTGTACCTTTGCAGTCGGGTAAGTCCTATACGACCAGCTCCCGGTGAATTCCCCCAGGTCTTGACCGAAGCAAGGGTAGCAGGTTGTAGCGGTGCGATATAGTAAGCTTGCCCGCTTGCCTCTTTAGCTCAGTTGGCCAGAGCACGTGATTTGTAATCTCGGGGTCGTTGGTTCGAATCCGACAAGAGGCTCGAAAGATAAATTTGTAAGGTTTTAATAAGAGCATCTCACTAAGGTGCTCTTTTTGTTTTTAGAATATGACAATGGAAGATTTTGAAACCCGACTAAACAAAGATTTGCAAACATACCTGACAGGTGTCGGATTAATAGACAAGCACCTGCCAGAGTGCCCCGACGTTGAAGGCAAATGGAAAGAAATCGGAGAAGCATACCTGCCCGACGGTATCAGAGAGTTTTCCGGATATCCAACAGTTTCTTTAGGCTGGATGATGTTTTTAGGTATGGCAATTACAAAATATTGGGATGAAGACTGGGATAAATACAGCTCCGCAGAAAACCTCTACGAACAAATTCGTAATGCAAGAGGATACGATAATATGGACGAATACATCCTTGAGGAAATCCTGAAACTCGATGCCGATACCCGTACAAAAATATCAAAAACCGTAGCAGAATGCGCATCTCGAACAGAAAGCATTCTCCGACACGAACCGATAGAGCCAGGCTCTGAAGAAGCATTCAGGGCATATATCTACAGCCTGCGACAAATGTACGCAATGGGTATGGCTATGGAATTAAAAAGATTAGGTTACCACATGACTGAACTGGCAAACTGATTTTAAATTTTTCATTTTCGCAAAAAAAATTGGAAAAACGCTTGCAAATTAAGAAAAAGTTTGTACCTTTGCACTCGTGTTAAGCAAACAACAACGTTTAGCATAAAATTTTGCCTCTTTAGCTCAGTTGGCCAGAGCACGTGATTTGTAATCTCGGGGTCGTTGGTTCGAATCCGACAAGAGGCTCAAAAAATCAGAGAGAGAACATCCTAAAAGGATGTTCTTTTTTTTATATCCTCTTATTAATACAACTATTAGCAGCCTTAAACACATTAGCAACCCAACAAGAGTACACGCCAAATTGCCACATCACATAAATGCGATGCCTTAACAGACTGAATGAGAAAAAGAAACATTCATCCAAAATGCACATACTCAGATGCGCTGACACAAACAATATCTTAAAATGATACAAAAAAAATCAGAGATACCAACATGATACCTCTGATTAAATTCTGTGCTCAGGCTATTTAAACCCGCAAGACTACATTACTTAAGCAATGTATCCGGGTCAAGGTTCTTACCTTCAATATCCTTGAAGTATTTGTAAGTGCCAACCTTCAACTCCATAGTAGCAGCCTCATCAGCAACGATGATAGCCTTTTCGTGAAGTTGCAATGCTGTAATAGTCCACATTTGAGAAACAGCACCTTCAACACCTTGCTGCAAAGCGCGAGCCTTGTTGTAACCGTTAACGATGATTAGAACGCTCTTAGCCGACATGATAGTGCCAACGCCTACTGTCAAAGCAGTTTCAGGAACTTGGTTGATATCACCGCCGAAGAAACGAGAGTTAGCAATCTTTGTGTCAAGAGTAAGGGTTTTCATTCTTGTTCTAGATGTCAAAGATGAACCTGGCTCATTAAATGCAATGTGTCCGTCAGGACCAACACCGCCAAGGAACAAGTCGATACCGCCGTAAGAAGCAATTTTAGCCTCATATCTTGCACATTCAGCAATTGGATCTTCAGCATTACCGTTCAAGATGTTAACGTTTTCCTTCTTGATGTTGATGTGGCTGAAGAAATTTGTCCACATGAATGTATGATAACTTTCTGTGTGGTCTTGTGGCAAGTTGCAATATTCGTCCATGTTGAATGTTACAACATTTTCAAAACTTACTTTCCCAGCCCTATTCAACTCAATTAGTTTCTTGTACATGCCAAGAGGAGAACTACCTGTAGGGCATCCCAAAACGAAAGGTTTTTCTGCTGTTGGGTTTGCTTCGTTAATTCTTGAAGCGACATAGTTCGCAGCCCATTGCGATACTCTGTCATAATCCGGTTCTATAATTAAACGCATAATATTATGTATTAGAATTCTTTTGCAAATTTACCAATTAATTTTGTATTTTCAGAATTAAACTTTACCTTAGTGACGTAAATACTCCATACTTAAAATAAAAAATAATATTAATTCAAAAATAATGTTAATTAGTATTCTTGAGTTAGAAATTTAAATATAACTTTGCAATACCAATTATAGAAGACAAAGTTATGTATTTCAATCAATAAAAATATACAAATAAACAGTATGGCGAACAATCTCCGTACTAATTTGTTATATAGTTGGAATTTGAAACGATTATAAAGCAACAACAACAAATAAGTGAATCATAGGTTAAGGAATCCGACGGATCGAGAGATTAGTCGGATTATTTTTTACCATAACCTTCACGCCGTAACATTTAATAAACCTGCAATCAACTCGCCTACCCAACGGGCACATACAAAATAGAAGGTGACCTAAAAGACGTAAAAGCCTTAAGGTCACCTATTTTTATCATTATCACTCGTAAATTATCTAACAACTACCTTTGTAGCCACGCCGTCAACAAGTACGATATACATTCCTGTCGGAACACTCACAGCCTCGCTGCCTGTTGCAACCAATGCTCCACTATATGAATATACGGCAAACTGACCAGCTACGCCCTCAACACGAATTTCACCTTGACCGCCAAAAAACTTAGCAGTAGCCTAAGTAAAAATCATTGCCACAAAGAGGGCAACTGAACTCAATAAATTTTTTTCATAGGTTATTGCAGTTAATTTATCAGATTCTAAGCATTTTAAAGCACAGCAATGAACAACAATAATCAAACAATTATTCAAAACCAAGCAATAAAATTTCATTCTTAACCAATATTAACACGCAAGGAGCAAATCACCCACCACCAAGCACCCATTTGCTGATTATCAGCAAATTAGAAAAAATCCCACAGTAAAAACTCTCTATTAAATCCTTTTCATCCATTAGAATTACCCGTAGAATAAAAAATAGAGAGACTTGCGCCTCTCTATCTACAGCTATCATTGCTGATTGCCGTTGTGTCGTCATCCATCCATTCGATATTCACATACTTCTTTTCTGCCAACGACGTAGGGAAATTTAGACTAAATGATTAAGGTTGAAGTGTAAATTTTTGTTCTTATCTTTCTTCAAAGGTCAAAGTTATATCAAAAAAATTTAATACCAAAAGTTTTAGACATAAAATATTCAAATTTCACAAAATTTCAACTGAATTAACTCTAAAAAAGACACAATACACGCATTTTCGGGCTTTCCGGACTGACAGCACTGACCTTATTCAAAAAACAGGCTGCCGACCAAAAGTCGAACAGCCCGTTAAGAACTCAGCATTTAAAATATGCTATATTTTAGCCTTGACTTTATCTAACTATCAACTTAAAGACAGAGTTTCCAACCTTAAGCAAATAAACGCCAGCATAAGGCACTGACAAGCTACTTTGTCCTGCAACTCCAGAAACACTTTCAACCAATCTACCTTCTATATTATAAAGTTCAATTAATGAATAATCTTTTAGTGTTACAGTAACTGTTTTTCCGCTCACTAAAACTTGCACATCATCAGCAATTGGTAGTTCTTCTACACTACCAGCATTCTGAACGCGTACAATTTCAGATGGATTTGATTGTTCCTTCTGTTCATAGTCGTTAGTGCGAACACCAACCACATCATAACCATATTCATAACCTTCCTTTAGGTCTTTAAATACGTATGAAGTAACGTTTCCGTCATTAATTTCAGCCAATTCACCCAAGAAAGTCATTACAGTACCAGCCTTAACTTCTTGTGATATTGTAACTTCTTCAATCAAGAATTGCTGCATTTTGCTTTCCTCAAAACTCAAAGTCATTCCGTCAGCACCGTCAGTCATTTCCCAAGTATCTTCAAGAATGCCACTTTCATTAAAAGGCACTGTCTTATGTATATTTACGTTATCAGGATTGCCGTCACCATCCGTATCAATCAAATAACCGACACGATAAACAGACAGATAATTGCCAGCCTTTCCGCGCGCCTTGATAGAAATTTTGTACTTACCGCCTTGACCTGCAAGATTCATTTTTGGAGAGTACACATAAGACAAATTCATTGGGAACCTGCCAGCAGAAGCGCCCATCATACCTGGAGCCATAATGATATTATTTCCAGTCCATCCTGGATTGTCAGTAATATCATCTGGATTTGTCACCCTTACAGGACTTTCAACAGAACCTTCAGTTGCCTTGCTGAAACTTTCAGAAACAACAGGCATATCACCGTCCTCCTGAACTCTTACAAACTGATAATTCTGCACGAGGTAACCAGTAGCCTTTGGAAGACGCTCCCAGTTTGCTGTATAAGCGGTTTTACTAACGCTTGTAGCTTTTGTTGCAGTAGGTGTAAGGAATCCATCAACTTTGATTATATTTGATACTGCAGATAGTTTTCCGTCTTTCTCACCTTGAACATAATACCAGTATTTCTTTTCCGCGTCAAGATTATCTACCTTATGGCTCAAACCTTCAACGGCGTGTTGCTCCATAACGTATAATGGCTTGTCATAAGTATATGACAATGATTCCAAAAGAAGTGCGCCAACCTTTCTGTCACCTTCTGTAACAAGACTTATCTTGACAGTGCCCACGTCAACAGGTTGACTGCTCAATGCGTCCTTCATATTCAACGACTGCTGAGAAGCAAAGTACAACGCCTCTATTTGACCGCCGGCAATACGCAAACCGTCACAGTCATAATAGTCAATCTTAAAGATTGAAGAATTTTCTTTTGTAATCCCTTCAGCATTAACAAGGTTAGCGTTGATAGTAAAATCTTTCAGATTACTTCCAACAATCAGAGTTGTGCTGACATAATCTCCGTCGGCATCAAGCATCAGACGGTTGCTTTTCCCGTCATAGGCAATATCAGCCTTGCCAAAATCACTCACTGAAACGACCCATCCTGCCGGATAGTTAGGATTGCTCTGGTCGATTTTCCCATCTGTTGAATTGATTCCTCTGAAGTTTTCTTTAACAAGCACATTTTCTCCAGTTTCAAAAACACTCAATCGAGTATTTGAACCTTCTCCTACCAAATCCCAATTTGCAACAAACGAATCACCTGTATAGTCTGAATAATACATAGCAACAGGAGCGTCTTGTGCATTGGCTATCCCTGCAGACAAGAGGGAACAGACTATTAAAACCTTTTTGTCCATTTTTTTCATTGATACAATCTGTTTAATTCCAAAACAACTTCGGTATAACTATTAGAGCCAGTACCGAAGTTGTGTGTTATAAAAATTTTCTGATAAATTATTTTCTTAATGACCATTCAAAACCATCCTTTGTATCCTTAACGTCAAAACCTATTTCCTGGATTTTGTCGCGGATAAGGTCAGAAGTAGCCCAGTCCTTTTTCGCCTTAGCCTCTTTTCTCAATTCGAGCAAAAGGTCAACCGCTTTTTCAAACGGTTCAAGAGAAGAACTTGACTCGCTTTCCAAAAGGTCTGTCTTGATACCAAGAATATCAACAAGGAAAGTTGAGAATACGCTTTTCAGTTCGTCAATGTCTGCTTGATTTAGTTTCTCCAAGCCGTCGTTAACTGAGTTGATAATACGGCAAGCGTCGAAAAGTCGCGCAATAACTATTGGAGTGTTTAAATCATCGTTCAGTGCGTCATAGCATTTCTGACGGATATCTGCAACGGATACTGTTGATTCTTCTGAAGCCTTCAAACCTTGCAAGCGTCGCCATCCCTCGAGCATTCTGTCGAGAGCCTTCTCTGCCGCCTTTAACGCCTCGTTTGAGAAGTCAACAGTACCGCGGTAATGAGCCTGCAGGATAAAGAAGCGGATAGTCATTGGTGAATATGCCTGCTCCAATTTCGGGTGGCTACCTGTGAAGAACTCGTCGAGTGTAATGAAGTTTCCGTATGATTTGCCCATCTTCTGACCGTTGATGGTAATCATATTGTTATGCATCCAGTAATGGACTGTTTCATGTCCGTTGTGGGCAACCGATTGGGCAATTTCGCACTCGTGGTGTGGGAACATAAGGTCCATACCGCCTCCGTGAATGTCGAATTCCTCGCCAAGGTATTTTTCACCCATTGTAGAGCACTCCAAGTGCCATCCCGGGAAACCTTCGCTCCATGGTGACGGCCAGTGCATGATATGCTCTGGTGCTGCTTTTTTCCACAAGGCAAAGTCGCAAGAGTTATGCTTTTCTTGCTGTCCGTCAAGTTCCCGCGTTGTGCTGAGCAATTCCTCTACGTTTCTGCCCGACAATTTGCCGTAACGATAGTCTTTGTTGTACTTCAACACGTCGAAATAAACAGAACCCTCGCTGATATATGCGTAGCCAGCATCAAGAATTTTCTTGACGTACTCAATTTGCTCAATGATGTGACCAGAAGCGTGCGGCTCGATGCTTGGAGGAAGAACGTTAAGCGCTTCCATTGATTTGTGGTATCTGTTCAGATAGAACTGCACCACTTCCATAGGCTCGAGTTGCTCAAGTCGTGCTTTCTTAGCAATCTTGTCTTCGCCGTCATCAGCGTCATGCTCGAGGTGCCCTACGTCGGTGATATTCCTTACATATCTTACCTTAAAACCGAGATGGGTAAGGTAACGGTAAAGTATATCAAACGTAATCGCCGGTCTTGCGTGTCCCAAGTGTCCGTCGCCATAAACCGTTGGCCCGCATACGTACATGCCGACGCGGTCCGGGTGGATTGGTTTGAACAACTCTTTCTGACGGCTTAACGAGTTATATATAAATAATGCGTTGTCCATATTTTATTGTTTATGCCTGACCGCCACCCATTGGTGCAAACGGTGCTCCGCCTTGGTTTTCCTTGCTTCCCTTCGGTACGATAACGCCGAATGTCTGCTCGTATTTGTAAACGTTTTCTTGCAATGCCATCAACAAAGTCTTTGCGTTCTCCGGAGTCATGATGATACGGCTTTGTACGCGTGCTTGCGGCGCATTAGGTACAACGCTGATAAAGTCCATGAAGAACTCGTTTACTGAGTGAGAGATAATTGCAAGGTTTGCATATTTTCCTGACGCCATTTCCGGTGTCAATTCAATTTGTATTTCTTTCTTGTCCATTTCTTTAAAGTTTTTAATTACACAAAGTTAATATCTTTGGCAGATTTATCAAAGCAAAAACAGGTTTTTGTAAACAACCTCATATCTTTCTAATCTATTCTAAGGCTTAGCAAACAGTTGTTTTGCTTTGTTAATCAAACAATTAAACCTTTTACTATAAACCATAGTCAACACACTGTCCTTTTCATAGATAATCTCCAAAACCTTAGATACAATTGCATGCTCAAACAATTTTCTCAGCACAACAGATTGCAACCCGTCTGGGATAATAAATGGAACTTCTTTTATGGGAAAGGTTCCAAAATCAATTCCTTTTTCCACAAACCCCATAAGTGAAGTTACAGTTTCTACTATCGCTGTATCGATATAAAGGTTAACAAGATTTTCATTGTCCTCAGTTATTATTTGAGGGCGGTTGCCGCCTGTCATTAATGCTACACAAGCACTTTCTGCATATACCGCCCTCCGTATTTGTGAATAGTCTATTCCAATTGTGATGTTTTTCATTTCTTAAATTTTTTTATTCCGATAAACAAACCTATTAGCAAAATTGATATGGCGGCTACGAGCCATTTCCAAGACCTTACCGACCTACCCTTTTTCTCAACTTTCTGCGATGCTTTTACGGATACCGAATCACGAGTATCTGCTACGGATACAATCTCTTTTTTTGCTTTCTGTGTACCCTTTATCCGCGATTTGCGGACGGATTTGACGTGGCTAACGCCCAAACTGTCTGGCTTATAGAATGTCACTTCCCTGACTTCTGCCTCCAAGTTGCCAAATGCCGACAGTGCAACCCTTTCGCTGCGCTCGGTTTTCGCCACCGATACGGAATCGGTATTCCTAACAACAGTAGTTTTGCCGGTGCGGCAACCGATAAGCAAGAGACTAAGAGCAACGGCGGCAACGCTTTTCCTCATAGCGAAAAATTCTGTATGCGCGGTCGTATGATATAAAATACCTTGATGCCCGCTTGTTTAACATTACCCGACCTACTGCCTCGCTCAGTTTGCAGTTACGCTCTCTCAACTCTTCGGAAACATAGTCGGCAAATTCCTCCCACATTTCTTTTCTGAATCCCTTCGCCGGGCAAGGCTTACCGTGAACGAGCATAACGCCCATCATCTTCATTGCGTAGGCGTAAGAAAACGTGAAAAATGGTCTGCCTTTTGCAAGAACTTCCCCTATGATGGACTTGTAGGTCAAGTCACCGCCTTTGCTATAGGCCTTTGCCAGTGCCTGACGGCATTCGCTGACAAAACTGCTGTACATTAAAGAATTTGAATTGTTCATTGTGTTTGTGTTTTTTGATATTAGAATACTTCTTTGCTTTTCCTGCTGCAAATATAATATCAAAATATGGTATTTTCCAAATCTTTTGTTGTGTTTTTACCATTGGATGCATTTAAAAATAGTAAAACATAAAAAGAAGCGGTTTATTTTTTCTCTCACCTTTCACTATATTTGGATAATATAGGATGCGGTTCGGCAAAAGAAATTCAAAAAACTGTGTTTTTCGCTTATTTTGCTCTCACCTTTCACTATATTTGGATAATATAGGATGCGGTTCGGCAAAAAAATTCAAAAAACTGTGTTTTTCGCTTTTTTTTGCTCTCACCTTTCACTATATTTGCAAAAATGCGAAAAATGAATACAATTAACGAAATTCAAGACGAAATTATCGAGGAGTTCAGCGGTTTTACTGACTGGATGGACAAATATTCTTACATTATTGAGATGGGCAACAGCCTTGCACCACTTGAAGAAAAGTACAAAACACCAGATAATATTATTGAAGGTTGCCAGAGCCGAGTATGGGTAAACGCAACATACAGCGACGGCGTTCTGACCTTTGACGCAGACAGCGACGCAATCATTGTCAAGGGGATTATATCTATGCTTGTCAGAGTATTGTCAGGACAAACCCCTACTGATATTCTCAATGCCGACCTCTATTTCATAGACGAAATCGGTTTACAAGAACATTTGTCACCAACACGTAGCAACGGTTTGCTCGCAATGGTAAAGCAAATTAAGATGTACGCCTTAGCATACAAAACAAAAGAAGAAACCCTATGAAAGAATATAAGGCAATAAAAATATCAATCACCGTTCTAACGCTCTTAGGCACTGCGGCATATCTGCTGTTGCCGCTATTCAGTCTGCCTATTTTCGGTGTTGAGACAGGTGCGGAAATGATTGGACAAGTGTGGGAAATAGGCGGTTTTGGGAATATTGCTTCGTTCCTTCTACCGATTATCGGAACGGCTGGAATAGTCGCAACACTTTTTTTGAGAAATAAAGCAACTCACATACTCAGTTCAGCATTTTCTCTTCTACCAGTAATGTTCTACACATATATGATAATTATGGCAAATAACTACACCCAACCACTATCGGAAGCGACAAGCGAAGTTAGCATGACAACGCTATTCGGTAGCGGGCTTTGGTGTGGCGCAGTTATCTCGACAGTCGTTATGATAGCAACATTTGCAACCGTTTTGCTTGAATTAAAAAACATAAAACCATTGGAAAAATCATTTAAAAATTAATAATAACTATGTTTAAAAACCACCCTAAAGGACTTATTCCGGCGGCTCTCGCAAACATGGGCGAACGTTTCGGATACTACATTATGAATGCCGTTTTGGTGCTTTTCCTTTGCTCTAAATTCGGCTTGGACAATGACCAAAGTACTATGATTTACTCAATTTTCTATTGCGGTATCTATGTGCTTAGCCTCGTTGGCGGTCTTATCGCTGACAAAACACAGAACTATAAGGCAACAATTATGTCTGGTCTTATTGTTATGGCTTTTGGCTATGTAATTCTTTCATTACCAATTCTTTCAACATCAGAAACAATCACTTGGTTGCTTCCTGTTACATGTCTTGCCCTATTCCTTATTGCTTTCGGTAACGGTTTGTTTAAAGGCAACTTGCAGGCTATCGTTGGTCAGATGTACGACAACTTCGAAGCAGAAGCTGCAAAGAAAGGCGAAAAAGAATTGGCTGTTGCTAAGTCAAAACGTGACTCTGGCTTCCAAATCTTCTACGTTTTCATCAATATTGGCGGTCTTATCGCTCCATTCGTTGCTCCATTGCTTCGCGAATGGTGGTTGAAAGTTCATAACCTTCTTTATAATGCAGAATTGCCGGAACTTTGCCACAAGTTCCTCAAAGGTACAGGCCTTTCTGAAATCGAATCAGCAAACCTCAACAAACTTGTTGAGCAGGTTGGAGGCTCAACAGCAGACCTTTCTGCTTTCTGCTCTCAATACCTCGATGTTTTCAACACAGGTATCCACTACTCTTTCATCGCATCTGTTGTTGCAATGCTTATCTCTTTGGTAGTATTCATTGCATTCCGCAAGATGTTCCCAACTCCGGGAAAGAAAGAGAAGAAAGAGACTGTTAAATACACACAGGAAGAAAAGATTGCGATGGCTAAAGAAATCAAGCAACGCCTTTATGCATTGTTTGCAGTTTTGGGTATTGTTATCTTCTTCTGGCTATCATTCCACCAAAACGGTGTTTCATTGTCACTCTTTGCTCGTGACTTCGTTGACACAGATAAGATTGCACCAGAAATCTGGCAAGCAGTTAACCCATTCTTCGTTATCGTATTGACTCCGATTATCATGGCTATCTTTGCTGCCATGGCTCGTAACGGTAAGGAAATTTCTACACCAAAGAAGATTGCCATTGGTATGGGTATCGCCGGTACTGCTTTCTTATTCCTCACAGCATTCTCATACATGCAAGGCTACCCTTCAGGCACAGACTTCAAGTCATTGGAAACAGGTGCTAAGGCTGCAATGAAGGCAGGTCCATGGGTACTTATCGCTGTTTACTTCTTCTTGACAGTAGCAGAACTATTCATCTCACCACTTGGCTTGGCATTCGTTTCTAAGGTTGCTCCAAAGCACCTTCAGGGTCTTTGCCAAGGTCTATGGCTTGGTGCAACAGCCCTCGGAAATCTCTTCTTGTGGGTAGGTGCAACAATGTATGACAACTGGCCAATCTGGGAATGCTGGGGTGTATTCCTCGCTGTTTGCCTCGTTTCAATGGGCGTTATGCTCGGCATGGTAAAATGGCTCGAAAAGGTTACTCAATAGCATATTGATTATATCTGATACAGGAGGGCAACCCAAAAGCCATTAGGCTTTAAGGTTGCCCTCTTTTTGTTCATTCGTGGCGAGCGATTACGAGAATTGCTCCTACAAAGCGCGATTTATGCCGTTTAATTCCGTACGGCGAACAAAATGCTTTTCTTCCCTACAATTAGCAGAATATCAAAGCCTTGCATTTTATCAATTATAATACACTTAATAGGGGTTGCATTAAAATAGATTGTTGACGCAACCCCTATTTTTTTATACTTTTGTTAAAAAACATAACAATAAAAAGTACTTTTATTAGAAAATTCCCACTTTTTAATTATATTCGCAAACAAATAATAAAACCAATTGATATGAAAAAATTATTACTATCTATTTTGGCTGTTCTTGCAACTGTAACCGCATACGGTACAAGCACAGTTGCATACGGTATTCTTGCTTTTGATGAGGAAGACTACCGTAAGATCAATTCAATCGTATCCTTTCCTTTGGAAGGAGGCAACACAACGTATGACGCTGTTGCACAATTCGGAAAGACCAACTTGTACGCTGGCGCATACGCCGAAGGCTTTTACTATGCCGAATCAACAAAACTAAACTCAATTGGAGCAGAAGTGCCTGACGCTCTTCTCAAAGTTGACCTTGAAACTGGCAAATACACAACAGTAGGTACACTTGAGGGTTTTGGAAGTTTCATTAACGATATGAGTTATGACTACTCTACCAAACAGTTTTGGGCTGTTGCAAAAAATGCAGCCGGCACTATTTCTGAATTGCTCACTATTGACAAAAACACAGCAAAAGTTGAGAAGAAATTTGACCTTGACAGAAAATTCTTCACTCTTGCTTGCTCTTATGAAGGACAACTCTACGCAATTTCTTTCCAAGGTGATTTTTGCAAAATTGACAAAAACACTGGTGCTGTAACAGTTGTTGGCAAACTGCAATACAATCCGAACTACATCCAGTCAATGGAATTTGACCATACCGACGGAACGCTTTACTGGGCTGCATCTGTAACAACAGTCCAACATGATCCTGAAGGATTCACAACTGAAATGGACGAAACATTTATGGCTTTTATCGACCCTGAATCTGGCACGGTATCAAGGCTAGGAAATATCGGCACAAGCGGACAGATAATAGGTCTTTACATTCCTTTCGCCGCTTCTGCCGCAAATACTCCTGCTGCTGTTGGGAATTTCTCGGTTACTCCAGGAGAAAACGGTGCTCCCGAAGCAACGTTGAAATGGACTAATCCAACTAAGACATTCGGCAGACAGCCGCTAACCGAATTGACAGAAGTTAAGATATACCGCAACGACGTTGTTGTAAAATCTCTTACTGATACAAAACCTGGCGATGCTGTTACTTACACAGACAAGATTGATAATTTTGTTGGAGGGAAAGTTGAATACCGCGTCGTTCCTTGCAATGCTAATGGAGAAGGCGTTCCTACAGAAACGAAACTTTTTGTTGGTGTTGACGTGCCATCTGCTCCATTAAACCCAACAGTTAACAGCGACAACCAAATGGAAGCGGTAATAACCTGGACTGCTCCTCTAGGCTCCTTAAACGGCGGTTGGTATAACCCTGCTGAAGTTACTTATAAGGTCGTTAGAAACGATGGCGTTGTTGTTGCAGACGGTATTTCAGTCCTCACAGCAACGAATAAAATAACTGGTGCAGCAAAAGCATATACATATACCATTACAGCAGTTAACAAGGCTGGTAACGGTGCTTCTGCAACCACTTCTACTGCTATTTTAGGCAGCAACAATAATCTGCCATATATGGGCGACTTCAACGATGATGAAACCGCTGCAACATGGACTATCATCAATGCCGACGGCGACGACAATACCTGGGTAAGAATGAGAAACGTTGATACTGGCAAGGTGGCTATGGCTTACAAGCCAACAGCTGAATCTGCCGGTGAAGATTACCTGATGTCTTATTTCTTCGATTTTGAGGCTGGTAAAAAATATGAGGTTACTACAAGCGCATTCATTTACGGTTTATGCGACTTTGAGTTCTTGCTTTACAACAAGGAGAAAGGTTATACGTCAATCAAAACCTTCACTGACGCAACAACAAACTGGAAACCAGGCGAACTCTCATTTACATTCACTCCAGCAGAAAGCGGCAAATACCAATTCGGAATAAAATCGCTTTCAGAAGCAGGCTCTAACTACCTTTGGATTTACAGCATTGGAATCAAGGAACGCCAGGGTGAAAATCTTGTTGCTAAAGATATTGACGGCGACCCGAAACCATCTATCGGCAGTTCTTCTGTTTACCTTGTAACAATCAAAAACACAGGTGCTTCTACTATTAGCGACTACTCTCTAAAACTTATTGATACAGATAATGGCAACACTTTGGCAACTGCTGCGGCAGTTCCTGCTATCGAATCTGGCAAGGAAGTTATTGTAACAGTTGCATGGACACCAGAAAGCACTGCAGTTAATTCTGTTACAGGTGTTGTTGAATTTGCTGACGACAGTAATGAGGCCGACAATAAGACTCAAGCATTTGCAGTTGACGTTCAACCTAAAGGTTCTGGCTCTGTAATTAAAATAGGAACAAGTTCAACTACAGATACTGATTATGCTCCATTCGACCCGTACGATGGTAATAGCGCTGCTCTGAACTACTATCTCCCTTATGAAATAGGAAAGGATAAGACATATATTGAAAGTATCGAATATACAGGTACAAGTTTTGAGAATAAGACTGTTCCTGTAAAAGTATATATGGCAAATACAGCTAAGGCTAATGTGGAGTTAGGCTGGATTCCTGAGAATATGATGACGCTTGTTTATGACGGTGACGTTACTATCGAAGGAGGTTTCGGTAGTGCTGGTGCTAAAGAGTTCACTCTTAATATTCCTTTGGCAACGCCATTTGAATATACAGGCAAGAATCTTGCCGTACTAACCGTCCTCAATATGGGCAGCGGTTCTACTCTTAATGCAGTAAGATTCAAAAACTATACCCGTCCTGAACATTGCGGATGCAGAATTTGGTACGGTGCTGGCGAAGCATTTGACTTTGAGAAGTTCAAATTCGTCAAACCGTTTAACAGTTCAATAACGCTCTACACAAAAGACAAAATGGGTTCAGTTGACCAAATCAATGGTGTAGACGCGGGCAGCAAGCCTCAGATTAGCGTTTCAGGCGGTATGCTCAACGCAGCAGGAAATGTTTCTGCAATTCAAATCACCGACATTGCAGGACGTGTAGCGGCAGTTGCTAATGGCAACAGCATATCAGTTGCGTCATTAAAAGGCGCGTACGTAGTCACTGTTACATATAGCGACGGTACAAGAAAATCTGCTATGATTGCCTTGAACTAAAACAAACAATTACAATAGAAAAGAGGGCAACCCAAAAGCCATAAGGCATTGAGGTTGCCCTCTTTTTGTTCATGCGTGGCGGGGGTGATCTCAGAGTCTTATGACTTTTGTATCACCTTCCTTTATATTTAAGATTCTGTTTTATTCAACTGCACCGTTAGAAACTGTAAATATCTTATAATCAGAGCCTATAGCTTCGATTGTTTCGTTAATGTGCTGGCGGTTGGTATCAGAAATGAATATCTGTCCGAATGTCTTGTCTGAAACGATTTTCATAATATTTGAAACTCTTGAAGAGTCAAGTTTGTCGAAGATGTCATCAAGTAATAGAATTGGCGTCAATCCGGAAATATCCTTCAAAAATTTGAACTGGGCAAGGCGGAGGGCAATGGTATATGTCTTGCACTGACCCTGTGACCCGATTTTACGCATCATAGCATCTCCCAACATCAACTCTATATCGTCGCGGTGAACGCCTTGAGAAGTAAACCCAAGCGCTCTGTCCTTGTGGAAATTTTCCGACAGAATGTCACGCATATTCCTGTTGTTCAGTTCGCTGTTATACCCCAATTTCACCTTCTCTCCAGCACCTCCTATGGCATCGTAAAACTCCATAAAGACGGGGGTAAATTTCTCAATCCACTCCATTCTGCCGGAATGAATCTGCTCCGCTGCATCTATTAAGAATGTATCTACCGACTCAAACAGAATAGGGTCGGAATATCCCTGCTTGAGCATGGAATTTCGCTGCTCCATAGACTTATTATAGCGGATAAGTGCGTCTAGATACTGCCTGTTGCCTTGAGAAATTATTCTGTCAATAAGTCGTCGTCGCTCCTCACTGCCACCAACAATCATATTCCAGTCCTGCGGAGAAACGAGCACTAACGGGAAAAGCCCAATATGCTCACTCAAACGCTTATACTCCTTACCGTTTCGCTTGACTTTCTTCTTGCCTGACTGAATAGCACACGCAATAACCTCTTTTTTTCCCATACGCGAATAAGTGCCTTGAAGCAGCATCGCATCTTCACCAAAGCGAACCGTTGCCGCATCGGTAGAAGATAGTGCGCTCTTGCAATTGCTGAGATAATAGATAGCATCGAGGATATTAGTTTTCCCCATACCGTTATTACCGATAAAGCAATTCACCTTTTCGGAAAACGATAGAGAAGCATCTGCGATGTTCTTGAAATTCAATATAGAAAGGCTGTTGAGTATCATAACGCAAATTTACAGCATTTTTGCCTTACTTTCACCATTTGAAATAAAAAAGATTATTACGTCAATCATAAAGCAAGAGGATGCAACTCTAAATTTTATGCACCCTCTTTATCCTGCAACAATTTGCTATTATAACGGTATCTTCATATGCCTTGTATTCCGTATATCAACTTTTTAATATTCCAAAAGTGCACAAAACACACTTCCGACCCAAAATAATGCAGATGCTAAAAAATCTACCAGATTGTCTCTCACCTTATTTTTTCGATATTTGGCAAATGAAAAAATAATTATCATAGAAGACATCGCAAATATAAATTTTTCCGCATATTCCCAGAAAACAGATTCTCCCAATACGCAAATTTTTCCTATTGTCAATATGACAAGCAGAATAAAAGCAGTAATCGAATATATGAACTTCATTTTCAAAATAATTTCATTCTTATTATAATTAGATTTTAAGTTAATAAATTAAACACAAAAATAAACAATCCGTAACTTATATGCAGGTTTTTCTTGCTTTTTTTGCATATTTTGTTATTTTTCTCACAAAATATCACAAAATCTCCATTAGATAATAATTACAGTTCTTCGTCAAAGTCTTATTTTCACCATAATATGACAAAAAGAATATTTATATGAGATTATGGCATTTCCTTATCATACTGTAAAAGCACTTCCCAAGCGGCTTCGTCAAAAGCATAAACACCTGGTTCTTGGTATGAAACGCCAAAAAGTAATTCAACTACGGCACTTTTATCTGGAACGGAATAAACGGTCAAACTGCGATGCCCCTCAACAACAACAGGATTGACACAACCTCCACGTATCCATTCATTTGACTGCAATGCAGCACGCTCACCAACAGCAAATTCCGAACTCTTAACCATTCGTTTCCATCCGGAAACCCTTATCTCCGAAACACGAAGGCAGTCATTAGGCAAAGCGATAAACCCGGAAAGGTCTGGCATTACCTGCATATTGACATCTCCCGCAAAATTCTTTATCGGAAGCAGATCAAAAGGTGCTTCACGGAGCAATTTCCGATAACAAACATTAATGCGTTGCTCAATATAAGCGTTAATATCCAGACCGTCATCACGCTCAACTGTACAGTCCCGGCGAAAATCCCCATATCCAGTGCGGATTTTCCACTCTTCAATCATTCGTTCTTTTTGATAGACTAACATAATTTTTTGATATAAGGTTAATATCCGCAAAATTACAGTCTGCATACGCATTCTGTTCGCAAAAATAACAATAATGAATCTTTAATTGAAGAGAGTTTTAGAGGTATTGCATTGAATGCAAATATCGAAGGCAACGTAGCAGATGCTACCTTACCAACCGCCGATTAGCGACTGTCACTTTCCAAACTTAAGGCGGTTTAGAAGGTTTCAGATGCAAGGCGTCCGAGATTGAGCGCGAAAGGAGTGTACGTCCGTACTCGACTGAGTGCGAATATCGAAGGCAACGTAGCAGATGCTACCTTACCAACCGCCGATTAGCGGCTGTCACTTTCCAAACTTAAGGCGGTTTAGAAGGTTTCAGATGCAAGGCGTCCGAGATTGAGCGCGAAAGGAGTGTACGTCCGTACTCGACTGAGTGCGAACATCGAAGGCAACGTAGCAGATGCTACCTTATCAACCGCCGATTAGCGGCTGTCGGCGCCCCACATCAACTTGCTCCGCAACGTTGACGCAAAATCATGAGCAGCATTCTGCACTATATGCACCTTGAAATCTGCCTTCTTCAAATGCAACGTTGTTCCCATCGGAACAGCGACCGACTTTCCGTCTATACTTATTCGGAAGGTTTCCGAGCGCTTAGATTCCGTTGTTATTTCAATAGCCAACTCATCAGAAACGACAAGCGGACGCATTGTCAGAGAATGCGCGGCAATAGGAGAAACCACCAGACAACTGCAAGCCGGGTGTATGATTGGACCGCCAACAGAAAGGTTATAAGCCGTACTGCCCGTAGGGGTGGAAATTATCAAGCCATCGCCGAGATAGGTAGTCAGTTCCTTCCCGTTTATGCGGGTACGCATGTGGAGCATTGAGGCTGAAGAACTCTTCTGAATAGCAACATCATTCAAGGCAAAACGCTTTGGCAAACTAACATTGCCATTTGCCGAAACCTCGAGCAGCGAGCGCTGGTCAATAGGAAGATTACCGCCAAACAGTTCATCAACGAACTTGTCGATATTCTCAAAAGAGAAATCCGCAAGGTATCCCAAATGACCGGTATTAATTCCCGCGATAGGTATTTGCAAAGAGCCCACTTGCGTTGCAGTGCGCAAAAAAGTCCCGTCACCACCAATACTAATAACATAATCAGCCTGAAAAACATTTTCCGACAAAACGTCGTCAACATTTACCACAGGCAGCAATGTCAACAGATAATTATAAAAGCGCTCCTCCATAAGGATGTAAGCCCCACGTGCCGACAGATTGTCAAGCAAGCGGACAATATTGTCAAGATGATAAGACTGGTGACGACTTCCAAACAATGCTATTCTCATACCTACCTATTTTTTTACAAAAGTAGTGAAAGGTAAGTGCAGAGACAAACGAAAAGTAAAATATTTCACGTTCGGCTCAGCAATACCTCACCATCAATCTGCCATAGTTGCAAAATAAATTAGGTCTTTATTATTTGCTGATTGGGATAACAAACCTTCTATTTTCCTCAAATGACCACTGAACCTGCCAGGTCCTACCGTCTATTTTGTCAAGAAGAATATAATTATACATATTCTGCGTCTTGTGCAATTCAAATCTGCCATTCACCCTTGCTTGCGACGGAGATACAAGCACCTCATCGCTCAAACTGTATTCAAACGGAACATCATCCTCCTTAACTGTGTACTGCACCATCTTCATTACACCTGTTTGTGTATCAAGTTTAATGAAATTCCACATATTAGTGGTTGGATAAAGTTCATACCTGTCATTTCCCACAGTCTGCAAAAGCCCATTTTGAACAGAAACCTTTGCAACCTTTTCCTCATTATCAGAACACCCCATGACAAAAAAGGCTACAAAAACTAAAAATAAAGCCTTACCTTTCATATTAATATATATTTTATGGATTTCAAGTTTAACAAATTTACTAAAAATATAAATTTTGAAGAAAATAACACATTAAATTCCTTTATAATACCCAATAAAATCACTTTTTTATTAATCTTTAATCTTAAAACGACAACTTTTTTTGTAACTTTGCAGACGTGAAATGCAAAAATTTTGCTTGAAAAAATTTTAAAACACAACTATGGTGACTAATTTAAGTGTAAATATAAATAAAGTGGCAACAATCCGCAACGCCCGCGGAGGGAACGTTCCAAATGTCAGCAAAGTTGCTTTGGATTGCGAGCAATTCGGAGCGGACGGCATCACCGTTCACCCAAGACCCGATGAAAGGCATATCAAGCATAGCGACGTTTACGAACTGCGCCCGTTGCTAAAAACGGAATTCAATATTGAAGGTTATCCGTCAGAACCTTTTATGGATTTGGTTCTGAAAGTAAAGCCGGCACAAGTCACCCTTGTTCCTGACGCTCCCGACACATTGACATCTAATCACGGATGGGATATAGAGCCAAACCTCGAGTTCCTTACACAAATCGTTGACCGTCTGAAGGAAAAAGGAATCAGAACGAGCATCTTTGTGGGTACAGACGAGAAAAACATCGCCTTGGCTGCAAAAACAGGTGCTGACAGAGTGGAATTATATACCGAGCCTTACGCCACTCTATACCCAACAGATCCGGAAGCAGCAGTTGAACCTTTTGTAAAGGCGTCTATCGCTGCTCACAATGTTGGTCTTGGTGTTAACGCTGGTCACGACCTTAGCCTTGAAAATCTTGAATTTTTCCACAAGAACGTGCCATACCTTAACGAAGTTTCAATAGGTCACGCTCTTATCTCCGACGCACTTTACCTCGGACTGGAAGAAACAATAAAACAATACAAAAACTGCTTGAAATAACCACCGCAAAAACTATAAATAATGATGTACAGCAACATACTTTCAGCAATAATGCTACAAGCCGAACCGGCAGTTACTCCCACGCAGGAAATCTCCGTTTGGGATCTTTGTCTAAAAGGCGGATTCATAATGATTCCTCTAATAGTTCTTTCATTGGTAAGCATTTACATCTTCTTCGAGCGCTGGATTGCTCTACGAAAAGCAGCCTCTGACGATGCTACTTTCATGAAAAAAATCAAGGACTACATCCACGAAGGAGAAATTGAAAGTGCTGAAAACTTGTGCAAAAAGACCGATACACCATACTCTCGCCTTATTCTCAAAGGCATCTCCCGCATCGGCAGACCGATGAATGACGTTCTCGTTGCTATTGAGAATGTTGGAAATATCGAGGTTGCACGCCTCGGCAAGGGATTTACATGGCTCGCAACAACAGCAGCCGGAGCACCTATGCTCGGTTTCTTGGGAACTGTTACTGGTATGGTTAAAGCGTTCTTCTCATTGGCAAGCGCCGGAAACAACGCTAATATCTCAATCTTGGCAAACGGAATCTACGAAGCACTCGTAACTACCGTTGCCGGACTTATCGTTGGTATCATCGCCCTATTTGCTTACAACTACCTGTCAGCACGCGTAAACCACGTTATGAACCAACTTGAAAACAAGACTATGGAATTTATGGACCTGCTCAACGAGCCGGCTTCTAAATAATACATTCTGATATGGCTTTAAAACGACAAAACGACCTTCTGGCAACATATAGCATGGCATCTATGACCGATGTCATCTTCTTGCTGCTCATATTCTTTATGGTAACTTCAACCTTCGTTTTCCCTACGGCATTAGAGGTTAAATTGCCACAAAGTTCCGAGCAGACTGTCATCAAGCCAGGAACAAAGGTTTATATCGATAAAGACCAGAAACTTTTCGCAGCATTCGGCGAAACAGAACCGCAACCTATCGAAAGTGACCAACTTATTACTTTCCTTGAACTCACACAGAGACAAGATTCAACACAATTTATCGCACTATACGCAGATGAGTCGGTCCCATACGGAAAGATAGTTGAAGTCCTTGACATGACTGCAAGACATAATCTGAAAATGGTTTTGGCAACTAAACCTGCAAAAATGAAAAGTGCAGAACAAGTTGCCGAATCTATAACACCAACAACCGGCGTACAATAATGAAATTCGATTCACGTAAGATAATAGCAGCAGCAATTGCCATTCTCATTCACATTGGAGTGGCACTAATTCTTATGTGGAATACTCTCATATATCCTGGAGAAGAAGATTTAATTCCAGAACCCGCACAAACCAACATCACCTTCGGAGGTGAATTTGTTGCAATGGGTGATATGGAAACGCCAGACTTAAACGACCAGCCAAACTCACAAAATAGTGCCGACAGCGAATCAACGCCATCAGGACAGGACAACGAAAACGCAGGCGAACCTGGCGACGGCTCTACTCTTGTTTCTACAGATAATGAATCGGAAATGACATCCGAGAAAAAAGCAAACGGACCTTCCAAAGAAGAACTTGCAGAAAAAGAACGTGCAAAAAAAGAGCAGGAACGTCAGAAAAACGAGAGCAAGAAAATTAACAAAAACATAAAAAACGCTTTTAGCAAATCTAATCAAAAGGGAAAGTCCGGCTCTGAAAGCGGAAACTCAGAAACAGGCCTTGCTAAAGGTCAGCCAGGACACACTCTCGGCATCGGATACACACTCGCTTCTTGGGGAAGACCTTCAAGCGGATTTGACGGCACTATTGAAATACAAGTAAAAGTTAACAGTGCCGGTAACGTTACATACGCAAAATATCTTAGAGGAACTGGAGCCGCCGCCGCTAACCAACGCGTCCGACGATCCTGCGAGCAGGCTTCGCTCAACTCAAAATTCTCAGTACCAAAAAACGCAACTGGTGAAAAGATGGGAACAATCATCTGGAGATTTGAGTAAAAACTATTGAAGTTTGCTCGTTAAATATCCATTAAAAAGGATAATCAAAATTTCCTTTTTGCATTTTCTATTATTATACTCAAAACAATTCTTAAACAACTTGGCGTTTTTTCTTAAAAATGCTTATTTTTTAGCGTTTTACAGAACAAAACGCTATAACTACAGAATAATTCGTATCTTTGCATAAAAATTCTATATTAGAGTACACATAATAAAATTGAGACTAATGAAGAATAAAAAAAATCGATTACAACTCATTCTTGAAATTATCAAGACTCAAAGCGTAGGTTGCCAGGACGAATTAGTCAAAATCCTTGCAGAAAAAGGATTTCCAGTAACACAAGCAACGTTGTCACGAGACCTAAAGAAACTAAGAGTTACAAAAGTTGCAACAGACAAAGGCGACTATATCTATATCGTTCCAAACAGCAACGATGTTAGAGACACAATGCTAACTGTAAATCAAGGGCCTACAAACCCAAACAACTCTGTTGGTTTTGTATCTCTAACATTCTCAGGGCACATGGCAGTTATAAAGACAAGAAACGGCTATGCAAGCGGCCTTGCATACGACATAGACATGAGCAGACCTCCAGAAATTCTGGGTACCATTGCTGGCGCTGACACAATCTTTGCAGTATTGAGAGAAGACGTCACTCATGATGAAGCGATGCAGATTCTCCAACGCTTTATCCCTGTTAACAGCATTATTATATAAAGGTATTATTATAAAAAAGGAATGATTGACCAAGAAAAAATTGAAATTGTTGTTGCCGGCGAGGAGCACATCGAGTATGTGGACGAAATCCTCGACACAATTACGAGAGCTGCGAAAGTTCGCGGAACCGGTATAGCAAAGCGCTCGCCTGAATACGTCAAGCAGAAAATGCTTGAGCACAAAGCCGTTGTTGCTCTTTACGAAGGGCGTTTTGCCGGTTTCAGTTACATAGAAAGTTGGAGTAACAAAACTTTCGTTGCAAACTCAGGATTGATTGTTGCCGATGAATTCAGAGGAATCGGACTGGCAAAAAAAATCAAAAGGGAAATCTTCGAATTATCACGAAAAAGATTTCCTGACGCTAAGATTTTCAGTTTAACAACCGGGGCTGCTGTTATGAAAATGAACAACGAACTCGGCTACAGACCCGTAACTTTTTCACAACTCACCGATGACGAAGCATTCTGGAAAGGGTGCGAAAGTTGTGTAAATTTTGATATTCTACAACGCAACGGACGAAGAATGTGCCTTTGCACCGGCATGCTCTACGACCCTAAAGAACATGAAAACAAATAAAATTATGGATAACAAGAAAAAAGTGGTAGTTGCCTACAGTGGTGGTCTTGACACATCATACACTGTTATGTTCCTTGCCAAAGAAAAAGGATATGACGTTTACGCTGCTTGTGCTAATACAGGCGGATTCAGCCCTGAGCAGTTAAAAGCGAACGAAGAAAACGCATACAAACTCGGAGCAAAAAAATATGTAACTCTTGACGTAACTCAGGAATACTATGCAAAAAGCCTTAAATACATGGTATTTGGAAATGTCCTAAGAAATGGCACATACCCTATTTCCGTTAGTTCGGAACGAATATTCCAAGCTCTTGCAATTGCCCAGTATGCAAACGAAATAGGAGCTGATGCGATTGCGCACGGCTCAACAGGTGCAGGTAACGACCAAGTTAGATTCGATATGACATTTCTTGTCATGGCTCCTGACGTAGAAATTATCACTCTTACCCGTGACAATGCCCTAAGCCGCGAAGAGGAAATTGAATACCTAAGAAAAAACGGCTTCGTTGCTGACTTTACAAAGATGAAATACTCTTATAACGTTGGTATATGGGGTACGTCAATCTGCGGAGGTGAAATACTTGATTCAGCACAAGGACTACCAGAAGAAGCATACCTAAAACAGGTTACAAAGACTGGTAAAGAAGAAATCCGTCTTGAATTCAAAAACGGAGAACTGTATAGCGTTAACGGTACTGTATATGATGACAAGATAGAAGCTATCAAGAAAGTAGAAGAAATTGCCGCTCCTTACGGAATAGGACGCGACATGCACGTTGGCGACACAATCATCGGAATTAAGGGACGCGTTGGCTTTGAAGCAGCAGCGCCTATGCTAATTATAAACGCTCACAAGTTCCTCGAAAAATACACACTCAGCAAATGGCAACAGTACTGGAAAGACCAAGTTGCAAACTGGTATGGTATGTTCCTTCACGAAAGCCAGTACCTCGAACCTGTCATGCGTGATATTGAGGCTATGCTTGAGTCTTCTCAAAGAAATGTCAACGGCACCGTGATTGTAGAACTACGACCGCTATCGTTCTTCATGGTTGGCGTTGAATCAAAAGACGATTTGGTAAAAACAAAATTTGGAGAATACGGTGAAATGCAAAAAGGCTGGACTGCCGAAGACGCTAAAGGATTTATTAAAGTGCTTTCAACTCCGTTGAGAGTTTATTATACTAACCATAAAGACGAACATATATAATGATAAAAGCCGGAATTATTGGAGGTGCCGGTTACACAGCCGGTGAATTAATAAGAATTCTTCTTAACCATCCAGACGTTGAATTAATTTGGGTAAACAGCAGTAGCAATGCGGGGAACCCTATATCTTCAGTACACCAAGGTTTAATTGGAGAAACTGACTTGATTTTTACCTCTTCCACCCCTTTCAACGAGGTGGATGTTATCTTCTTCTGCACTCCGCACGGAGAATCTAAGAAATTCATTGAATCTCACGATATTCCGGAAGACTTAAAAATAGTTGACCTTTCACAAGATTTCCGCCTTGAAGGTGACCATGACTTTATCTATGGCTTGCCTGAAATTAACAGAAAATACATTATCAGAGGCAAAAGAGTTGCAAATCCAGGCTGCTTTGCAACTGCAATACAACTGGCTTTGCTGCCACTTGCAAAGAACTTGCTGCTTAACAGTGATATTAACATTACTGCAATTACAGGTTCTACTGGTGCTGGAGTAAAGCCAAGTGCTACCTCTCACTTCTCATGGAGAAATGACAACATTTCCGTTTATAAACCATTCAAGCACCAGCACCTTGCAGAAATTAAGCAAACGCTAAAATCCTTGCAAAACAGTTTCAACAGCGAAATTAACCTAATTCCCATGAGGGGCTGCTTCTCTCGTGGAATTTTCGTTGCCGCATACCTCGACTGCCCGATTGCCCTTGATGAAATCAAAAAATTATACGAAGATTACTACGACGATCACCGATTTACATTTATCAGCGACAAAATGCCGGACTTGAAAGATGTTGTCAACACTAATAAATGTATTATTCACCTCGAAAAGGAAGGCAACAAACTACTAATTATTTCTGTTATCGACAACCTTCTCAAAGGTGCTTCCGGACAAGCAGTCCACAATATGAACCTGCTTTTCGGACTACACGAAAGAGTTGGTCTGCAACTAAAGGCTTCGGCTTTTTAAACTATTGTAAAAATGAATTTATTTGATGTTTACCCTTTGTTCGATATTGAAATCGTCAAAGGCAAAGATTGCTATGTTTACGATACAAACGGGACTGAATACCTTGACCTGTATGGAGGTCACGCAGTTATTTCAATCGGTCACAGCCACCCGCATTATGTAAAGGCTATCAAGGAGCAGGCAGAAAAACTGGTTTTCTACTCTAACTCAGTGCACAATTCATTACAGGAAAAATTCGCAAAGATGCTTGGCGAACTCTGCGGTTACAATGATTATCAACTTTTCCTCGTCAATTCAGGTGCTGAAGCCAACGAAAATGCAATGAAACTGGCATCATTCTATACTGGAAAGTCAAGAATTATAGCATTCAGCAAAGCCTTCCATGGCAGAACCTCTCTTGCGGTAGAGGCTACTGACAATCCAAAGATAGTAGCACCAGTTAATGCCAATGGAAACGTAACCTTCGTTAAATTTGGCGATGCAAAATCCGCTGAAAAAGAATTAGCAAAAGGCGATGTTGCCGCTGTCATCATTGAAGGCATTCAGGGTGTTGGCGGTGTTAACATTCCTACAGAGGAATTTTTCCAGAATTTGCGAAAAGCATGCGACAAGTACGGAGCAATTCTAATTGCTGATGAAATACAATCTGGGTACGGAAGATCAGGAAAATTCTTTGCCCACCAGCACTGCAATATTAAGGCTGACATTATAACAGTTGCCAAAGGAATTGCAAACGGATACCCGATGAGTGGAGTAATCATCTGTCCAGAACTAAAGCCATCATACGGAATGCTCGGTACGACATTCGGCGGAAATCATCTCGGTTGCGCCGCCGCAATTGCTGTCCTTGAAGTATTAAAAAATGAAAATCTTGTTGAAAACGCAGCAAAGGTTGGCGAATACCTAATGTGCGAACTCAAGAAAATTCCTCAGATAAAAGAAGTTCGCGGCAAGGGATTAATGATTGGGCTTGACTTTGGCGCACCAGTAAAAGAATTGCGCTCCCGTCTACTGTTTGAGCAACATATTTTCACAGGAGCATCAGGAACAAATGTTATAAGACTTCTTCCTCCTCTATCAATTACAAAAGAATTGGCTGATGAATTTTTAAAACGACTTAAACGAACAATTTGAGCATTAAAGTTTCATTTGTAAACAAAAAGCACATATTTCTTTACTTTTGTTTAGGAAATATGTGCTTTTTAGTTATCTTTGCACAAAAATTAGCAAACAAAAAAACTTCACTAAATGAGAAAACTTACTATTCTACTATCAGCAATGGCAATTGCAGCAAGTAGCTTGACAGCAAGTGCTGCGAATATTGACTTTGCACGTCTAAAGGGGAAACAACATCTTCCTCTAATGGCAAACAAAGCCAATCGCCCTTATGTTGACAAGGCAAACCGTCTAAATGCCTTATCAACAAAATCAACAGACCCATCATTCACTATTGAAAAAACAAGTTTCTACGGAACAATAGATGGCCCAGACGATTCTGAATGGATGTTCACACAAACATTCACAGACAGCCCTACAAATATGTTTTACTACGGAAGTAGCACTGTCTCAATTTACAACAACAAGAATGAAAAAGTCTGCGAATTTACTGTAACCATCCCTAATGACCAGAAAGTAAACCAGATAACACCATTCGGAAAGGTTTCTAAATCATTCTTTGACAAGAACACTTCTACTTACGAATTTATGGTTTACACAAGCACGGTTGTCAAACCTGGAGTAATCAGAGGTGATGTTATCGTTTACAACTCTCTTGGTGAAAAGGTTAGAACTTTTGAAGGTGCTACAAGTGCACTACTTTTCAGCGAAGGCAATTCTGACTGGAACAAGAAGGAAAGACTTGCAATCGTCACTACAGAAGAAGTCCCAGGAGAAAAGGAACCAATCATTAACAACGTTGTAAGCATTTACAGAAAAGCAACAATGTCTGACCAAGTGTCTGATAACTTAGTATCTGAACACACTTTTAAATTCGACAGCAACACTATCAACTATAGCGACGGCATGTGGCTTGACATCAAGTATATAAACGGCGAATTCTACTACATTCTTGCACACTATGAAAAGCCTTTCGTTGCTGGTACAGATTACGACACCGGACAAATGATTTTTACTGAAAACAACTTCTTCCTTACAGAAGTATATAACTCAAAATACGAAAGAGTTGCCGGCGTTAAAATCCCAGTGGAGAAGAAAGGCTATATTCCAACAATGCATGGATATGGCATCTTGTCTGACTACGACTTTTCTAAAGGCATGTTCTCTGGCGATGACAACATTAACCTTATTATAACTCACCAAGATTACAACATTGCAACTGACGGATACCTCTATTCTTTCGACGTTTACAATGCGGACGGAACTCTAATAAAGCATATCAGCGACAATGTAACAAGCTGGCAGCCTATGAGTTCTATCAAAGGCGAAGAGGAGCAGATGGCATTCCTAAAGAACCTAAACGCTACAGAACAGGTATTCGAACTCGTTGACCTTCCTTCTGCAAAAATAGCACAAGTTATCCCAGCTGAACTTGACGGAAAATTGATTTCTACAAATATTGACCGTATCCAAGAAGGCGACACATACAATTACGCTATCGGCATCGGTCAAGGTGACTCTGACGAAGAAGGAAACGTTATTTCTTCTATTGCATGGTACACAAAAGATTTGAAATTCATCAGATATACCAAATTCAACCTTGGCAAGAATGCTGAACTATTTACTCCTGTTATCTTTAACGACTACCTGAACCCTTATCTATTCGATACTGATGATGAAAGAGAATATATCTTCATCGCAAAAATCAGAAGAGAAGGTTCTGAAGTTATTGACAACGTTCTCTGCATTGCTAACGAAGACGGTTCTATGATTCGCCAATTCAAAGGTGATACAACTAAAGGAAACTACCTATATGGCTCAATATTAGGTCTGGGCTCTCAAAACCCAACTCTTTACGTCGTTTACGTTGACGACAACAACGAAAACTTCCGCCTTGAATACTACGGACTGCCTTTCAATAAGTTTAATGGAGGTGAAGGTTCTGCTGAGAAGCCATTCCTTGTTGCTTCTGCAGGTGACCTTATGCAAATAGCCAACAACCCTTCTGCTCACTACAAAATGATTAACAATATTGACATGAGCAATGCCGGTGAATGGACATCAGTTGATCTCAAAGGAGGTTTCGACGGAGGTAACTTTGCCATTTCTGGTTTGAAGGTTAACAGTGCTACTGATTACGCAGGCCTTTTTGGAAACATTGAAGGAACCGACGATAAAAACAAAGCATACGTTAAAAACCTTATTATAGTAAATCCTGTTATTGAAGGAAACGATGTAAATATGAGCATCGGCGCTCTTGCTGGAACCGTAAGTGCTGCTGACATTACTAATGTTCATATTATCGCTCCAACAATCAACTGGTCAAGCGAATACGCAGCATCTATCGGCGGAATCGCAGGCGACGCTTCTTTTTATACTAACATAACAGACTGCCTTGTATCAAAAATGGCAGTTACAAGTTCACAAGCAACTAACGTTGGTGGTATTGCCGGTTCTATCGGAAACAGTTCAAACATTGCTCGCTGCTCTGCTGAAATAAACGCACAAGCAAGAAGCACTATTGGAGGTATCGTTGGTGCAGCTGGAGGATCTGACAACACTGGCTCAATCATCGACTGCCATGCAAACGCAGTCCTTAAAGGTGAATATTCTCTCGGTGGTATAGCCGGAACATCTTCAAGAATCCTTATCAAGAACTGCTACGCATTTGGTAACATAACAGCAACTGCTGCTGAATATGGTGACTACTCTAACCCTCTATACAATGCCGGAGGTATTATCGGTTCTCTTGCAACTGACTGGAACGGTTCTTCTGTAAAGGTTGTTGAAAACTGCGTTGCAATGCAAGACTTTATCAAAGCAGAAGATCCAAACAATAACGAGCAAAAATTTAACGGCGTTCACCGTCTCGTTGGAACTTCGGTTGGAGACCTTGGCTTGGGAATGAGCGAAAACGGTATTGGCAACTGTTACGCTAATTCAAAAATGCTTATCAACGGCTTCACTCTTACTGGAACTATCGAAAATGAAAACGGCGGCAACATTGTTCTAAACGACCTTAACAAAGCATTCTTTGAAAAGAACGGATACGTTTACGGAAACAATGCCGATGCTCCTTGGACTGGCGACATTATCCCAGTTCTATACTTCGAGGCTAACGCTATTCACATGGAATTTGCACAAAGCAAAATCCAAATGGACGCTTATTCAACTGCAGAAGCAACAATAAACATTTCTAACGGAAATGCAGACGATATTACAGTTACTTCTTCAAATGATGCAATCGTAAAAGTTACAGGCGTTACTGTTGACAATGTTGATGGCAATATCCAAGTAAATGTTGCACTTGAAAGCGTTGCAAACGGTGTTGTTACTCTAACAGCAAAACTTGGCAACATAACTGCAACTTGCACAGTAATCGCAGGTGATGCTTCTGTTAATGAAATAGTTACAGAAAATATGTCTATCGTTCAAAACGGAAGAAACATTATCGCTAACGGTGCAGAAAGAATTGAGATTTATAAACTAAACGGAGTTTGCGTTGCAAAAGCAAACGGTTCAGAAATGTCAGTTTCTAATCTAAGCAACGGCATCTACATCGCTGCAGCATATAATGCAAACGGCTGTAGAACAACTGCAAAATTGATTATCAGATAATAAAAACAATAAGCAAAACAAAACCGAGCCGGAGCATTTGTTCTGACTCGGTTTTTTATTTCAACACCCACACAAATCTCTATTTTGGGGTAAGAGTTCGAAATGTTCTCTTTTTTTCTTGAAAAATCGTTTTATATTCAATAATTTATTAATTTTGCGAAAAGCATAAAACAATCTTAAAACATAAAAGTATGTCATTTCCTTTTATTACAGCGGAACAGGCTGCAGATTTGGTACAAAACGGGAACAATATCAGTTTCTCAGGTTTTACCGCAGCAGGTACTCCGAAAGTTGTAGCGCCTGCAATCGCTGCAAAAGCAAAAAAAGAGCATGAAGCAGGCAGACCTTTTAAAATCAACCTATTTACTGGTGCGTCAACTAATGACTACATCGACGGTGAGTTAGCACGAGCAGAGGCAGTAAACTTCAGAACACCTTACCAATCTTGCAAAGACACAAGAGCGGCTGTCAACAGTAATATTATCAATTACTGTGATATGCACCTTTCTCAATTGTCACAAAATATGAGGTACGGCTTCTTTGGAGACCTTGACTTGGCTGTTATCGAAGCATGTGATGTTAGCGAAAATGGTGAAATCATACTTGGTCCTGGTATCGGTAACGTACCTACATTTGCCATGCTCGCAAAAAAAATCGTTATCGAACTAAACGAACATATTCCATCAAGTATCAGAGGTTTACACGATATATATATTCCTAACGACCCTCCTCGTCGTCAAGAAATTCCTATATATAAGCCAAGTGACAGAATTGGTACTCCATACTTGAAAGTTGACCCTGCCAAAATTGTTGGTATCGTCAAATCTAACAGTAGCGACCACGTTGCAGGTTTCTCTCCTATCGATGATACAACAATGAAAATTGGCGAGAACGTTTGCAACTTCCTTATTGGCGAACTCCGTGCCGGAAGAATACCAAAGGAATTCCTTCCTTTGCAATCTGGAGTAGGTAACATTGCAAATGCAGTTCTTCACGGTCTTGGTGAAAGCAAGGAAGTTCCACAATTCGACATGTACACTGAAGTTATTCAAGACGCTGTTCTTGACCTTATGGAACAAGGAAAATGCCGCTTCGGCTCTACTTGCTCACTGACCTTCTCTGACGAAACAATGGACAGATTCTTCGGCAACATTGACTTCTTCAAAGACAAAGTTGTTATCCGTCCAGGTGAAATTTCAAATAACCCTGGAATTATCCGCCGTCTTGGTATTATAACAATGAATACTGCCCTTGAAGCAGACATCTTCGGTAACATAAACTCTACACACGTTACAGGCACTAAGATGATGAACGGTATCGGTGGCTCTGGTGACTTTACTCGCAATGCTTACATCTCAATTTTCAGTTGCCCGTCAATCACAAAGGGTGGAAAAATCAGTAACATCGTGCCAATGGTTTCCCACCTCGACCACAGCGAACACAGCGTTGCAGTTATTATCACAGAACAAGGTATTGCTGACCTTCGAGGTAAATCTCCTATCCAAAAAGCAGAAGCAATCATAGAAAACTGTGCTCACCCTGCATATAGAGAATTGCTCCGTGATTACCTTAAACTTTCTAAAGGCGCTCACACTCCGCATACCCTCAACGCTGCATTCGGATTCCATACAGAATTCTTGAAATCCGGCGATATGTCAAATACAAACTGGGCTGAATACAAGTAATCAGAAAAATTAACACTAAATAAAGAGGTTGTGTCAAATGCAAAGTTTGATGCAACCTCTTTTTTATTGCTTGCAAACAGACTATCCAAAAGTAAACACAGTTTGCAATAAAGCGAACCCATATACCATGTTAGTCTTTCTCTATCCAAATCTTTTTGCTAACTTTGCTAACCCAAAATTTTATTAAGATGCAAGACGAAAAGAAATTATTTATAGAAACTTATGGTTGTCAGATGAATGTTGCTGACAGCGAGGTGGTAGCCTCTGTCATGAAAATGGCTGGCTACGAACTTACAGACAACATCGAATGTGCTGATGCAATCTTCCTAAACACCTGCTCTATCCGCGATAATGCTGAGCAGAAAATATTCTCACGTCTTGAATATCTGGCTTCGCTACGCAGAAAAAGGAAACCTGCAAAAATTATCGTGGGCGTTATCGGCTGCATGGCTGAACGCGTCAAAGATGAACTGATAAAAAATCACGGCGTTGACATCGTTGCCGGTCCTGATGCTTACCTGAGCCTGCCTGACCTTATTGCCGCTGCTGAAATTGGTGAAAAGGCTATAAATGTTGAACTATCAACAACAGAAACATACAGAGAGGTTATTCCAAGTAGAATTGGCCATAACAATCTCAGCGGATATATCAGCATTATGCGTGGCTGCAACAATTTCTGCTCTTACTGTATCGTGCCATACACCCGAGGAAGAGAGCGCAGCCGTGAACCGCAAAGCATTCTTAATGAGTTGAAGGATATGCAAAGCAAAGGTTTTAAGGAGGTTATCCTTTTGGGACAAAACGTTAACTCATATAATTTCAAATATGAAGACGGAACAACTCTCGGCTTCGCTGGTTTGCTTAAACTCGTTGCTGAAACGGCTCCCGAAATGCGAGTACGGTTCACAACTTCCCACCCTAAAGATATGAGCGATGAAATTATCAGCGTTATTGCAGAAACGCCTAATGTTTGCAAGCATATCCACCTGCCTGTTCAATCTGGCAGCAACAAGGTGCTAAAGGCAATGAATCGAAAATATACCCGCGAATGGTATCTTGACCGAATTGCAGCTATTAGAAAGGCTATACCCAACTGCGGCATAACAACTGATATGTTTACAGGTTTCCACGACGAGACTGAAGAGGATTTTGAACAAACCCTTAGCCTAATGCGAGAAGTTGGCTTCGACAGCGCTTTTATGTTCAAATATTCTGAACGTCCAGGAACTTTCGCTTCCAAGAATCTTCCTGACAACGTTAGCGAAGAGGTGAAGATTGACCGACTCAACCGAATGATTGCCTTGCAGAACGAACTTTCTGCAATCAGCAACCACAACGATATCGGCAAGACTTTTGAAATAATCGTTGAAGGTTACTCTAAGCGTAGCCGCGAGCAACTGTTCGGAAGAACTGAGCAAAACAAGGTTATCGTATTCCCAAAGGGCAACCACAAGATTGGCGATAGGGTTAACGTAACCGTTAAAGAGGCTTCCTCTGCAACCCTTATCGGCGAGGAAGTTTTATAGCATATAGATATTCCAATTAAACCATTTAATAGGTTAAATAGATAAAAGATATATCGGATTTTTATATCATCTTTGCAGTGTATGAAAGTTCGATATATTTTTTTATTGTCAGCATTGCTAACCCTAATTCAATCATGCGAAATGATTGAATACCATCCATACGACCTAAACATTTCAGGAGAAAAGGACATCAATGCGAAAAACATAGCCAGAATAGAGGAGTCAACCAAAGGAAAGAGAGAAATCTCTTTTATAGTTATTAGCGACACACAGAGATGGTACGACGAAACCGTTGATGCCGTCAACGCAATAAATGCACGAAATGATATTGACTTCGTACTCCATACCGGTGACCTGTCGGACTTTGGTGCAAGGCACGAATTTGAGCTACAAAGAGATATTCTAAACAAACTTAACGTTCCTTATGTTTGCGTTATCGGGAATCACGACTGCATCGCTACTGGAGAAGAGGCTTTCCGCCAAATCTTCGGAGAAAGAGACTACTCATTTACCGCCGGAAATGTGCGTTTTATATGCCTAAACACTAATGCGCTGGAATTTGACCGCTCTCAGCCGGTGCCAAACTTTGACTTCATAAAGACTCAAGTTAAAACCTTTCCCACGACTGCCGAAAAAACCGTTGTGGCAATGCATGCCGGTCCTTTTTCTGAGCAGTTCGACAACAACACTGCTCTCACTTTTCAATACGCTATAAAAAAATTTCCGAACTTGCAATTCTGCGTTTACGGACATGGTCACAAAGTAGGTGTTGATGACTTTTTCAATGACGGAACAATATACTACCAATGCACCTGCGCAAGCAAAAGAAATTATCTGCATTTCACAGTTAACGACGAGGGATACATATATGAAACGATTGATTTTTAGCATTCTGATATTTGTTATTACCCTCATACCAGTTACTGTAACTGCAAAAGATAAAGCAGAAAAGAAATGGGATAAGCGAGAGAGGGTAAAGTATGAAGGATGGGAACGAATTAAGCCAAAAACATTCAACTACCAGTTTGCTGGAGGTATGGGTGTGTCAGCGTTGGGAATAGGCTGGCAGTACGGCAAGCGAGACCAGGCATCAACAGATTTGATGATTGGCTTTCTACCTAAAAAGTTCTCGGAACGCTTCCGCCTGACTTTTACTCTAAAGGAAACATATACCCCGTGGAGCATACGCTTCTGCGACGCCGTTTCTTTTGAACCGTTCTGCTGCGGACTTTATATAACTACCATTACTGGCGATGACTTCTGGGGACGCGAGCCAGACAGGTACCCTAACAAATACTATAACTTCGCTACAAGATTGAGAGTAACAGCATTTATCGGCGAATCAATTACTTTCTACACAAAATGGAAGCAGTTTCCAAACATTACCGCATTCTACGAATTGAGTACCACTGACCTCGGTTTGGTAAGCAGCGTGACAAATTCCTGTCTGAGACCACGCGACTACATGAGGCTATCATTCGGGTTGAAAGTGGCTTTCAGAAAATATAATTGAGGAAACTATTGACAAACAGTCCAAACTCAACTATGTTTGAACGATCTAAAAGCATCAGCACTATGGAAAAGAAATACGACAACCTTTCAATCACAAACACCATAGCATTTATAGCCATGGGATTTGGAGACATCTTTGAAAAGAACACCCTCTCCTACATCGGTGCTTCAATTGCAGTAATTGCACTTATATTCAACATTATAATCTTCACCAAAGCACGCAAACAAGAAGAATTTACGAAAAAGTCAATTAGGAAAAGCATTTTGGAAGCAATAGTTTCCATAGTAATCCTTGCAATTTCCATTGCAAACGTAACAAAATAAAAGCGGAGGGCATAACCCTCCGCTTTTACTTTATATACGAAATTTTAGATAATCAACATTGCATCACCATAAACGCCGAAACGGTATTTTTCCTTAACGGCAACGTCGTAGGCATTGCGGATGATATCATAGTCACCAAATGCCGAAACCATCATAAGCATTGTTGAATACGGCAAATGAAAGTTGCTAATCATTGAAGTACAAACAGTGAAGTCATACGGCGGGAAGATAAACTTATTTGTCCAGCCGCTATATTCCTTAATGTGTCCGTTCATACTAACCGCAGTTGCGATAGCACGCATAACAGAAGCACCAACAGCACAAACTGCATGACCCTTGTCCTTAGTGTCGTTAACAAGTTTCACCAAGTCTGCCGAGATTTCCATCTGCTCTGAATCCATACGGTGCTTTGTCAGGTCCTCAACATCGATTTCACGATAGTTGCCAAGACCGAAGTGTAGTGTAAGGAAGTCATAGTTGATACCCTTGATTTCCATCATCTTCATAACCTCACGGCTAAAGTGAAGACCAGCCGCAGGAGCAATGACTGCACCTTCATTCTTTGCATAGATACACTGGTATCTTTCTGCATCTTCCGGCTCTGACTCTCTGCTGAAATAATCCGGAAACAATGTTGTTCCGAGTTTGAAAAGTTCTGCCTTGAACTCATCGTGCGGACCGTCATAAAGGAAACGGAGAGTTCTGCCTCTTGATGTTGTATTGTCGATAACTTCCGCAACCATTGACTCATCGTCGCCGAAGTACAGTTTGTTACCGATACGAATCTTGCGAGCAGGCTCAACAAGGACGTCCCAAAGCTTATGCTCTTCGTTAAGTTCGCGAAGGAGAGAAACCTCGATTCTCGCACCAGTCTTTTCCTTGTTACCATAAAGCTTTGCAGGGAAAACCTTAGTGTCGTTCATAACCATCAAGTCCCCTTCATCGAAATAATCGATAACGTCTCGGAAAATTCTATGTTCAATTTCACCAGTTTTACGGTTAACGACCATCAATCTTGCTTCGTCTCTTTCTTCTGTCGGGTAGAGTGCAATGAGTTCCTCTGGCAATTTAAATTTAAATTGTGACAATTTCATTTCACGGTTACCCATAACTTCCATCAAGTTCATAATTCTTCCGGATTTATTATTTGTTCGTTTTCTAATATCTTTGTCAAATCATCAACGCTATGACAGTTTTCCACACTAACGCTTCCAACTCTTGTGCGTCGCAAGGCGGTCAAGTGTCCGCCTGAGCCGAGTGCTTCGCCAATATCTCGTGCGAGTGCTCGGATGTACGTTCCTTTACTGCAAACAACGCGGATAACGATTGTTGGCAATTCAAATGACAGCAATTCAATCTCATCAATAACGAGTTCTTTAGGCTTGATGTTAACCTCCTTGCCCTTTCTTGCCATCTTGTACGCCCTTTTGCCGTCAATCTTGCAGGCAGAGTATGCCGGAGGCGTCTGCTGTATCCTGCCAATGAATTTTGTCAAGGTTTCCTCAACACCTTCGCGAGTTATATGTTCCCACGGGTATTCCGCATCAACCTCGGTTTCAAGGTCATACGACGGCGTCGTCGCTCCAAGACGGATTGTTGCAACATACTCCTTTGTATGAGCTTGCAGTTCTTCTATCAGTTTTGTTGACTTGCCCGTTACAATGGTCATAACGCCTGTCGCAAGAGGATCAAGCGTTCCAGCATGCCCAACCTTCAGTTTCTTCTTACCTGTACGGCGTGACAGGATGCCACGGATACGCTTGACAACATCAAATGACGTCCACTTTAACGGTTTGTCAACGTGAAAAATTTCTCCTTCTATAGGATTTAGCATATTGTTGCGTTTTTAAATTATAGCAAGGCTTTGACCTGTAATAACCATTAACAAGATAGCGGCACCTACCAAAATTCTATACCATCCGAAAGCCTTGAAACCATATTTGGTTACAAAGGAAATAAAGAACTTGATAGCAAGAAGCGCCACAATAAATGCAACAACATTACCGATAATCAGCACCGGCATATTTTCGCTAAGAATCTGAGCGCCATCTTCTTCCAAGAAAAGTTTCAACACTTTATACCCTGTAGCTGCAAGCATTGTTGGAACAGCAAGGAAGAAAGAAAATTCCGCTGCCGCCTTTCGCGTCATCTTTTGTGCCATACCTCCTACAATTGTTGCCATTGAGCGAGAAACGCCAGGTATCATAGCAATACATTGGAAAAGTCCGACCATAAACGCTTTCTTTTCTGTAAGAACTGTACTCTCACTTCCTTTATTGAATATATTGTCACAGAAAAGCATAAATACACCTCCAATGATAAGCATCACAGCAACTACCTCTACGCTTTCAAGCAATTCATCAATAAAGTCTCCTGCAAGAAATCCTATTACTGCTGCAGGTACAAATGCGACAAGCAGTTTCCAATAAAAATCGTACTTATGCAAAAAGCGTGTCATAGCTGAAGCGCCTGCTGGTGACGGAGTATGATTTAACTGGAAAAAACGCTTCCAATACAAGCACACAACAGAAAGAATAGCACCGAACTGGATAATCACAGTAAACGCCTTGACAAAAGGTGTGCTTTCAACATTCAGCAATCCTTCCGTAATAATCATGTGACCAGTCGAAGAAACCGGCAAAAATTCTGTCAAACCCTCAACAATCGCTATAATTATAGCATCAATAATTTCCATTTACTTTTATTTTTTCTTGATTAAAATTCCAAAAAACATAATAACAAAGCCAAGAAAGGCAATCGTTGGGCCAACTGCAATTCTCAAAGTGCTGAAAATATCAGGATTAAACGCTTCTTCTGTTGAAGGTTCTCCCGAACCTGTAATCAGAAAACCAATAACAACCATGGCAGCGGCAATGCCCATTACTATATAATTCATTTTACCGAGAGCAAATTTTCCACCCTCGTTAGTTTGGTTTGTTTCGTTCATATTTTTATCGTTTGAATAATTCGTCGTAACTAAGGTTAATATATTTGCTTGAAGCAAAGAAAGCTGCAATGCCACAAAGCATGGCTCCTATGCCGATAAGACCGGAAAAAACTATAAGGCTATTTATCCAGTTGATTCCAGAAAGAAGGGAACTGTCAATTTCCTGAATAGAAAAATATATAGCAAGGAGCAGTAAAATAGCCAATACAGCTGCTATTGCTCCATTTATCATATTGCTTATAATAAACGGCTTGCGAATAAATCCCGGCTTCGCTCCAACCAATTTCATTGTATGGATAAGGAAACGACGGGAATATACCGTCAGTCTGACTGTATTATTAATTAGAGCAAATGAAATAAAGAGCAATACTGTAGCAACGGCAAGTAGAATAATTGCAATATTGCTAATATTTCTTGTCGCAACTCCAACCTCGTCCTTGTGCATAACAACCTCATCTATAAAGGGAACGGTCACAAGGCCTTTCTCTATTCTTGTAAGACTGTCAACATTTGCATATCCTGATTTAACATAAACTTCGAACTCTGCCCCAAGAGGATTTACGCCAAAGAGTTCAACAAGATTTTCACCTGTTTCTGCCTGCCAACTCTGCAAAGCCTCTTCCTTGGAAATAAACCTACTTCGCGAAACGTAAGGCGCTGTCTTAAAGACCTTGTCCAGTTCAATAATTTCTTCCGCTGAAGCCTCATCGGAAACGACCACATTAAAACCAATATTTTCCTTTAGTTCATTAGTGAAATTATTTGCAACGATTGCAAGAAACGCAACAACTCCTACAAGAAGCAACACGAGCGATACACTAACCGTTGACGTAAAATTCGACTGAAAATACGAAATCTTGGATTTTTTCTCCTTTGACATAATTACCCAATTAATGAAATTGTTTACAAAGATACTACATCAACATATCGGTTGTCAAGACCTTAGGGCTTATTTATTAGGTATTTTCATTTTTTTATGAAATAATGACCACAGTTTATTCCATATCTGCCAATATGGACATTTATAATTGAGGTTCAAAGTTTAACCAACAAAAATCCATTCAGGCAAGTTTTCGGTGTTTGATTGCACATATTCAGGATTTTATTTGTAAATTTGCGAGATTTTAAGACGTATCGTTTTATCAGAAAATATACTTACTATGAATATATCATATAAATGGTTGAAAAATTATCTTGATTTCGACCTTACACCGGAAGAGGTTTCTGCTGCCCTTACTTCTGTTGGCTTGGAAACTGACGGAGTGGAAAAAGTGGAAACAATCAAAGGTGGATTGGAAGGCATCGTTATCGGTAAGGTACTTACCTGCGTTGAGCACCCAAACAGTGACCACCTTCACATCACTACAGTTGACCTCGGGAACGGCGAGCCTACGCAAATAGTTTGCGGTGCCGCTAACGTCGCTGCCGGACAGCATGTCGTTGTCGCTACTGTGGGTACAAAGCTATATGACGGAGACGAAGAATTCACTATCAAGAAATCAAAAATTAGAGGCGTTGAATCATTCGGCATGATTTGTGCTGAAGACGAAATCGGCGTGGGAAACTCTCACGACGGTATTATCGTTCTCCCAGAAACTGCCGTTCCAGGAACGCCTGCCAAGGAATATTACAATATCGACGATGACTATCTCATCGAAGTTGACTTGACTCCTAACCGCATCGACGCTGCTTCTCACTACGGCGTTGCTCGCGACTTGGCTGCATGGATGGTTAGAAACGGCCGCACTGCAAACCTTCACAGACCATCAGTTGACGCTTTCGCTACAGACCGCAACGACGGGGCCACTCATGTAAGCGTTGAAACTCCTGAGGCTTGCATCAGATACTGTGGTTTGACTATCAGAGGCGTTAAGGTCGCTGAAAGTCCGGAATGGTTGAGAAACTACCTTACAACAATCGGACAGCGCCCTATCAACAATGTCGTTGACGTTACAAACTTCATCCTTCACTCTATGTGCCAGCCGTTGCACTG
>Reeses_p1__coassemble_154_pt1 | contig 56402 bp, 53 predicted proteins | sample Reeses_p1__metabat2_high_PE_014 | metagenome-assembled genome bin Reeses_p1
CCTACATATCCGTCATTAAACCTTTTCTTTTTGATTATTCCTCCTAATTTTTTTCGTGGTGTATATATTCTTGTTACTCCGATATTATATTTAGAACCCAATAGGTCTTTTAAAGAGTCTTTCATAATATCTCCATGATAGTTATGCTCAACAAACCATGTTTTTGCATCTTTATCATATTTAAGCAACCCAACATGAGAACCTCCAGTTCCATCTTGAAATGCTTCCCTTGCGTATGGACTGTCATTGTAGTACATATTGGCAATATAGGGTTTGTCTTTATTTAAAGATAAAGTGTCAAGATGCTGCTTCAAACTATCGGCTGCATCTGCATTGTATTTTATAATGGCAGGATAACTAAATTCAGTTGGTCGATTGACATATTTATAGCCATCAACATAGGTTTTCCCTGTTTGATTCCATGCATTCCCATAAGAATTTTTATATCCCGAATCTCTGAGTTGTTTATTTGACCATGCTGCACATTGTCCTGTTTCACATTCGCCGACTTTGTGCATATCGTATGGTTCTCTTGCTCTTTGGTTTTTACTGTATATTTGGACGACAAGTCCCGGTAATCCATTAAGAAAACCAAGATTCTCAACGAGCCACCTGCTTGCAATGTATGTTCTATCCTTTATATTTTCAAGTGTAGTAGGCATATAGTAGTATAGGTTTGGATTCTTGTTTTAATAGTCTGTCAATAGTTTCCATCGTATCAGAATCTATCGCAAAACATCCACTGCTAATCAATTTATGTGTTGGTAAATAAAACGGATATATACCATATTTGCAGATATTGTTCACAATGCTTGTATGTATCAGTATTCCTCTGACTTCTGCATTTGAGTTTGTATTATCCATTCCTTTCAACTTAAAGCAATCCATATCCCGTGATTTCATTTTAGACTTGCTTGTAATCTTAAAATGTCCCAAGCAAGATGAATTTGAACCAATTTTATTACTGAAAGTCGGTGTGCTTGCTGAACTGTTACCTGCACCATGCGCACATAGACTTTTTGCTATTACTTTGTCTTTATTTAAGTCAATAACAAAGAATCTATATGTTCCAGAGTGTTTACTAAAATCAACAAGCACAGCATAATTCTGTGATAATGAGTGTTGTTTGCAATAACTCTTTAAAGTATCTGTCGAGTAGTCTATTTCACTTGCAATGCACAAATTGATTGTAATGAATAATAGAATAATTGTCGCAATGAAATAAAGTATCTTTCTCATTTCGAATCGTTATCTTCTTCTAATTTAAAAAAGTCTTTAATAGAGTATATAGGTGTAGTATCTTTAAAGGTCAAGAATTGTCCGTCAAGAATCATCCATTTATCTCTTTCTGCAACCGACAATTCTTTTATCCACGGAAACATTGAAAGGGGAACTGTCACACTTCTCTTATCCGTCAAGACTACCGTCATATATCCTCTTTTGGGAAATTCTATCTTCTTAATATCTACCTTGATATTAGGATAATGCCTTTTTTCAGGCAATTCTGATAATTTATATTTTGCCATGTTTCCTTAATTTTTCTCCGTTAAATGATGTGGTTATTCTTTTATTTAGAAAATCCCAATTTTCATCAATGTATTTTATTATTTCTTTTTCGTCAGAACTTTTTAATTCAGAATCAACAACTTCAATATCTTTTTCTCCATTTCTTTCAATCCATATTTTTGCTATAGACTTACCTCCTCTCTTCCCTTGCTTGAAGATATGAATATGTCATCTATTATCATTAATATCACTTGGAAGTGATACTAAAAGAAATGTTTTTAATATATCCAATGTCGCCAATTCTATTTTATCTTGTCTGTGTAAAGATAATAAATTCAAATTAAACGTTCAGCATAATTGTAAGTAAAATCAAGCAATTCTGCCGGAATGCACAATTCCTCGAATGAAACATCACTGTGGTCATTCGGGTTATTCCATGTTGCTTTTACTATATTAATGTTACCATCAAGTTTATGTCTATATTTAAACTTAACTTGGTTTCCTCTTTTATATTTAGGTATTAATCTCATTTATAATTGCATAATTAATTAGTTTGGTATACACATTTGTTGGAGCATCAAGAATCGAACCTGAATCTTCAGAACCAAAATCTGATGTAATAGCCGTTATACCATGCTCCATTATTTGCAGATGACTTTTCCATAAAAATTAGGACTGTATTCATAACAGACATATTCATGATATTCATCGAAAGAAAGTAATTTTGCATGTTCTGAATCCAAATAAATCCAAGTTCCGATAATTTACTTTTCTTCATCCTTGCTTTGGTTACAAGCAACCAACCCTGTCAATGTAGATATCACTAACAGCAAATTCCAAAAAAGTTTCATTTTTCTAATTTTAAATGGTGACTATTTCGATTTTAAAAATATCCTCCAAACAGGTGGGATTATCCCAATCACAATAAATCCTATAATTTGTGCCACTGACAGACTATCTGTAATATCAAATAACCAACCCTAAAGAATCACCCAAATAACTGCAAATAACATAATTAACAAAGATTTTGTATTCCTCAACCTCCTAACAAAACGTAAATAAATAAGAACAAAAAAGGTGAGGAGATCGTATTTGCTTTATCCTTAGTTCAGGTTTTGGCGAACCCATGCAGTAGATAAAGCAATAGCCCCACACCGATATTTGCATATAGCAATGCCCTTCGGCAAGCATATAGGCAACCGATGCAGGTGCTATTGCCAATTATCTCCACTGCATTACAAATCGCCAAATTTGAACTAAGAAGATAATTTCAATAACACCTTTCAAAAATATGTCGTTACAATATGGGCAACTCTCCACCCTACCATAACTGCAAGCAAAGATAGCATTATAAATCTGCAAATGCAAGAAATATTCAACTAATTTATTGCTAATTTGTTACTCAGTATCAAATCAAAATCAAACTACAAACTTATTAATGACCATCGCTCTACTTTTGCAAATGACTTTTTGACCGTAATAGGCAAATTTAACCATACTCAATATTGCCTATTTCTTGCGTTTTTACTAATTTTGCAAAAAACTAAAAGTAATTATGGAACTATCTCCCCTTACTGCTGTATCGCCCGTTGACGGACGCTACCACAGCAAAACAAAATCCCTACAAAACTACTATTCAGAGCATGCGCTAATCCGCTATCGTGTCAAAGTTGAAATTGAGTACTTTATCGCATTATGCGAAATTCCACTTCCACAATTGGCAGACTTTGACAAGAATCTATACAACGCTCTTAGGGATATTTACAAAAATTTCTCTTTGGAAGACTCCCAATCAATAAAAGATATTGAATCAATAACCAATCACGACGTTAAAGCCGTTGAATATTTCATCAAAGGGAAATTTGACAACTTAGGAATTGAAAAGTATAAAGAATTCATTCACTTTGGATTGACTTCACAAGACATCAACAACACTTCCCTTCCAATGCTTATCAAAGACTCATTGAACGAGGTTTATTACCCTTTGCTTAATGAGATGATCGACATCCTCGACAAATATGCCGAAGAATGGAAGGATATTCCTATGCTTGCCAAAACACATGGCCAACCGGCTTCTCCAACACGTATTGGTAAGGAAATAAACGTTTTCAGTTATAGACTGAAACAACAATTAGCATTGCTTAAGCAAACTCCTATCAGTGGAAAATTTGGCGGTGCAACTGGTAACTTCAACGCACACCACATTGCATTCCCAGAAATTAACTGGCCTGAATTTGCAAAAAAATTCCTTAACAGCAGCCTTGGCATTGAAAGAGAAGATTGGACAACACAGATATCCAATTACGATAATCTCGCTGCTCTCTTTAACGGTCTTGCAAGAATCAACACAATTTTGATTGACTTAGACCGCGATTTCTGGCAATATATTTCAATGGAATACTTCAAGCAGAAAATCAAAGAAGGCGAAGTTGGTTCATCAGCAATGCCGCACAAAGTTAATCCTATCGACTTTGAAAATTCAGAGGGCAACTTGGGAATTGCTAATGCAATATTTACACATCTTGCAAACAAATTGCCAATATCAAGATTACAAAGAGACTTAACTGACTCTACAGTTATCAGAAACGTTGGTGTGCCTCTCGCCCATTCTATTATCGCTATACAAAGTACGATTAAAGGTCTAAACAAACTAATTCTCAACGAATCTGCCATAGCAAAAGACCTTGACAACATGTGGAACGTTGTTGCAGAAGCAATTCAGACTATCCTTAGAAGAGAGGGCTACGAAAAGCCATACGAAACGCTCAAGGCTCTGACAAGAACCAATAGTAAAGTTGACGCAGAAAGCATTTCTTCATTCATCGACACATTAAAAGTCACTGATGAAGTTAAAAATGAACTTAAAAAAATCACCCCGCACAACTATACGGGCTACTAATATACAACTTAAAGCAAACAACACTGCGAAAAGATGTTAAAAGTTTGATTATAAACAATCTTTTTGCAGTGTTGCTTTCAATTATTTTGGAAAAAACTTACCTTTGCAACATATTACGATTGGTAAGAAAAGACAACGTGATTGAAAAACGTAATAATGAAATAGCATATTATTAACGCCGAGAGGCTTGTTAAAAATTTTAATTATGGAACTAAGCAAAAAGCCTAAGAGACCTCGCATTGGAGAAAGTCAAGAAATCAACTCAGAAAACAGTCATTTTGAAAAAGTGACCTACCATCCAAACGCCACTTATGCAGGCGACAATAACGATGCCAACAACATAGCAGAAAGTGCAACTCGCAATGATTATAGAGCAACCTATAATCAAAACAACTATCAAAGAAATAATTATAATCGCAATAGCCGCCCACAAGGAGGATTCAATCGTGACGGTGGTTATAACAACCGTCAAGGTGGTTATAACAACTATCGCCAACAAAACCAAGGTGGCTACAATAACAACCGTCAGCAAGGCGGTTACAACAATTACCGTCAACAAAACCAAGGCGGTTACAACAACTATCGCCAGCAAAACAATTTCGGCGGACAACAAGACGGCTATAACCGCATTCAAAATCAAAATTACGATAACAATCGCCAGCAAGGCGGTTACAACAATTACCGCCAACAAAACCAAGGTGGCTATAACAACCGTCAGCAAGGCGGATTCAACAACAATCGCCAGCAAGGCAGTTACAACAATTACCGCCAACAAAACCAAGGTGGCTATAACAACCGTCAACAAGGTGGATTCAACAATAATCGCCAGGGCGGATATAACAGTCGCCAACAAGGAGGCTTCAATAACCACAGACCTCAAGCGGGAAAAAGATTTACACCAAGACCACAACAAATCATTTATGATGCACCTATTGTTGATCCAAATGAAGAAATCCGCTTGAATAAATTCATGGCTAATGCGGGTATTTGCTCTCGCCGTGAAGCAGACGAATTGATTCAGAAAGGTTTGGTGAAAGTTAATGGCGTTGCTGTTAGCGAATTGGGAACAAAAATAAAAAGAGAAGACGTTGTTGAATACAACGACCAGGTAGTAACTTTGGAAAACAAATGCTACATTCTCCTTAACAAGCCTAAAGATTGCGTAACAACAAGTGACGACCCAGACGGAAGACTAACTGTTATGGATCTTGTTAAGAATGCTTGCAAAGAGCGTATTTATCCAGTAGGAAGACTTGACAGAAACACAACAGGTGTACTGCTCCTTACAAACGACGGTGATTTGGCTTCAAAACTTACCCACCCAAAATTCGTTAAAAAGAAAATTTACCAAGTTTGGACCGATAAGAATATTTCTGAGGAAGATATGCAAAGACTTGCAGACGGTATTGAACTTGAAGACGGACCAATCCATGCAGATGCTATCAGTTACGTTAACGACAGAGACAGAAATCAAGCAGGTATTGAAATTCACTCTGGTCGCAACCGTATCGTTAGAAGAATGTTTGAGCACCTTGGTTACAGAGTAACTAAACTTGATAGAGTATATTTTGCAGGATTGACTAAGAAAAACCTCCCTCGCGGACGTTGGCGTTACCTTAGCCAGGAAGAAGTTAACTTCCTTAAGCAAGGTTCATTTGAATAGAATTTAATAACCATAATAACGGCACCATCAATATGGTGTACAAACAAAAAGATGAAAAGAACTAAAATTTCAGACATATTTTCACCAGAACTAATTGGTTCGGAAGTATGCGTTAAAGGTTGGGTTCGGACTCGTCGTGGCAATAAAAATGTTCAATTCGTTGCACTAAACGATGGTTCAACAATTAAGAATATCCAAATTGTATTCGATATGGCTAAGTTCTCAGAAGAGGAGCTTAAGCCAATTACAACCGGAGCAAGCATCCATGTAGATGGCAAACTTGTAGAATCTCAAGGGAAAGGACAAGTAGCAGAAATTCAAGCAGAAAAACTTGAAATATATGGAACTGCGGACGTTAATGAGTATCCTTTGCAAAAGAAGGGTCATACTTTGGAATTTCTACGCGAAAAAGCACACTTGAGACCTCGCACAAACACTTTTGGTGCTGTGTTGAGAATCAGACACACTTTAGCTTTCGCTATCCACAAGTTCTTTAATGAAAAGGGATTCTTCTACTTGAATACTCCGCTCATAACTTCAAGCGACTGCGAAGGCGCTGGTGCTATGTTCCAAGTGACAACTCTTAACATGAATGACCTTCCTAAAACAGAAGAAGGCAAGATTGACTATACTCAAGATTTCTTTGGCAAACAAAGCAATTTGACAGTATCGGGTCAGTTGGAAGGCGAATTGGGAGCTACTGCTTTAGGTGCAATCTATACATTCGGACCGACATTCCGTGCTGAAAATTCAAATACTCCTCGCCACTTGGCTGAGTTCTGGATGATTGAGCCAGAAGTTGCTTTCTATGACATCAACGACAATATGGATTTGGCGGAAGAATTTATCAAGTACTGTATCAACTACGCGCTTGAAAATGCTGCCGATGATATCGAATTTCTCGCTAAGATGTACGACAACGAGCTTATCGATCGCTTGAAATTCGTTGTTAGCAACGACTTTGTTCGACTAACATATACAGAAGGTATTGAAATTCTTGAAAAGTCTAAACACAAATTCGACTTCCCAATCTACTGGGGTGCTGACTTGCAGAGCGAGCATGAAAGATACCTTGTTGAAGAACACTTCAAGAAACCGGTTATTTTGACTGACTATCCTAAAGAAATCAAGTCATTCTACATGAAACAAAACGAGGATGGCAAGACCGTTAGAGCAATGGACGTTCTATTCCCTAACATCGGCGAAATTATCGGCGGTTCGGAAAGAGAAGAAAGCTACGAGAAACTTCTTACTCGCATTGAAGAACTAAATATCCCCATGAAGGATATGTGGTGGTATCTTGACACAAGAAAATTCGGCACAGTTCCTCATTCTGGTTTCGGCCTTGGTTTCGAAAGACTGGTACTTTTCGTTACTGGTATGACAAATATCCGCGACGTTATCCCATTCCCAAGAACTCCGAACAACTGCGAATTCTAATTTAGAAATTAATACATAAACAAGGGATTGTGTCTATCGATACTATCCCTTGTTGCTTTTTATTCATGACTAAATTCAACACATATCTCAACTCCATTGACACCTACTTCTGGAAACAATTATTTCTTCAGAAAGGCAAACTGCAAAATTACCAAAAAGGAGAAACCTTTATCTTCGAAGGAGAAACAAATCGAAAAGTTGGTTTTATACTTAATGGATATTTTAAACACACCGTTAACGACATAGACGGGAATGAACATATAACTGGCTTTGCTTTTAAAGACTCTTTTATAGGAGATTATTTTAGTGCCGTCAAGAACAATCCAGCCATGACAAATATCATTGCTGTTAAAGAATCAACAGTTCTAATTTGTGACAGTGAAACGGTAGCAAATCAATTCGCTAATGACAACAACCTTCATATTAGCATTATAGAATCTTTATTTCAACAAATATATACAATTTACCTAAACAGTCACAAACAATCACCAAAAGAAAGATACATTGATATTATCAAACGCTGCCCAGAAATATTAAATGATATAACTTTGAAAGAATTGGCATCTTTTCTGCAAATAACACCAACATACCTAAGCAAAATCAGAAAAGAAAATTCTTGTAAATCATCAAAATAGTTTGATAATTTACGAGTTCTTATACCATATCTTTGCAAAAAAAAGATATGAACGCAATAATAATTGGAGGAACATCTGGTATAGGCAAAGGTCTTTGGGAACACTATGCTAACGGGAATAATAAAGTAGCAATAATTGGCAGAAGGTCGGAACTTCTGACTACTCTTTATAAATACAAACCAAACAACACTCTTACATACAACTTTGATATAACACAAATTGACTACATTGAAAAAAACTTAAACAGTATATTTTCGGATTTGGGTAAAGTTGACTTGGTTATATTATCTGCCGGCACTGGCGACATAAATAGCACCTTAGACTTCAGCAAAGAACGCAACACTATCAATACTAACATTTTAGGATGGACAGCCTGCGCCGATATAGTATATAACAAACTGCAAGCTCAAGGGTACGGCCACTTAGTTACAATAACATCTGTAGGCGGACTCAAAGCAGAACCATCTGCACCCGCTTATTCCGCAACCAAAGCATACCAAATAAACTACACCAAGGCTCTTCAGGGGAAATATAAAGGCACAGACATTCTTATATCAGAAGTTCGCCCAGGTCTGACAGATACACAAATGGCAAAAGGTGACAGTTTGTTTTGGGTAATGCCAGTTAATAAAGTCGTCAAACAAATAGTTTCAGGAATCTACAAGCGCAAATCAACAATAACAGTTTCTAAACGTTGGAAATTAATATCATTCATTCTAAAATTATTATATTTGATTAAATGATATAATAAGGACGACTACTTATTGTCTATAAAATCTAAAGCATATTGTACTGCCTTTTCAAATGCTTCATCTTGTCCTGGAACAGTTATGAAAAGATGCACTGCATCCTTAAATTCTATTCTCTTAACCCTCTTGCTGGATTTCCTTGCAAAATCAACACCTTGGTCGCATAGAATATCGCGACCTGCTGCAATAAGCAGCGTTCTTGGCAAAGTCTTAAGCGTCCTTTCATCATTGAGACCAACACTAACCAGCAAATCACGGGAATCCTCTTCCCCTGCGTATGCCTTGTTGAATGCATCCATAATCGAAGAATCCAAGCCATATCCAACGCCATATTCTTTCCACGAAGCAGAACCGTCGTTAAAGGCTTTCGTTACCGGGTAAAAAACCACAATTGACTCAACCAAACTACCCTCAGAAATTGCAGTTGCTATTGCAAGATTTCCTCCAGAACTGTCTCCGCCTAAAGTTATTTTAGTGTAGTCTATACCAAGTTTATCCGCATTATCAACAACATATTGCAGAGAGGAAATACAATCTTCAAGACCTGCAGGAAAAGGATTTTCGGGAGCCAAACGGTAATCAACAGCAAGCACTTTTACTCGTCCGGAAGAAGCAACGGCATTACAAAAGCTTCCGCAACTATTCAAACTTCCAAAAGTCCAACCTCCACCGTGAAAATATATCAGAATTGGCAACTTGTCATCAACGCTGTCCTTTGGCTCATAAAGGCGCATTATTGGACTAAGCATTTTTACTGATACATTTTCTGAAATTTTGGGTGCTGTATTTCGGGAATTACGAACCGCCTCAAGCTCTGAATTATCACCGTCAATTGCTTTAAGGATAGCAGCAGTCTGCCTGTCTTGCAAACCAACCGGCATATTCTTCAAAAATGCGTCAGCCTGACTTCTCATAACAGGACTTTCAATAACCTCATTGGCAACAGCCTTACATGAAGACAGAAATCCCAAATGGCAAAATGCCAATACCAGAAATATATTAAATCGCTTCATTATTCTTATCTTTCGTGCAAAAATAAAAAAGGATGCACGCCAACCACGGTACATCCTTTCCCATAAACTATTTTAATTTTTACTTAATCAAATTATGACGCTTGAAAATTTTATGAATCTTATCAAGTGCTATATCAACCTGATCAACTGTATGCGTTGCCATTAAACTGAATCTAATTAAAGTGTCATTTGGCGCAACAGCAGGCGATACAACAGGATTAACAAAAATGCCTTCCTCAAACAATTCATGAGTAATCAAGAATGTTAGATTATTGTCACGAATATAAAGAGGAATAATCGGAGTTTCAGTATGTCCTATTTCACATCCCATATTCTTGAATCCTTGAAGAGCATAATCTGTTACCTTCCACAAGTTTTCCTGACGTTCAGGTTCACTTTCCATAATGTCAAGAGCTGCACTTACAGCAGCAGTAGAAGCAGGGGTAATACTTGCAGTAAAGATATATGAACGAGAATGATGTCTTAGGAAGTTTGTAATCTCCTTGTCACAAGCAATAAAGCCTCCCAATGAAGCAAAAGACTTACTGAAAGTTCCCATAATCAAATCAACATCATTTGTCACGCCGAAATGATCACAGGTACCTCTACCACCTCTTCCGAAAACACCAATACCGTGAGCCTCGTCAACCATAACTGATGCATCATATTTCTTTGCTAAAGCAACGATTTCTGGAAGTTTTGCAACGTCACCCTCCATAGAGAAGACTCCATCAGTAACAATCAATTTAACTTTATCTGGAGCACATTTCTTGAGTTGATTCTCAAGAGATGCCATATCATTATGCTTATATTTTAAGGAATTAGAGAAAGAAAGCCTGCGACCTTCAATGATTGAAGCATGGTCTTGTTCATCCCAGAGAATATAGTCCTCCCTACCAGTCAAACAAGAAACAACGCCCAAATTCACCTCAAAACCTGTTGAATAAATCATTGCATCTTCCTTACCCACGTATGCTGCAAGCCTTGCCTCCAATTGCTTGTGGATATCCAAAGTTCCGTTAAGGAAAGGAGAACCAGCACAACCAGTACCATATTTCTTAATGGCTTCTATTGCAGCTTCTTTGATTTTAGGGTGATTAACAAGTCCGGTATAACAATTGGAGCCGAACATCAACACTTTTTTTCCATTAATCATGACCTCAGTATCTTGCTCACTTGAGATTGCACGGAAATATGGATAAATTCCCGCAGCCTTAGCTTTCTGAGGTTCTTGATATTTTGCCAATTTTGCTTGTAATAGCTTCATAGTTTATATATGAGAGATATTATTTGTTGTTCTAAACTATCTGCATCCACTTTGCAGACTGCAAATTTACACAAAATAAATTAATTATTTCAGAAAAAGCCCAAAAAAATGCACAATGCAGTGTTTTTGTGCATCCTTTAAACATAAATAAAATGCAAATGGAGTAATTGATAGAGATAAATTTTAAAGAACCATAAATATTTTATATTTTTGTGGACTAATTTATAAAATATGGAATTGACAGCCGCACAATTGGCAGGAATGGTAAACGGAATAATAGAAGGTAATCCTGATGTAAAAATCAGCACTTACGCTAAAATAGAAGAAGCTCAAGAAGGTGCTTTATCTTTTCTTGCCAATCCCAAATATGAACATTATGTATATACAACAAATGCATCTGCATTGTTGGTAAGTAAAGATTTTACCCCAGACAAACCTGTTAAATCAACCCTAATCCGCGTTGAATACCCATATTCCACAATCGCAACTCTTCTGAATATGGTTTCTCAATATATAATCCCCGAAAAAAAAGGCATTGAATCACCATCATTTATTTCTGAAGGCTCAGAATTACCTGATGACATTTATATTGGAGCGTTTGCATACATTGGGAAAAATGTATCCATTGGCAGGAACGTCAAGATTTACCCTCAATGCTACATCGGAGACAACGTCACTATTAAGGATAATTCAACACTCTTCTCAGGAGTAAAAGTATATTACAACTGTGAAATTGGAGCAAACTGTATAATTCATGCAGGTGCTGTTATCGGAAGCGATGGTTTTGGATTTGCACCAGATGCAAACGGCGCATATACAAAAATCGCACAAATAGGCAAAGTCATTGTTAAAGACAATGTTGAAATAGGAGCAAATACAACAATTGACAGAGCAACAATGGGTGCAACAATTATTAACAAAGGCGTCAAGCTCGACAACCTTATTCAAGTTGCCCATAACGTTGAAGTTGGCGAAAACACAGTTATCGCTGCCCAAACGGGGATTGCAGGATCAACAAAAATTGGCAAGCACAATATGATTGGTGGACAAGTAGGTTTTGCAGGACACATAACAATTGGAGACAACAACCAAATTGGAGCACAATCAGGTGTACACTCAAACCCTGGAAACGGCAAGGTCATAATTGGCTATCCAGCCATTGAAGCGCGCTCATTTATGAAGCAAGCAGCTTACCTTAAGAACCTTGACAGCCTAAACCAAACAGTAAAGAATCTACAAAAAGAAATAGAAACCCTAAAGAATAAATAAATTCACATCATAATGAAACAGTGTACTTTAAAAGATTCATTCGTTCTTAAAGGTAAAGGTCTGCATACAGGTCTTGAAATTCAAGCAACATTCAAACCTGCACCAGATAATTACGGACGTAAGTTCCAACGATTAGACATTGAAGGTTCAGAACCTATTGACGCTCTCGCTGAAAACGTATTTGATACATGCCGCGGCACAGCAATATGCTCTGGTGATGTCAAAGTTTACACTATCGAGCATGCAATGGCAGCTCTCTACGCAGCTGGTGTTGACAACTGCCTCATAGAACTTACCGGTCCAGAGATGCCGATTTTAGACGGTAGCGCAAAATTAATTTCTGAAAAAATTTCAGAAGTCGGAATTGTTGAGCAAGAAGAAGATGCTTTAGTGTACGTTGTTCGCCAACGTTCTACAATAAAAGACGAAAACGGAACAGCTTCAATAAAAGTTGTACCTGACAGCGACTTTAGTATCGATGTAATGATTGAATTCAATTCAACAGTTTTGGCGAATCAGTTTGCAACACTTGAATCTCTTGAAGATTTCAATAAGGACATTGCTTCATGCCGCACTTTTGTCTTTGTAAGAGAAATAGAAGAGCTTGTAAGACACAATCTTATTAAAGGTGGTGACCTTAATAATGCAATCGTTATCTACGACTCTCCTATTGCTCAAGAAGAACTTGACAGAATCGCAGATATGATGAACGTTCCACAAAAGAAAGTAACTGAATTTGGATTTATTAATGACAATGGCCTCGTATTTAAGAACGAGCCAGCACGTCATAAATTGCTTGACGTGATTGGTGATATGGCATTGATTGGACGCCGCATACAAGGCAGAATCATTGCAACATGCCCAGGTCATACTATAAATACAACATTTGCAAAGAAAATCAGAAGAGAACTTAAACGTCAAGAAGTTCAAGCACCTATCTATGATCCTAACGTAGCACCTATCATGGATGTAAACAGAATCCGTGAACTATTACCACATCGCTACCCTTTCTTGCTCGTAGATAAAATTATTGAAAAGACAGACAAATATATAGTAGGTATTAAAAATATAACAGGTAACGAGCCTTTCTTCCAAGGCCACTTCCCTACTGAACCAGTAATGCCAGGAGTTCTCCAAATTGAAGCAATGGCACAAACAGCCGGGCTTCTTGTTCTTAGCACAGTAGATGAACCAGAAAAATATTCTACCTACTTTATGAAAATAGACAACGTTAAATTCCGCCAAAAAGTTGTTCCAGGAGATACGTTGATATTCCATGTTTCATATATGACAGAAATGCGTCGCGGATGTGCAAATATGAAAGGATATGCATTTGTTGGTGACAAGATCGTTACAGAAGCAGAATTCATGGCTCAAATTATTAAAAATAAATAAACATAACAATGAAGCAACCATTAGCATATATAAATCCGGATGCTAAGATAGCACCAAGTGTTGTTATTGATCCATTTGTGACTATTGAGAAAAATGTTGTGATTGGCGAAGGAACAAGAATTGCCAGCAACGTAACAATTATGGAAGGTTCAAGAATTGGAAAAAATTGCACTATTTTCCCAGGCGCGGTCATTGGTGCCATTCCTCAGGATTTGAAATTCAAAGGAGAAGACACTCTTGCAATTATTGGCGACAATACAACAATTCGCGAATGCGTAACAATTAACAGAGGAACTGCGGCAAAGGGCAAAACAGTTGTTGGAAACAACTGCCTTATTATGGCATACTCACATATTGCCCATGATTGCTTATTAGGGGATAATATCATTATAGCAAATGCATCACAGATTGCAGGCGAAGTACAAATTGACAACTATGCAATCATAGGTGGAGGCGCTCTTATTCACCAATTCTGCCATATCGGGGCACACGTAATGCTTCAAGGTGGTGCTTTGGTAAATAAAGACATTCCTCCTTATGTAAAAGGAGCCCGCGAACCTATAGCATACGCTGGTATAAACTCTGTAGGATTACGCCGTCGCAACTTTACAAACGAGCAAATACGCGATATTCAAGAAATTTATAGATATCTATACCTTTCTGGCTATAACAACTCTGATGCTATAGAAAGAATTGAAGCAGAATTGCCCGCTACAAATGAACGCGATGAAATAATCATGTTTGTTAAAAATTCAAAACGTGGAATTATAAAAGGTTACTTATAGTATAGATACTGTATAACTGAATAAAAAAGGAGGTGTTTCGCAATCCACGACGCACCTCCTTTTGGTATCTATAATCAAACAATCTCAACCAACGCTGTAAAACGCGAGTCTGAATATACAGGAACAAGCAACAATGAGCCATCACAAAGCCGACCACATTTTACAACAGTAGGTTTTAGATGACTAAGAAAATTATTCAACTCCGTTTCTGATTTATGGAAAAGAATAGTCATACGACCTTCTTTATTTTCCTCTAATACATTTTCACCAACCATAGAAGCAACGAGACCCATTGTCGTCCTAAGATTCAATTCTATACAGGGCATTATAACAAAGTCACCATTCTCCTTAAATATCATCATATCAAGGCCAAAATAGCCTTGATATTCTTTGGGTATAATGTCTGAAAGGACTTCTAATAATTTAGTTTTCAGATTATCAATACATTCAGATGAGACATACTTAACAATTTTTTGTAACAGAACCTCATATGAACCAACAACTGCCCTCTCATAAGAAAATCTATTGTTATTTTCAAATACAGAAAGACCAACAAATGACAATACTCCTTTTTCTGATTTAAATTCCATTGCAAAGTCAAGCACTTTATCCAAGAACTTCTCGCAAATAACGCTCCCTTGCTTTTTAATAAAGCCTCCAATCAATGGCTTATATGCATCAAAATTTGTTTTAGAAACAAGGAACACTCCTTTACCACTACTTGACCAAGGAGCTTTAACTATACATCTTCCAAAAACATTCAGAAATTCCGAAACATCTCCCAAATTATGGCATTCTTTTGGCATTACACCTTTATATTCCAAACCTTGCAAGATTCTTAGCGTTGTTCTTCGATGTGATGTACTTCTAAAAACTTCAATAATATCACTACTCGGCACTGAAGCGTCATATACAAGTTGCTTCATTTGGTAACAAGTAGCCGGACTCCACCCCCAAGGATATATTTTATCTATTGAACAACAAGCATCAAAAACCGTAACACCACTAATATTGCAGAATTTTCGCTTTATATCATTTAAAAAATCACAATTAGCCTTGCTTTTATCCGCTAAAACAGCGCTCCCTGCCTCTGCATACCAGACAGGAAGCATCTGTAAATCATTCCTTATTTTTTTTGCATACTTTGGAGCAGTATAATTCCATGAACCATCTGCTAAAGCCAAATCATTTTCCGGATTAAAAACATATAGTGATTTCTTCATTCTAATCCATTCTTGCCTTATAGTCAGCAAATGTGAACTCTCTCAGAACTTCAATTTCTCCATTAGCCTTTTGCAAAAGCATTGACGGGTGCTGAATACCATTGAACATATTGGTCTTTACTGTTGTGTAATGATTCATATCCTCAAACGTTAGTGAATCTCCAACTTCAAGAGGTCGCTCAAAACTCCAATCACCCATAAAATCACCACTTAGACAAGAGTTACCACCTATTCTGTATGTAGGTTTCGAGAAATCCACATTTTCAAGCGCTTCCGTAATTACTGGCTTATATGGCATTTCAAGGCAATCTGGCATGTGGCATGAAAACGACGCATCTATAATTGCGGTTTTAACGCCATGATTTTCAACAATATCAAGTACTTTTGCAATCAAATCCCCTGTTCTCCATGTAAAGGCACTACCCGGCTCCATTATCAACTCAAGATTCGGATATTTTGCATGAAACTCATTTAATGTTTGAATCAAGTGCTCAACATCATAGCCCTCTTTTGTCATAAGGTGTCCGCCTCCCATATTGAGCCATTTCAAACAGGGAAGATACTTGCCGAACTTTAGTTCAACACTTTCCAGAACATTTTTCAGATCATAAGAAGTTGACTCACATAGTGCATGAAAATGGAAACCTTCAAGTCCTACCGGCAATTCTTCCAAAGCCTCCGAAGTAACGCCAAAACGAGAGCCAGGCATACAAGGATTATAAATATCTGTTTCTATTACAGAGCACTCTGGATTAATTCTTAAACCACAACTTATTTTCCTGCCAGAATTTGCATTGTGTTTTTCCACCAATGGAAAATACTTTGAAAATTGGCTTACTGAATTAAACGTAATATGAGAGCATCCGTCAATAAACTCCACAATTGATTCATCTGTATAGACAGGACAATAGGCATGAACATCATTTCCTAATTCCTCTAACGACAATTTCATCTCATTGATAGAACTTGCTGTTGAAGAAGAACAATATTCGGAAATTATGCCAAATGTTTTCCATAAAGCATTGGCTTTGAATGCCATAATAATTTTAACATTTGCCTGTTTTGAAACATAATCTATCAATTTTAGATTATTTCTCAACTTCTCTTCAAAAACAATGTAATAAGGAGTTCTCATATTATTTTACAATTTCTAAATTAGCAAATCTAAGTAATAATTTCTTTTCTGCACCGTTTTCAAACTTAACAATAATCTTTGTATCGCCCATTGACTTGTCAATAGTCATAACTTTACCGATTCCAAATGTCTTGTGTTTAACAACCAATCCCTCAACCAATTGGTCTGGTTTTATTGTTGCATTAGTTTGTTTAGCCATTTCCGACCGTCCTTTTAGAGGAATAAATTTAGGGTTTCTTCCCGAAGAATTCGCGTTGTTTGTTCGGAAATTGCTACCAAACGGCAACTGCAAACACGTTGGGTCTATATCGTTAATAAAGCGGCTCTTCTCAGTAAACATACTTTGACCATTTCTAAACCTCGACCGTGCGTATGTCATTATGCAATTTTTCTTAGCCCTTGTAATAGCAACATATAGCAATCGCCTCTCCTCTTCTATCTCGGCATAATTGCTTACGCTCCTAAATGACGGGAACAAATTCTCTTCCAAGCCAACGATAAAAACGTTATTAAACTCAAGCCCCTTTGCTGCATGGACAGTCATGAGTGTTACCTTATCAGATGTATCTGCATCTTCATCCTGTTCCGTTATTAACGAAATATTTGCAACAAAATCACTCAACGACTTATATTCATTTTCTGAACTTTCACAATATGCTTTTATAGCATTTAGTAATTCATCAAGATTTTCTCTTTTGCTTACATTCTCAGGACTGTCACTTGTATTCAAAACTCGCAACAACCCTGTTTCATCATATATCAATACTGCAGCACTATACGCATCTGAACTTACCGCAATTGTTGTCAATCTTTCTATTAATTCTCGAAAAGAAGCCAATTTACTTTTTGTTCCAGTATTAAAGTTGGAATCAATATTTTCTATGTTTTGCAATACGGTCCAAATACTTGCATTACTGTCTGCAGCCAACTTACGCAACTTTCCAACGGTTGTCTCCCCGATGCCTCTAACTGGATAATTAATAATTTTACATAACGCCTCATTATCATCCGGATTTACAGCCAATCGGAAATAGCATAAAGCATCTTTTATTTCTCGTCTTTGATAGAATGACATGCCGCCATAAATGCGATATGGTATATTATCTTTTCTTAGCGCCTCCTCAATAATACGAGACTGGGCATTTGTCCTATACAAAATTGCAAAATCACTATATAAAAAATGCTGGCGCATCTTAATCTCAAACAATTTACTGGAAACTTTCTTACCTTCATCCAGATCTGTTGCTGCTTCCATAACAAGCAGTTTATTACCAAGTTCATTTTCAGAAAATACATCTTTGCGGATTTGACGAGTATTCTTGGCAATCAAACTGTTTGCAGCATTGACAACCATTTGAGTTGAACGATAATTACGCTCCAATTTGAAAATTTTCAAATTAGGAAACAGTTTTGATAATCCTAATATGTTACTTATATTAGCACCTCTAAATGAATAAATACTTTGCGCATCATCACCAACAGCAAACAGCCTTTGATTTTTTGCAACAAGTTGACGGATAATCATATGCTGTGCAAAATTAGTATCTTGATACTCATCAACAAGGATATACTTAAACTTAGTCTGATATTTTTCAAGAATATCCGGATTATCCCGAAATAGAATATTTGTAAACATTAGAATATCATCAAAGTCCATTGCTTCGGCGACTTTACACCGTTGCTGATAAATTCTGTAAATTTCCGAAATATATGGACAATCATGATGTCTGTCTCTCGCCATAAGTGCCGGGTCATTTGCATAATCATCCGGAAACTTCAAAGCATTTTTTGCAGATGAAATACAATTAGCAACTATATTAACTGCATACTTCTTTTCATCAAGGCACTCTTCTTTTATAATACTTTTCAGTAAAGACTTTGTATCTGCAGGTTCATAAATTGTAAAAGTAGAAGCATATCCTAACCTGTCACAATGAGTCTTTAATATTCTCAAGAAGTTTGAATGGAAAGTTCCCATCCAGATTTTACTCGAAAATTCCGCACCCAAAAGGGTAGAAATTCTTTCTTTCATCTCCCTTGCCGCCTTATTAGTAAAGGTTAATGCAAGTATTTCCTCTCCATTATAACCATTCTTCAACAAATGCATAATTTTATGGGTAAGCACCTTTGTCTTACCAGACCCCGCACCTGCAATAACCAAAGCAGGTCCATCGCTATAAACAACAGCCTCATACTGTTGCTGATTCAATCCTTCTAAATATGCTTCCACTATTTAATCTTTTATCAATTCATTATATGAAGGTATATGGTCTATAAATCGGCATACCATGTTATCATAATCAATCTCACAGCAATAAAAAGCAATGCCATTTGTAACTACTAAATATTTTACTTGAAGCACAATATTATATCGATATATCTGATTGAAAACTTCTTGTGTAATATTTACAGTTGAGGCTTTATATTCCACTATCATTACAGGATTTCCGTTTCGATTGTATACAACAGTATCACATCGACGTTTTATACCATTTTGGATAATAGATACCTCATTACCCATAAGACCTCCCGGATAAGATAATTCACTCGTCAAAAATTCAACAAAACCTTGACGAACGCTCTCCTCTGGTGTTAATGCTACGTATTTCCCCCTTAACTTATCAAAAACGGCAATACCCTTGTCACTTTTGCGGTATCTTAAATTATATTTGGATAAATTTATGCTCATTTCTTCATTAGAAGGAAAATTAATTGTAAATTTACTACAAATTTGACAATCGGCAAAAATGTATGGCTAAAACAATAAATTCAACTCAAAGAAAAGACATCGAACTTCAGATAAAGAATAAGAATTTTTCAAAAATTTATTTACTCTCTGGAGAAGAAACGTTCTACATTGATTACCTTACTGACAAAATAATTAACTCATCAATTAGTGAAGAAGAAAAAGACTTCAATTTGTCTGTCTATTATGGTAGTGACGTCAAAATGTCAGAGGTTGTTTTAGCATGCAGAAGATATCCCATGATGGCAGAAAGGCAAGTAGTTGTTCTTAAAGAAGCACAATCTTGGAAAAGTCTTCCAGGCGTCAATGAAAAACGAGAATTTGAAATCCTTGAGTCATACGCAAAGCAGCCAACACCAACAACCATACTAATAGTCTGCTATAAAGGTTCTACCATAAAATCTGCAGGGTTAACCAAAGCGCTGACCAACACAATAATTGATGGCAATCCAGTTGGTACAATTTTTGAATCAAAGGCTCTTACAGAATATAATATAACTGGAGCAATTAACGAATATGTTCGTCTTGTTGGATGCACTATTGATGATAAGGCGAATTCTATGCTTGCCGAATATGTTGGCTGCGATATGTCGCACATCGCCAAAGAGGTTGACAAACTAAAACTCATTTCACCTAATGGAGTTCGCATAACTCCAGAAATGGTAGAAAAGAATATTGGTGCAAGTAAAGACTACAATAATTTCGAATTTATCAAAGCCATTGCAAGCCGCGACGTTGCTAAAACTTTTAAAATTGCCAACTACTTTAAAAGCAACTCTCGCAAGAACCCAACGGCTGTTACAACAGCACTTCTTTTCAACCTGTTTTCAAATTTGCTTATTGCATATTATGCACGCACTACGGATGAAAGAGTGCTAATGGAGCAACTCAGATTTAAAACACCATATCAACTAAAAGACATTCACCTGGCAATGTCGAAATACAATGCCAGGCAAACTTTTAATATAATTTGTTTTATTAGAGATTTTGACGCAAAGAGTAAAGGCGTTGGCTCTAACAAAAACGAATATGAACTTTTGGAAGAATTATGCTATAAAATTTTCTCCTGCTAAATCTTTTCTACATGCTTTGAATCAATCCACGCTTTATGTGCATCATCTGCTTGCACATTATACCACACTTGTTTGATTTCACCCTCCTTCACTTCAACAGAGTCAATAATCTCGACTTTGGCACCTTCATTTAAAATGAAAGCCTCTTCAGATTTCGACTTAGGTTCTCTTGGCGACAAACTCAATACAACAGAATCGTCAATAATAACAGCTTTATCACTATCAGTAAGCGCCTTAGATGACTTAAATGCAAATACATTAGCCAATAAGCATATTAATATCATTGACATTCCACCAAAAAAACCGATTTTACGTATTAATACACCTTCATTAAAAATATATAACGCCGCACACACAAGAATCAATAAAAAGGAGATGATTCCAAGAGTAGCCCAACCATTGTAACTAAATGAATGCAGGATACTTGCATATAAAGTATTCATCATATTTTCTCCATTTGACATCTTATCCTTTATCTTGGAATTAACAAAAGCCAAATTAGTTTCCGCTTCCGCATTATTTGGATCTAATAGCAGAGCTCTTTCATAACTTAAAACTGACTTTCCCAAATTTCCCGACTTGAAATATGAATTTCCAAGATTATAGTACAAATCAGAAGAAACTTGCCCCTCTTTTATCAGTTGCTCATATAAAGTAACGGCCTCTTGATATTTATCTTCAGTATATGCTTTTTCTGCTTTTTCAGAAACTGTTTGAGCCAACAGGCTTTGAACTGAAAGGCAAAAAAATGCAACAATATATAGTAATGTTTTCATATTATTTTCTTTTAGTGTTTTCTATTTTATCAATGAGTTCACACGCTTCTTTATAGATGTTACTCATGTCATTTTCGCCTTTAACACTTGAATATCTTGCAAACTCGCATCTATCAAGAATGTCAATAGCGGTTTCAATAACGCTTTCAACAACACCATATTTGTCAAGTTCGTTTTTTATATTATCTCTATTCAACTCGGATACTGGAATAGCAAGTTTATCACTCAAATATCCCCACAATGCACGAAGTAATTCTTCATAGAATTCATCCGTTTTATTCTTACCCATTAGAACTCGCGCATTTTTCAACCTCTTTGTTGCTACCTTATTTGCTTTCTTAGTCTTCATAAGAGTTACATTTGCACGCTCTTTTATCAACTTTCTATAATAGAATAATACTAGCGCAAATAGCATAAACGGTACGATATAAGCAAAGACATACCACCATTTATATAATATTACATTGTTGATGTCATGCAATTTCAAGTCACCACGTTTTATATATAATATATCCTTATTTTGATTCAAATCTGCCACTGAGGAATTTCCTGAGAATTTTCCTTTTGCAACATTCAAATCATACCCACTCAAAGTCACCCTCTCATATTTCTTTTTATTTATATCATAATAAGAGAAAGTTATAGGCTTGACTGTGAATTTGCCCACATATTGAGGGACGAAAGCGTAATCAATAGTAACACTACCTGATAATGAAGACCCATTTGGATTGGCATCAACCGTCACTTGCGGATCATATACATCAAATTGAGAAGGGAACTCAACAGAAGGATTTTTTATATTTTTTAAATTGCCCGTTCCTGATATCGTCAGTCTCAGTGTTCCTGAATCATTTGTTTTAAGATTATTATTAAGCATCTTTGCCGTTGCCTTAAAAGACCCAACAGCACCGATGAAATCTGCAGGACGCGGTTCAGGCAAAGCAGAGATATTAATTGTTCCATTATTAGACTTTATCTCAATCTGCTTTTCAACCGGTCTGCGCATTTGACCAAAAATACTTCTCACCATCTCATACTGAACAACTGTGACATTATAATTGCCTGAAGTAATAGACAGTTTACCAGTTTGCTGCGGGAATAAAATACACTGCTTCAAATCGGCAACCATATAGTTTTCACCTTTATAGTTTTCAAGGCGATTAATCTGAGAAGTTATAGGTATTTCCTGAGATATAAAGCCATTAAATGACGGTTGAAGAGTTGGCATAAAACTTACAATATTATATTTTGTATACAATCTTATTGTACATAAAATACCTTCTTGCTCGTATGCTGAATTCTTGGAAAGAATGATTCTTACAAATACGTCATTTTTATTTACACTCTTTTCTGTTGACTGCGAGTCTATATCATATACTTGGACACTCTGACTTTGATTACTTCCATTAGAAGCAGATTTATCCGGTGGAAGAATCTGTAACTTAAACGGTTTTGTCTTATATGTTTTACCATCTACAACTATAGTAGCAGAACCAACTGTATATGTTCCCTCTTTCTCAGCCTTATATGTCATAGTATATGACTGAGAAGAACTGGATGTAACTTTACCATTAACACTATATGAACTCATACTCTGAGACATTGACGGTCCATATAAATACTTGCAACCTTGAACATCTGGACTTTTAAATCCTGATCCGGATGCATTTTCCAAAGAATAAGTTATATTGAACTTATTACCTTTTATAACTTGTCGCGGAGCATTTACGGTAAACGAAGCACCGTATGCCGAGATAACGGCAAAAATAGTTGAAAATATTAATAATATATGTCGTAACATTTTTATTGATTTACCATTGTTTACCTGTTCTTCTTCCAGATTTCATCTGCTGCATCTTGGCCTTATTGACCTTATCCTGAGTATTTTTCTCTTCATTTTGCATTGTCTGAAGAATCCGCTCAGCATTATCTTTGCTTATGCCATTTTTGTTCTGTTCTTTATTCTGATTTTGAGGTTTTTGCTGGTCTTGACCATTTTTATCTTTATTCTTATTCTGGTCTTGTTTTTCTTTTTTATTTTCCTGCTTATCTTGCTTGTTATCCTGATTATTCTTATTGTTCTGCTGCTCTTGAAGTTGTTTTTGCGCCAATCTCAAATTTTGACGAGTTTGGTCATCATCAGGATTTCTTCTCAATGATTGTTTATAATAATCTATACTCCTTGCAAAATCTTTCTTGTTGTAATAGATATTGCCAAGATCGTAATTAGCCTTCGATGAGATAGAATTATCTGCAGAATTACCTAATTCTTCGAGCATTTTCATTGTTTGCTGAGTAAGACTATTCTTTGTTGTATCATTAACGTTTACCTGCCTCAGGTAAGTCGTTGCCAAATTAAACTTAGCCAATTCCGACATCTCATTTTCTTGCAAAGCCTTTCTATAAGCCTTTTCCGCTTCTGAATAATTCTTTCCTTCAAACTTTTCATTACCTTCTCTAATGAAGTTACGCTCTTTTTTTGTACTCTGTGAGTAAGAAAGGACTGAAAGCGAAACCATTAAAAGTAATATCAATGTCTTTTTCATATTCAAGATTATTTGCTAAAGAAATTAATATTTTTAAGCCATGATATTTTTCTGTCAAGAACGAAAATATCTATTACCAAGAGCGCCAAAATCAGCCATGCAAATATTGGGAACTGCTCATCATTAGGAGAGAATACTGTCTTTTGTATGCTTGACTTTGACAATTCTTTTAAGCGAGCATCAAGCACATCTACCGCATCCTTATTATTAGCAGAAACAAAGATACCCCTAGAAGCCTTGGCTATATCTCTTGAAACATTTTCATTCGGTACGGAAATCACCATATTTCCTGAATCATCTTTCATATATGCTCCATCCTCAAGAGGAATTGGTCCACCCTTTTGAGTTCCGATACACATAACATTCACCTGAATACCTTTATCTGCAGCCGCTTTTGCCGCTTCTACCGCATCATCTTCGTGGTTTTCACCATCTGTTATAATGATGATTGATTTCTGTATTTTATCATCAGCTGTAAATGAATTCATAGCCATTTTAATAGCACTACCAATCGCTGTTCCCTGAGTAGGAACCATCGACGGATTAATGCTACTAAGGAACATCTTTGCTGAAACAAAATCTGCAGTAATAGGAATTTGAGTATATGCATCGCCTGCAAAAACTATTAACCCCACCTTGTCATTACCAAGTTTATCTATTAACTTTTCAAGCATTAACTTTGACTTCTGCAAGCGACTAACGCCTTTTGGATCATCGGTAGAGGAAGCAAGCATAGAGTTAGACACATCTAATGCAACAATAACCTCAATGCCACTAACACTTACAACCTCAGACTTGCTTCCACCAAGAGCACGAGGACGAGCAAGCATAACAACAATCAATGCTGCTATCATCAGATGCAAAGTTATCTTAATCCAAGGTTTATAAATGGAGACATCAGGCATTTGACTTTGTAACACTTTCAAATTGCCAAATCTTTCAAGTTTCTTCTTTCTGCTTCTCCTCGCCAACACAAATAATCCAAAGATAACCGGCAATATAAATAGCAGATATAGTAATTTAGGATATGCAAATGTAAACATAATAACAATTTTAAGGGATGTTCCTCAATAACGTATGCCTCAATACAATTTCCAAGAGGAAGAGCACAAGAAGCAAGATGGCCCAAGGCATATAATCATCTTCCGTTTGGTTGAATTTTCTTATATCCAACTCTGTTTTTTCCAACTTGTCAATCTCTGCAAATATTTCCTTAAGAACATGCTTATTTGTTGCTCTAAAATACTTGCCTCCAGTCTTCTCCGAAATGCTCTTCAAAGTTGCCTCATCAATAACGACCGGTAAGGTTTGATATTCAACCTTTCCATATACATTAATACCTACAGGAAATTCAGCAGTCCCCATAGTTCCAACGCCTATAGTATATACCTTAATACCAAACTTTTGTGCAATTTCAGCGGCTGTTAAAGGTGCAACAACACCTGTATTATTTGAACCGTCAGTCAGCAAAATAATACTTTTTGATTTTGCCTTTCCGTTTTTGATTCGATTTATTGCGGTAGCCAACCCATCGCCTATCGCAGTACCGTCTTGCAACATACCCATCTTTATCTCATTTATATAATTAACCAGAACGGATTTGTCTGTTGTCATCGGCACAAGCGTAAAACTCTCACCTGAAAATATAACAATACCTATATTATCAGACTCTCTTCCTGTTACAAACTGAGAGGCAACCTCTTTTGCAGCCTCAAACCTGTCTGGCTTAAAATCACGAGCCAACATACTGGTAGATACATCAAGGGCTAATACAATATCTGTGCCTTCTGTTTTTGAAGACTCCCAGCTGTCATGTGTTTGCGGACGGCATAAAATTATAATTAAGCAACCTATTGCTAACATTCGCAACACGAACAAACTGTGCTTTAGATAAACTTTATACGACGTTGGCAATTTTGAAAATGCTTCAATTGTTGAAATCTGAACAGAAGATTCCGCTTTCTTATACTTTTTTATATACCAATATATTAAAGGTATATATATCAAAAACAGCCATAAAAAATCAGGTCTTGAAAATTCCATAATTTATAGACTATAATTCATTTAAGTAGGTTACTTTTCTTTATTATCATTCTTGTCTTCTTCAGAAGACTCAACCTCGACTGGTTTTGTCTTTTCGAGGAAGGACTGAGCCAGTCTGAAGACTTGTTCGTTTTCATCCGCCAATGGCTTAAACTTAGCGAACTTAACAAAATCAGCAAGACTTAGAATCTCTCTCAATTCTGTTCTTGATGAAGCAACTTCCTCATTGTTAAGTAAATCCATAATCTGAGTTGTTGTCATCTCCATTGCATTAACATTAAAGCGACGATCTATATAGTGACGGATAATATCTGTTATTTCAGAATAATATTCTTTCTCTTGTCCACCTTGCCATAAACCTCTTGCCTTTAAGTTCTGCAATGCCAAAACAGCCTCATCGTATGGAGGAAGAATTTTCTTTTTCGGCGCCAGGCTTATTTTCAGCGGCTTACCTTTCTTTATTCTATAAAGAACAAAAACAACAATGGCTGCAATTAACAATAATACCAACGACATCCACCAATAGTCAGTCACAAAATCAGGTAAGAAATCATACCATTTTCTCTCTGGTTCCATAACAGTCTTATAGTCATGGATATTCTTTAAAGAGTCAACTTCAGCAGGCAATACCTTTAATGAAGTACTTGCGCTTGCAAAAGTATCTTTACCTGAAACATATAAAACTGGAGGAAGGGCGTATAATCCTGAATCAAAAGACTGAAGCAAATACGTTTTATTGATTTGAACACGATTATTATCCAAATCAACAGTATCTGATAACTTCAAACTATGTATTTCAACATTTTTAGTAAGAGTATCACCTTCATTCATAAGGACATATCCATGCTTATCCTTATCTTGAACAATTTCAATATTATACCCAACCACCTTTCCCATCAAAAGAGTCGTTGAATCCAATTTTGCAGTTATCTTTGTTGGTCCTGCCCATGATAGCATTGAAACGACCAAGAAAACTGCCAAAGGCAAGTTATATATAAATTTTCTATTCATATTGTCAATGTGTACCTCTTCTTTTAAATAACGACATCAACGCCTTAACATAATCATCATCAGTTGATATGGAAGCGAACTCAACATTACACTTGAGCATTCTCTCATTCATTACCAACTGGCGCTCATACCACCATTTATTATAAAGGTTTCTAACCTTGGCAGAATTGGTATTTACCCATTTCTCTTTTCCTGTTTCAGCATCATAAAGTTTCACCAAGCCAACTTTAGGCATAACAGAGTCACGCTTGTCATATACCTGTATGGCAGTAACATCATGCTTACGGCCAGCAATAGTCATCGCTTTAGAGTAATCAGCGTCGTCGATAAAGTCAGAAATCATAAACGTTGTACATCTTTTCTTCAAAGCGTCTGTAAGAAACCTCAATGCATACTCAATGCTTGTTCCATTACTTTCCGGCTTAAAGTTCAGCAGTTCCCTAATAATTCGCAAAACATGCTTTCTCCCCTTTTTAGGAGGAATAAACTTTTCAATCTTGTCTGAAAACAGCACAACACCGACCTTATCATTATTTTGGTCTGCAGAGAATGCCAAGGTAGCGGCTATTTCAGCAATTTGCTCTCTTTTGACAGATCCCACAGCACCAAAATTACCACTACCAGAAACGTCAACAAGAAGCATAACTGTCAACTCGCGTTCCTCTTCATATACTTTTATATATGGCTTGCTTGTTCTGGCTGTTACATTCCAGTCAATATCCCTTATTTCATCACCATACTGATACTCTCTTACTTCAGAGAACGTCATACCCCTGCCCTTAAACGCAGAATGATACTCGCCAGCAAATATATTCTGCGAGAGTCCACGAGTTTTTATTTCAATCTGCCTTACTTTTGCAAGAAGTTCTGTTGCTTCCATTTTTACGGTGATTATGGAACGATAACTTTATCAAGAATATTACTAATAATTTCGTCTGAAGAAATATTATTTGCTTCTGCTTCGTATGTCAAGCCAATACGGTGACGCATAACATCATGGCAAACCGCACGGACATCCTCTGGGATAACAAAACCTCGTCCCTTCAAGAATGCGTATGCTCGAGAAGCCAAAGCCAAACTAATTGAAGCACGCGGAGATGCTCCATAGGAAATAATGCTACCTAAATCAGAAAGACCTGCTTCACTCGGATAACGAGTAGCAAATACTATATCAACAATATACTTCTCGATTTTCTCATCGATATAAATTTGCCCAACAATCTTTTGCGTTTCAACAATTTCTTCCGGCTTAAGCAATGGCTTAACATCAGGCTTTATATTGCTTATATTTTGACGGATAATTAACTTTTCTTCTTCTTTTGTTGGATAACCAATAATAACCTTAAGAAGGAAACGGTCAACCTGTGCCTCAGGAAGAGGATATGTACCCTCTTGCTCAATAGGGTTTTGAGTAGCCATAACCAAAAATGGCTCATCTAACTTAAAAGTCTTGCCACCGATTGTCACCTGGCGTTCCTGCATTGCTTCAAGAAGAGCACTCTGAACTTTAGCCGGAGCACGGTTAATTTCGTCAGCAAGGACAAAGTTTGCAAATACCGGACCTTTCTTGATTTTGAATTGCTCCTGCTGTGTGCTATACATCATTGTACCAATAACATCGGCAGGCAATAAATCTGGAGTAAACTGAATACGGTTATATTTACCATCAATAGTTTCTGCAAGAGTCTTGATAGCCAAAGTCTTTGCCAAACCAGGAACACCTTCAAGCAAGATGTGACCATTAGAAAGCAATGCTATCAACAATGATTCAACCAAATGTTTTTGCCCTACAATGGTTTGGTTCATTCCTTGGTTAACTAAATTAACTATACCGCTTTTGCTTGCGATTAAATCATTCAACTCACGAATGTTAACTGATTCACTCATATTCTATATGATTTTTTGTTTTTCTATTATTTGTTCTGCAAATATATCTATATCTAACCAAAAAAGAGAACAAAGAGACGTTAATTTATTGTATTTTAAGTTTACAATGTTAAAGCACATTTTAACACTTGTACTTTTTTGCACAAAATTAAGAAAATGCCACCAGTTTTTTAACATTACCAATGGCACTTTATATTAATAAATATGTTTCTCTAAAAGGACATCAACAGATTTTTAAATTCAGAAAATTCCTTAGATATTTGTATCGTTTCTTTTCTGCCAGACATAAACGCCTTAAGTTTTTCAGGAATTTCAACTTCCCTGCCAATAATTTTTTCAACTGTTTCCTTAAACTTTGCAGGATGGGCTGTTTCAAGGCATATACCTATTTCATTATATTCAAGACCTTCGCACAACGCTCTGTAACCAACCGCTCCATGTGGATCCAAAAGATAATTACATTTTTCAGATGTTTGCATTAATGTGTCAGAAATCTCGTCATCGGTATATGAATAGCATGTAATATCCTTACAAATTTCCGTATGAGAATTTTTATATAAATCCAAAATCCTCGCAAAATTGCTTGGATTACCAACATCCATTGCATTTGCAATTGTTTGCACCGATGGCTTTGCCTCATAAACTCCTGTCCTCCAATAATTGTAAAATACATCATTTACATTATTGGCTGCAATAAACCGCTTTATCGGCAATCCCATTCGTTTACCTATAAGACCTGCCGTTATATTTCCAAAATTTCCACTTGGCACACTTACTACAATACTATCCAAATTCTCACCCTTTTTTGCAAGTTGAGAATATGCATAGAAATAATAAAACATCTGTGGCATAAAGCGTGCTATATTAATGGAGTTAGCACTTGTCAATTTATGTTGAGAATTCAGTTCTTCATCAAGGAAAGCCTTCTTCACCAATGCTTGGCAATCATCAAAAGTGCCATTTACCTCTATTGCAAAAACATTCTCACCAAGAGTTGTAAACTGAGACTCTTGAATTGCACTCACCTTCCCTGAAGGGTAAAGAACAAATACACGAACACCCTCTACCCCAAGGAATCCATTGGCAACAGCACTACCCGTATCTCCTGATGTTGCAACAAGTACATTTACTGGCCTTTTATCATCATTTACTGAATTGAAATATCCAAGCATCCTTGCCATGAAACGAGCACCTACATCCTTAAATGCAAGCGTTGGCCCGTGAAATAATTCCAAAGTATATTTATTATCGTCTACTTTCACCAATGGAATTTCAAAACTCAAGGCGTCATATACGATATTACGCAACATCTCAGAATCAACATCCTCTCCAAATAAAGTATTTGCGACAACATAGGAAATTTCCTGCAATGTCATCTCCCCAATGTTTTTAAAAAACGCATCTGGCAGAACATGTATTTTCTCTGGCATATACAAACCATTATCTGGAGCAAGACCTTTTACTACAGCCTCTGCCAAGGTAACTACTGGAGCCTGCTTATTTGTACTATAGTATCTCATATCTTCAACAATTCATTAATAAATTCATCATTCTGCAAGGTCCCGTAAGAACCATTCTTTGCAGATTCCTCATTATATTCTTTTATACCATCAGAGGCTATGCCTCTTGCAAAAATCATAAAAGGTACTGCATCAGCAGTATGTGTTCGCAACCTGCATGGCGTGGGATGATCTGGTAATACTGCAACAGCAACAGATTCATCCATTTTTTCTATGGCTTCTAAAATAGGCTTACAAATAAGACTGTCAAGATTCTCAATCGTTTTAATCTTTAACTGAAAATCTCCTTCATGCCCTGCTTCATCACTCGCCTCAATATGAAGAAAAACAAAATCAGAGCTCTTCAAAGCATTAATAGCAGCCTCTGCCTTCCCCTTATAATTTGTATTCCACAATCCAGTTGCTCCTTCCACGATAATCGGATTTAACCCTGCATAGACTCCAATACCTCTAATCAAGTCCACAGCAGAAATTACTCTTCCTTTTTCAACACCAAATCGTTCCTTCATCGTTTGCATATTTGGCTTATAACCTGGAGACCAAGGCCAAATGCTGTTTGCAGGATCCTTTCCCTCCTGCTTACGCTTAATATTAACAGGATGATTCTCCAGCAATTCTTGAGATCTTAGAATCAACTTATTAATTAATATAGCGGTATTCTCCCCTTCTTCAGATAATGGCTTAACCATAACATCTTTAAAAGGAGTTCCTGGGACATCATGTGGGGGAATACAATCAATTTCTTTATTTCCACCCTTAATTTTCAAGAGATGACGATAGGAGACTCCTGAATAGAAAGAAACAACATCAGAGCCCAACTTTTGAGAAAGGAAGTCTATCAGCACTGTTGCCTCTTCATTTGAAATGTGACCCGCTGAATGATTTTTAATAATGCCATCTTCAATGCAAATAAGATTGCAGCGCATAGCCATTTCGCCTTCCTCTACAGGAATACCCATACTTGCCGCCTCAAGCGCCCCCCTTCCTTCATAGGTCTTACTTAAATCATATCCCAAAACAGACATGTTTGCGACCTCACTTCCTGGATGGAATCCTTTAGGAACAGTCTTGAGAAGACCCATTCTTGAATGCTTAGCCATATAATCCAGAGTGGGAGTATTAGCATATTGCAACGGCGTTTTTCCTTCCAGCTCCGCAATAGGCTCATCTGCCATACCATCACCCAATATTATCAAATATTTCATGTTACCTAATATTTGCAATACTAATTATATCTGCGAATACACCAGCGGCTGTTACTTCCGCACCTGCTCCATAACCCTTTATTGCCATTGGATATTCTTTATATCTCTCTGTTGTAATCAAAATAACATTATTGCTACTTTCAAGAGAATAGAACGGATGAGATGAAGACACTTCCTGCAATCCAACAGAAACCTTAGAGTTGTCAAGACTTGCAACAAATCTCAATTTACATCCACGCTGCTCCGCCAAGTAACGCATCTTTTCAAAATCATCTTCCATTGTTTCAATTCCTTTATAAAAATCCTCAATAGTGCCATTGAAGAATTCTTCAGGAATAAACAATTTTTTATCAACATCCTCTGGTTCTACCCTATATCCAGCCTCACGGGAAAGAATAACAATTTTTCTTACAACATCTTTTCCACTCAAATCTTCACGAGGATCTGGCTCACTATAGCCAGACTCCTTTGCCATTTTAATAGCCTGTGACAATCGGACATCTTTGCTGATTATATTGAAAATGTAATTCAATGTTCCTGAAATTACTGCATCAATTTTCAATATTTTATCTCCAGAATTTATCAAACTATTAATTGTGTTGATAATTGGCAATCCGGCTCCCACATTAGTCTCAAACAAGAACTTAACATCCTTTCTCCTCGCTATCTGTTTCAAATTCAAATAATTGTCATAAGCCGAAGACGCAGCAATCTTATTTGCAGCAACTACATTAACGTTATGTGACAACAAGTCAGCATAAACACTCGCAATATCCTTACTTGCAGTACAGTCAACGAATACCGAATTAAATATATTCATTTTAATAATCTCTTCCGTAATCGTCTTTGGATCTGCTGCAAATTCAGAATTTTCAAGAATTTCTTCAAAGTTATCAATGTCAATTCCATTTCTGTCAAAAACACTATGACGAGAATTAGAAATACCAACAACATTTAAAGATAAAGCCTTTGTGTTTTTAAGCATTTTCTGCTGCATCTTAATTTGCTTTAGCAAATTCTTACCAACATGACCAACACCAACAACAAACAAATTTAAGACTTGGGTTTCTGAAAGAAAAAATGAATCATGTATGACATTTAAAGCCTTCTTTAAACTATTGAAGTTAATAACAAAAGATATATTCGTTTCCGAAGCACCTTGGGCACAAGCAATAACATTAATACCATTTCTGCCAAGAGTATTAAACAATTTGCCTGCAATGCCTGGTGTATGCTTCATATTTTCACCAACAATCGCAACTGTTGCCAATCCTCTCTCCGCATGAATAGTAGTAATTTCGCCCATAGCAATTTCAGATGCAAATTCATCTTCAAGCACTTTAACAGCAAGGTCTGCATCACAATTCTTAACCGCAAAGGATGTATTATGCTCCGATGACGCCTGAGAAACCAGAAAAACACTAACGCCACTCTTGGCAAGAGCATTGAATATTCTGGAGTTTACTCCAATAACACCAACCATACCCAAACCAGAAACAGTAATCAGGCATGTATCATTAATTGAAGAAATACCCTTGATCGCCTTCCCATCCTGCGGCGGCAGCTCATTGGTAATCCATGTTCCAGCAGCTTCTGAATTAAAAGTATTTTTAATTACAATTGGTATATTCTTGTGAAATACGGGATATATAGTTGGAGGATAAATGACCTTTGCACCAAAATTGCATAGCTCCATCGCTTCTACAAACGACAAATGGTCAATAACGTATGCAGAACTGATTACCCTTGGGTCTGCTGTCATGAAACCGTCAACATCTGTCCAGATTTCCAAAACGGAAGCATTTAACGATGCTGCTATAATGGCTGCAGTATAGTCACTTCCTCCCCTTCCTAGATTAGTTATACTGCCAGTATTCTTATCTGTTGAAATAAAACCGGGAACAATAGCAACTTTATCTGTAAAATCTGCAAACGTAGAGCAAACAAGACTCTTTGTTAAATCCAAATCTGCAACATGCTTGCCAAATTGCAACTCAGTTTTAATAAAATTCCTTGAATCAAAATGTTTCGCGTCCTTAATAACATTACTAATTATGACTGACGACAATCTTTCACCATAACTAACAATCATGTCCAAAGTTCGCTGTGACAAATCCTTTATCAAAGCAACTCCGCGATAGATATTTCCCAACTCTTCAAGCAACGGATCGATTAGAGACTTAACGTCTAACTGTTTCTCTTCAGGGACAATACCTGAAATAACATTATTGTGCCGCTCAATTATCAAAGAGTAATTATATAAATAAGAAGCCTCACCCTCTGATGCCATCTTAGCAGTGGAAATTAACATATCTGTTATACCTCCCAAAGCGGAGACTACAACTATTACCTGCTCTTCTGAGTCTTCAACAATTCTCTTAACATTAGCAATACTATCAACACTGCCAACTGAAGTTCCACCAAATTTTAATACCTTCATTATTTATATATCTTCCAAAGTTATTATTCTTTATTTAAAATGTAAAGATAATAATTAATCAGAGATACTTGGCCAGCAATTAATTATTTTTACATTAATCAATGAAAATTTATTGTTTTAAAACACCACAGATAAATACATCTTTTGTTTTCAAATAATTTTCATTAACTTTACAATTACATATAATTATTATGGCAATATTTGATATTAGAACCAATTATACTTCTGAAGAAAATCTAAAAGAGGGGACAATTCTTGTTGCCCAACCTTTTCTTGATGAATTTTTCTTCAAAAGAAGTTGCATACTGATGACAAAAATGTCAAAAGGCAAGCCTTCAGCCGGTTTTGTTCTCAACAACAAAACAGAATTTTTCTTAGACGAATTAATTACTGGTATTAGTTCAGACAATAGGCTACCTGTTTTCTGTGGCGGACCTTTGAGTTTAGACAGACTATTCTACATTCATGATATCACCAATCTTCCAGATGCCTTACCAGTGACAAATGGTCTTTTCCTCAACGGGAATTTGGACTCAGTCGTAGATTATATTAACTCAGCACCGGAATGCAACAAGCATATTAAATTCTTTATCGGCTACTGTGGCTGGGATCCAGGACAATTAGAAAATGAATTAAAAATAGGCACTTGGGCTATTCTTCCTCGTCTGGATAACGCATTAATTCTAAATAATACTACTGATAATGACTGGGAAAATGCCGTTAAACTGCTTGGTAAAGACTTCTTGAACTGGCTTTTATTTCCTGTCGAACCTTTACTTAACTGATTCTGCCAAAGCCCTCCACAATGCATCATTAGGGACAGGGGCAGTTATGTCTATCAATTGCCCTGACACAGGATGCTTAAATATTACCCTATGCGATTGAAGGCTGATACTCCCATCTAAATTACTTCGCTTTGATCCATACTTTAAGTCTCCCTTGATAGGACAGCCCAAGTAGGATAATTGCACTCTTATCTGGTGTTTCCTTCCTGTATGCAATTCAACCTCCAAAAGGGAATAATTATCTCCAACAGTCAAAACCTTATAGTCTAAAACAGCCTCTAAGGCTCCTTCTTTTGGATAATCAAAAACATACGATTTGTTATTCCGCTCTACTGAAGTCAGATAATTTTTTAATGTTCCTTGCGATGGTATAGTGGCATTTTTTACGATTGCCCAATATATTTTACGCACCTCCCTTTTCTGGAATAAGGCATTCATCCTCGCAAGAGCCTTACTTGTCTTGGCAAAAACAACAAGTCCTCCAACAGGACGATCTATTCGGTGAATAACGCCACAAAACACATTGCCTGGTTTGCAATACTTGTCTTTCAAGTATTGCTTAACCATTTCGACAAGTGGCGTATCTCCCGTTTTATCACCTTGCACAATTTCTCCAGGAGATTTATTAACTATGATAATATGATTATCTTCGTAAACGACTTCCATTTATAGATTTTTAGTTGCCCATTTCTGAGAGAAATTTAATTTTCACAAGACGAATTTCCTCCTCTGTATATTCTCCTCCCAATTCTTGAATGGCTGCTTCCAAATCATCACTCTCACTCTCCTTAAAGTATTCAAAGATATCTTCAAGATGATCTTCATCAATAACTTCATCAAGGAAATAATCAATATTTATCTTTGTTCCTGAATAGACAATCGCCTCGACTTCATCCAAAAGTTCAGAAAAGTCAAGACCTTTGGATTCAGCCAATTCATCAAGTGCAATTTTTCTGTCAATACCTTGTATAATAGAGATTTTCAATTTACTCTTATTGGCAACTGTTCTTACTCTTAAATCTTCAGGACGCTCAATTTCATTCTCTTCGACGTGAGCCTTAATAACCTTTAGGAACTCAGCACCATATCTCTTTGCCTTTCCTGCCCCAACCCCAGGAATAGTTTGCAACTCTTCCATTGTAATCGGGTACGTTGTTGCCATTGCTTCAAGTGACACGTCTTGAAAAATGACATAGGGAGGCAATTCTTCACTCTTTGCTCGTTTCTTGCGCAAATCCTTAAGAATTGAATATAATTCAGGATCTACGGCACAAGCCCCTCCGCCTTTTAACATAACGTCATCCACATCATCATTATATTCATTATCTTCAACGACCTTGAATGATTGTGGTTTTTTCAAGAATGAGCGACCTTTACTGGTCACTTTCAGCAAACCATAATTTTCTATATCTTTATCTATATAACCAGCAATAATTGCCTGATGAATAACGGCACTTAACAATTTTTCGTCTTCAGCCTCCTGACATCCGAAAACCTCCAATTGGTCATGCATATATGACTTAATTTCAGAAGTTTCCTTACCAAGCATTACATCAATAACATACTCTGATTTAAATTTTTCTTTCAAAGCGACAATCGTTTCAATTGTCGCGCAAAGTTGATCTTTTGTTTCCACTTTCTTTTTGGGATTTAAACAATTATCACAATTTCCGCAATTCTCCTCTTTGTATTCTTCTCCAAAATAATAGAGTAGCGTCTTTCTTCTGCACACCGATGATTCACAGTATGCAGCCGTTTCCATTAATAACTGTTTTCCAATCTCCTGTTCTGCATTAGGCTTGCCCTGCATAAACTTTTCCAATTTCTGCAGATCCTTGCTTGTATAAAAAGCAATGCACAGACCTTCTCCGCCGTCTCTTCCAGCTCTTCCTGTCTCTTGATAGTAACCTTCAAGGCTCTTTGGAATGTCATAATGTATAACATATCTTACATCAGGCTTATCAATACCCATTCCAAACGCAATAGTCGCAACTATAACGTCAACCTTTTCCAACAAGAAGGCATCTTGATTTGCATTTCGCATTGCTCCATCCATACCTGCGTGATACGGAAGAGCCTTTATGTTATTAACTGTTAGTTTTTCTGCAAGTTCTTCTACTTTTTTTCTGCTCAAACAATAAATAATACCCGATTTCCCCTCATTTGATTTAATAAACTTTATTATTTCCTTGTCAACATCTTTGGTCTTCGGCCTTACTTCATAATATAAATTTGGGCGGTTAAAAGAAGACTTGAAAACTACAGCATCTTGCATTCCAAGATTTTTCTGTATATCATGTTGGACTTTAGGCGTTGCAGTTGCAGTCAAAGCGATAACAGGACGCACTCCTAACTCATTAATAATCGGGCGTATCCTTCTATATTCAGGGCGGAAGTCATGACCCCACTCTGAAATACAATGCGCTTCATCTACTGCATAAAAGGAGATTTTCACGGTTTTCAGAAACTCTACGTTTTCCTCTTTTGTCAATGATTCTGGAGCAACATAAAGCAATTTTGTTTTGCCTGCGACTATATCACTTTTAACTTGATCTATAGCCGATTTGTTTAGCGATGAATTTAAAAAATGCGCTATGCCATCCTCCTCACTAAAGTTCCGCATTGCATCAACTTGATTTTTCATTAATGCTATGAGAGGAGATATGACAATTGCAGTTCCATCCATCAACAAAGAAGGAAGTTGATAGCACAACGACTTGCCACCACCGGTTGGCATCAAGACAAAAGTATCATTTCCAGAAAGAAGATTTTCAATGATCTTCTCCTGGTTTCCTTTGAATGTTTCAAATCCGAAATATTCTTTCAACTTTGCTATCAATTCATTCTTCTGCTCCATAATAATAGACTTAGCAATTAATTTTCGAATTACTACAAAATTAAAAAATATTTGACACTATGCAAATTAAAAGTACATATTTTTTTAATTCATTGCATCAAAATTTGCCTTATCTAATTTTTCCTTGGCGTAATCATATTTAACAACAAATTTCTTCTTCGATAGAGATGGGGCTTCATACATAGCATCAATCATTACTGTTTCTGTCAATGATCTCAAGCCTCTTGCCCCCAATTTGAATTCAATTGCCTTATCTACAATCAAATCAAGAGCATCTTCCTCAAATACAAGTTTTATACCATCCATGTCGAAGAGTTTTTGATATTGCTTAACAATAGCATTCTTCGGTTCAGTAAGAATTCGTTTTAATGCATTACGATCCAATGGTTCAAGATTTGTCAAGATAGGCAACCTGCCGATAATCTCAGGAATCAAGCCGAAGGAACGCAAATCCTGTGGAGTTACATAGTTCATCAAATTGTTTCTATCAATCTGACGCGTTCCTTTATCTGTTCCATAACCAACAACATGAGTATTTAATCTTTGCGCAATCTTTCTTTCAATACCTTCAAACGCACCTCCGCAAATAAACAAAATATTCTTTGTATCTACCGGAATCATTTTCTGCTCAGGATGCTTTCTACCCCCATTAGGCGGAACATTCACAATCGAACCTTCAAGCAATTTCAGCAAGCCTTGCTGAACGCCCTCTCCACTGACGTCTCGCGTAATTGACGGATTGTCTCCCTTACGAGCAATTTTATCTATTTCATCGATAAACACAATTCCTTTTTGCGCTTCCTCCAGGTTATAATCACAAGCCTGAAGAAGTCGAACAAGAAGACTTTCAATATCTTCACCGACGTAACCTGCTTCTGTAAGCACCGTTGCATCAACAATCGCAAATGGAACCTTTAGCAACTTAGCTATTGTCTTAGCCAACAACGTTTTACCAGTTCCTGTTGGTCCAACTATGATAATATTACTCTTTTCGATTTCAACGTCATCATCAGTAACAGGCTGCATTAACCTCTTATAGTGATTATATACCGCTACTGATAAATATTTTTTAGCATTATCTTGACCAATAACGTATTTGTCAAGATGCTCAACAATTTCTTTAGGAGTTGGAATTTCATCCAAAGAAAGCATTTCTGCCCCAACAGACTTGTCATGCGACACGCCTCCCATATATTGATTCATGACATCATGCGCCTGCTCCACGCAAAAATTACAGATTGCACCACCATCTCTGGCTGGGATAAGGAACATCACCTCATCTGCTCTACGACCACAGAAACTGCAACAATCAACAGACTTTCCTTTTTTTGCCATGCTTATTTGCCAACTTTAATCAACACTTCATCTACCATTCCGTAATCCTTTGCTTCTGCCGCAGTCATCCAATAGTCACGGTCACTGTCACGCTCTACATCGCACAATGGTTTGCCCGAATGGTCTGAAATGATAGTATATAGTTCATTTTTCAATTTCAAGATTTCTCGCGCTGTAATTTCAATATCAGAAGCCTGACCCTGAACTCCGCCAAGCGGTTGGTGAATCATCACCCTTGAGTGTTTCAATGCATATCTCTTACCCTTCTCGCCTGCTACCAAAAGAACGGCTGCCATAGATGCCGCCATACCGGTACAGATTGTCTTCACATCACAGGAAATATACTGCATTGTATCATAGATACCAAGACCGGAATAAACAGAGCCACCAGGAGAATTAATATAGATAGAAATATCCTTACCAGGATCTGCAGAATCAAGATACAGCAACTGCGCTTGAATAACGTTTGCAGTATAGTCATCGACTTGCGTACCCAAAAAGATGATTCGATCCATCATAAGACGGCTGAAAACATCCATTTGTGCAACGTTCAACTGACGCTCCTCAATAATTGTTGGAGAAATATAACTGCTTGTTATGCGAGCATAGTCATCTAACGCCAAGCCATTCATTCCTATATGCTTTACGGCGTAATCTCTAAAATCATTCTTCATATTATTATGTTCAATTTTCTATTTCTAACTTAAAAGCCACAACTGAAACTATAACAGGCGGACTAATATTCTACAAATTTACAAAAAAACTCGATATTTCTCACCTTATTTCCAAAAACTATTTAAGGATTTATTTTTCTCATATTATTATCTATGGCATATACCAACTATAAAACGTACCTTTGCAAAATAAACAAAAATATATGGACTTTGATTTTATCAACAATAAAGACTTCATCGATTTCATTGAAAAGAACAAGAATGTCACCCCAACTTCCTTGCGTTTGAAAAAATTCAAGGACACTACTTTCGACATCAATTTTGCAATTACACAAATCGCATGCCGAAATAAAGCAAAATCAAAGTTACCATCATTGTACGACAAGATATTTTACCCTACTGATATATCTATCGAGCAATGTACCACTGAAACAGTTGCAGAATTTCATGGTTCTTTATTTAAGGGATGTGACACTGTTTATGATTTCACTTGCGGCCTTGGCATTGATTCTTTCTTCATATCACAAAATGCCAAAACGGTTAGAAGTTTCGACATTAACGAGAAAGTTGCCGAAATTGCAAACGAGAATTACAAGCGGTTGAATCAACCGAATATAACTGCTTTTCAAGGCGACAGTACAGAAGTTGCAAAAAATATAACAGGACAAATATCTGCAGGCTTTATTGATCCTTCAAGGCGAGACAAGACCGACTCTTCTTCACGCCTTTACAGTCTTGAAAGTTGCGAACCAGATGTTAAAATTATTATTGATTCAATCAAAGATAAAGCTAATTTTCTGATTGTCAAAGCATCCCCTATGATTGACATTACCCAAACAATCAAATACATTGACGAGATTTCTGATATTTGGATAATATCAATAAAGAACGACTGCAAGGAACTACTTTTCAAAGTCGATTTTAAACAAAAAACTGAAAAAATCTCCCTACATACTATCAACTACGAAAACTCAAAAGTCGAAACTTTTGATTCAATATTTAGGAATAATGATTCTTCAAGCAAATTTGTAACTCCAGAAATTGGAAATTATCTTTATTTGCCTAATTCATCAATAATGAAAGCTAATCTCTTTGGTGCAATTTCAGAGAATTTCAAACTGGCTAAAATCGCTGTCAATAGCCACCTCTACTCAGGTCCAGATAAAAAAGCAAATTTTCCTGGTAAGATTTTCTCTATTGATAATATTTGCGGCATGTCAAAATCGGAAGTTATCAACCTGAGAAAAAGTATTAAAAAAGCGAATATTGCATGCCGTAATTTTCCGCTCTCCCCTGACGCCCTTAAAAGCAAACTAAAGATAAAAGACGGAGGCGAGGTTTATATATTTGCGACAACAACCGCAGAAAATAAACATATCCTCCTTATTTGCTCAAAAGTTTATTAAACACCTTTTTCCAACAAAAAGGTTCTTGCTCTAAGATATCTATTATATCTTTGAGCCATATCGTCTGTCAGTGTGTCAAGACGCAGCACATTCAAATTATCCTCCAAATCATATAATTTGACAACTTTTCCAATCGGATCCGCCTTAGCACGTGCAACAAAATCCTCATAATTTTCGCCAGCCTCTTTTGTCACCGACAGTATACTATCAACAACATATTTAGGGAATCCTTCCTCTATTAAATATTCAGCGGTAGCATCCGTATCTTCAATAACATCATGCAGCATAGCAACTATTTTCTCCTCATCAGTACGGCAACACATTGCAACACGCATAGGATGCAAAAAATATGCAGTACCTGACTTATCCCTTTGCCCTGAATGCTTTTCGACGCATATTTTTGCCGCCTTTTCGAGCAATTTTGCTGATTCCTCTTTTGTCATAACACTGTCATTTACTATTTTCAATATAGCAAAGATAATATTTTAATTAGACAAAGCCGATTATGTCTTTTATAATTCATCATACTTTTAAAACAACAACTTGAAAAATAGAAAAGCGGTGTTTTTTCTTGCTTAAGTTGGTTTGAATAACTAATTTTGCAAAAAAAGCAACAATTATGATTTTTTCTATGACAGGTTTCGGCAAATCTTGTGTCGAAATTGAAAATAAAAAATTAACAGCAGAAATTAAATCTCTTAACAGCAAGCAATTAGACTTGTCTATCAGAATTCCTCAACAATATAGAGAATATGAATTGCAACTTCGAAATCTCGTAGCAACAAATCTTGAAAGAGGAAAAGTTGATTTAACTATAACAGCCGACAACATTGGTGAAAATTGCCAAACAACGATAAACAAATCTTTGGCAAAAGGTTATAAGGCACAACTTGAAGACCTTTCCAAAGAACTCAACATACCACTTCCAACAGACTGGTATGCAACACTTTTAAGAATGCCGGAAATTCTCAAAAGCGAAGTAAGTGACGTTGACGAAGAAGAAATCAACGCTCTGGTAAAAACAGTATCTGAAGCAATTGAGAAACTCAATGAATTCAGAAAGCAAGAAGGTCACCGCCTTGAACTTTTCTTTGAAGAAAAAATTGCTAAAATTCAAGAACTTCTTAATGAAGTACCTCAATACGAGCAGGAAAGAGTTGAAAAGATTAGGGCAAGAATTGTTGATTCTCTACAAAAACTTGACAGCGTTGAGTATGACAAAAACCGCTTCGAGCAAGAAATGATTTTCTATATTGAGAAATTGGATATTACAGAAGAAAAGGTAAGACTCCAAAACCACTTGGAATATTTCTTGTCAACAATGAAAAGCGGCAAAGGTCAAGGAAAAAAATTAGGTTTCATCACTCAAGAAATGGGTCGCGAAATCAATACTCTTGGTTCAAAAGCAAACCATGCAGAACTGCAACGCGTTGTTGTCCGTATGAAAGACCAATTGGAGCAAATCAAAGAGCAAATACTTAACGTAATGTAATTCTATGAAATCAGGAAAAATAATCATCATATCAGCCCCATCAGGTTCAGGCAAATCAACAATTATCAATCAAATCATCGGAAACGAAAAATTAAAATTGAAATTCTCTGTATCTGCAACCAACCGCAGTCCGCGAGTTGGTGAAGAAGATGGAGTAAGTTACCATTTCCTGACAACAGAACAATTCCAAGACGCAATAAAGGAAAATAAATTTGTTGAATTTGAGGAGGTCTATCCAGGACGATATTACGGGACATTGAAATCTGAAGTTCAAAAAATTTTGGACGGAGGAAACAATCTGATCCTTGACATTGACGTTAAAGGCGGTATAAATGTGAAAAAACTTTACCCTGACGCCCTGGCATTATTTATCATGCCACCAAGTATAGAGGCATTAAAAGAGCGCTTAATCAACCGCAATACCGATAACGAAGAAACAATCAACCAACGCATTTCCAAAGCGGAATACGAAATCTCTTTCGCTAAAGAATATGATAAAATCGTTGTCAATGACGATTTATCGGTAGCAGTTGAAGAAACGACGAAGGTACTTACAGAATTCATCAATTCATGATTATTGGAGTTTTCGGGGGAACATTCAACCCAATACATATCGGTCACTGTATTTTAGCAAACTATATTTGCCAGCAAAATATAGTTGACCAGGTATGGTTTGTTGTCTCTCCGCAAAACCCATTAAAGGAATTGCAAGATGCTAGTTACTACCAGCACAAATTGACTATGGTACAACTTGCCTTGGCAAATCATTCAAACTTGAATGTAAGCGATATTGAATATACCCTTCCAAAACCGTCATACACAATAACAACCTTACAAGCATTAAAAGAAAAACATCCTGAACATTCTTTTAAACTTATTATTGGTGCTGACAATTGGTTGAAATTTGACAAATGGAGGGACTATCAAAAAATCATTGATGAATTTGGCGTAATTATTTATCCTCGCCTCGGGTACGACATATCTAACAAAGTGCACCTAGATGCAATAATTGTTAACGCCCCAATAATCGAGATTTCATCAACCCTTATAAGAGAATCATTAAAATCAGGTAAGGACATCGGATTTATGGTTCCCGAAAAAGTAAACGAATATATAAAAGAACACAAACTATATGGATACACTGAATAATAACAGCATTCTCTTTCTTGGCCTTGCTAACGAGTACTGCAATGCCATAGAAAATGCAGGTTCCACTGAAAAAGAAGAATTTATCAACCACATGATAAAACTTCTTCCAAGAATCTATATTTCAGCAACCGACCTAACCTTCCCCATCGAAGCAGAAAGTTCTTATTCAGATGGTCACCTTGATGAAATTTACTACGACAGCGTTCGAAGAAATCTCGAAATGCTCTTGGGCGAAGATGATACATACCTCGAAGTTTTTATGGAGGATATGAAATTCTCAGATACTCCAATCGCTTCAAGCATTGCCGAATGTCTTTCTGACATTTTCCAATGCCTGTATGACTTGATTCATGCAGTTAAGGATATTCCTCAAGAGCACATGAACGAATTTTTGCTTATCTGCAAAGAAAATTTCGACTCATATTGGGGACAGACATTGTGCAATGTTCTAAGAGCATTGCATAACGTTAAGTACAATTATGGTCTATAATTATTATTTTAACTCCTTAAAAGACTAACCTCTATAAAACTAAAATTATGGCATATCCAAATGAAGCATCATTGCTTAACTTTCTCAATAACAGCCCTTGCAACTTCCTGGCAGTTTATTCTATTCAGAAAGAATTAGAAGAAAATGGATTTACAGAACTTGACATTACCGAAAGTTGGAATATTCAAGCAGGAGGCAAATATTTCGTAAAGAAAAACGATTCTGCTATTTTCGCTTTTAAAATAGGCTGTCAACCAATCAGCAAAACAGGTTTTAAAATTGTTTCTGCCCATTCTGATTCTCCCTGCTTCAGAATCAAGCCAAACCCAATTATGCTCAACGACGGCGTTATTCGCTTGAACACTGAAGTCTATGGCGGGCCAATCCTTTATACTTGGTTCGACAGACCTCTATCAATAGCAGGTAGAGTAATTGTCAAGGGAGAAAACATATTAAATCCCGAGACAAGATTAATACATATCAAGAAACCGCTGATGGTTATTCCCCATTTGGCAATTCATTTTAATAGAACTGTTAATGATGGAAATAAATTGTCAAAGCAAAAAGACATGCTTCCTATTATAGGAATCGTCAACGATACTTTCGAGAAAGACAATTTTATTCTTGACCTGATTTCAAAAGAACTTGGAATTAACAAAAATGACATACTTGATTTTGACCTTCTACTTTATAATTACCAAAAAGCAGAAACCGTTGGAACAAACGGCGAGTTATTTATGTCTGGAAGAATCGATGACTTGAGTATGGCACATGCTGCAACAACCGCCCTACTAAATTGCACAGACACAACAACGACACAAGTAATCGCAATCTTCGACAATGAAGAAACAGGTAGCGGCACAAAACAAGGAGCAGCATCTCCTGTCTTTGCAAACGTTCTGCATCGTATTTCTATGGCTTTGGGCGATGACCAAGAAACATTCTACCGCACTATAGAAAAATCATTTATGATTTCTGCTGATAACGCACATGCCGCACACCCGAATTATCCTGAAAAATATGACCCGACAAACCACCCGACTATGGGAGGAGGTCCTGTTATCAAGATTAATGCCAATTGCAAATATATGACCGACGCAAATTCTTCTGCAATTTTTATCGGAATTTGCAATAAGGCAAAAGTTCCTTATCAGTATTTCGTGAACCACTCCGACAACGCTGGTGGCTCTACATTAGGAAATATTCTGACATCACAAATTGACATCTGCGGCGTTGACGTTGGCAATCCTATATGGGCAATGCACTCAGCAATGGAAACAGGGTCTCTTTTCGACCACGAATGCATGATTAAAACATTCATTTGTTTCTTCAATGAATAAAAAAAGAATGATTTAGGGAAACCTAAATCATTCTTTTCCTTTAATTTATCGCTTGTTTATTTTTCCTTCGTAGTAATTGACAAATGCTTGATTAACCAATCGGTTTCCTCCAGGAGTTGGATAATCCCCTGAAAAATACCAATCTCCAGGACAGTTCGGAATTGCTTGATGAAGTCCCTCTAAAGACTGATATACAATCTGAACTTCCGCTTTTGTTCCTTCAGGCTTCAACATTTCTGCCATTTTTGCGGAAATGTCATCATCGGTAAATTGCTCATATATCCTCTTAACAGAATTTTTCATTTCATTCATTGGTAATTTCAATTGCTCCAAGCATTCTTTATATACCTCATCAATTATAAACTGCTTACCTTGTTCCTTCAATAATTCAATAGTAGCACGGAAAGCAATAAATTCACTCATTCGTGACATATCAATACCGTAGCAATCCGGATACCTAACTTGGGGGGAAGATGAAACAACCACAATTTTTTTGGGATTCAGTCTATCAAGCATTCTAATAATTGACTGCCTTAATGTTGTACCTCTAACAATACTGTCATCTATAACAACAAGATTATCTGAATCTTTAACAACCCCGTAAGTAACATCATAAACATGTGCAGCCAAATCATTACGCTCTGCTCCTTCGGCTATAAAAGTTCTCAACTTTATATCCTTAATTGCAATCTTTTCTCTATGGATACGTTTTGAAACAATTTTATACAGTTCTTTTTCGTAGTCAGGGTTATTCTTATTAAGTTGCATTATCTCATCAACCTTCGACTTAGCGAGAAAATCCTCCAACCCCTCTATCATTCCAAAGAAAGCAACTTCGGCTGTATTAGGAATAAACGACAGAACTGTATTATCCAAATCAGAACCAACAGCTTCCATTACTTTTGGAGCAATATTGACACCTAATGATTTTCTTTCTTTATATATATCACTGTCACTACCACGAGAAAAATATATTCTTTCAAATGAGCATCTTTGGTTTTCTCCACAACCGAGAATATCATCAATTTCGACACTGCCATTCTTGCTGACTACGATAGCAGAACCAGGAATCAATTCTTTAACGCTATCTATGTCAACATTCATAACTGTTTGTATGACAGGCCGTTCTGAAGCAACAACAACAATCTCATCATCTTGATAGTAAAAGGCTGGGCGAATACCGTTTTTATCTCTCAAAGCAAACATATCACCAGAACCTGTAACACCGCAAATAACAAAACCACCGTCCCATGTATCGGCATTTCCTTTAAGAATATTTTTTATTGTTATGTGGTTCTCTATTTCCTTTGCCAACTTGTCACCATCAGGAATTATATTTTCATATTCATTTTTAATACGAAAATATTCATTGTCCAAAGCATTACCTAATTGCTCCAAGATAATGACTGTATCAGAATACAATCTTGGGTGCTGGCCTTGTGAAACTACCTTATCGAAAATTTCATCAACATTTGTCATATTAAAATTTCCGCATAACAATAAGTTTCTTGCTTTCCAGTTACTTCTCCTCAGAAATGGATGTACATAAGCCATACCTGTTTTACCAGTAGTGCTATAGCGCAAGTGTCCCATATACAATTCACCGATATATGGTGCTGTTTCCATCTTTTCTCCACTATCCAAATGCAACCGAATAGCATTGCTTACCTTTGAAAATATCTCCTGAATAGCGCCGGAGCCTAGTTCCCGTTCCCTATTAATGTATTCACAACCAGGATTTGCATTTAATTTAACACACCCTATTCCTGCGGCTTCCTGACCTCGATTATGCTGCTTCTCCATCAAGAGATACAGCTTGTTCAGCCCATAAGAATAAGTACCGTATTTTTTATAATAGTAATCAAGTGGCTTCAATAATCTAATTAAAGCCACTCCGCATTCATGCTTAATTTGCTCCATTATACGATAAATCTAATATTATCTAATGAATAGTAGCTCTCTATACTTTGGCAATGGCCACATCTCATTATCAACCAAAAGCTCAAGTTTATCGATATGGTACCTGATTGTTTCCATACATGGCTTAACGCTATCGTGATATGCAATGGCTTTTTCTCGCTCGCACTCAATAACGTTTGCAACCTTCCTTGAATTAACCATATTCTTTACTGCATCTTTTATAACCACCATATGCTTGGCTATTTTCTTGATAGTTTCTTTTTCCTGCTCTGCCATCTCTTTTCCTTCTTCACCGAAAATTGTTGTCATCTTCATAACATTATCAAGCAAAACAGACTGATATCTTGTTGCTACTGGTATAATGTGGTTAATTGCCAAATCGCCCAAAACGCGGGATTCAATTTGGATTTTCTTAGTGTACATCTCCCACTTAACTTCATTGCGGGCACGCAACTCCACTTCGCTGAAGACTCCAACTCTTTTAAACATTTCCACAGATGACGGAGACAGATATGAATCAAAGATTTTAGGAACGCATGATTCGCAGTCAAGACCCCTTCTCTTTGCTTCTTCTTTCCACTCCTCACTATATCCATTGCCGTCAAAATGAATCATTTCATTTTCAACAAACAAACGCTTAATTTCTGATAGTATCGCCGCTTCTTTTCCTTCTCCAGCTGCAATACGCTCATCAATTATCTTTTTAAACTCATTTAATTGGTCTGCAACAACTGCATTTAATGCTATCATTGCCGACGCACAGTTCGCAGAAGAACCAATTGCCCTAAATTCAAATCTATTACCGGTGAAGGCAAATGGAGAAGTTCTATTTCTATCTGTATTATCGACAAGCAATTCTGGGATTTGAGTTACATTAGCTAACTTTAATCCCTCTTTATTTGCGAAATTGATTGTATCATCAAATTTTATACTTATCAATTTGTCTATAGCGTCTGAAATTTGCTGTCCGAGAAACATAGAAATAATTGCAGGAGGCGCTTCATTTGCACCAAGTCGGTGCTCATTTGTTGCCGATGATATAGAAGCCTTAAGCAAACCATTATGTTTGTTAACGGCAGCCATAACATTAGCCAAGAAAGTCATAAACTGCAGATTATCTTTTGGTGATTTTCCTGGTGAAAAAAGCATTTCTCCTGTGTCAGTTCCGAGACTCCAATTATTGTGTTTACCAGAACCATTGACTCCGTCAAACGGTTTCTCATGAAGAAGAACTTGAAAATTATGTTTATTGGCGACTTCACTTATTAATGACATTAACAATAAATTATGGTCATTTGCCAAATTCATTTCCTCAAATATAGGTGCAAGTTCAAACTGATTTGGTGCAACCTCATTATGACGCGTTTTTGCCGGGATACCCAACTTATGGCATTCAATTTCAAGATCAAGCATAAAAGCCTCAACTCGAGAAGGAATAGCACCAAAATAATGGTCCTCCAACTGCTGGTTTTTTGCACTCTCATGCCCCATTAAAGTTCGCCCAGTCATAACCAAATCCGGACGGGCAGCATATAAGGCCTTATCTACAAGAAAATATTCCTGCTCCCAGCCAAGATACGAAATAATATGCTTAACGTTCTCATCAAACAAACGAGCAACAGCTGTTCCAGCCGTGTCAACAGCATTAATAGACCTTAGCAGAGGTGTCTTGTAGTCAAGTGATTCTCCTGTATATGCAATAAAGATTGTTGGAATACACAATGTATGGTCAACAATAAATGCAGGAGAAGAAATATCCCATGCTGAATAACCTCTTGCTTCAAAGGTATTTCTGATACCTCCATTAGGGAAACTTGAAGCATCTGGCTCCTGTTGAACAAGAAGTTTTCCTGAAAATTCCTCAATAACTCCGTCTTTGCCGTCATGCTCAATAAAACCATCATGCTTCTCAGCTGTACCGTCCGTCAATGGATGAAACCAGTGAGAATAGTGTCGTGCGCCATTTTCCATTGCCCACGCCTTCATTCCAGCGGCAACATTGTTTGCAAGTTCGCGATTCAATGATTTTTTGTTGTCAATAGCATCTACCAAAGCATCATATGTTTTCTGATCCAAGTAACGGTACATTTGCGTTCTATTAAACACATACATTCCGTAATATTCAGAAGGACGCTCTTTCGGAATATCTACTGATACGGCTTTTCGTCCGTATGCTTCTTCTACAACTTTAAATCTTAATGTTGACATAATTCAGACAGTTATTTCGTTTAATAAATTCTTACAATTCCTTCAAAAGAGATCTCGGCGGGACCTGTCATATAAACATGATTATCTTCCAACCACGCTATCTCCAAATCTCCTCCAGGAAGATGAACTGTGGCAGTCTTCTCACATAAGCCATTAACAACACCAGCAACAACAGCAGCACACGCTCCAGTTCCACAAGCAAGTGTTTCTCCACTCCCACGCTCCCACACTCTCATTTCCAATTCTCTTTTATTAAGCACATTTACAAATTCAACATTCACCCCATCTGGGAAAATAGAATCTTCCCCTATTATTTTGCCAACAATCGGCAAATCAATCAAATAGGGGCTACTACAAAAAATAACGCCGTGAGGATTTCCAATCGACACGGCTGTTATTGTATAATCTGTATTTTTTACAGATATATTAAAGTTCTTATTATCTACACTCTTAACAGGTATTTCTGCGGGGTCAAGGATAGGCTCACCCATATCAACGGTGACAGCATCAACTATATCTGCAAAATCCGTAAACAATTTCAGATTTTTAACTCCCGACAAAGTTTCCAGCGCAATATTCTTCTTATCAGTCAATCGCTTTTCATATACATATTTGCCTAGACAACGGGAGGCATTGCCACACATCTTACCTTCTGAACCGTCAGCATTAAACATTCTCATTTTAAAATCAGCGACTTTTGACGGTAAGACAGCAACTAATCCATCTGCCCCAATACCCTTATGACGCTCACTAAGCCGACAAGACAATGTGCCTAAATTTTCAGGCTCTGCATCCAGGCAATTAATAAAGATATAATCATTACCAGCCCCGTGCATTTTTGTGAACATCAAATCTTTCATACCTCTTTTCTTACTGCAAAGATATAAACAATTAAAAACGTACACAAATTATGATATTTAAAAAATACTATGATTTGCTATTCATTTTATTCAAGTCTGAACTCCTTTACTTTTCAATATCATAAAATACTGTTGAAGAATTCTCTTCTTCAAACAGATATGCTGCGAAATTTTGCATTCTCTCCTTATCGATCATTCGGTAAGCATGAATTTCTGAATTAATAATATCTGCATCACCAAGCATTTCAAAATATGCAATATTAGCAGCGCGCTCATCTATATTTATATTAGTAAACAAGCGATTAGATTCGAACTTATTTACATATTTATCAACTTCATAATCCGTAATGGAATCTATCATTCTACTAATTTCCTCACAAATGGCAGTATCTGCTTCTTCAAAACTTACACCAGGCAAAAGCGTTGCCTGTATTCGCAAAACGCCAGGCTCCACATCTCCTGTTATAGACGCATCGATATTAGAGAATAAATGCCCTTGAGATATGAATTTTTTGAAGAATCTTGACGACCTGCCATTGGAAAGAACATCACTAAGCAAATCAGACTCTATATACCCCCCTGAGAGTCTGTCTGGCATATGATAGGCTTTAAAAATCATTCGATGCGGAACTTTCCTAAAAACCACCAATTCTCTTTTATCTTTTTGTTCTGGCTCTTGCAAGTAACCAGACCTTACAGCCTGACAACTCTCTATTCCTCCGAAATGCTTCTCCGCCAACCTAAACACTTCATCTGAATCGATATCTCCTACTACTGACAGAATTGCATTTGACGGGGAATAATAATTTTTATAAAGGTTGAGTATATCAGACTTTTCTGCATTCTCTATGGTTCGCACATCCAACCCTATTGTTGGCCATCGATAAGGATGAACCTTATACGCAAGAGCCCTCCAAAGATGAGTCATATCGCCATAAGGAACGTTAAGACATCTTTGCTTAAACTCTTCTGCTACTACACTCCTTTGATTTTCAAAACTTTCATCCGTTAGAGAGAGATTTACCATTCTATCTGCCTCAAGAATTAAGGCTGTTTCAATATTTTCAACAGGAAGGACCTCGTAATAGTTTGTTATATCATTATTTGTCCAGGCATTATTCTCGCCTTTTGCCATCTGGATAACAGAATCAAAGGATGCAGCAGAATGTGTTCCAGTAAACATAAGATGCTCCATTAGATGAGCAAACCCGGTATGTTCCGGGTCCTCATCTTTTGCACCTACACAGTACAACAAATTTACTGCCGCCATCTTTGTGGTAGCCTCTCTATTATGCACTATGCGCAATCCGTTTTCTAATTGATGGCTATTGATACCTATCATTACTATAAAATTATTGCCTTAATAATTTTAACATCCTCAATCGGTCTGTCGTTTGAATCTGTCTTTACTGTTTGAAGACTGTCAACAACCTCCATTCCACTGATAACCTCACCATAAACAGTGTAACTACCGTCAAGGAAAGGTGTTCCTCCATTCTCTGTATATTCCTTTTTTTGCTCTGGAGTAAAGTGGAAAAGATTAGATTTAACAGTGTCTTCCGTCTGCTTTATCAACTTCTCCTGCAATTCAGTCAAACCAGCAGAATTACGCTCTTTTCTCAAGCGGAAAATCTCATCTCTATTTTCACTGCAAAGATCCTGAAAAATAGACTGTTTCTGTCTATTTTGAATTGATTTCTCCATCTGAATCAATTCCTGCTCATTATATTTCTTACCCGTTACAATATAGAATTGAGAACCAGAAGATTTCTTTTCTGGATTTACATTATCTCCAGTTCTTGCTGCAGCAATAGCTCCTCTCTTATGGAAAAGTTCTGGATAGACAAACTCAGCAGGAATTTCTTCACCATGGTCTGAACTGCCAAGCATCTGACCCTTTGTTGCTGTTTTCGATGAAGGATCGCCTGTCTGAACCATAAACTCATTAATGACGCGATGGAAAAGCACTCCATCGTAAGCACCATCCTTTACATTGTTAATAAAATTCTCCTTATGACCTGGAGTCTCGTTATATAATTTAATATCAATATTTCCTAATGTTGTTTCCAAACGAACAACTGTCATATCATTTGCCATATTCTTTTGTTTAAAAGCACAAAGCATTAGCGGCAAGACAATAGCCAAAACCGCTAACGCTATAAATTTACTTATTTTTAAAATCATATTCCTTTTGGAAAAACCCTCTTATAGATTCTTCTAAAATTGTCATCCTTGTTGAGTTCATCTACTCTTTCTGCATAATCTGCACCCCAAATGCTACCAAGCAAATCTGGAATATACTTATGCTCTCTATCTCTCTCAATTGCGGCTTTTACAAGGGTATCAATGCTATCTGCATATTTGTCCTTATCAATAGCATGCAAATAGCGAGCAGTACTCACTACAAACTGACCGTTTCTGTCAACTTGAATGATGTTTTCTACCAGTTTAGGCATAATGTCATCGCAGTTGCCAATATTATTAGCAATATATTCATAGGTTGCCAATCCGTCTTCATCTTTCCGCAACTTTTTGAGTATTTCTTCGCTCATAACTTATTTTTTATTTCTTATTTTACAAAAGTAATGCAATTAAACCTAATCTAAAAGATTTAAACCTAAATAATTCGGATAAATATCATTTAAAATTTTCTTTCGTTAGATATACGCCATTATCTGTTATATTGATAGTACCGTTTTTTAGCAGATATCCCAAGGCTTTTTTGAAATCTTTTTTGCTACTCTGGAAAACCATCTTAATATCATCTGGGTGTGACTTGTCGCACAATTTCATCTTCCCTGCATTGTCGTACAAATAGCCTTGTATCCGCTTTGCCAATTGGAAAACTCTTTCTCCTCCAGATTCTCGAAAAGTAACATCAATCTTTCCATCTTCTCGCACTTGCTTTACATAACCGTAAAGTTCATCCCCAGGACGTATTTGGTCAAAGATGTCATTATTGTAAACCATTCCCCAAAAAAGGTTGTCAACAATAACCTTATACCCCAAATCTGTTCTTTCAACAACGATCATCTTTACCTGGTCTCCGATTGTATATTTGGGAATCTTATTGCCTACAAACTTATTCAATTTGGTTGAACCAACAATTCTTTTTGTTGCATTGTCAATGTAAGCATACACAATATAGTACTTTCCTTCCTCCATTGGCGACCTCTGCTCACGAAATGGGACAAGCAAATCTTTCATAACGCCCATTTCCATAAAGGCTCCTACCCTATTAACAGAAACCGTACGCAACATAGCAAACTCCCCTACTTGAATAAGAGGTCTTTCGGTTGTTGCAATCAAGCGCCCTTCCGAATCACGATATATAAAGACATCCAAATAATCACCTATTTCTGCATCTTCTGGCACATAACGAATAGGCAAAAGGATTTCACCATTTTCCTCACCATCAAGATATAAGCCAAAATCCACTCTTTTTACGACCTTGAGATTGTTGATTTTTCCAATTTTTATCATAACTTTACAATCTGAAATAAAGACTCAACGTAAACCGTTTTGTGAAACGTTGCTCTCTAACATTTAAAACGTTACAAAGTTATGAAAAATTTGCAATTTAATCCCTATATTCTACTATTTGGAACATTACTTTTGATTTTAAATTCATGCGGTAACAAGACTGATAATACAACTGCGCATCAATGCGACAGTTTAAAATACAATATAATAGCCATTTCAGACTCTATTAAAGATGCAACAGGCAGTACAATTATTGTCAATGCGAATGTTGCTTTGCCCATAAATGAAAGTGGAGATAAAGACATCTCTTCTGTTTACAACAAATATCTGCTTAATTTAAAAAATGACTCCATTACAGGTGAAAATGCAGTTATTACTTATGTGAAAAAAATTCTTGACTTTTATAAAACCCCTGCTGAGAATATCCCTTCAGAACTTGAAGATGAAACAGAAAAGGTTTCAAAGTATGAAATAAACCATAACATTACACCTATCTTCAATAGTTGCAATATTTTCTGCGTTATGAAAAATACGAATATGAAAAAAGACGGTAATTCAACTATAGAAACCAATAATTATTTTTCATTCAACACTTCAAATTGTAGCCGAATTAACATAATGGATATCATCAAAGATGAATATTCTACAGACATTAACAATCTACTGAAAGAAAGACTAATGCAGCAAGAAGGCGTTGGAAACCAATCTCAATTAATTGACTTAGGCTATTTCAATATCGACAACCTTTCAATTAACAACAATTTCTTTTTCAAAGACAACAAAATCGTTTTCGCCTACGAGCCTTATGAAATTGCATGCTTGCAGGTTGGTGAAGTTTGCATTGCTTTGGAGATAGACGAACTAACTCCATACATTAAAGAAAATTCCATTTTATCTAAACTAAACGCAAATGATTGATACTATTTTAAAATATTTTAGCGACTTAACAGACAATCAAATACGCCAATATACAGAACTTGGCAAACTATATCCTGAATGGAATGACAAAATCAATGTAATTTCGAGAAAAGACATTGAGAATTTATACGTAAATCATATTCTCCATTCTCTTTCAATTGCAAAGTTCACAAACTTTAAAGATGGTTCAGCCATTCTTGATATAGGAACAGGAGGCGGTTTTCCGGGTATTCCATTGGCGATAAAGTTTCCAAATGTTTCATTCCACCTTGTTGACAGAACTGGCAAAAAAATTTTGGTTGCTAAAAGCATAGCAGAAACAATAGGTCTTAAGAATGTTACGTTCCATCACGGTGATGTTGCCGAGGTAAAGGATAAATATGATTTTGTTATCTCTCGTGCCGTTATGGAGTTAGACGGACTGATAAAACTAATAAAAAAGAACGTTAAGAAGGAATGCATTAATGGACTACCAAACGGCTTAATTTGCCTAAAAGGTGGAGAATTGGAGAAGGAAACATCAAAAACCACTTATCCAAAAATGATTGAAAGCATTTCAACCTATTTCGATGAAGAATTTTTTGAAACAAAGAAAATTGTTTACGTTCAATTATAATTTGTTATGAATGTCAAGACATTAGTATTCAATCCTTTTCAGGAAAACACATATATAGTTTGGTCAAATAGCGGAGAATGTGCAATCATTGACCCTGGCATGATGTACAGTAGCGAATGCCAGGCTATCTCTGCATTTATCGAAGAGAAAGGGTTAACTCCCACCCACCTGCTGAATACTCACATGCACATAGACCACGTTGCCGGCAATGAATATATCAGCAAAAAGTATGGTCTTGTTGCTGAAGGTAATATAGAAGACAATTTTCTGGCAGAAAGGGTAAAAGAGCAGGCACAAATGTTTGGCGTTCCATATAGTGGAAGCAATGTCACTATTGGAAAAAACCTTTCAGAAAACGATATTATAAAAATTGGTGATGAATCGCTAAAAGTTATTGAAATTCCAGGTCACTCAAAGGGTCACATTGCCTTCTACTCTGAAAAAGACGGCTTAATTTTTACTGGAGATGCTCTCTTTCAACTAAGCATCGGGCGAACTGACCTCCCAACCGGCAACTATAACCAACTGCTCACAAGCATTGATACAAAATTAATGACATTGCCTGATGAAACAGTCGTATATCCCGGACACGGTAACAAAACGACAATAGGATTTGAACGCGAACACAATCCGTACATAATCT
>Reeses_p1__coassemble_163_pt1 | contig 53667 bp, 39 predicted proteins | sample Reeses_p1__metabat2_high_PE_014 | metagenome-assembled genome bin Reeses_p1
GACCTTAATGCAAAAAAGGTGGTAAGTATGGTTGGCACTCGCCATGCCACGATGTATGGAATGGATTTGTGTGAGCATTTTATCAAAGGCCTGTCAGAGATAGTTGGAAATGACGTCGTAATAGTAAGCGGCTTGGCTTATGGAATTGATATCAAATCGCACCGGGTGGCAATTGAATGCGGTATGCCAACAATTGCTGTTGTTGCCCACGGGCTTGATACAATTTATCCCGCACAGCACCGCTCCGACGCTGTGGAAATTGTTCGCAGAAATGGTGCTATTTTGACAGAATATAAATTTAACACCCGTGTCCATCGGTCTAATTTTCTTTCGAGAAACAGGCTGATTGCAGGACTTTCAGATTGCACAGTGGTAGTTGAATCAGCAGAAAAAGGCGGAGCACTGGTAACTGCTAATATTGCCTTAAATTACGGTCGAGACGTATTTGCTTTTCCAGGAAGAGTTGGTGACGAATATTCGCGAGGCTGTAATTCCTTGATATCAAAAAACGTTGCAATGCTAATAAATTCTCATGAAGACTTTTTAAACGCGGTAGGATGGGAAAAGAAGAAAATGAAGCCTGTTGAAAAAGAATTGTTTCCAGTTGTCAATGGTGATGAAAAGAAAATTTATGACTATTTATCTAACCGAGATTATGTAACGGTTGCAGAGTTGATTCCTGTTGTCGGTTTACCTTTCCATAAGTTGCTAAGTGTTCTTGTTGGTATGGAATTTAATGGTATGGTTAGATGTTTGCCTGGAAATAGATACACATTAATTAAAATTTGAGAAATTATTTTGGAAAATTTGCTAAAATGCTGTAATTTTGTGCTGTAAAGCATATTTGCATAGCAATTTTTTATAACATGATTTCGAGAGAAGCCTTAGAAACCGTAATTAGAGAGGACTTGTCAGGCCTGTGGGATACTTTGGACGCTGATGACAAGAGAGTTGTGTTGGAGAATTTTACGCTTCATAATTTTAAGCGTAACCAGATTATTTACGCTGAAAAAGAAACTCCAGAATACTTGTGGTGCCTTATAAAAGGTAAAGTTAAAAAGTATAAGGAAGGAATTGGCGGACGTCAGCAGATTATCCGGTTGATTCGTCCTATTCAATATTTTGGACATAGGGCATTCTTTGCAAATGAGCCGTATGTTTCCGGCGCTATTGCCATGGAAGCATCAGTTGTTGGTTCGATACCTATGAAGGTTGTTTCTGAATTGATAGACAGAAATCGACAATTGGCGTGGTTTTTTATCCATGAACTGTCTCATAATCTTGGCCGTTCAGATACTAAAATTGTAAACTTGACACAAAAGCATATCAGAGGAAGATTGGCTGAGGCATTAGCGTTATTGATTGATAATTATGGTTATGAGGAAGATGGAGAAACGCTAAATATATATATGTCAAGAGAAGACTTGGCTAATCTTTCTAATATGACAACGTCGAATGCAATTAGAACATTGTCAGCATTTGTCAATGAGCATATTATCGTTGTAGACGGTCGTAGAGTTAAGGTCCTAAATGAGGCTATGCTTAGGAAAATTAGTAAATTCGGATAATCAGGGATATGTTTACTTCTCAAAAATTGCGAAACGAGAATATTGCCGAATATCTGCTATATATGTGGCAGGTAGAGGATATTATAAGGGCTAATAGTCTTGATGTTGAAAAAATAGAGAAAACTGTTATAAAGCCTTGTAATTTGACAGACGAGCAGTATTCTGCCGAATTAAACTGGTACTCTGAACTTGTTGAGATGATGCGTCGTGAAGGCGTTGTTGAAAGTGGTCACTTGCAAATCAACAAGAATATTATCATTGCGTTGGCTGATTTGCACCAAATGCTGTTGAAAACTCAAAAATATCCTAATTATGTAGCAGAGTTCTATAGAACATTGCCATTTATTGTAGAACTTCGTGCTAAATCTGGTGATGAAAAATCAGGAGAAATAGAGACTTGCTTCAATGCTCTATACGGAATGTTCCTAATTAGACTGCAGCATAAGGAGATTTCAAAGCCAACAATGGAGGCTTTGACTCAGATTACTAAATTTATATCTACTCTCGCAACTTTTTATCATAAAGACAAAAAGAACCTTCTTTTTACAAAAGAGGATTACGACAATCTTTAAAAAAACATTATTCGTGGCAACATTACAAGAAGAAATACAGAAAAGGCGTACGTTCGCTATTATCAGTCACCCTGACGCGGGTAAAACAACTTTGACAGAAAAACTTTTGCTATTTGGTGGCGCTATTCACGTGGCCGGTGCGGTAAAGTCAAATAAAATCAAAAAAACAGCTACATCGGACTGGATGGAGATTGAAAAGCAGCGAGGTATCTCAGTTGCTACTTCTGTTATGGGCTTCAATTATGAGGGCTATAAGATTAACATTCTTGATACTCCTGGTCACCAGGACTTTGCGGAGGACACATATAGAACGCTTACGGCTGTTGATAGTGTTATCATCGTTGTCGATGTTGCAAAAGGTGTGGAGATGCAGACAAGAAAGTTGATGGAAGTTTGTCGTATGAGGAATACTCCAGTGATAATTTTTGTCAACAAGTTGGACAGAGAGGGGCGTGACCCGTTTGATATTCTTGATGAATTGGAAAACGAATTGAAGATTAGTGTGCGACCGTTGAGTTGGCCTATTAATATAGGTGAAAAGTTCAAAGGCGTATATAATATATATGAAAAAGGTCTTGACCTGTTCACACCAAACAAGCAGAGGGTTACAGAGCGTATTGAGATAGACGATATTAATGATCCTGCTATTGATGAAAACATTGGAGAGGCAGATGCTGCCAAATTAAGAGAAGATTTGGATTTGATAGAGGGGGTATATCCAGAATTTGAAGTTGAATCCTATTTGAATGCAAAGGTTGCACCTGTATTTTTTGGCTCAGCCCTAAATACTTTTGGCGTTAAGGAATTGCTTGATTGTTTTGTTAAGATTGCACCGTCTCCCAAGCCAGTTTGTGCAGTGGAAAGGACTGTTGAGCCTACTGAGCAAGCATTTTCTGGATTTGTTTTTAAAATCCATGCGAATATGGACCCCAATCATAGAAGCTGCATTGCTTTTGTTAAGGTTTGCTCTGGTAAATTCGAGAGAAATGTAAACTATAAGCACATGCGTTCCGGCAAGATGATGAGGTTTGCTGCTCCAACGGCTTTCATGGCCCAGAAGAAGAATATAGTTGATGAGGCTTATCCTGGCGATATTATAGGTATTCCTGATACGGGAAACTTCAAAATTGGTGATACTCTTACTTCTGGAGAGGAACTTCATTACAAGGGATTGCCAAGTTTCTCTCCTGAAATGTTCAAGTATATTGAAAATACAGACCCAATGAAGACAAAACAGTTGAATAAGGGTATTGAGCAGTTGATGGATGAGGGTGTTGCCCAGTTGTTCATTAACCAGTTTAATGGTAGAAAGATTATTGGAACGGTAGGCCAATTGCAGTTTGAAGTAATTCAGTATCGTTTGTTGCATGAGTACGGTGCTCAATGTCGCTGGGAGCCAATTAGTCTCTATAAAGCGTGTTGGATTGATAGTGATGATGACGCTGCTTTGGAGGCATTCAAAAAGAGAAAACATCAGTTTATGGCAGTTGATAAGGAAGGTCGTGATGTCTTTTTGGCAGACTCTGGTTATGTGTTGAATATGGCACAATCTGATTTTCCTAAGATTCGTTTCCACTTTACTTCTGAATTTTAATGAAAAAGTTATTATTTATTCTTTTTGCTTTGACGGCTTTGACGGCTGTAAAAGCTAGTGACTGGGCTAATTTAGCGAGATATTCTGAGCATAATAGGTATGTGCTTAAAAAGGACTCTTCTTGTCGAAGAGTAGTGCTTATGGGAAACTCAATTACTGATAATTGGGCAAGTATGGATACTGCTTTTTTTGTTCGTAATGGATTTGTCGGCAGGGGTATCAGCGGTCAGGTAACTGCTCAGATGAAGGAAAGGTTCTATGATGATGTTGTCGCTCTTGCTCCAGACAAGGTGGTGTTGCTTTGTGGAACAAATGATATTGCAGAAAATGATGGTGCTTATAATGAGGATAAAACATTTGGAAACATTGTTGCAATGGTAGAAACTGCAAAAAATAACGGAATAATGCCTTATCTTTCAACAGTCCTTCCTGTGTATGTATATCCTTGGAATAAGGCAATAGCAGATGTTCCGCAAAAGATTGATTCTTTGAATAAAAGGATAATAAAATATGGAGAGGCTAATGGTATAACTGTTATTGATTATTTTTCAGCAATGGTTGCGGAAGATGGCTTTTCGCTTCGGGAAGAATATTGCTATGACGGAGTTCATCCAAATTTGACAGGGTATTTTGTTATGGAAAAAATTCTGCTGGATGCTTTGAAATAATGGCATTAATGATATATGCAGTGGCGGTTAGTATGACAATTTGTCATATCAACCGCCACTCTTGGTTTTTGGCACGGATTATGCACTGACAAAGAGTGTCGGGCTTTCCGATAAAAGTAGAAAACAAATAAAAATATATAATTATGGCATTAAACATTAAACCATTGGCAGATAGAGTTCTTGTTGAACCGGCTGCCGCTGAAGAAAAGACAATAGGTGGTATTATCATTCCTGATACAGCGAAAGAGAAACCTCTTCAAGGTAAGGTCCTTGCTGTTGGCAATGGAACAAAAGATGAAGAGATGGTAGTTAAAGAAGGTGATACTGTCCTTTACGGCAAATATGCTGGTACTGAATTGGAATATGAAGGTAACAAGTATCTAGTTATGCGTCAAAGCGACATTTTGGCAATACTTGGTTAATTATTAATATCATAATTAAAAAGAAATACAATCATGGCAAAAGAAATTAAATTCAATATTAAGGCTCGTGAGGAACTTAAAAAAGGAGTTGACGAGTTGGCAAATGCCGTTAAGGTAACACTTGGACCTAAAGGCCGTAACGTTATTATTGAGAAGAAGTTTGGTGCACCTCATATTACAAAAGATGGTGTGTCAGTTGCAAAGGAAGTAGAGTTGGAAGACCCGTTCCAGAATATGGGTGCTCAACTTGTTAAGGAAGTAGCTTCCAAGACCGGTGATGATGCAGGTGATGGTACAACAACTGCAACTGTTCTTGCTCAGGCTATCATTAACGTAGGCTTGAAGAACGTCGCTGCTGGTGCAAACCCAATTGATTTGAAACGCGGTATTGATAAGGCTGTCGCTAAGGTAGTTGAAGGAATTAAGGCTCAGGCTCAAGAAGTTGACGATGATATGGACAAAATTGAAAATGTTGCTCGTGTGTCTGCCAACAATGATGCTGAGATTGGAAAACTAATTGCTGATGCAATGCGTAAGGTGAAAAAAGAAGGCGTTATCACTATTGAAGAAGCAAAGGGTACAGAAACAACAGTTAACGTTGTTGAAGGTATGCAATTTGACCGTGGCTATATTTCACCATACTTTGTTACAAATACAGAAAAGATGGAATGTGAGATGGAAAATCCATATATCCTTATTTTCGATAAGAAAATTTCTGTTCTTAAAGATATGCTCCCAATTCTTGAGCCAGTTGCGCAAAGCGGTCGTCCATTGTTGATTATTGCTGAAGATGTAGATAGTGAGGCTCTTGCAACATTGGTTGTTAACCGTCTTCGTGGCTCTTTGAAGATTTGTGCAGTTAAGGCTCCTGGCTTCGGAGACCGTAGAAAAGAAATGCTTGAAGATATTGCGACACTTACTCACGGAGTCGTTATTTCAGAAGATAAAGGCTTGAAACTTGCTATGGCAACTGTTGATATGCTTGGTCAGGCAGAAAAAATTACTGTTGACAAAGAAAATACAACAATTGTAAACGGTAAGGGTGACAAGGAACTTATTGCTGAGAGAGTTGCACAAATCAAGGCTCAAATCGAGAAGACAACTTCTGATTATGACCGCGAAAAATTACAGGAGCGTTTGGCTAAGTTGGCAGGTGGTGTTGCTGTTCTCTATGTCGGTGCTCCATCAGAGGTTGAGATGAAGGAAAAGAAAGACCGCGTAGATGACGCATTGAGTGCTACTCGTGCTGCCGTTGCAGAAGGTATTGTTCCTGGTGGAGGTGTAGCTTACATCCGTTGCGTTGAAACTCTTGATGGTCTTGCTGGTGACAATGATGATGAAAATACAGGTATTCAGATTGTTAAGAGAGCAATTGAGGAACCTCTACGTCAGATTGTTGCAAATGCAGGTCTTGAAGGTGCGATTATTGTCCAAAAAGTTAAGGACGGTAAGGGTGATTTCGGTTACAATGCTCGTGTTGATAAATATGAGAATTTCTTTGAAACAGGTGTTATTGACCCTGCAAAAGTTACTCGTGTCGCTTTGGAAAATGCCGCTTCAATTGCAGGTATGTTCCTTACAACTGAGTGTGTAATCTCTGAAAAGAAAGAAGAAAATCCAGCACCGGCAATGGCTAACCCAGGAATGGGCGGTATGGGTATGATGTAATTCATATATAATTAATAGAGGAGGATGTTTCTTGAAATAGGGGCATCCTCCTTTGTTGTATTTACTTCTATGTTTTTGTTTCTCATAATTTTGTAGTATTTTTGTAGCATAAATAATAACAATATGACAGAAACTCCGCTATTGAGACGCCTTGACGGTATTGATGCCAGGTTCGAGGAGGTTAGTTTGTTGATTACAGACCCTTCTGTAATCGCTGATATGAAAAGGTTTGTAAAACTCACAAAGGAATATAAGGATCTTGAGAAACTTACAAAAGTAACTGCAAAGTACAAGAAGATGCTTCAGGATATTGATGAAGCAAAAGAAGTCCTTGAAAATGAGTCCGATCCTGATTTGAGAGAATTGGCAAAAGAGGATTTGGATGCCAATACTTCTGCATTGCCTGATATGGAAGAAGAGATTAAGTTGCTTTTGATTCCAGAGGACCCGGAAGATTATAAGAATGTAATACTTGAAATTCGTGGTGGTACAGGCGGTGATGAAGCGGCAATTTTTGCTGGTGATCTCTTTAGAATGTATGCTAAATATTGTGAAACCAAGGGCTGGAAACTCGAAGTCATGAGTTATAGCGAAGGTTCTGCTGGAGGTTATAAGGAAATTATCAGTTCTGTTACTGGGGAGAAGGTATATGGTACATTAAAATATGAATCAGGTGTGCATCGAGTTCAGCGCGTTCCTGCTACAGAAACTCAGGGTCGAGTTCATACTTCTGCTGCATCGGTAGCCGTTCTTCCAGAAGCAGAGCCATTTGATGTCGAAATTAACGAGGGTGAAATTAAGTGGGATACTTTCCGCTCTGGTGGTGCTGGTGGTCAGAACGTTAATAAAGTTGAGTCTGGTGTGCGTTTGAGGTATAACTGGAAGAACCCAAATACTGGTGTCGTTGAGGAAATTCTTATTGAATGTACTGAAACTCGTGACCAGCCTAAGAATAAAGAAAGAGCCTTGGCTCGCTTGCGTACATTTATTTATGATAAAGAGCATCAGAAATATGTTGATGATATAGCGTCAAAGCGTAAAACAATGGTTTCTACAGGAGACCGTTCTGCTAAAATCAGAACATATAACTATCCGCAAGGTCGTATAACAGATCACAGAATAAACTATACAATATATAACCTTGCCGCATTTATGGATGGTGATATTCAAGATTGCATTGACAATCTGATTATTGCTGAAAATGCGGAAAAGCTCAAAGAAACTGAATTATAAAAAATATAGCGATGAATCGACAGAATCTGATTGAAGCGATTAAGGCAAAAAAGTCTTTCCTTTGTGTCGGTCTTGATACCGATTTGAAAAAAATGCCAAGCCATTTGCTTGAATGTGAGGACCCTATTTTTGATTTTAACAAGCAGATTGTTGACAATACAGCACAATATGCTGTTGCATACAAGCCAAATCTTGCATTCTATGAATGTTATGGAGTTAAAGGCTGGATTGCTTTTGAGAAGACAGTGAAATATATTCGTGAAAACTATCCTGATGTATTCATTATTGCTGATGCAAAACGTGGTGACATTGGTAACACCTCAAAGATGTATGCACAGTGTTTCTTTGAAGACGTTAAGGTTGATGGATTGACTGTTGCTCCATATATGGGGGAAGACAGTATTTCTCCTTTCTTGTCTTATGAAGATTGCTGGACTATTGTTTTAGGATTGACTTCAAACAAAGGTTCTCATGATTTTCAGTTGACTGTTGATGAAAATGGTATGCCTCTTTTTGAAAAGGTAATGAGAAAAGTCTGCGAGTGGGGCAATGAAGGAAACTTGATGTTCGTAGTTGGTGCAACTCAAGGCAAAATGTTTGAAGAAATAAGGAAAATTGTTCCAAATCACTTCTTGCTTGTACCAGGTGTTGGTGCTCAAGGTGGCAGTCTTGAGGAAGTTGCAAAATACGGAATGACAGATGAGTGCGGTTTGCTTGTCAACTCGTCTAGAGGTATTATTTATGCTTCTAATGATACCGACTTTGCAGAGGTGGCAGGAGTAAAGGCAAAGGAATTGCAGTTAGAAATGGAGAATTTGTTGAAAAGCAAAAAAATTATCTGATTTTTAGTGAATTTCTTATTCTCCTTTGCGAAAAAATAAGTAACTTTGGAAACGAATACAAGATAATATTTAACAAATTAAATATATTCAATATGACAATCGATAAGTATAACTTTGCTGGTAAAAAAGCGATTGTGCGCGTTGACTTTAACGTGCCTTTGGATGAGAATGGAAATATAACTGACGATACTCGTATCAGAGGTGCTCTTCCTACTTTGAAGAAAATTTTGGCAGATGGCGGTAGCCTAATTATTATGTCTCACATGGGTAAGCCAAAAGGAAAAGTAAATCCAAAATTCTCTCTTGGTCAAATTAAGGATGCTGTTGCTAAGGCTCTTGGAACAGATGTTAAGTTTGCTCCTGACTGTGCAAAAGCAGCAGATGATGCAGCCGCTTTGAAACCGGGCGAAGTGCTTCTTCTCGAAAACTTGCGTTTCTATCCAGAAGAAGAGGGTAAACCAGTAGGTATTGATAAAGAAGATCCTGCTTATGAAGAAGCTAAGAAAGCAATGAAAGCAAGTCAAAAGGAATTTGCAAAAACTCTTGCAAGTTATGCAGACTGCTATGTTAACGATGCTTTCGGTACAGCTCACCGCAAACACGCTTCAACAGCAGTTATCGCTGACAGTTTCGATAAAGAAAACAAGATGCTTGGTTACTTGATGGAAAAAGAAGTAACTGCAGTTAACAATATTCTAAGCGATATCAAGCGTCCGTTTACAGCAATTATGGGCGGTTCAAAGGTTTCTACAAAGATCGGTATTATCGAAAACCTAATGGATAAAGTTGACAACCTAATTCTTTGCGGTGGTATGACATATACTTTTGCAAAGGCACAAGGTGGTCACATCGGTAAGTCAATCGTTGAAGATGACAAGTTGGATTTGGCTCTCGCAATTATGGAAAAAGCTAAGGCTAAAGGTGTTAACTTGGTATTAGGTATCGACTGCGTTGCTGCTGATGATTTCAGTAATGATGCAAATACACAAGTAGTGCCTGCTAATGCTATCCCAGAAGGTTGGGAAGGTCTTGATGCTGGTCCAAAAACTCGTGAATTGTTTGCAAACGCTATCAAGGACGCTAAGACTATACTTTGGAACGGTCCTGCTGGCGTATTTGAATTTGATAACTTTACTGCAGGTTCTCGCGCTATTGCTGATGCTATCGTTGAAGCAACAGAAAAGGGTGCATTCTCACTTGTTGGTGGTGGTGACTCAGTAGCATGTGTCAACAAATTCGGTCTTGCTGACAAAGTTTCTTATGTGTCAACTGGAGGCGGTGCGTTGCTTGAAGCAATCGAAGGTAAAGTTTTGCCTGGAATCGCAGCAATTGAGGCTTAAAAAATACTAAAACTAATAAAAAGCGTGCAACTATTGATAGTTGCACGCTTTTTATTTGCCAAAATAGTAGGACAATAGTAAATTAATTTTGTAAATTTGCGTGATTAATCAAACCTACGAGTAAGCATTAATTTGATAATACAAAACACAATTAGAAATTCTAAACTCATATTTTAATTATGGCAGAAAACAGAGAAAAATTGTTCGACCAATTTCCTGGTGTTTCTACAGAAACATGGAAAGAAAAAGTCGTTGCCGACTTAAAGGGTGCTGATTTCGACAAGAAATTAGTGTGGCGAACAAACGAAGGTTTCAATGTACAGCCGATGTACCGTGCCGAGGACATTGAAAATTTGAAGACTACAGATTCAAATCCTGGCGAATATCCTTTCGTTAGAGGTACTCGCACAAACAACGAATGGCTTATTCGTCAAGACATCGTTGTTGAAGATGTTAAAGCTGCTAATGAAAAGGCAGTAGATATACTAGCAAAGGGTGTAACATCTGTTGGTTTTAAGGTTAAGAAAGATGCTTTGACAGCAGAAACAGTTAAGCAATTGCTTTGTGGTATTGACCTTGAAAAAGTTGAAATTAATATTGAATCATGTCCGCGTCACGCTGCAGAAAACGCAAAAGCTCTCGTTGATTTTGTTGTTGCAGAAGGAAAGGCAGAGGTATTTAAAGGTTCTATCAAGTTTGACCCATTCGTTCGCTTGCTTAAGCATGGTGTTGACGTAAATGTAGATGTAAAGGCTGTTGCTGCAGAATTGGTTGAAGTTGTTGCTCCAGTTAAGGGCTTGAAGGTATTCACTGTTGATTCTTTGATGCTTAGCAATGCTGGTGCTTATATCGCTCAAGAGTTGGGTATGGCATTGGCTTGGGGTAATGAATGGCTTGCTGAATTGACAGATGCAGGTTTGGCTATTGATGCTGTTGCGAAGAGAATCAAATTTAATATGGGTATCTCTTCTAACTACTTCATGGAAATTGCAAAATTCCGTGCTGCTCGTATGCTTTGGGCTCAAATCGTTAAGCAATATCAACCAGAATGTGATTGCTCTTGCAAGATGAATGTTCATGCAACTACAACAAAGTTCAATCAAACTATATTTGATGCTCACGTGAACTTGCTTCGTACTCAGACTGAAACAATGTCTGCTGCACTTGCTGGTGTTGATTCAATCACTGTTACTCCTTTTGACGCTCAATATAAGACTCCAGATGATTTCTCTGAAAGAATTGCTCGTAACCAACAATTATTGTTGAAGGAAGAGAGCCATTTGGATAAGATTACCGACCCTGCAGGTGGTTCTTACTATGTTGAGACCTTGACTATGTCAATTGCAGAAGTAGCTTGGAAATTGTTCTTGGAAATTGAAGAAAAGGGCGGTTTCTATGCTGCATTGAAAGAAGGTTGGGTACAAGAACAAATTATTGAATCTTCTAACAAGCGTCACAGCGATGTTGCTCGTAGAAAAGAATCATTGCTTGGTACAAACCAATTCCCTAACTTCAACGAAGTTGCAGGTGACAAGATTGAATTGACAGAAGGATGCAAATGCGGTTGTGGTAAGCACGATAAGGAAGAAGGTGCTGTCGCTTCTATCCCAACAACAAGAGCAGCAAGCGATTTTGAAGCATTGCGTCTTGCTACTGAGCGCGCTGCTAACAGACCGAAAGTATTTATGCTTACTATTGGTAACCTTGCAATGCGTCTTGCTCGTTCTCAATTCTCTTCAAACTTCTTTGCTTGTGCTGGTTATCAAATTATTGACAACCTTGGTTTCCAAACAGTTCAAGAAGGTGTTGATGCAGCAATGGAAAAGGGTGCTGATATTGTCGTTCTTTGCTCAAGCGATGACGAATATGCAACATACGCACCAGAAGCATTCAAGTTGTTGAATGGCCGTGCTGAATTTGTAGTTGCTGGCGCTCCTGCTTGTGCAGAAGACTTGAAGGCAATCGGTATTAATAACTTCGTTCACGTTCGCAGCAATGTTCTTGAAACTTTGCAAGCGTTTAATGCAAAACTTTTAAAATAACCGAGCAATGAGACCAAATTTCAAAAATATAGATATTAAATCGGACGCATTTAACGCTAATCATGCTCCGATTGCAGAAGGTGAAAAATGGATTACACCGGAATTGATCCCTGTTAAGCCAATCTACACAAAATCTGACTTGGAAGGACTTGAGCACCTTAATTATGTTGCTGGTATCCCTCCATTCTTGAGAGGCCCGTATAGCGGTATGTACGCTATCCGCCCTTGGACTATTCGTCAATATGCAGGTTTCTCTACTGCTGCTGAATCAAATGCTTTCTACCGTCGTAACCTTGCTTCTGGTCAGAAAGGTTTGTCAGTTGCGTTTGACCTTGCTACTCACAGAGGTTATGATGCTGACCACGCTCGCGTTGTTGGTGACGTTGGTAAGGCTGGCGTTTCTATCTGCTCTATTGAGGATATGAAAGTTTTGTTCGACGGTATTCCTTTGAACAAGATGTCTGTCTCTATGACTATGAACGGTGCCGTTCTTCCTGTACTTGCTTTCTATATCAATGCAGGTCTTGAGCAAGGTGCTAAACTTGAAGAGATGGCTGGTACTATCCAGAACGATATTTTGAAAGAGTTTATGGTGCGTAATACATATATCTATCCACCAGAATTCTCAATGCGAATTATCGCTGATATCTTCGAATATACTTCTCAAAATATGCCTAAGTTTAACTCAATCTCTATTTCTGGTTACCACATGCAAGAAGCAGGTGCAACAGCAGATATCGAGTTGGCTTACACTTTGGCTGACGGTCTTGAATATCTTCGTGCTGGTGTTAATGCTGGTATGGATATCGATGCATTCGCTCCTCGTTTGTCATTCTTCTGGGCAATCGGCATGAACTTCTTCATGGAAATTGCTAAGATGCGTGCTGCTCGTATGTTGTGGGCTAAGATTGTTAAGCAATTTAATCCAAAGAACCCAAAATCTCTTGCTCTGCGTACTCACAGCCAGACTTCAGGTTGGTCTTTGACTGAGCAAGATCCGTTCAATAACGTTGGTAGAACATGTATCGAGGCTATGGGTGCTGCTTTGGGTCACACACAATCTTTGCATACTAATGCTCTTGACGAGGCTATCGCATTGCCTACAGATTTCTCTGCTCGTATTGCTCGTAATACTCAGATTTACATTCAGGAAGAAACTTATATCACTAAGGAAATCGACCCATGGGCTGGTTCTTACTATGTTGAGTCTTTGACAAATGAAATTGCTCAAAAGGCTTGGGAACACATCCAGGAAATCGAAAAACTTGGCGGTATGGCTAAGGCTATCGAAACAGGTCTTCCAAAATTGCGTATTGAAGAGGCCGCTGCTCGCACTCAAGCAAGAATTGACTCAGGTAAGCAAACAATCGTTGGTGTTAACAAATATCGTCTTGAGAAAGAAGATCCAATCGATATCCTTGAAATTGATAACACTGAGGTTCGTAACGAACAGATTGCAAGATTGCAAGACCTTCGTGCTAACCGTGACGAGGCTGCTGTTAAAAAGGCTTTGGAAGCAATTACAGAATGTGTTAGAACTAAGGAAGGCAACTTGCTTGACTTGGCAGTGAAGGCTGCTGCTGTTAGAGCATCACTTGGTGAAATCTCTGACGCTTGTGAAGAAGTTGTTGGTCGTTATAAAGCAGTAATTAGAACTATTTCAGGCGTGTACTCATCAGAAACTAAACAAGATCCGGACTTCATTAAAGCACAACAAATGTGCGAAGAGTTCGCTAAGAGAGAAGGTCGTCAACCACGTATTATGATTGCTAAGATGGGTCAGGACGGTCACGACCGTGGTGCAAAGGTTGTTGCCACAGGTTATGCTGACTGCGGATTCGACGTTGATATGGGTCCATTGTTCCAGACTCCGGCAGAGGCTGCTCGTCAGGCTGTTGAAAACGACGTTCACGTTCTCGGTGTTTCTTCTTTGGCTGCTGGACACAAAACTCTTGTTCCACAAGTTATTGAAGAGTTGAAGAAACTTGGTCGTGAAGATATTATTGTTATCGCTGGTGGTGTTATCCCTGCACAAGACTATGACTTCTTGTACAAGGCTGGCGTTGCTGCTATCTTCGGTCCTGGTACTAGTATCCCTTATGCTGCTATTAAGATCCTTGAAATTCTTAATCAGGCTGAATAATATATTAAGCATAATAATATTGACGCAGTTCCAATTTTGGAACTGCGTTTTTTTATTGTATTTTTGCATGTATGAAGATATTGATTGCACCAGATAAGTTCAAAGGGTCTTTGAGTTCCCAAGAGGTTGCGGATTCCATTGAAGAGGGGATTTTGTACACTATTCCCGACTGTTATATTGACAAACTGTACGTTGCAGACGGTGGTGACGGAACTATGGAAGCGGTCGTTATGTCGCTTGGCGGGTTGTGGGTTGATACTGTTGTACATAATCCTTTGAATAAAGAAATTTCAGTCAGATATGGGATAATTAATGGTGATACTGCGGTTCTTGACGTTGCAATTGCTTCTGGTATTGCATTGATTGGTAAGAAGCAACGTAATCCATTGCAAACCACATCATTTGGGACTGGCGAAATCATTATTGATGCAATAAATAGAGGCGTGAGAAAATTTCTTATAGGCTTGGGTGGTAGTGCTACCAATGATGCTGCGATGGGGATTCTTTCCGCTTTAGGTTATAAGTTCTTAGATGACAATGGGATTGTTTTGCCACCTATTGGTTGTAGCCTTAATTGTGTAGTTGACATTAATGAATCAGAAGTTGATGCCCGCTTGAAAGAATGCTCATTTACTTTGCTTTGTGATGTTTCTGCTGACTTTTGTGGTGTTAATGGTGCTGCATATCTTTTTGCTCCTCAAAAAGGAGCATCTTATGATGATGTTTTGGTTTTAGATGCAGGACTTGAAAACTTTGCGAATATTTTGCAGGAAAAATTTGGAAAAGACATTAAGTTTGAGCGGTTTTCGGGTGCAGCGGGTGGTATCGGTGGCACTTTGTTTGCTGTCTTGAATGCACAACTTAAGCATGGCATTGAGGAAATTTTGGATATTGTTGGTTTTAATAAAAAGGTTGTTGGTGCAGACTTTGTTATAACTGGAGAAGGTGCGATGGATAAGACTTCATTGCTTGGGAAAACGCCGTTTGGGGTATGTAGGCGTGCGCTTGCAAAAGGTGTAAAAACAATTGCTCTGGCTGGGCGAATTGATGATGCTCAAATACTTTTAGATAGTGGTTTTTATTCAGTTCATTCTGTTGTCCCAAATGGTATGAAGTTAGAAGAAGCAATGCTTCCTGGTATAGCAAAGGATAATATAAAAAGGACAGCAAGTGAAGTTTTCCGTTTGCTGTCCAAATGATTATTTCTCTTTTTTCCAAAGAAATTGCTGTCGCTCGTTCATTTTACTTTCCTGTGCATTTGAGCCAGGAATCCAAAATTGTTTACCTATTGATTTGTCGGGCATATATTGTTGCTCTGTAAAATGATTGGGATAAACGTGAGGATACTTGTAGTTTGTTCCATAACCTAAATCTTTCACCAATTTCGTTGGAGCGTTTCTCAAATGTAGTGGAACTGGTTGGTTGCCAGTTTGTTCAACGTATGCAATAGCTTCGTTAATAGCATTGTATGCAGAATTGCTTTTGGGAGAAGTTGCAAGATAAATTGTGCATTCAGAAAGGATTATCCTACCTTCAGGCCATCCTATTTTTTGAAGTGCGTCGAATGTTGCATTTGCAAGTAATAGGGCATTAGGGTTGGCAAGGCCAATATCTTCAGCGGCCAATATAACAAGTCGCCGAGCAATAAATGCAGGGTCCTCTCCTCCGTGAATCATTCGAGCAAGCCAATATACAGCAGCGTCAGGATCACTTCCCCGAACGGATTTGATGAATGCGGAAATAATGTCATAGTGCATTTCTCCGTCTTTGTCGTATGCTGCAGGATTCTGTTGGAGCCGTTCGGTTACAATGCCATTGTTTATAACCATATCTTCATTTTCTTTAACAGACTGGTAGATTAGGTCAAGAATATTAAGCATTTTACGGGCATCGCCACCAGCATATTGAAATAGAGCGGCTTTTTCTTCGACAATAACTTTCTTTTTACTCAAGACTTCGTCTTTTAGAATCGCGCGATTTAGTAATTCGTCCAAATCAGAGTCTGTTAGCGGTTTTAATACATATACTTGAGCCCGAGAAAGAAGAGGACGTATTATTTCAAATGACGGATTTTCAGTAGTCGCTCCTATAAGTGTGACGATTCCTGTTTCCACAGCATTAAGCAAGGAGTCTTGCTGAGACTTGTTGAAACGGTGGATTTCATCAATAAATAGGATAGGGCGGTGCTTGACAAACATGCTTTTACTGTCGTTTGAGCAGCGGTTAAGAACGTCACGAACTTCCTTAACTCCAGAACTTACAGCAGATAGAGTGTAAAAAGGAGCATTAACTTGAGTTGCGATTATTCTGGCAAGGGTTGTTTTGCCTACTCCAGGAGGTCCCCAGAGAATGAAAGAGGCTATACTGCCTGATTCTATCATTCTACGCAATATGCAGCCTTCTCCAACAAGGTGTTTCTGTCCAACATAATCGTCAAGATTCTTAGGGCGTAGTCGCTCTGCTAATGGCTCAAATGTCATTTCCTGTTTTATTAATTTTTATGGGTGAGATTTATTCTTTACGCAAAGGTAAACATTATTACTATTATTATTGTTATTTTAGCAGTTATAAACTGCATTAATTCTCAAAAAGGTATTAATATATTTTGTATATATTTTATTAGTCCTTTGTATATGGTTTGATGTAAAGATAGTGCAGACTGATAGAAGATAAAACAAGTTTAATCGTTTTTTTGTCCATAGGTAAAGTTTATCACATTTAGATTAAAAAGATTTCGTAAATTTGCAATATAAATAATTTTTTATGAAGATGCAAAGTAGATTAATAGCGGCGATAGTATCGCTAATGGTTTTCAGCAGTTCTTTTGCTGCTGATTTAACATTGAAGGAGTGCTCATTAAACACTCGCCCTGTTGGTTTGAATGAAATGGTCTTCACCGCCGACGGAACAGATTATATGCAATTGTCTGATGATTTGCAGCGTGTTGAGAGATATGATATAAAAAGTGGAAAATTGCTGAGTGTCGTAATGGATACTAAGGAGTTGAATAAATGCAATGTTGAGTATTGGGACGGTTTTATATTGTCTCCAAATGAGAAACTTTTGTTGCTTTATACAGATTCTGAGGAAATTTACCGTCATTCTTTTAGGGCTTCTTTTTATGTTTATGATATTGCAAGAAATAATATCAAGCCGTTGGCAGAAGGAAAGCAGGAAATACCTGTCTTTTCTCACGATGACCGAATGGTTGCTTTCGTTAAGGATAACAACGTTTATGTTGCAAAAATAGACTATGGAACAGTTGTCCCTGTTACTAAGGATGGTGAGTTGAATAAGGTTATAAATGGTGTTCCTGATTGGGTATATCAAGAAGAGTTCGGAATGTTGAGTTCTTTGACCTGGTCTCCTGACAATTCGATGCTTGCATTCCTTCGTTGGGATGAATCGGAAGTTAAAACTTACTCATTGCCTGTTTATTCAGGGGCATGTAATCCAAACTCTGAATATGCAAAGTATCCAGGTAAGTTTACTTATAAATATCCTGTTGCAGGAGAAAAAAATTCCAAGATCCATGCATTAAGTTATGATATTGAAACAAGGGTATTGAAGACGATGAATATTCCAATTGATTCAGAATCATATATCAATAAAATAGAGTTTGGTTTGACGCCAGACAGGCTTATGGTAAACACGTTGAACCGTGACCAAAATGAAATGAGACTTTACTCAGTCAATCCAAGGTCAACGGTTGCAAAATTGATATATACAGATAAGTCAACTTCTTGGATTGACCCTGCGATAACAAATATGACCAAATATTATCCAGATTTCTTTGTGGTTGCAAGTGAAAAAGATGGATATTGTCATTTGTATCAATATTCAAACGCTGGTGCTTTGATGAAACAGATAACAAAAGGTAATTGGGAGGTTACGGATTACTATGGATATAATCCAGAAAAGAAAACTTTCTATTTTCAGTCAAATCAAGATGGACCTTTGACAACTGTTGTCTCTTCTGTTGACGCAAAAGGTATTGTCAAAAAACTTTCGACTGAAGAGGGTGCAAATTCAGCTGTTTTTAGCCGAGGATTGAATTTCTATATTCTTAACCATAGTGATATAAATGTTCCAAATATCTATACTCTTCACAATTTTGCAGGAAAGAAGATTAGAGTTCTTGAGGATAATGCTGCTTATAAAGAAATTTATGCTGATAGAATGCCAAAGAAAGAATTCTTTACTTTAAACTCAGATGGATATGAGTTGAATGGATATATGATAAAGCCAAATGATTTTAATCCGAGTCGTAAATACCCTGTTATAATGTACCATTATAGTGGGCCTGATTCACAGTTGGTTTTGAATCGTTGGGAAGTTGATTGGTTGCATTATGTAGCTCAGTCTGGTTATATTGTTGCGTGTGTTGACGGACGTGGAACAGGTGGTAGAGGAAAGGCATTCGCATCTACTGTGTATAAGAATTTAGGCAAGTATGAAAGTATTGACCAGATTGCCGCTGCTAATTATATGGCATCTCTTGAATATGTTGATGCAGATAATATAGGTATCTTTGGTTGGAGTTATGGTGGCTATGAAACTCTTATGGCTATGTCTCAGAATAATAGTCCGTATGCGGCTGGTGTTGCTGTTGCTCCTGTTACAGACTGGAGACTGTATGATTCCGTATATACAGAAAGATTTATGTTAACTCCACAGCAAAACTCTTTAGGATATGATGCTGCTTCTGCAATTAACAGAGTGGATAAATTGAAAGGTGAGTTGCTTATTATTACTGGTACGGCTGATGATAATGTTCATCCCGCTAATACATACGAATATGTTGCAAAAGCCACAGATGCTGGTCAACTTCTTGATATGATGATATATACAAATGAAAATCACTTTATTAGAAATTGTGGTGCAAGATATCCATTATATAAGAAGATTCTTAAATTTTTCGACTCTCATTTGAAAAAATAAAAATACGTGAATAATAAGAAGTGTAACAACGTATCCAGTTGCTCTCCGTTCATAATATGGCGTAATTACGCTTTGGGGGCAGTATCTGTATCTGTCGTGCCGTTATTCATTATGCTATTGCCGGCGGGATGGTGTCATTTTATAACTTTGCTGGTATCGTTGTTACTCTTTTCGTTTGTCCGTTTTAATAGGAAAAGTAAAGTTGAAACATGTATGCTGATTCCATATTCAGCAGCACGTTCATTATTGATTATAACAATTTGCTTTGTTGTCATCGATTTTTTTAATGCCGACAGGTTGGTTGAAGTCAAACCATTAAAAGCAATGCTGTTGCCTGTTGTTGTTCTTATTGTTCTGCTGGTTATGAAGTATAAGGGATTAAAAAATGTCCTTTGTATAGATTGCCTGCTTCGTAATGGTTATGTATGTGAACGGAAGGCTTTGGGGCATATATATGAAAGGGAAAACCGTTATCTCGTCCCTAGGCAGATTAAGGTGGCAATAGTTGGAATTATAGTAGTTTGGGGATACGAAATATTTGTTAGTAATTCTTTTTATGACAGTTCTTTTGATGATTTTATATTCTATTTCCTGCCACTAATTATAGTAACTATGGATTTGCTGATGCTTCGGTTTCGGTATTTTCTTATACGCGTTTATCGTCGATATGATAAATTTGAAACGCGACAGGAAGTTCCTGTAGGAAAAAAAAGGCTGAGGATAACTGTTGTATGTGGGGATACTGTGTATTATGTTATGCAGAATGAAATGTACGAAACTCCATTTATTGTGGATAGCGAATTTGAAGAAAAAATATCAGTGGGCTTTGCAAAATCATATATGGCTGAGCGTCTTGGTTTTGTAAATGTAGGCTCAATTAGGTTTTGTTATGGCTCTCTTGACTTTGAGCAGAAGAGGAGTGTTGAGCATTATTTCTGTTTTATTGAAGATAAGTCGATGATTTTGAAGTATGAGGAAAAATTTGCTGTAAAAGGGGAGTGGATGACTAAGGAAGAATTGGTGAGAAATCATAATAAAGAAATGTTTACTCCTTTTGTTACTGCAGAATTGTCAAGAATTTTTAGAATAATGACAACAAGCAAAATTTATGATATCGACGGGCATAGAAGGATAGAAATAAAAGGCTATATACCAAACTTTTCTATATCTGAGATTAAGAACAGCAGTCTTGATTTCAGTGATAACCGCTGGGTGTATTTGTCTAAATTCAATAGAGATGTTAGTTTCGCTAAACTACGACTCTTTTGGTATAAGTATATAGAAGGTCTTGGATAATAATTAGGTCGCATGTTTGTCGTTTAAAGCACAGAATATCTGAAATAAAAACCTTAAATTTGTAGGGATTTATTCTGTATTTGACAATTATGAACAAATATAAATTGATAGTGATAACAGGTCCTACCGCTTCGGGTAAGACCCATAAGGCGGTTGCTCTTGCTAAATCTGTTGGCGGAGAGATAATTAGTGCCGATTCCAGACAATTATATAAGGGTATGGATATTGGCACTGGTAAAGATCTGGAAGAATATGGAGACGTTCCATATCATTTGATTGATATCTGTCCTGCTGGATATAAGTATAATCTTTTTGAATATATCCGAGATTATAATACGGCGGAAGCCGATATTCGAAAAAGAGGAAAGATGCCAGTTCTTTGTGGAGGAACGGGACTCTATGTTGAATCTGTACTGAAAGGATTGAATTTGCCAAAGGTGCCTGAAAATAAGGCGTTGAGGGAAAGTCTTGCCGGCAAGTCTTTGGAGGAGTTGACTGCTATTCTTGAGAAAATGAAGACTTTGCATAATACTACGGACGTTGATTCTGCAAAGCGTGCCATTCGTGCTATTGAAATTCAGACATATTATTCAGAGCATCCAGAAGTACAGCAGGACATTGAGCCTAATCCACGTCATGATTATCTGCTTGTAGGCGTTGATATTGAAAGGAAAGCACGCCGTGAAAAAATTTCCGACAGATTGGTGAAGAGGCTTGAAAACGGTATGGTTGAAGAGGTTAAGGCTTTGCTTGACTCTGGTATTGCTCCTGAAGATTTGATTTACTACGGTTTGGAATATAAGTTCCTTACAAACTATATTATCGGAAACATCTCTTACGAAGAGATGTTTGAAGGTTTGGAAATCGCAATTCATCAGTTTGCCAAGCGTCAGATGACGTGGTTTAGGGGTATGGAGCGCCGAGGGTTCCACATCAATTGGCTGCCATATGATATACCTGACGATGAGTTTGTAGATGCAGTCAAGGCGATGATAATATAGTTTAATAACTCTTGTCTGACCTTGATGCGTCAATCTTCAAAAGAATTGCAAGAAGAATTGTAAATCCCCAAAGAGAAGAACCTCCATAACTGAAGAAGGGTAGAGGAATGCCAATAACCGGGCATAGACCAATAACCATTCCGATATTGATGCCAAAGTGGAATATAAGGTATGAGGCTACGCAATAGCCATATACTCTGCCGAATGACGTATATTGTCGTTCGGCTATTTTTATTATTCGTAGGATTAGAGCAACCAATAGAACAAGAACAATGCTTGTTCCGATAAAACCTTGCTCTTCTCCAATTGTACAGAAAATAAAATCGGTATGCTGCTCTGGAACGTACTTTAGTTTTGTCTGTGTCCCGTTAAGGAAACCCTTACCGGTTACTCCGCCTGAACCAATAGCAATTTTGGATTGGTTGACGTTATATCCGTATCCGCGAAGGTCGTCAACAATGCCTAAAGCCACTTTAATGCGCTGCTGCTGGTGTGGAGCGAGTGAGTTAAGAGCAATATTGGTAGAGAGCATAAAACCTGCTGAGCCAATTGCAAAAAGGCATATAATAATATATTTCTTTGCATCGTGCTTGAGTGTCTCGAATATTATGTATCCTATGGTTGCTCCGAGAGTTGATAGCATTATTATTCGGCCGTTTATATCAATGTCGAAAAGAGCAAGGGTTGTGAAAATTATAGCACTGCCAAGGTAAATGAATAAGATATTTCTTGCAGCCATATATGATTTACAATAGAAAACAGTCATTCCTAATACCATTGTCAATATTAGAGCGAGAACTATGAATTCTCCACCAGAAATGCCTAAAATGGTAAGTGCTGAATATTTTAGGCTTACAACAAATATAACGACACTACTGAATGCTGCGAATAGAATCAGTCCACTCATACCTTCTCTAAATAGAACTAGAAAAAGAGAAAGAAATACTAAAGCAGAGCCAGTTTCATCTTGTAATTTGATGATTACTACTGGCATAAGAATTATAAGTAATGCTTTAAAGTAATTGCTTGCTTTGTTGTTAAGGACAAAATTATAACTGCTGAATAGTTTTGCGAGTGCCAATGCGGTTGCGAATTTAGCAAATTCAGCGGGTTGCAGACTGACAGGACCAAGCACAATCCATGAATGGGACCCTTTTATATCTGGGGCTATAAATATGGTAACTATAAGTAAAACAATGAGAATTGCGTATATAAGGTATGCGTATGTCTCGAAGAACCAGTCATCGACAAGAAGAATTGCAGTGCCTAATATGAATGAAAGTCCAATCCATAAAAATTGCTTGCCTGAAAATTCTGAAAAGTCAAGCATGCTGGCATTGTCAAAATCATAACTTGCCGCGTAAATACTTATTGCTCCAGCTATTACAAGAATAGCATATAATATTATTATAGTGAAATCTACTTGCTTGAAAATAGATTTGTTTGAACTGATGTATGGCACTTTCTTAAATTTTTTACAAAGATAACTCTTTATTGTTGCAGATAAAATAAATGCGGGTATCAAAAATTTTGATACCCGCAGATTTTAATATTTTAGAAATTGTGTTATTTCTCAAATTCAACGAGAGGAGCGTCAGTTCCAACAACGTCGCCAACTTTAACAAATACTCGTTTAACAACCTTGTCGCTATCTGCCATCAACTCATTTTCCATCTTCATTGCTTCGTAAACAAGAAGTTTTTGACCTTTCTTAACCGTATCGCCAGCCTTTACGTCAACCTCAACAATTCTACCGCCCATTGGTGCGCATTCGCATGGTCCTGTGATTGGTTCTTCTTTTGCTTTAGCCTCTTCTTTAACCTCTTCAACAGTAGCGGTAGCTTTGTGTTCTGCTTCACGACGTTTTTTTAAGAAGCCATTTGCAACGCTAGGAAGGAGTTGAAGAAGTAGATATTCTTGTTCGTTTTCGGCAAGTTTGCATCCGCCCAATTCGTTAAGAACAGGATTTTCTGGCTGCTTGTAGGTTGTAACATCGTATGGATGCTCAACAGGGCTACCAGTAATTTGCTCTCTGAACTCTGGAGTAATAGCAACTGGAGTTTTACCATACTCTCCTTTAATCAATGAGATGAATTGGTTAGAAGGGTTGCTGTAGTCTGAATTTCCTTTCTTTCTGTCTATGGCAACACTCACAGCCTGGCTACCAACGATTTGGCTGGTAGGAGTTACCAATGGAACCAAACCTGCATCACGGCGAACTTTCGGGATAAGTCTCATTGAGTCGTCAAGCAAGTCTTCTGATTTCAAAGTTTTCAATTGAGCAACCATGTTTGAGTACATACCGCCAGGAACTTCTGCTTCTTTAACCAAAAGGTTTGGTTTCGGGAAATTGAAGTAGTCTTCTATAGCGTGGCAAGCATCAAGAAGAGCTTCTTCATCGCCAGCTTTAGCTGCAGCAACAGCCTTGTCGAATAGTGCTTCGATATTTGCAGGAAGTTTGTCTGTTAGCGGGTCGAAATCGATAGGGAAGTTGCCTTTATGCAAGTCGAAGTCTGCTAATTCAGTACGTACAGCCTTTAATTCTTTGCGGATTTTGCCGACTGCTTCCATATTTACTTCAACTTCGACGTCAAGACGCTTAGCGAATAAGTAAACCAATTCGATAGCAGGGGCTGCGGAACCACCGCCAAAGTACCAGATGTTAGTATCAATAATGTCAACACCGTTGAGGATAGCCATAACAACAGATGCAAGGCCATATCCTGGAGTGCAGTGCGTATGGAAATCGACCGGAACCTTAACAGCTGCTTTAAGTTTTGAAATAAGTGAAGCGGCGCGTAGAGGGTTCACAAGACCAGCCATGTCTTTAAGGGTAATAATCTTAGCACCGTATGCTTCCATACCCTTTGCCTTTTCAACGAAGTATTCGTCAGTAAAAATCTTTTCAGGTTCTTCTGCCTTCTTACCGAATAGTTTTGCGAAGAAGCCTTGTTTTACTGGCTCTGTTTTAGGGTCAACTGTATAGCAAACAGCACCATCTGCAATACCTCCCATCTCGTTGATGAGTTTGATTGATTCCTTAACGTTGTCTAAGTCGTTTAGAGCATCAAAGATACGCATGATGTTCAAGCCGTTTTTGATGGCTTCTTTATAAAAACCTTCCAAAACTGAAGTAGGGTAAGGAACATATCCGAATAGGTTGCGACCGCGAGATAATGCTGTTAGTTGAGAAATACCGCCCATTGTGTCGCTAATAGTTTTCAAACGAACCCATGGATCTTCGCCTAAGTAACGCATTACTGAGTCTGGCACGGCACCGCCCCATACTTCCATTGCATAGAATTTGGCGTCTTTGTAAAGAGGAAGTAGTTTGTCAATACTTTCCTGTTTCATTCTTGTGGCAAACAGCGATTGCTGACCGTCACGGAGAGTTAAGTCTCTTACTTTAAGTTTACGGCTCATATCTGTTTATTTTTAGTTTATTCTTTTGCAAATGTAGTGCTTTTTATAAATAAAAGAAATTTTTCTGTAAATAAATTTAACAGCGTTTTGTTTTTTCTAATTGTTATAAATTTTGTTCTATAAGTTTTGTGTTATAAATAAACGGCACTTTGTTGCTTCCGTTTCGCAACTAAAGTGCCGTTTTTGTTTGTGTTTTGTAATTTAAAAATACCTTAAATTGCTTACTGTTTAATTTTTTTTAACTTTCAATCAAAAGCACCGTCTATAACTTCAACTGGCTCAATAATAACAGAGTCTGCACCAAAGTCTTCCTTAAAGCATGGCTTGAATCCTGCTGGCGGTTCAGGGAATTGGTCTGTTTGCTTATATGGGAGTGATTTGTCAGCATATACTTTGTTCATATATTTACCATAGATAGGTAGAGCCATAGATGCTCCCTGGCCGTAAAACATTGTATTAAAGTGGATATATCTTTCATCACCGCCTACCCATGCACCTGACACGAGGTTGGGTGTAAATCCCATGAACCAGCCGTCAGAGTTGTAGTTTGTTGTTCCGGTTTTTCCGCCCATCGGTGCCGTGATGTTATATGGAGCACGTCTGAGCCTGTTACCAGTACCTCCGTTGATGACGTTTTGCAGTATGTCAATCATCTTGAAGTATGCTTCTTCGCTGATAACTTCTGTGAATTGCGGAGTTGCTTCAAATAGAATGTTGCCTTCGTTGTCTCGTATGGAAGTTACATAAATTGGGTCAACTCGAAGACCTCTGTTTGAAAAGGCAGTGTATGCTGTGACCATTTCTTTGACAGATATGTCGCAAGGTCCAAGGCAAAGGGACATAACCGCAGGAAGTTCGGCAGTTATGCCAAAATTATGCATGGTTCTTACAAGGGCTGCTGGTGACAGTTCTGACATAAGGCGTGCTGAAATCCAGTTGTTTGATGTTGTTAATGCCCAATATAGATTTACCATTTCACCGATTCTTGCTTTGCCGGAGTTACGTGGTGTCCATACTGTTCCAGAAGGAGTAGTTATTGAAGGTTGCTCGTTAAGGAACTCATCGCATGGTGTGTAGCCTTGTTCGAAAGCGTATGTGTAAAGGAATGGCTTAACAGTAGAACCGATTTGTCGGCGACCTTGTCCTGCCATGTCATATTGGAAGTATTTGAAATCTGGACCTCCAACATAAGCCTTTACATATCCGGTGTGTGAATCCATAGACATAAAGCCGGCACGAAGAAATTTCTTTTGGTGCAACAAAGAGTCACGGGGCGTCATAATGGTATCTACTTCACCATAGTATGTAAAAATTTGCATCTCTCTTTTTTCGTTGAAGCTATTCATTATCTCTGCGTCGCTCATGCCTGCAAGTTTGGAAACTCGGTAGCGTTCAGATTGTCGAATGGCTTTGTCAATCAGGTCGCTAACATTTACATTTCCCAATTCTCCGCGGTTTGTTGTATATGGACCTGTTTTAGCTTTTTCCTTGTCGAATGCTTTTTGCAGATAATCGCGCAGGTGAGAAGCAACCGCTTCTTCAGCATATTTCTGCATGCGAGAGTCAAGAGACGTGTATATTTTTAGTCCGTCAGTGTAAATGTTATATTTTGAACCGTCAGGCTTGCGGTTTTTTTCTGCCCATCCAAAAAGAGGATTGGTTTCCCATGCAATAGAGTCGTCAACGAATTTCTGGCGTTCCCAAGAGGCATAGTCGCTCTCTACTGGTTTTTTCGCTTGAAGCATTAGTCTTATTGCCTCTCGGAAATAGGGTGCAATTCCGTCTTTGTGGTCAACCTTGTGATAGTTAAGAACTAAAGGAAGATTGCATAATGAATCGCATTCAGCTTCTGTGAGCATACCTGCTTTTTTCATCTGGTGCAATACAACATTTCTTCTGTGTTTTGTTCGTTCGTTATATCTAACTGGATTAAATCTTGAAGGGTTTTGTACCATACCAACAAGAGTCGCTGCTTCTTCTACAGTCAGTTCAGTTGGTTCTTTGCCAAAATATACGTACGCAGCAGACTTTATTCCAACAGCATTGTTTAGAAAGTCAAATCTGTTGAGGTACATACGAATGATTTCCTCTTTTGTGTAATAACGCTCAAGTTTAACAGCGATTGCCCACTCAACAGGCTTTTTCATAGCTCTGTCAAAGATGTTGGTTGATTCTGGAGAATATAGCAACTTGGCAAGTTGCTGGGTGATTGTGCTTCCTCCTCCGGATCCTCGATTACCCATAAGTACCGTTTTGAAAAGAACTCGACTTAATGCACGTAGGTCTATTCCCGAATGGCTTTCAAATCTAACATCTTCAGTTGCAATTAGAGCATTTATAACGTTGTCTGAAATTTCGTCATAGTCTGCATATATGCGGTTGTTTTTGCTTTGAAAATAGCGACCCATCTCGACTCCATCATTTGTGTAAAGACGTGTTGCATATTTGTCGTTAGGGTTGCGTAATTCCTTTACAGGAGGCATATAACCTATAATGCCATTGTATATCAGTAGCCAGAGTGTTACTCCTGTAATAATAAACAAACTATTAGCTATCCATAGAATCTTGATAACCACATTGCTTGCTTTCTTGTTTTTTTGTTGTTTCATATTATACCTTTTGATATAAACTATATTCTGCAAAGATAGTGCAAGGCGAGAGCAGAAAAAAATAAAAACGGAAGTTTTTAAATTTTTTCTTAAAACTGTGTTTACTGTAGAATAACTGAACGTATGAAATGTAATAATAGATGGTCTTGGTTATAGATTGTGTGAAAGTGCTATTATTTATGGTAGCCCTTCTGAGTGTTGTGTGTCTTTATATGGGAAATAAAGTTTTGTTATCCGTTTTTTGAGGAAAAATTGAGGAAAAATGATTTTTTTTGAAAAAAAGTACTCAAAAATTTTGCAGGTTTAAAAATTTACTATACCTTTGCACTCGAAATCAAAACGGTGAGAATAGCTCAGTTGGTTAGAGCATCGGATTGTGGTTCCGAGGGTCGAGGGTTCGAGTCCCTTTTTTCACCCAACAAAAAGTCGCTGATAAGGCGACTTTTTTTATTTAATGATGTTTTGAAGTTTATGAGCCTTGTCTGAGCCTTCCTAATGGTTGCTAAGTTTGCTTTGCATGGAAAATATTTAGCAAATAATTGCATAAGGTGTATATATTATAAAATATTAGTGTCGTTTCGTATCTATTTCAATTTAATTTTTTACATTTGTAATGTGGAAGTTGATTTTAAATATCTTACCTTAAAATTGTTATGAAAGGTTGTACAAAGTGTAATAAATCTTATCTTGATGATGCTAAATTTTGTGAGGTTTGTGGGACTTCGCTTGATTTAGTGCAAGAAGAGTCAGAGGCTAAGCCGAAGCCAAAAAAAGATTAAACCTAAAAGACTTGGTCCTAAAATTGGTACTGTGAAAAAATAAGATGCACGAAGTAAACTGATGGCTAAACCTTTGAAAAGAGCAGAACCATTTGTTTCCTCAACTACTGTATTCCAATCTGATAATGACACAGTGTTAGGCGGTACTTTGCTTGTTGCAGAACCCAAGACCGCCGAGTCAGAGCCTGTAGTTGAACCCGAAGTGGCTGTTGCAGAACCCCAGACTGCCGAGCCAGAGTCGAATAGGAGGCAGAACAAGAAAAAAGGAATAAGTCTGCCTTTGATAATTGCCGTCGTAGGGTTGCTGGCGTTGATTGGAGTTGGTGCTTTCTTTTTGTTCGGTGAGAAGACTGCTACTTTCATAAAATGTCAGGAGCATGTTTCCTTTGTAAAGGAAGGAGGGTTGTATATTTTGAAAGTGGAAACGGATGGGGATTTTGAGGTCGCAGAAGATATTGAATGGATTTCTGCCAGTGTTGCAGACGGCAGGGTTTCAATAGAATGCGATCCGAACGATAATGGCGTTTATCGAAGTGTTATTCTTCATTTGGTGTCAGGAGAATTGTCAGAGAGCGTTGAAATTTGCCAGAAAGGCAGTGCGACATACATTAATTTGTCTCCCGAGAAATTAGAGTTTTCCTCAAAAGGAGGAGAAGTGACTGTTGAGATTGATTCTGACGGTAGTGGCTTTAGTATTGTTGGTCAAGAGTGTGAGATAACGAATAAGTCAGAAAGAGGTTTTACAGTCAGTGTTTCAAGCCATAGCGGAGCACCAAGAGAAGGAAAGATAACCGTAACCTCTGGGAATGTTTCAAAAGAGCTTTTGTTCTATCAAAAAGGAGTTTGCGGCAGGTGCGGAGGAACGGGCAAGGTTGTTTGTTCAGCGTGTGCCGGAACAAGAAAAAATCAGTCTTGGTTTAGTTATGGAGACCATTGTCCTGCTTGTGGTCGGTCAGGCAAGGTGGCTTGTATGGCATGCGGCGGAACAGGAGAAAAATAACGAGCAAGCATAAAAAAATGGTGTGTCATTGCGACACACCATTTTTTATACTAATACAACAACTATAAAAGTGATTACTTGTTCAATGAAAGAACGATTTCTCCTTCTACTTCTGTAATGTTTAATTTACCTTCGCGACCTAACCAGCCAAATGCTGCATATAAGTCCTTTTCTCTAAGTTTAGTGGCTTTTTTGAGAGCCTTGAAATTCATAGATTCTACACCTTCTAGTGTGTTCCACACCAAACCAGCCCAAGAACCAATTACTTCAATGTTCATAATAAATAAGTTTAATTAAAATGTGATTTCGTTGCAAAAGTACTAAAAAAAATTAAAACAGCAAACTGAATATGTCTAAAAGCATATTTATAGAGCATTTTAAGTTGCTTTTTGCGAAGTATATTGTGGGTTACCAAGAAATTTTCTACTTTAAGTCGATAAGAAATTCTATCAGAGATTCCTTTTCTGTAAGATTTAGTTTTTTTCGTAGTCTGTATCTTGCAGCTTCAACTCCACGAATTGTTAGATTCGTGAATTTGGCAATATCTTTAGTGTTTAGATTAAGACGAAGGAGTGCGCAGAATTTCAGGTCACTGGCTGTCAGGGAAGGATACCTTTCGCGTAGTGTCCTAAAAAAATGTTCGTGTATTAAGTCGAAGTTCTTCTGATAAATGTCAAGAAATTCTGTATTCCCGATGTTTGACTCTATTTGCTTTAAGATAGCGTCCATATCTTTAGGCGTAATTCCTCCTTTGTGCTTTTGTGTAAGCATTGAGTCTTTGAGACTTTCGATAACTTTCTCCTTAGCAAAATTATCGAGAGCAAGGCTGGCGAGTTCTTTGCTTTTGTTTGAGAGTTCAGCTTGCAGAAGTTGTTGCTTTTGGAGGTTGATGAGTTTTTCTTGCTCAAGCATTTTGATGTTTTGCTTATTCTTCTCTGCCTCGTACTCATTGTTCCTTTTTTCAAGAGCCCTGCGTGTGTGCCATTTGGAAAAATAGTATATAATGCAAATAAGAGTGGCGATATATAGTATGATAGCAAAAATTGAAAGATAGAAAGGTGTAGGTATTGAGAACGAGTATTCATATTTACCTATAATGTCTCCTGTAGAGGTGACAACGGTTGCCATTAGTTTGTAGGAGCCAAAGTTTAGATCATGGAATGATATGTCTGGAGTTTGGCGTGTCATAGAAAGGTTGCGGTCTCCAGAAAGTTCATATTTAAAAGTAATGGGTTCATTGTTATAATTTGGATACGTAAAGTTAAAGTACAAACTACCTTCATCAGGCATCTTGAAATCTTTATTAATGCCTATATCCATATATTCATTATTTCCGTTTTTATCAGTGTATTGCACTTCTGTTAGTAATAATTCAGGCTTTATCCAGCGTGTTTTAGAGGCAATTTTTGTGTCGTACTTCGCAATACCATTATTCATATTGAAGTAAGAAACATTGTCTTTGATATATATTCTGTCATTGTTTTCGTTGTTTTGGAGACCGAAAAATGATATCGGAATAAATACTAATGCAGTAAACTTGTTGTCTTTAAAAGACATAAGATAGTATCCCCTTTCTCCAGAAAGCCAGAAAGTATTGTCATCGATTGGTTTTGAGTAGTGTATGTCAGAAGTATTGGATAAACTTTTGTTAAGTTCATCGTATGGAATTATCTTTTGATTAAGATCGTCAAAAGTATAAAGTTTCTTATTGTCGGAGAAAACGATTCTTCCTCGGATTTTCATAATATGTTTTATGATAGAGGATGAGTCTGATGCTGTCTTGAAAAATTTAACGTCCTGAACTTTTTTCAGGTCACTTGAAAGCTCAATTCGGTAAGCTCCTCTATTCATATTTGCAGCCCAAATGGCACCATTATGTGCAATTTCAAGATTCCTTATTGGAGCGGCAAAGCCTTCTATGTTATTGGAAATGGTCCATACTCCGTCTATTTTCTTATATATACGCAATTCATGATATGAAGATTCTATTATTATGTCCGTTTCATGTATTCGGCAATTTCTCATACAAGTGCTACTGGCTTCTGTTCCAGGAATTTTTGTTACAGTTCCGTCTTGTTGGAATTTCATTGTAGATAGGTTATTACCTATGAATGTTTGATTGTCGAAAGTGGAAATGTGCCAGTTTTGACCTCCTGTGCCTGGTGTGAATTTGATTTTACCGTTTTTGTTATAGTAGTAAAGTCCTTGGTTGGTGGCAAGTAAAGTGTAATCACCAATAATTGACACGTCGTAAATCATACCAAGCATTGCCTCTCCTCTTTCTGGGGTCATAATGGAATAAGGAACGCCGGTGTGAATTAGGGAGATGCCGTTATCTAACGCAGCCCAAATGTTATTATCTCTGTCGCAGAACAGGGAAAGTACGGAATTGTTAAGCAACCCGGTGTCTGAATTATAGTGCCATTTTAAATTTCCTTTTAGGTCGATTGCGTAAATACCGTCAAGGATTGTCCCTATAATTAAAGTAGAGTCTTTTGTGATTGTTGCTCTATTTACCTTTGCTTCGCTTAGTTCCTTATCTATAGATGTATTGATTTTTCTAACGTCGTTATTTGCCGACATTAAAAAAAGACCGTTGCTTTCTGAAAATAGTATAGCACGGTTGCCACTAATTTGCGTTGCTTCTACTATATTGTCATTACCAAATTCTTCACGTGAGAAAATTTGTCTGTATTTGTCTTTTTCTAGAATGCAGTAAGGTCCGTTTATTAATTGAGCATAGATTTTTCCGTTTATTTGGTGGTAGTATAAGGGTTTATAGTCTTTAAAGTTTATAATTCTAATTTCCTTTCCGTCCCAGATAAATGAAGAAGAGAAAGATTGGAAATAGATTTTCCCATCATGTTTGATAATCTTCCAGATTTCTTCGTTTTCCATATTGAAGTTGTGGATTCTTTCTCTTAGTGATTTGTAAACGAGTTCACCTTTGCTGTTTCTTTTATAATATCCGAAATCTTCGTATGAGCCGACAAATATTGAGTCACCGTCTGCAAAAACACTTCTGCAAATTGTTTGTTCGGGCAGGTGGTAAAGTTTCCAATTATATCCATCAAATGACAGCATACCCCTGTTGTTCCCAAAGTACATTTCGCCGTTTTTACCTTGGTGGCATGACCAGTTTTGCACTCCGGCAGATATTCCGTATGATTGGGTGGAGTAGTTTGAAACAACGGGTTTGTAGGAAGTTGCAAATCCAGAAATTATTGTTGAAAGAATAAAAATTATTGTGTATGTCAGTTTCCTTCTCATTTATGGTTTTTATGCTGTTTTGCAGTTGTTTAATTTATGTTACAAATATAGTAAATTAGTTTCTTGAGGCAAAGCAAATTGTCAAATTTTCATTTTTATATTAGCATCTGTTTTGATTTGACGGAAATTATATTAAAATATTTTAACTTGATATCAATTTAGCCTTGTTTTTACAAATTGCTATAAACCAATAATATATTATTTTTAACGTAGTAAAAACGTAGTGTTTTACAACATAAAAGTAGTGACGTAGTGTACTAAATTATTATTAAATATTGTTTTATTATTTCCTTTGTGCAGAAAAATTAAATTTTCACCTTATTTACCTAACCATTATTTAAAATGAGAAAGCAAATCCTTACATTTTTACTTGCTTTTGCTCTGACTCCAGCGGTAATGTTCGCTCAGCAGACAAAAACAGTAAAGGGAACGGTTGTTGATAAAGACAATCAACCGGTAATTGGTGCCACAGTAAAAGTAGAAGGCACAAACATTATGACTGCCACCGATTTTGATGGTAAGTATGAATTAAAGAATGTTCCGGATAACGGAAAGATTACCTATACTTATATAGGTATGACGACTAAGACGTTGAGTGTAGCAGGTCAGAGCCAACTCAACGTAACTTTGGCTGAAGATGCACAGAACCTAGAAGAAGTTGTTGTTATTGGTTATGGTGCTTCTAAAGCAAAAGACTTGACTTCTCCTATCGAAGTTGTTAAGGGCGATGAATTGATTATCCAACCAACATCATCACCGATGTCTGCATTGCAGGGAAAAGTTCCAGGTGTAAATATTGTTAATAACGGTACTCCTGGTGCAGGCCCACAGGTAACTATCCGTGGTAAAGGTTCATTTGGCGACACATCACCTCTTTATGTTGTTGATGGTATGTTCTATGACAATATCGATTTCTTGAATAACGCAGATATTCAGGAAATGTCAATTTTGAAAGACGCATCAGCCGCTGCTATCTATGGTGTACGTGCTGCTAATGGTGTTGTTATCATCACAACAAAGAAGGGCCGTCGCAATCAAAATGCACAGATTACATATAATGGTTATGTAGGTCTTCAGACTGCAACCAATGTATTGGAAATGTGTAACTCTCATGAGTATGCAACAATGCTAATGGAAGCAAATCCAGACGCTTATAGAAGCTATTTTGAATCTTCTATTAAGAATTACGGTGGCGATATGGAAACATTGACATTCGGTGCAGATACTGACTGGTACGATGAACTTCTTCGTAATGCTGTTATCACTAACCACAGTTTGAATATCAGTGGTGGTAGCGATAAAGCCGTATATTCAGTAGGCATGAGTTATTTGTCACAAGACGGTATTATGGACGTTGACAACTATTTCCGTCGTCTTAACTTCCGTGCTGCTGTCGATTTTGATGCAACTTCTTGGTTGAAAGTTGGTTTTAATGGAGTTTTCAGTAATTCTCAACAACAATTACCGAAAACACACGCTTGGCAGGCTGCATTTAATATGCCTTCAATTTTCCCAGTTTATGATGATAGAAGAGATGATAAGGTTTTCCCTATCAAGTTTGCTTCTCCTGAGCAAGTCGGTTATGCTTCTAACTTCTTGAACCCTGTTGCTGAGGCTACATATTACGATGCTAGAAATGATAACTACCAAGCACTCTCTAACTTCTATGCTCAAGTAAATATACTTCCTGAAAAGTTGAATATCAGAACAAGTTACAGTTATGACTATTCAATGATTCGAGGAACAGCATTCACTCCAAAATATTATGTTGGTGCTGGTCAGCAATCTGCTACAACAAGTTTGACAAAGACTGACTCTAACTATTATAAGTGGATTTGGGATAATGTTGCAACTTATACCGATTCTTGGGGTGCACACAATTTTACAGGTATGCTTGGCGTTTCTATGCGTTCTGAAAACTACAGAATGCTGACTGGTACAGCAACAAATGTTCCTGACGGAGCAGATGAATGGAAATATATCCACCAAGGTGTTAAAGAAGGAGCAACTGTTGATGATAACGGTACTCGCTACAGAGGTCTTTCATATTTCACTCGTTTGAACTACTCTTACGATGACAGATATATGTTGATGTTCACCTTCCGTGCAGACGGTTCTTCAAAGTATAATGAAAAATGGGGTTATTTCCCATCAGTAGGTGCAGCATGGGTTATTTCTAACGAATCATTTATGCAAGACCAAAAAGCATTTGACTATTTGAAACTTCGTGCAAGTTGGGGTAAGCTTGGTAACGACAAGATTGCTGCTTCTGACGGTTTCGCATCTATTACAAACACGCAAGCTGTTTTTGGTACAAATACTGCTTTGACTGGTTTCAAGAATGAAGTTTATTTCAGTTGGTTGGCTTGGGAAGTTGTTAACGAAACAAACATTGGTCTTCAACTTTCAACTTTGAAAAACAGATTGAATGCTGATATTGACTGGTATTATCGTTTGACAGACAATGCAGTTATTTCACCAAAGATTCCATTGATTGGCAAGACTTTGGCTGGAAACTATGGACAAATCCTTAATACTGGTGTTGACCTTGCTTTGAACTGGAGCGATAAGGTAAACAAAGATTTCTCTTACTCGGTAGGTGCAAACTTGTCATACCTACACAATGAAGTTAAGTCACTTAACGGTAACCTTGATATGATTAAGGGTGGTGCATCAGTAAATAAAGTAGGTGAAAAAATGAATTCATACTACGGTTATAAGGTTGTTGGCATCTATCAGACTCCGGAAGAATGTGCTGCAGATCCTATCGCTGTTGCTAACGGTCTTGTTCCTGGTGACTTCAGATATGAAGATGTTAATGGAGACGGTAAGATGGACGGCTCAGATAAGCAAATACTTGGTTCATACGTTCCTGACTTTACATACGGTTTCAACATCGGTTTCAAATACAAAAACTTTGACTTTGAGTTAAGCACTTACGGTCAAGCAGGTGGCGAACTTTGGAACAGAAAACGTGCTTTGCGTTATGCTGCTGCTAACTATAACTTTGACCGTGCACAATTTGAAAACCGTTGGACTGGCCCTGGTTCAACTAACGAGCACCCGTCAGCTGCAGCTTTGATCAAGGGTTGGAACGTTTCAGACTCTAATAACGCATCTTATTTTGTTGAGTCTTCTAACTTCTTCCGAATCCAAAACATTACACTTGGCTATACTTTCAAAAATATCAAGATGGGCAACTACACAATGCCAGGTATCCGCTTAACATTGACAGCAGACCGTCCATTCTCAACATTCAAGGCAAACAGTTTTACTCCTGAGGTTTCTGATGCAAACGGTTGGGATACAGAGGTATATCCGTTGACTGCAACTTATACATTTGGTGTTCAACTTGATTTCTAAACTACTTAAAATTTAAAACAATGAAATTGACAAAAATATTAGCAGCCGGAACACTCTCTGTAGCGATGCTTTTCAGTGCATCATGTACGGATTTTATTGAGATAAATCCGGAAAATAGTGTTCCTGCAGAAGGCGTAGATTTTACTAAAACAGAAAACATGTACCAGCCAGTTGTCAGTGTGTACTCATCTTTGAGAACAGACTTTATGCACTGGATTAACTGTGGTATTTTCTTTACAAGAGATGGCGATGTTTGGTCAGGTCGTGTTGATGACCAGGCTGCATTGGTAGATTTTGGTAACTATAAATATGATAATGGTTTCTGGGGTCTTAATGAAGCGTGGAGAACTATGTATGTTCTTATTCAAACAGCCAACTCTGCATTAGAGTCTCTTGATGGTTATGCTCAGTATGTTGACAGAAATTCAGAAAGTTATAAACTTTACGAATCATATTGTGCTGAGGTTAAAACACTAAGAGCATTGGCATATTATGAATTGGTGACAAACTTTGGTCCTGTTGTTATTTACAGAACAAATAGTCAATCAGATTTCCGTCGTTCAAGTGTTGATTTGGTTTACAAATATATGCTTGAAGACCTTGATTATGCTGCAAATAAATTGCCGAGAGTGCGTCCTAACCAAATGGAGCATCAAGGTGCCGTTACTGCATTTACTGCTGAATTACTTGCTGCTCGTGTGAATTTGTTGCAAGGAAACTGGACAGAAGTTGAAAGATTGACAGAGGATATCATTACTAAAGGTAACTTTAAACTTTATGATGATTTCTATCAACTCTTTAAGATTCCTGGAAAACTTTGTGATGAGTCTATGCTTGAATGCCAGACAACAGACTATGGTAATGGTTCAGGCGATCAAATTGATCCAGGTGCATGGTGGAGTTTCCAAGGTCCTGCTAACGATGGTAATATTTCTGGTTGGGGATTCATTGGTTACAAGCCTGAATTTGTTGCTTGGGCAGAAGGTCGTGGTGAAATAGTTCGTGCAAAAACTTCTTTCTTGAAGGCTGGCTCTACAACTCCTGACGGTGACAAAATCAGACCTCTTCAAAACCCAACACAAACAGACTGCTGGAACGGTAAGGCTTATTTGCCGACAAATCAGTTGACACCGGGTCGTACAGGTTACGGAACAAACAACAATATACGTATCTTGCGTTATGCTGAAGTTCTTTTGTTGAACTCTGAGGCTAAGATTAGAAATGGCAAGAGTGGTGACTTCGGTTATAATGAAGTTCGCAAGCGTGCAAAAATGTCAACGAAGACTGGTGTTACATTGCAAGACGTTATTGATGAACGCCGTATGGAACTTTGCTGCGAATGGGGTGCTGCACGTTACATTGATATCTGCCGTGGTGAGGCACCTGCTCCAAAGGGTTGGTCTAAGAGTGTGATGTATTTCCCAGTTCCTTATACTCAGATTGAAGAACTTCCTGACCTCTTATTGGATCCAATGACAGAGTAATAAATATGGTAAAAGATTTTATAATAAGCTGCGGAATTGCGCTTGCTACAGTTTGTGTAGCAAGCGCCGCTCCCGGCGATTCTATAAAGATTGTTAAAGGTCAAATTAGTGATTATTATATTGCTGTAACCAAGACGCGTACAGTAACAGGAATTGTACGTGATGAAAAAGGCAACCCGCTTGAGGGTGCTACTGTAATGTTTTTTGCGAGTCCTATCCACAGCACAACAGATGCTTGTGGCAGATATTCTGTAAAGGGTGGGGAAAATGATAAAAGATTGTACGTTTATTATCCAGGTAAGAAGATTGTTGATATGCCGTTAGAGTTCAGCCAGACAAATGTAGATGTTGTTCTCGAAGACGGTGATGGAGAAAAGACTATTAAAAGAGAAGTTGCAAAGGCAACAAAATGGTTTGATGCAAATACCTATGCTCCTATGACATATTGTAACCCGATGAATATCAGTTACAATTATGAACCCTATAATGATAATGTTTTGCCGAATGGCTCATTCCGCTCGGCTGCAGACCCAATGGGTCTTACTTACAAAAATGAATATTTCCTCTTTTCTACCAATCAAGGAGGATTCCACTATTCAAAAAATTTAACGGAATGGGAGTTTGCACCAGCAAGTTTCCAGCGTCACCCGAAAGATGACGACCAATGTGCTCCCGCTGCATTTGTCAGTGGTGACACATTATATTATACAGGCTCAACTTATTATGGTTTGCCTGTTTGGTACAGTGATAAGCCAAAATCAGGCAAGTTTAAAAAGGCAATAGATTGTGGCGTCCTTCCTTGGTGGGACCCGTATCTCTTCCTTGATGATGACGGGAAATTGTATTTGTACTACGGCTCAAGCAATGAGTATCCGTTAAAGGCAGTTCAGTTGAGTCGTGATGATTTTTATCCTATTAGCAAAATTTATGACGTTATGATGCTCCGTCCGAAAGAGCATGGATGGGAGCGCTTCGGAATGAACAATGACGATGAGGTTACTCTTGCTCCATTTACTGAAGGCGCTTCTATGACAAAACATAATGGTAAATATTATTTCCAATACGGAGCACCAGGTACTGAGTTTAAGGTCTATGCCGACGGCGTTTATGTTTCTGACAGTCCGCTTGGTCCGTTTAGGTACCAGAAGCATAATCCGATGAGTTATAAGCCGGGAGGTTATGTTCAGGGTAGCGGTCATGGTGGTACATTCCGTGATGTCAAAGGCAACTATTGGCACGTCTCAACATGTATGCTTTCTAATAAGTATAAGTTTGAAAGAAGAATAGGGCTTTATCCAACGGCTTTCGATGCTGATGATGTTATGTATAGTTCAGCCGCTTTTGGAGATTATCCGAATTATAATGCTGATTTTGATATTAAGAATCCTTCAGAGCGTTTTACCGGTTGGATGCTTCTTTCTTTGAATAAGAAAGTTGATGTTTCAAGCATCGACAGTATTTATTCGGCATCAAATTTGACAGATGAGAATATGCGTTCTTATTGGGCCGCTAAGACAGGAAAACCTGGAGAATGGATTGCGTTGGACTTGGGCGATATTAAGACAGTCAAGTCTATTCAGTTGAATTTCTATGATTATAAGACTGTTCAGCATAACAGGGCGAATGATGTTTATTACCAATACCGTATATTTGCATCTGACAATGGTTCAGATTGGACGTTGGTAGTTGACAAGTCAGATAACGATAAAGACTGTCCTCATGATTATGTTGAATTGCAGCAGGATTTGAAAACGAGATACCTGAAATTGGAAGTTCTGCATGTTCCGTCAGGAAATGTCTGCCTTTCAGAGTTTCGTGTCTTCGGTAACGCTTCTGGGGCTTTGCCAACTAAGGTTAAAGAATTGAAAGTCAATCGAGACAAGAATGATACCCGGAATGCAGTGATAACATGGTCTGAGTCAGAAAATGCGTATGGTTATAATATCTATTATGGTATAGAGTCTGATAAGTTGTATAATGCCATAACAGTATATGGTGATACTAAATATGACATGCGTGGACTAGACAGAGATACCGAGTATTATTTCGCCATTGAGGCACTTGGTGAAAGTGGTAGGTCTGAAATGAGTAAGGTTATCAAACACTAATATAAATTATATCTACTGACTAATATGAAAAAAATTTTAAATGTAGCAATGTCGGCTTTATTGGTTGCCCTCGCATCATGTGGGGGTACAACCAAGGAAGTCGTGTCTATTACTTCGGAGGCTGAAAATCGCCCTGAATCGTTTGAAAGTGACAGCGCTTTCCTTGATTATATCCAAAAGGTGCACTTTAACTATATGTGGGAAGGTGCTGAGGCAAATTCCGGACTTGCATGTGAAAGAATTCACCTTGATGGAGTTTATCCTGAAAAAGATTCAACAGTCGTGACTACAGGCGGTAGCGGATTTGGCGTTGCCGGTTTGATAGTAGGAATGGAAAGGGGTTTTATTACTCGTGAGGCTGGAGTTGAAAGACTTCATAAAATTGTTGATTTTCTTACGAAGGCTGATCGTTTCCATGGAGTGTGGCCTCACTGGTTGGAAGGAACTACAGGAAAAGTAAAGCCTTTTGGTAAAAAAGATAATGGTGGTGACCTTGTTGAAAGTTGCTTTTTGATGCAAAGCCTTTTGTGTGTTCGTCAATATGTTAAGGACGGCAATGAAAGCGAAAAACTTCTTGCAGAGAAAATTAACAAATTGTGGCATGAAATGGAATTTGATTGGTATCGTAATGGAGGTAAAAACGTTCTTTACTGGCATTGGTCTCCTGAATATGCTTGGGAGATGAATTTCCCATTGGAAGGATATAACGAATGCTTGATTACTTATATTCTTGGCGCATCTTCACCAACGCATGCTATTCCTGCAGAGTGCTATCACGAAGGCTGGGCTCGTAATGGTAAGTTTACTACTGATGCAAAACCTTATGGTTTCCCTTTGGAATTGAGACATAATGGCGCTGAAGAACTGGGCGGTCCGCTTTTCTGGGCTCATTATTCTTATATTTGTCTTGATCCTCGTGGATTGAAAGATAAATATGCAAGTCTCTGGAATGTTGTAGCAAACCATGCTAAGAGCGATTATGCTTACTGTGTCGAAAATCCAAAAGGTTTTAAAGGCTATGGCGAAAATTGCTGGGGTTTGACTGCAAGTTATTCAACAAAAGGCTATTCAGCACATTGCCCTGGTAATAATGACTGTGGCGTTATTACTCCTACTGCGGCATTGTCTTGTTTCCCTTACACACCGGAAGAGTCAATGAAGGCTTTGAAGTATTTCTATTCAAAAGGTGATACAATTTGGGGAAAGTATGGTTTCTTTGACGCATTTTCGGAGCAAGATAATTGGACTGTTCCACGATATTTGGCTATTGACCAATGTACAATTGCTCCAATGATTGAAAATTACCGTACTGGTTTACTTTGGGATTTGTTTATGAGTTGTCCTGAAGTTCAGGACGGTTTGAAAGTATTGGGATTCGAAATTTCTAAATAAAATCTTTTACACTTATGAAACTTAAAAAATTATTATTTGTTTCAGCTTTTGCGTTGACAACAGGTCTTGCTTCAGTAGCAGGTCCTGCGGCTAATGATGCAAAGATGGACAAATTCATTGACGATTTGATGGGAAAGATGACCCTTGAAGAAAAAATCGGTCAGTTGAATTTGCCGGTAACAGGGGAAATTGTTACAGGACAAGCAAAAAGTAGTGACGTTGCGGGTCGTATTAAAAAGGGCCAAGTCGGAGGCCTTTTTAACTTGAAAGGCGTTGACCGCGTTCGTGATATTCAGAAAATTGCAGTAGAGGAGAGCCGTCTTGGCATTCCATTGCTCTTTGGTATGGACGTTATCCATGGATATGAAACAGTCTTCCCAATTCCATTGGGTCTGTCTTGTACATGGGATATGGCTGCTATTGAAAAATCAGCACGTATTGCTGCAAAAGAATGTAGTGCTGACGGTATTAACTGGACTTTCAGTCCAATGCTTGATATTTGCCACGATGCTCGTTGGGGTCGTGTTTCAGAAGGTAATGGTGAAGACCCGTTCTTGGGTGCCCGCATTGCAGAAGCAATGGTTAGAGGTTATCAGGGCGATTTGAAAGATAAGGATGAAATTCTTGCTTGTGTTAAGCACTTTGCTCTATATGGCGCACCTGAAGCAGGTCGTGACTATAATACAGTTGATATGAGTCACTGGCGTATGTACAATGACTATTTCCCACCTTATAAGGCTGCTATTGAAGCAGGTGCTCAAAGCGTTATGGCTTCTTTCAACATCGTTGACGGTATTCCTGCAACAGGTAACCGCTGGCTTTTGACTGAAGTGCTTCGTGACCAATGGGGCTTTGATGGTTTTGTAGTTACTGACTATACTGGTATCTACGAGATGATTGCTCACGGTATGGGTGATTTTCAGACTGTAGGTGCTTTAGCATTGAAGGCTGGTGTCGATATGGATATGGTTTCTGATGCTTTTGTTGGTACTTTGGCTAAGTCATTGAAGGAAGGAAAGGTAACAGAAGACGAAATCAATACAGCATGCCGCCGCATCCTTGAAGCAAAATATCGTCTTGGTTTATTCAAAGATCCATATAAATATTGTGACGTAAAGCGTCCTGCTAAGGAAGTCTTTACTGCAGAAAACAGAGCGGAAGCAAGAAAGATTGCAAGGGAATCATTTGTATTGTTGAAGAATGAGGGTAATGCACTTCCTTTGAAGAAATCAGGTAAGATTGCCCTTATCGGTCCGTTGGCAAATACTCGCGCAAATATGCCGGGTACATGGAGCGTTGCAGCAGTTTCCGAAAAATACTCTACTCTTCTTGAAGGTTTCCAGGCTGCAGTTGGCGATAAAGCTGAAATTCTTTACGCAAAGGGTAGCAACTTGATGTACGATGCTGCTCGTGAGAAAGATGCTACAATGTTTGGTAGAGAAATTCGTGATAACAGAACAGATGCTGAGATGCTTAAAGAGGCATTGGAAGTTGCTGCAAAGGCAGACGTTATTGTTGCAGCTCTTGGTGAATCTTCTGAAATGAGTGGTGAGTCAAGCAGTAGAACAAATCTTGAAATGCCAGATGCGCAGCGTGATTTGTTGAAGGCTCTTCTTGCAACAGGCAAGCCGGTTGTTCTTGTTCTATTCTCTGGCCGCCCAACTGTTCTTACATGGGAAGAAGAAAACGTTCCTGCAATTTTGAATGTATGGTTTGGTGGTAGTGAAACAGCAGATGCTGTGCCAGATGTTGTATTCGGTGATTATTCTCCAAGTGGAAAATTGACTTCTACTTTTCCACGCACAGTAGGTCAGTTGCCAATGAGTTACAATTATTATAATACAGGAAGACCACAAAAGCAATGGTTCTCTAAGTTCACAACAAGTTATCTTGACTGCCCGAACGAACCGCTTTATCCATTTGGTTATGGTCTTTCTTATACTAAATTCCAATATTCAGATTTTGCTCTTAGCGCTGACTCAATGAAAGAAGATGGAACTATAACAGCTTCTGTTAAGGTTTCAAATGTTGGTAATTATGATGCTGACGAAATCGTTCAACTTTATATCCGTGATATGGTTGGCAGCGTTGTTCGTCCAGTTCAGGAACTTAAAGGCTTTGAAAGAATTAGTTTGAAAAAGGGTGAATGCAAGACTGTTACTTTCACAATCAATGCAGACCTTTTGAAATTCTACAATTCTAAACTTGAATATGTTTGCGAGCCTGGGGAATTCCAAGTTATGGTAGGTCCTAATAGCCGTGACGTTGAAATCAAGTCATTCAATTTAGCGAAGTAACACGGCTTTAAAATAATGGAGGGGATGGTGATAAGCCATGCCCTCTATTTTTCTTTAAATTTAAACTTATGAAAAAGATTCTAGTGTTTTGGCTTTGGCAATCGCCGTTTGTATGCCTTTAATGGCGCAGACAAATTTGTCAAGTGAGTTGATGAACCTCACAAAAATTCGTGATGGAGTAAAGAATATGCGTGTCAGCAGTTATGACAAGTCAGGAAATAACTGTGACCATTTGTCGCAGATAAAGCCTGGAGAAACAGCAGTCCTCGCTGATATTCAAGGTGCTGGCATTATTAATCATATTTGGGTAACAATTGCACCGGGTCCGGCAGATATTAGTCGAAATGATATTATTTTAAAGATGTATTGGGATGGCAACGACTACCCTTCAGTAGAGTCACCAATTGGACCATTCTTTGGTCAAGGTTGGAATGAGCAGTATAATTACGCGTCACTTCCGCTTTCTGCAGGTCCTGGTAGTGGAGCAGGTTTGTCTTGCTATTTTTCAATGCCATTCAGTAAAGGGGCAAAAATTGTTATAGAAAACCAGGCAGACAGAAATATTGACTGCTTTTACTACTATATTGATTATGTAGCAATGGATAAGTTGCCTAAGGATATGGGACGTTTCCACGCTTGGTTTAATAGAGAGATAACAGAAGCGCTTCCAGAGGGAGAGACAGAATGGGGCGTTCTCGGCAAGCAGACAGAAAATGAAGATGGAGCCAATAATTATCTTTTTGCAGATATTAAAGGTAAAGGCCACTTTATTGGAATTAATTATTATGTGCAAAATCCGTCGCCAATGTGGTATGGTGAGGGTGATGATATGTGGTTTATTGATGGAGAAACAAAACCATCTTTGATTGGAACAGGAACTGAAGATTTCTTTAACACAGCATGGTGCCCTAAAGAACCGTTCTCTCATCCTTATTTCGGGTATCCGAGAGTAAACAATAATATAGGATGGTTGGGAAGAACTCACGTTTACAGATATTTTATCAATGATCCAATATATTTTGAAAAGTCTTTACGTGGAACTATTGAGCATGGACACAATAACTGTTTGACTCTTGATTTGGCAACAGTTGCATATTGGTATCAAACAGAGGCTTGCCAATTGCCAAAATCTCCAACTAAAGAGGAGAGAAAATTAATGCTGATGATTGATACAGTTGAAATAATGAAATGGCGTCACGAATGGCGTAAAAACCATGGCAACGACCCAAAACTATGGGGTAATGAGTAGAAAGTGATATTATTAAAGTATTTTTGTCTATAAAAGAGTAGTGCTGGTTATAAAGCATTACTCTTTTTATTTTTTTGTTAATTAGGAAAGTGGTTAACTTTCTAAAGTTTTCCAAAATGAGAAATTAAATAGCTGGAAATAAAACTGATAGCAGAATTTAATAGTTAAAAAGTTATCCAAAATAGAAAATTATAGTGTATCAATGAAAAATATTTTCTAATTTTGTTGCCGTAATCCTAATTCAAAAAAAGAATATTAAATGATACAGACAGTACTAAAACGCGACGGCAGAATTGTCGGTTATAATGAGGAAAAAATAAAGGCTGCTATTCGTAAGGCAATGCTTCAGACTGAAAAGGGTGAGGATGAAAGCCTTATTCAAAAAATAACCGATAGAATTGGCATGACCGGTAGCGAGCAGATGTCTGTAGAAGATATTCAGGACCTTGTAGAGTTGGAATTGATGAAGAGTTCCCGCAAGGATGTTGCAAAAAAGTATATTGCATATCGTAATCAGCGAAGCATTGCCCGTAAGGCAAAGATTCGTGATATGTTTTTGGAAATTATTGATGCAAAATCCAATGACATCACTCGTGAGAATGCTAATATGAATGCTGATTCTCCTGCTGGAATGATGATGAAATTTGCGAGTGAAACAACAAAGCCTTTTGTTGATGATTATTTATTGTCACAAGAAGCAAATGACGCAATGGAAAACAATTATCTTCATATACATGACAAGGATTACTATCCAACAAAAAGTCTGACCTGCGTTCAGCATCCGTTGGATAAGGTGCTCAAAGAGGGCTTTGTTGCGGGTCATGGTGAGTCCCGCCCTGCAAAGCGTATTGAAACTGCAAGTATCATAGGCTGTATCTCAATGGAAACTGCTCAAAATGAGATGCATGGAGGTCAGGCTATTCCTGCTTTTGACTTTTATCTTGCTCCATTTGTTCGCAGTTCTTTTATAGAAGAGGTGAAAAGCCTTGAAAGTTTTGAGGGTGCAGATTTGAGCTACCTTTATAACAAGGAAATTGATGATTTTATCAAGAAACCGCTTGACGGGCTAACCGGCGATGATAGAATTTTGCAATACGCTATCAATAAGACTGTTGGAAGGGTTCACCAGGCGATGGAAGCATTTATTCATAATATGAATACTATCCACTCTCGAGGAGGTAATCAGGTGGTTTTCAGTTCTATTAACTATGGTACTGATATCTCGGCCGAAGGTCGTTGCGTTATACGCGAATTGCTTAATTCAACATATGAAGGGGTAGGAAATGGAGCAACCGCAATATTTCCTATTCAGATTTGGAAAAAAAAGCGTGGTGTAAACTTCTTGCCTGAGGATAGAAATTATGATCTTTATATGCTTGCATGCAAGGTTACTGCCAGACGTTTCTTTCCTAATTTCCTAAATCTTGATGCAACATTTAATCAGCACGAGAAGTGGAATGCTGATGACCCGGAGCGATTCAAATATGAGGTGGCAACGATGGGTTGCCGTACCCGCGTTTTTGAAAATCGCTATGGAGAAAAGACTTCTATAGGCAGGGGTAATCTGTCGTTCTCAACGATTAATATAGTAAAACTTGCTATCGAGTGTATGTCAATCCAAGATGAAAAGGAGAGAATCGATTCTTTCTTCAAGAAATTGGATAATATGCTTGAATTGACTGCCCGTCAACTTTGTGACAGATTCGATTTCCAAAAGACGGCAAAAGTTAAGCAATTTCCATTACTTATGTCAAAATTATGGAATGGAAGTAGTGAGTTGAAGCCAAATGACACAATTGAGTCTGTTATCAATCAGGGTACACTTGGTATAGGCTTTATCGGGCTTGCAGAGTGCCTTGTAGCCTTGACTGGCAAGCACCATGGAGAGAGCGAAGAGAGCCAGAAGTTGGGTATAAAGATTGTTTCTTATATGCGCAGTAAGGCAAATGAGTTTTCAGAAAGATATAGTCATAACTTCAGCGTCCTTGCAACTCCTGCAGAGGGGTTGTCAGGCAAGTTCACTAAAAAGGATAGAAAGACTTTCGGTGTAATACCTGGAGTTACAGATAAGGATTATTACACAAATTCCAACCACGTTCCAGTTTGGTATAAGTGTAGCCCTAAACATAAGGCAGAAGTTGAGGCTCCATATCATGAACTTACTCGTGGAGGACACATTTTCTACGTGGAAATCGACGGTGATGCTACACATAACCCACAGGCGATAATTGATATCGTTAATCTGATTGACACGAATAATATTGGTTACGGCTCAGTGAATCATAACAGAAACCGCTGTATGGATTGCGGTTATGAGGATGCAACAGATGATTTGACTGTTTGCCCTAAGTGCGGTAGCACCGCTATTGACAAATTGCAGAGAATAACTGGTTATCTTGTTGGTACAACTGACAGATGGAATAGTGCAAAACTTGCAGAACTTCATGATAGAGTAGTACATAAATAATGGATTACAGAATTCTTGACATAGTAGAAGGTACGAGTGTTGACGGTCCAGGGCTGAGAACTTCTATCTACTTTTCCGGTTGCAGGCATTGCTGCAAGGGTTGCCATAACCCCCAGTCTTGGGATTTTGAGGCAGGTAAATTGGTTAGTTCTGAAGAAATAATAGAAATCGTTAGATATAATGATTTTAATGTAACGCTTAGTGGAGGAGACCCTCTTTATCATTCTGTCGAAATAGCAGACCTTTGCCGAAGAATAAAGGAAGAAGTTGGCAAGAATATATGGTGTTATACTGGCTTTACCTGGGAAGAGATATTGTCTGATGATGATATGCTAAAATTGATGGATTATGTTGATGTAGTGGTAGAAGGTCCGTTTATGGAGGAACTGCGTGATACTTCTTTGCGATTCAAAGGAAGTTCGAATCAGAGAATAATTGACGTAGATAAATCTATAAAAGAAAGAAAAATTGTTTTAATGGAAATATGATAAATTAGACATTTTGGTTGTGTTAAGGTGTGTCGGAGATTCTCCGGCACATTTTTTATATCAGCTATTTTCTATTGAGATTAATTCTGTTGCTCCCGCAATAACTGTTAGCATATTGTCTGTATTAAGATATTTGTTTGCAATCTCTTTTAGTTCATAAGGGGTAATTGAGTTGACTGTTTCTACTTGCTTCTCGAAATAGTTTTCAGGAATATTGCTTGAGAAAACAGCAGAGTAATATTCTCCGATATTGAATGGAGTGTCGGTCGTTTTAAGCAGGTCGCAGATTATACTTGATTTTACTTGCTCAAGTTCTTCCAAATCAATTTCAGAAGATTTTAGCTTATTGATTTCGTTTTTGATTTCGTCAATAACTCTCATTGTATATTTATTGTCGCATTGGCAGTTTATTCCTATGCAAGAGTTATTCCTCATGCCTAAAAGCATTGAAGATATTCCATAAGTATATCCCTTTTTCTCTCGAATGTTTTGCATTAATCTGCTTCCAAAATATCCGCCTAATGCTGTTATGAGTATTCTTAGTGGTATATAGTCAGGGTGTGAGCGTTGTATAGTTGGAATACCTATCTTTATAGCGCTTTGTACTGCATTTGGCTTGTCTATAAGAATAGTGTCTGAATACACATTTTGTTGGGGATGGTCGGATGTGCTGGTCAAGGCTTTTCCTCCGCATTGAATATTTCCGAAATAATTGTCAATTATTTTTATAGCCTCATCAGTTACTATTCCAGAAATGATAATTTTCATGTTTTCAGGAATATACCATTTCTTATGAAAGTCTAAAAGGTCTTCTCTGTTGATTGAGTTAATCATTTCAGTATCAACGTTCTTGCCGAGAGGATGCTTCTCTCCATAGTATCTTTTTTGAAATTCCTTTGAAGCAAGGTATGAAACCTTCTCGTTATTGGTTTGAAGGTTGGTGATGGCACGTGTTTTTAATATTTCAAGTTTGTCGGTTGGGAAAGAAGGGGAAGCTATAATGTCTGTAAGGTATTCAATAACATTTTTAAGATACTTATTGATAGAGAATAGCGATATTGAAGTGCAGTGCGACATTGTATCTGCATTTAGCCAAGCACCGAAGAAATCCAGATTCTCGGCAATTGTTTCCCCGTCATATTTTTTTGAACCCTCCCTAAGAAGAGATGCCATCATTGAGGCCGTCATTCCTTTTATGTCGTCGCAACTACCCCCTTCGACAAGTATTTCAATCTTGGTTACCTCTTGAGACCCAGCATTGATTATATGCAGAGGAATGCCATTTCTGAGAGTGAAAATTCTTGGTCTCGGCAAGGTGATATTTTTGTGATCGTTGGTTGGGTTGATGTTATCGACGACATTCATAATTATTTAGTTTGAGAATTAAGAAATGATAATGCTCTTTCAAGATCTTGAGGTGTATCAATTCCAATAGTTTCCTGATTAGTCAATCCTACTTTTATTTTATATCCGTTTTGCAACCATCTTAGTTGCTCAAGAGATTCTGCAATTTCCAATGAAGATTGTGGAAGTTTTGTTATTTCTCCCAATACATTAGCCTTGTAAGCATACATGCCAACGTGCATATAGAATTGATGCGATTTTGCCCAGTTTTCCTTTTCTTCATTTCTTACAAATGGAATAATAGAGCGGGAGAAGAACATTGCATTTGAATAATTGTCAAGAACGACTTTTGGCTTGGTCCAATCTTCAAGGCCTTTGAAGTTTGCATTTGCGTCGAAAGGTCTTGCAAGAGTTGCTATTTGTGTTGATTCATCGCCAAAGCAAGCCATTATTTCTTTGATTTGTTCAATATGAATAAATGGTTCGTCGCCTTGTATGTTAATAATAACATCTGCCTTTGATTTTGAGTTCAGATATGCCTCGTAGCAACGGTCTGTACCACTTTTATGATTTTCACTGGTCATGATAGCCTTACCTCCAAATGCTTCTACTGCATTGAAGATACGCTCGTCATCAGTTGCTACATAAACTTCGTCAATGGCTTGTTTTACCTGGTTCCAGACGCGTTGAATCATAGATTTGTCGCCAAGCATAGCAAGAGGCTTTCCTGGAAATCTTGAAGATCCATATCTGGCAGGAATAATGCCTACAAAATTTAATTTATTCATATCATTTTTTTTTTTACAAAGTTAATATCTTTTGTTAATAAATCAGCACATTGATATAAAATAAATATTTATTTCTGTTGGAGTGTTAATTGGTGATTGTTAAATGTTTATTTGTATTTGTAATTCTGAAAATTAGTTATTAAATTGCCAAAAAGAATTTAAGAGTTCTATAGGTTATTATATTTTGTCCAATACTGCTGCTTGCTAAAGTGAGGGTGTAGTATAAAACTTTAAAAATTATGCAGAATGAAATATCTGAAAATAATATTACATATTTTGGAGTTGGTTCTTTTGCTTGCAATCTCGGCTTCTATTATCTACACAGTTTCAATATGCACTGATAGTGAGACTCTGAAAGACACTATCCAGATGAATATATTAGGTTACGCATGGCTATTTCCAATATCTTTGCCGTTGATAATATGTGTGATTATTTCATTTTTTATAAGTTTGAGAATTTCCAAACAAAAACAAGAAGTTGATTTAATGTGGAACATAATACCCGAGAAAAAATGAAAAGATTAGTTTTTGTATTGACAGCATTGAGCATAATAACTTTTAGTTATTGTCAAACTAGAGAAAAGTATTTAGTATTTACCTTTATTTCAACATTTCATATACAAGATTATATTCATGGGACGGGGGAAAATCTGTGGATTATATCATACGATTCCTGTAAAACAGGTATTAAAGAAAAAGATTTAAAGCCTTTGTTCGTTGACGATTTCCAAATCGAGGCACTTGCAGAACCAGATTTTTATTTGGGATATTTTACTGTTGATGACTATTCAAATGCGCCAGAACTGTTAGAGTGTAGAAAAGTAATACAGAAACGAATAACGAATTTCACTTATAAAAATGCTGTAGAAAAGCTTACAATTTATTTAGTTCCAATAATAGCAAAATGTTCTTCACATCCTTTTGGGTATTACCAGACTCCAGTTGTAACCATAGATAGCGACTTGGAAATATGGAATGACTTTTGGGATAAAACAGAGAATGAAGTTTTACGGTATATTTTAATGCATGATTTTTCTAAGTTTAATTTTCGGGCAACATTTTCTAAATGGTAATCATAGCCGAAATTAATGCAACCACAAGGTTCGAAGCATAAAAGGAACTTAAAAATGTTATAAAGACTACGACAATGAAGATGATAAGAATGTTATTCAGAGAAGAGAGAGACAAACAGCAATCAAGCATGGTGATATCAAAGATGGGGATTTTAGCAGAAAGAATCATAGAGGAGAGCCTTTTGATACCAAAAGTCCTACTACTAACGTCTATTTTGATATTAACGAACTGTTTAAGTAGTCATGCTAATGAGATTGTGTTGAATCCTAATAAGATAGATAGGATTGTAATAAAACTGAATTGGGCTTTTTGCGCTTCTTCAGAAGGAAATGCATCTCGTTTCTTTTTTGATTATAGTGATATTATGTTTCCAAAGATTAGGACTGTAGTTGAAAATAACGTGGAAATAGAACATATCTGTAACTTATTGTCTTATGCAGACGAAGACAAGTCAGTTAATAATGACGAATATTTTAGGAAAGCAAAAGATGCTGTTGCAGAAAAATGCCTTGTTAAATATTGTGGTAATATGCGTTTTGTTGATTGTCCGCATCAAATTTTTCTAAAAGTGGAGATTTATAGTAATAGTTTTCGAAATTTGTCGATAATATGGGGCAATCGCTGGGAATTTGATTATAAGAAAAAGCGATACAATATGCCCGAGGGGTTTAGAGATTATTTAGATGAATTAATTGAAAGAAAATTATCGGAAAAATGAGTTGCATTAATTTAAAAATATTAATATTCTGGCTGTCGGCAATAATATGCTTTTCTTGTTCACGCACAAAAGGAAGCAATGCAGTTAATGAAGCGAACAATAAAGACAGCATAACTGAGAAAGTTGCCTTGTCTGACACAGGGTTGACAAAACCAACTGTTGACATCTTTAAGAGTGATAGTGAATTAACTTTGTCATAATTGGGACAGCGATATGTTTTAAAGTTTGACAATGTAGATAGCATAGAGGTTAAATTGAGCCGATATAGTGTCAAAACTAATAAGCAAAACCCACTTATGGCAAGGTCAGTTTTTGATTATTATTTTGAAAGGATATGGGAAGAAACAGGTGTTTGTGAAAGAGATAGTTATAGCAAGGAGCGTTTGGAAATAATTAAGAACTTAATACATAAGTCGCCGATTGAAGGGAAAACACCGGATATCTTTTGGAGTTATAAATATCGCAGAGATTGTATTCAGGCAGAATATCCTTTAGATGACTTGAATATCGTTGCCAAAATAGAGTTTTTTGGAGAAGGAAAATTGGTAAACGTATTATGGTGTAGCCATAAATATATGGATGGTATGATTGAATTTAATTATCCTATACGAAGAAGTTTATCCAAGGATTTAAAAGCCGAATTTGACAGGATTCATAAACTGTATAACTGAAAGTGATTAAATATGAGGTGTTTTAGACAGATAATTATTATTGTTATTCTGACTTTCTATTCAATAGTCAGTGGTGGCACTTTGGATATAGTTTGCTATGATCCTGCTGTGTTGCAGGATTCAGTAGGGCTAACGCATATATATCAGACTTTTGGAATCAAAAAACGCAACATAAGAATTGCTAACGATTCGATAGTTCAGTCTGTTATGAATAGAATATGCAAATTTCAACCGACGGACAAGAAACCAATAGAAATAACAGGGTTGTCTTACAGACTTGGGCTTAAAATTGGAGATTCTCGTAAGATTTGGTTTGATGGAAATAAAAATGAATTAATTTATGGAGTAACTGTTCTCAAAACCGACAGTGCTTTTTGCGATTATATCTATAATCTGTGTAAATATAATGATAAAACATATACGTTTGATCAAATATTACCTACAGATATTAAAGAAATTCATTTTGTTCATTTAAGAAAAAAATCCATGCCATTATGCGTGTTGGAAGAAACATTTGATGATTATGCAAATGATGCTTTAATAGATAAGAAAATCAGAGAGTTTGATGATGTTAGCCTGATTTATAAAGCCATAAAATCAGCAATATTTTATCCAAAGCGAGCAATCATAGATGTTTTATTTAGGTTTCGTTTTGTATTGAAACAAGGTGTTTCTATAGATATTTATGGCGATGAAGATTATATTGTGATCGGCAATCAACTTTATGAGATGCCAGAACAATTAAGAAATATAATTAGCAAGAGATGAAAACATATATTTTATTTTTGATGGCTTTATTTGGCGTTTTTGTAAGTAGCGCCGCAATGAATAATGATAATGCCGATTTGTTTAATAATCCGCGTGAATACAAAGGCATGGACTCAAATTATTTTCCTGTAAAGGTAAATAACCATTTGTATATGTGCCAAAGTGAAGAGATAGACGGTTTGATCGCAAATGAATATGGATTACACAATTATGGCAAACGTGATTCTCTGATAAATATCCATAGGGAATTAGATGTGCCTTTTTATTGCAATAAGATGCACCCATTAGAATATGGTCTTAAAATAGTTTTGGAAAATGATTCTATAAAAAACATTTTTAAGAAAGGCTTGAACTATGGGCTTTCTGAATTTTTTGATGAGTCGGGATTTATTAAAGGAAATATTGCCCGCAATTCTGAAGGATACTTGCTGTATGTTTTATATGTCAATAGAATTGCTGTAAAGACAGATTGTATGTCTGGCAGTATTTTTGTTCCATACATTGATTCTGTTGTAAAGAGTAATCAAAGTGCCATAATTCCAAATTTTGAAAAGCGTGATATTTCTGAGCGAGTTTATTTGACTGTAAATATTTGCGGAAAAGAGTATATTGGAGAGAGTATGGCAGTATATAAGTTGATAGAAAAGGAATATAACCTTAAAGATGAAACCGATGCGCAATTGTTCTATTATGAAAAATTCGATATGAATACGAATTTCGGCTGCCATATTAATCCAAATGATTATGGACTTTATGAAGTGATATACGATAAGTCGATTGAAGCAGAATTTGAAAACGAATATTATTCCGCTAAGACATTTTATAAAGAGAAACTAAAGGATCCTGCTTTTAGAAAGCAAATGGAAGAACAGCGAAAACTTGGATATATTCTATATAAAATATATTCGGACTATTACATACTCGATTTTTATCAAACAAATTAGATTTGTGTTTTTGAAAACTGATTACATCGTTTATTGTTTTTTGTGGTGATTTGCCTAATCAAAAATATTGCACTAATTTTGATTTAAATTTAAAACTGTTC
>Reeses_p1__coassemble_303_pt1 | contig 33948 bp, 30 predicted proteins | sample Reeses_p1__metabat2_high_PE_014 | metagenome-assembled genome bin Reeses_p1
GCATATTTGAAATATCCTAACGTTCCCAGAGAAAGGAGTAACGACATTGTCAGTAATGCTCTGCGAGCGGCTTTAGAGTCAGACCTTGCAAGCCAATGCGAGATATAATAGTCAATCACCGTCCTGGCAATCAGCAGGAGGCAGAATGCCCCGCTCGACTTATAATAGAAAAACAAACTAAAGGCAATGACATATACCATCATCGTTGCCTTACGGTTTCTTAGCATACCATAAATCGGCAGAAATATCATAAACAGAACCCAAAACAGACCACTGTTGAACAACATGGGCGAGTCTGGTTCGTACGTCAAAACACTTTGCAAATAATCAATCATTTGGGGTATGTACTATCGTTTTAGTAGGAGCCTTATTTGAAATTTTCGGCGTGTCTAATTTAAACTGCGGATTAGGGCTGGTCTTATACCATGTGATAACGCTATCCATCCACTTGTAGGCAGATTGGCGCGTTGGGTGAGCGCCATCCTTCGCCCTGTCGAAATGCAAATTCTTTGACAAGAAGAACCTGTCATCACCAACAACTGAGTGAATCATATCATTGATGCCCGTATCTTCCTTCCAGTTTGGAGGACCGATCCATACAAACGGTGTAGAACCAATATCCGCAACCATTTTCTGAACATATTTTGTTCGCTTTTTCTTAATATCCTTTATGAACAGCTCGTTACCACCAAGGCATATAAACACAAAATCTGGTTTATAAGTCTTCATATATTGGGCAAGTCGCGGAGAAGTTCCCCATTTTTCGGTAGAAGAAGCATACCAGATAACGGTATAAAGTTTATGGCCATTGTGCGACGCGTAAGCAGCAAGACGGCGGCTAAGACCCTCAAGCATGGAATCACCCACAAAAAGGATAGTTTTCGGCATTGTATCCGGTTCAGCCTTAACAACAGGCTTAACTGGTTCAACAACCTCAGCAACACTGTTTATAGGCACAACAGGCTCTGCCTTAATCTCCTGGGCAAACGACATTTGCGTTAACTCACATCCAAAAATCTCCAACTTTTCCGGAATAGAAAGAATGGCAAGGATTACGAAAGAAACAGACAGAACGGCCAACAATTTCAAATATGGCATTTTCATATCTCATTATTTTACAAGGCACAAAAGTACAAAATAAACTTATTAATAGGAAATATTTGCTTGCATAAGCATTAAAACTTCAATAAATAAATTATTATTAAATCAGTAATAACCTGTGACTTCAAACAACTATTCATTAGTGCCACATAAATCTAAGAATAGAAAAGGAACTCATAGAGGAGGTCGGAAATAATGAAGAAATGAGCCGTGCCAGAGGCAAAACACTCAAAAAATAAGGACTCATATAAATTATATAAGCCTTATAAAACAAAAAAATCAGCTACGATTTATTTTGTAACTACTTGATTATCTATTTGTGGTCCTACTTGTTGTGGTCCTACTTGGGCTTGAACCAAAGACTCCCTGCAAAATATAGACACGATGAGTCTGGTGCTCAACTACACTACTAATTTATTGGAAATAAAAAAGCACTCACAAGTGAATGTAAGTGCTTAATTTTCAACTTGTGGTCCTACTTGGGCTTGAACCAAGGACTCCCTGCAAAATATAGACACGGTGAGTCTGGTGCTCAACTACACTACTAATTTATTGGAAATAAAAAAGCACTCACAAGTGAATGTAAGTGCTTAATTTTCAACTTGTGGTCCTACTTGGGCTTGAACCAAGGACTCCCTGATTATGAGTCAGGTGCTCTAACCAACTGAGCTATAGGACCGATTTTTTTATGTTTAGCGAATGCAAAGGTAAGTAATGTTTGTCAATTATACAATACTTTTGCGATTTTTCTTTTATTTTTTTATTGTTTGTGTGCAGGTTTTGCTTTTTTAATGTCGTAACTTATGGTTTATAGCAATGTTATTGTTAACTTAGCAAGAAAATTATTATAATGAAACTACAACGTATATTTTCCACTTTTACTCTTGTTGCACTTCTGGGCTTCGGTTTGGCTGCCCAATCATGCAAAAGTTCGAAACCTCTGACTGTTAGCCCGTCAGATAGTCGCATTTGCTATAGCGGACGTATTAATTTCAATAATCCTGAAAAGCCTTTATTTGTTTTCCCGGCAACTCAGATAGCCGTTAATTTTGAAGGCAAGGGGATTTCTATGAAGGCAAAGCCTGGCAGTGGTCACTTTATGGTCAGCCTTGACGACAAGGAGGCTTATAAGATCGTTTTTACCGAAAACGACTCCATAATCCGTCTTGCTGAAAACCTTTCAAATGGAAAGCATTCTTTGAAGGTTATGCTTGCTATTGAGGGATATGAGAAGCGTCCTGAGTTCCACGGCTTCGTTATAGATGGGGGCAAGTTGCTTGACAAGCCCGCTGCGCCGAAGAAGAAAGTTGAGTTTATTGGAAATTCTATTACTTGCGGTTACGGCAGCGAGGCTAACAGCCAGAAAATCCACTACAGTTACGACAATTCAAACCACTACTACACCTACGCCGCTATCCTGGCTCGTGAGTTGGACTTTGAAGAAATGTGCGTTGCCCGTTCTGGCATTGGCGTTTACAGAAACTATAACGGCAAATTCCCTGGCGAGAATATGACAAAATGGTATGACTATACTTGCATTTACGATTCTACACAAGTATGGGATTTCAACCGTTTCCGTCCTGACGTTATTTGCGTTAATCTTGGAACAAATGACTTGAGTACAAAGGGTTACGATATTGACACTTATAAGGATTCATATCGTGCGTTTATCAAGCATCTTGCTGAAGTTCAACCACAGGCAAAGATTGCAATGCTTTCAAGCCAGATGCTTACAAGCAAGGCTCGCAAAACGCAAATTGAAACGCTAAAGGCTCTTTATGACGAATTGAATGGAGAAGGTTTGAACGTTTACTTCTTTGAACTCGACACTCAAGACCCTAAATTAGGATATGGAGCAGACTGGCATCCGTCAAAGGCTCAGCACCGCCAGACTGCCGAGCAACTAAAGCCATTCCTTAAGCAACTTTTAGAGGACTAAACCGCTATGACCGAGAAGGAAAAGATGCTCGCAGGATTGGAATACGATGCCAATTTCGATGAAGAACTGATTGCGGAAAGGCTCAAATGCAAAGACTTACTTTTCCGATTCAACAATACCCTTCCGTCAGACGAGGTTAGCCGTCACAAAACCCTTATCGAAATCTTTGGCGAAGACTATCCAGAGGTGAGTATCGAAAGTCCTTTTCTTTGCGATTATGGTTACAACATAATCTTTCGTGGCCGTGCGTTTATCAACTTCGGTTGCAAGATTCTCGACGAAGCAAAGGTAATATTCGGCGAAAATGCCTTTATCGGTCCAGGTTGCGGGTTCTATACCGCCTGCCACCCATTGGACCATAGCAAGCGTAACAAGGGCATCGAATGGGCAAAGCCGATAACTGTCGGCAATAATGTTTGGCTGGGAGGTGACGTAACGGTACTTCCTGGTGTCACAATTGGCGATAACAGCGTTATCGGTGCCGGCTCTGTAGTGACAAAAGATATACCCGCAAATTGCGTTGCAGCCGGAAATCCGTGTAAGAAAATACGAGAAATATGAGATCTGAAGAATTGAAAGAACATATCATCAATGAAAAAGCTTCATTGATAGAAGCGCTTGAGCAGTTAAACTCCCTTTCAGGAAAGGCAATGACGCTATTCGTTGTCAATACCGACGGAAAACTTGTAGGAACGCTTACCGACGGCGACATACGCCGCTCGCTGATAACGAAAAAAGAGATTGGAATAACAGTTTCGGAAATTATGCACACCTCTTTCCGCTACCTGCAAGCCGAAAAAATCGATCTCTCTGAAGTAAGGAAGTTCCGCAAAAGCAAGATTACCTTCGTTCCAGTTCTCGATAAGGATATGCAGATTGTCAACGTATATGACTTTGCCGAATACCACTCTATCCTTCCTCTTGATGCAGTGCTTATGGCTGGCGGAAAGGGCGAAAGGCTAAGACCAATGACGCTGACAACGCCTAAGCCTCTGCTGAAAATCGGAGACAAGTGCATCATTGACTATAACGTTGAAGAACTCGCAAGAAACGGAATAGAAAATATTTTCGTAACAACAAACTACCTTGCAGAGCAACTTGATGAGCATTTCTCAAAGCCAGTGGGAGGCGTTTCTGTGAAATGCGTCAGGGAGCCAAAGAAATTAGGCACTATCGGCTCAGTAAAACTTGTTGAAGGCTTTGCCAACGATAATATCCTCGTTATGAACTCCGACTTGCTTACGACCATAAACTACGAAGATATGTTCCTTGATCATATCGAACGCGGTGCGGACATGACTATCGCAGCAATTCCATATATGGTTTCCGTTCCATTCGCAATACTTCATTCAGAAGACGGGGTCGTTACCGGACTTGAGGAAAAACCGACATTCAACTATTACGCAAATGCCGGCATCTACATTATCAAGCGCGAATGTCTAAACAAAATCCCTTGTGACCGCGTTTATGATGCAACAGACCTTATCGATGACCTGATAAAAGATGGCAGAAAAGTTATCTACCACCCTATTAACGGCGTTTGGCTCGATATCGGCTCTCCCGACGATTTCCGACACGCTCAGGAAATTGTCAAAAACAAACAACTATCAAACTTATAGAAATGAAACCACTAATATTAATAACAAACGACGACGGAATCCAGGCAGAAGGAATCCATAGACTTGTTGACAGTGTAAGCGACTTGGGCGAAATATACGTAGTAGCCCCTAACGGTCCAAAATCTGGAGGCTCTTCATCGATAACGGTAGAAGTGCCACTAAGATCTAAAACCCAAGACGACTATAACGGAGCAAAGATGATTTCAGTTAACGGAACACCTGTTGACTGCGTAAAACTTGCCCTACATGTAATTTTGCCACGTCGCCCGGACTTTGTTCTCTCAGGCATCAACCACGGAGCAAATACAGGGAACAGCGTTGTCTATTCAGGAACTATGGGCGCCGCCATGGAAGGTGCTTTAAGGGGAATACCCTCAATCGGATATTCGCTAATCTCACACACTCCCGAAGCGTCTGACTTTGACAGAGCAATGCCATATATCCGCAAGATAACCGAAGGAGTTATCAAAAACGGATTGCCCGACGGCGTTTGCCTCAACGTAAACATACCTGTTGGAAGAGAAATAACAGGCATTGAAATGACTGAATCTTGCCGTGGCTCTTGGTTAGGCGAATATAAGGAATACACCTGCCCTTCTGGCAACAAATTCTATTGCCTTACAGGAACTTACAAAAACGAGGACCCGGATAATCCCAACACCGACATTGCACGCCTCGCAGAGGGAAAAATCGCAGTAACACCAGTTACCCCCTACCGCGACGTCAAACTTGACAAACTTCCAATATAATAGCATACTCACCGAACGCCTATTCGACATAGTTAATTGTGTCTCAATATTTTGGTCGGATGATTGCGAGAATCGTCCGACCTCGCTGGAGCAACACAAATAGATCTTGCAACCCTGTGCGATGAGTTATCGCACCCTGCAGGTAACACATATAATCAACCTATTACACATTAAAATCTAAAAAAACGCAGGGACGATTCTCGAAATCGTCCGTCCACGCGGGAAGAAATGCATTTTTGACAAATGACTGGCTTCACCTAATAATTTTCCACTCAATAGGTTTATTTAGCATAGATGGGTATTATTATTGCACATAGAGGGTTGTAATTTTGCAATAAAGAAAGACACCAATACCATTGACGCCTTTCGAAACGGAAACCAAACTTCCACAAATTAAAGACTAACTTAAAAATTACAATTATGGTAGCAGACATTTTATTTTGCATGATGTATCTTATTCTTTGGAAACTGACCGTTAGCAAAACCCAAAATAATAAGAAAACGGCATAGGGATTAGGCAATATTGCACAAAACTAATATAATTAAAACATGAAAAAATTATTTTCACTATTGTTGCTGCTTGCAACGATTAGTATTGCACTCCCAAGTTGCTCTGACGATGATGAGCCAGATATGGGAATTAAGCAAAACATTATCGGAACATGGGAAGGTATCGCAGCAAATGTTGACGGCAAATGGATAGACCTAACAGAATATCCATATAACAGGTTGGGTTTTTCTGCAACGTTTTACAAAGACGGCACTTATTATGGTAAAGGTGCTTTTGGTACAGGTAGCGGAACATATCTTGTTAAAGGTAATACCATAGAAACATACATAGCTAATCAACTGTACTTAAAGTACATTGTCAAGGAGATGACAGAATCAACGGCTGAACTTACTATCTCCGACGGAGGCTCAACGCTCGACGTTAGGGTAAGAAAGATTATTTAAGGGTAAGTGTAAAAGGGGTTGTATCAAAATGATACAACCCCTTTTAGATACGTTAAATTCGTTATTTTAATCAAATACTTTGTCCCAGTCTTTCCAAACGACTTCGTAACCCAGTGAGCGAATGTCGTTGGCAACATCGATCGGACTACGCTCGTCGCTGACGTGGAACTGCTCAAGTGCTTCCTGCGCGTGAGTGTATCCGCCAGGCTCGGTCTTGCTACCGGCACTCATCGACGTAACGCCTAATTTCATCATATTTTCGCGGAACGTAGGATTCTCGCGGGTAGAATATGAGATGTCAACGTCATGGTCGAAGATACGGAATGCAAATGTTACCTGAGCAAGTTGCTTGTCGGTCATCGTAACGTTAGGTTGGAAGCCACTTTCCGAAGGACGCATTCTAGGAAAGTTGACAGAATATCTTGTTTTCCAATATTTCTTTTGGAGATATCTTAAATGGTACGCCATCATAGCAACATCTGTTCTCCAGTCTTCCAAACCGATAAGAACGCCCATGCCAATCTTATGCACACCAGCCATACCCATTCTGTCAAATCCGTTCACTCGCCAGTCGAAGATAGATTTCATTCCCTTCGGGTGGTAAACGTTGTAGCGTGCCTTGTTGTACGTTTCTTGGAAGCATACAACTCCATTCAAGCCCGATTGAGTAAGGCGGTAATAATCTTCCGACTTTAGTGGCATTACTTCGATAGAAAGGTTATTGAAGTATGGTCTTGCAATCTTCAACGCCTTTTCTATGTAGTCAACGCCAGCAATTGATGGATGCTCGCCAGTGACGATAAGCAGATTTTCGAAAGGGCCAAGTTCTCTAATCGCCTTGCACTCTGCTTCAATCTGCTCTTCAGTCAACGTCGTTCTCTCAAATTTGTTATTATGATTGAATCCGCAATACACGCAAAAGTTAGTACAAGCATTACTGATGTATAAAGGAATATACATGCTGATAGTTTTGCCGAATCGCTCTTGCGTATATTTCATCGACAGTCTTGCCATTTGCTCGAGATAAGGCTCAGCAGCGGGCGAAATGAGTGCCATAAAGTCCTCAACGGTCAGCACCTCCTTATTAAGTGCAGCAATAACGTCATGCTCAGTTTTTGCCGCTATTTTGGCTGTGGTTTCCTCCCAGTCGATTTTTTCTAATTCTTCTGAAAACATTTTATTTACAAATTTCTTTAGGGCGTTTCTATCCCTAATAATTACTTCGTTGAATCCAAATCGCAGGAGCAACCTTTTGATACTTTCTGAGAAATTCTCATTGCACAGAAATTAGGTCCGCACATTGTGCAGAATTTATCGTCAGTACCGTGACTTTCAATGTAATATTGCTTTGCTCTATCGGGGTCAAGGGAAAGGTTAAACTGGTCTTTCCAGCGGAATTCAAAGCGAGCCTTACTCATCGCATTATCTCTAACATCAGCGCCAGGAAGTCCCTTAGCAAGGTCAGCCGCATGAGCAGCAATCTTATATGCGATAACGCCGTTTCTAACGTCTTCCCTATCAGGAAGGCTCAAGTGCTCTTTCGGTGTAACGTAGCAAATCATTGCAGTACCGTACCAAGCAATTTGAGCAGCACCGATAGCAGAAGTTATATGGTCGTATGCTGGAGCAATATCGGTAGTAAGCGGGCCGAGTGTGTAGAACGGTGCTTCGTGGCATGAAGCAATCTGGCGTTCCATATTTTCCTTGATTTTATGCATTGGAACGTGTCCCGGACCTTCTATAATAACCTGAACATTGTGCTCCCACGCTTTTGTAGTCAATTCACCAAGGACGTCGAGTTCAAGGAATTGAGCCTTATCATTAGCATCATAGATAGAACCTGGACGCATGCCGTCACCAAGAGATACAGCAACGTCGAATTGAGCGAGGATATCGCAAATTTCATCAAAATGAGTATATAGGAAACTTTCCTCGTTATGAATAGTACACCATTGGGTCATAATGCTACCACCACGAGAAACGCAGCCAGTCATACGAGAACTTATAAGTTTTGCATGTTCCTTGAGGACGCCGGCATGGATAGTGAAGTAGTCAACGCCCTGCTCTGCCTGCTCAATAAGGGTATCGCGATAAATTTCCCAAGTGAGTTTAGCAACGTTACCGTTAACCTTTTCAAGCGCCTGGTAGATAGGAACGGTTCCCATCGGCACCGGGCAGTTACGGATAATCCATTCTCGTGTTTCATGGATATTCTTTCCTGTTGAAAGATCCATAAGAGTATCGCCTCCCCAATAGCAACTCCAAATAGCCTTGTCAACCTCTTCCTTGATGCCTGACGATAATGCAGAGTTACCGATATTCGTATTCAACTTAACGGAGAAAGCCTTACCGATAATCATCGGCTCTGCTTCCGGGTGGTTGATATTAGCCGGAATGATTGCACGACCAGCCGCAATCTCTTGACGGACAAACTCTGGAGTAATATAGGTTTCAATACCTAATTCCTTGTTGTTCAAGTTCTCACGAATAGCAACATACTCCATTTCGGCAGTAATTTTGCCTGCTCTTGCGTATGCCATTTGGGTTATTTCCTTTCCCTCCTTAGCACGGTAAGGCTTGTGGTGCTTAGGGAAGCGGATAGCGTCGAGCGACTTGTCGTTCATTCTCGCCTTTCCATACTCTGAAGTGATGCCATCAAGTTGGAAAACATCTCCACGGTCGTTAATCCATTGCTCGCGAGTGCGAGGAAGGCCTTCGTTGATGTCAGTCTTTATATTAGGGTCAGTATATGCACCACTTGTATCGTTAACCACTACAGGAGCGTTTTCGCTGAAAACCTTTTCACCATTTTCGATTGTTACCGTAGGTGTAAGGTTAATTTTTCTCATACCAACCTTGATAGGGAAAAGTTCTCCGTCAACATAGATTTTCTCTGAATCTGGATATGAGTTCACGTTAATGTTGTTTAGTTCCATAAATTAATCATTAAGAAAAGAAGTTAGAGGACTGCTTGCAATAGCGTGATTGCTTGTTTCACCCAAACCGGCGAGATATGCCATACGGCCTGCTTCAGTTGCCATCTTGAATGCTTTAGCCATTTCAACAGGATCGTTAGCAACAGCGATAGCGGTATTCACCAAAACGGCGTCAGCACCCATTTCCATTGCTTCTGCAGCGTGAGAAGGAGCGCCAAGACCAGCATCGATAACAACAGGCACGTTGCTCTGGCTGATAATAATTTCAAGCATTTCTTTTGTTTTCAAACCCTTGTTAGTGCCGATAGGCGCACCCAACGGCATAACGGCTGCAGTACCAACATCCTCAAGACGCTTGCAAAGAACAGGATCTGCTTGAATATAGGGAAGCACAATAAAGCCCTCTTTTGCAAGCACTTCTGTCGCCTTCAATGTCTCGATAGGGTCTGGAAGTAAATATTTCGGGTCTGGGTGAATTTCGAGTTTGATAAAGTTAGTGCCGAAGCAGTCGCGAGAAAGTTGTGCGGCAAGGATAGCCTCCTCCGCATTTCTGACGCCTGAAGTATTAGGCAAAAATTGCACTTTTTCGCGGTTGATATGCTTCAGCATATCGTCGTTTGCAGCATCGCTTGTGTCCAAGCGCTTCATGGCAACGGTAATCATCTCTGATTCTGATGCCAAAATGGCCTGAAGCATCAAGTCATTTGATGAAAATTTTCCTGTACCAACGAATAGTCTGGATGAAAATTCGCGGTTTCCAATCTTTAATAAATCCATATTATATGTTATTTATTCGTTCTTCAACAATTTTTTCAAGCAAGTCAATCATCTTTCCAGTAGTTTCTGGGATATTGCCAGACTTGATAATAGAGCCAGAAACGGCAACACCGCTAACCCCGGCATTCATAATTTCCTGTATATCGTCATACTCGATACCACCTATCGCAACAACTGGGATGCGAATGCTTGCATCCTTCATCTTCCGCATAATTTCGCGGTATCCCTCCAAGCCGATAACAGGACTTAGTTTCTGCTTAGTCGTTGTAAATCTGAACGGGCCAAGACCGATATAGTCAATATCAAGGTGTCGCAAGCCCTCTATATCTTCAAAAGTGTTTGCCGTTGCACCTATGATAAATTCTTCGCCGAGGATTTCTCTTGCCTCAATAGGCGACATATCACTTTTTCCAAGATGAACGCCGTCAAGTTCCAGTTCCTTTGCGATATCCACATGGTCATCGATAACGAAAATGCATTCCTTTTCCTTGCAAATCTCCTTTGCCGCTTTTGCCGTCTCAATTATTTCCTCTCTTGAAGCGTTCTTCATTCGCAGTTGTACCCAGCGGCAACCTCCGTCAACAACTTGACGGATTTCGTCGAGAATAGATATTCCCTCTTTCGGATGTGTGATGAATTGCAACATAATTATCTATTTTTATTTATTAATTTCAATTTAGCATCTAACTCACTGATGTTAGCAGAGTTAAATATATATCCCAAGAAAGCGGCACCGCCAAAACCGAGTGACTTTATTTCGGGCAGTTTTTCAGCAGTTATGCCACCAAGAGCAAAAACCCTATTATTTATAATGCCCTGAGCCGACAAATTGTTCAGTTCCACGAAAGAGAAGTTCGATTCGTAGCCAACTTTACTGATACTGTTATATATAGGGCTCAAGAAAGCATAGTCCAACGATTTAGCATCCTCCAACTCGCTGACAGAATGGCACGATTTTGACAATCTTCCAGAAAAGCCTTCAATCGGTTTGGGGTTGCGTCCGTTAAGATGCAAACCGCCAACACCAGTAACCAACGCCGCGGCGTGACAGTCGTGCAAAGTAAGGCGGCTGCGATAATGTGGAGGGATAGACAAAAGATACTCCTCCATTTCGGCAACAGTCATCTCAGGCTTTCGGATATGAACGAAGTCAAAACCATTATCAAGGATATGACATATAATATCCCTTTCCGCAGGCGCTGTAACCTCTGGCGTTATGGCAATCAGTTTCAGACTATCCACCATACGACGCCTGAATGATAATCATATTGTCGCCGTCGTGTAGAATATGGTTTTCCCACTCCTGACGAGGAACGAGCTTGCCATTTACCGCCAATGCAATGTTTGTAGAAACGAGGTTCTCGCCATTTATATATTCACTTAGCGGCATCTCGCCAGCCAATTCTTTTTCTTTGCTGTTTACTTTAATCTTTATCATATTTTTTTCAATGAATTAGGATTGAAGAAATGGTTTACCGGACCGTGGCCATGTCCAATGGTCACATCAGAACCGGAAATAAGGGCGCTCTGAAGATACTCCTTAGCCATAGCAACTGCATTTTCAGCAGAATTGCCCAACGCCATATATGAGGCTATTGCCGATGAAAGAGTGCAACCCGTTCCGTGAGTGTTTAGTGTTTCTACTTTCTCTGCCTCGTACTCCCTAACAAGCCCATTACGGTCAAAAAGGTAGTCAATCATCTTTTTACCGTCGAAATGCCCGCCTTTGATAAGCACATATTTTCCACCAAATTCAAGAATTTTCGCAGCAGCCTCTCCGCAATGCGTTGGTGACGACAGTTTAACCCCAGAAAGCAATTCCGCCTCAAAGCGGTTAGGGGTAAGGATTTCTGCGATAGGGAAAAGATCTCGTTTAATGGTTTCAATAGCATCATCAGCAATCAGTTTGCTCCCAGAAGTAGAGACCATAACCGGGTCAAGAATGATATTAGCGCTCCTATGATAGCGAAGCCGGTTAGCAACTACATTTGCAATTTCTGCAGAGAATAGCATTCCGATTTTCACAGCAGCGGGAGGCATGTCGGTGAACACCGCATCAATCTGAGCCGCAACGACATCTGGAGAAATGCCCTGAATGGCACTAACGCCAGTTGTATTCTGCGCTGTAATGGCAGTAATCGCCGTAGTGGCGAAAACGCCGATAGCCGACATCGCCTTGATATCCGCCTGGATACCAGCACCTCCGCTCGAATCAGAGCCCGCAATAGATAAGACAACAGTATAATTCATAAGCATCGAAATTAGGCAAATGGGGCTTATGAAAAAGTCGAGAAAAAACACAATCCCTGCGCCGGCATTATCCGTATCAGGTTCTTAGGGTATAATCTCAGCCACTTGGCACCCCTTTGCATTGCAAAGATAATACAAACCGAGCGGAGAAAAAACAAGTTAGCTTGATTTTTTCTCCCGAGGTGCAGTTTATCTTATTAAAAGATAGTGAAAGTCGAATGCAAAAAAAAGAAGTTTACTCATTTTTTTTGCTGAAAAGGTGTTTCATATTAAAATGTAAATGTTTACAGGAATTGGAAAATGGGCATTCAGCCTGCTACGGCACGAAATGAACGGCGAAAAAAGGAGGCATACCAAAATGGCACGCCTCCTCAAAATACTCTTAGTTACTATTATATCAATCACTTAACCTTGCCAAATTTCTGCAATCCTTTTTGAACGTCAGGATGACTCATAAACAGGTTCCAAACCAACTGGCTGCGATAATTCTCTATCATAACCGCAACTGGTCCTTGGTTCAAGCCCATAAATATCGGCGATACCCAGTTCTGCGTAAGGTTAAAGGCATCATGGAAACCATATTCACCCCAAAGGAACTTACCATAATTACGGTAATAATTCTTCAATGCAGCCAACGATTCTTCTGGAGTATATGGCATAGAAGCCAAGGCTCCTGTTGGTGCAATAGTGCCATTATCATGCGCAGGCACAGGTTCGCGAGCGTCATAACCCCAAGCATAATCACTTGCCGTCAAGCCCCAGCAGTCTTTTCCGTAACCTTGAAATCCACCCTGATTCTCCACGCAATAGCGGTGATTTATCAATGCAATATTGCGGCTATTCTCAAAATAGTTTGTGTATTTGTCGCTAAACTTATGCGGATTCAATCCGAGGAATGAATAATGGACGAAGAATAGCGGGCCTCCATTAGAAACACCTACATCCAATTTTCTACCAAAGAAAGTATTGCCGTTTGTATAATGCAATCCGTATTGAGAATTACCCCATAGGCGATAATCCTGTGCCATCTTTTCCTGACTTGCCCAACCAGTATAGTACATTTCCGGCTCAATGGCATGCGTTGGCGACATAATGGAAATCATATATGTAATAAGCGTTTCATTCCAACCGATAAGCGGGTGACTGATAACCCATTCCTGATCAGGCGACCAGTGCCAGAAAAGGTATTTTGAGTCTTTTGTCTTCTTATACCAATTCCATTCGCATTCTCGCCACAACTTATTGATGCGGCTGCGAATAAGTTTTTCCTCCTTTGAATCACCATTGAAATACTGGTGTGCGGCAAGGAGTCCGTGGAAAAGAAAAGAAGTTTCAACAAGGTCTCCTCCATTATCCCTCTTACCGAAGAATGGAACAACCTTACCGGTAGTACCATCCATAAAGTGAGCAAAAGCGCCATGAAAGCGGTCTGCCTTCTCAAGGAAAGAAGTTATTTTCAAAAACCTTTCAACACCCTGCTCACGGGTAATAAAGCCCCTGTCAATGCCAACAAGAACTGTCATAATACCGAAACCGGAAGCACCACAGGCAATCATATCTGATCTGCCTGGGATATTTTCACGGGCAAGCCCGCTATTCGGCTCTGCACCTTCCCAATAATAGCGGAAATTTGCTTCTTGAACCATGTCAAGCAATTCATCATCGGTCATCGGTCTTGTTGACGAAGAAACAATATTTGAGCAAGCAGATTCATTGAACCCATAATCAACAGCCGACACCTTATATGAAGCCTTTGCTCCAACCTTTCCGATAAAATCAGTATAACGGTCAGACCATGGCTTTGCTATGCCAACAGCCTTATATTCACCACCATTCAACGAACGGTAAATCTTGTAATATCTCAAGCCTTGAGCATCTCCTTTCCAACGCAAATCAATATGCCTTTCATAGCCCTTGCACTCAAGCACTTCTGGAACTTGCAAAAATGACTTTGCTCCAGTCTTCGGCAATAGTTCAACATCATCAATATTCAGAGTATGCTCCTTTCCATCGGCAGCACCTTGCTTGAAAATCACGGCAGAAATTTTCTTAATCTCGGCAACTTCAATTTCTGAAACATTAAAGAAATTTGAAGCACCCATAGTCTTTGCGTTTTTCTCCCCAAGAGCAACTCCCATGTCATTCAAAGGGATTTCCACACGAGACCACCCGTCTTTAAAAGGTTTGACATATTTCGCAACATCAACAAACTTAGAGCGAGTACTGTCGGCATACTGAATGCCTACAACAGGCAAGGTCGCAGCATCAGTATTCGCATATTTCAAGTTGAACGCAAGAACATCAGGATGACGGAAAAAGTCATTGCCACGAATTGGGCAATAAAGCACTGAAGCCGTCCAATCGCCAGAATGAGCAGCAACATAACGCAATCTCAACGAATTGCCTGGAGAGAAGAAATCATTATCAACAGGAAGTTTATTCTGATAATTTTCAATCCAAGAAGGAGAAGTATATTCTGCTTTTGAATAGAAATAATCGCCGTCCATACGGCTGTTTTCAAAGAAAACGTAATCATACGGTTTCTCGGCTGCAAATGCCATACCCGACAGCATTGCAATTGCAAATAACATTATCTTTTTCATTTCAAATAGTTGTTAGGTCAACGCAAAATTCGCAAAAAATACGTTCAAAACAAAATTTCCCGATATGTTTAAAAGCATAAAATTATTATAAAACAAACGCCCATAAAGTAAATTTAAATTACTAAATTTGCGATAAACAGAACGCGATGAGATATTTCAAATTAGGCTGCAATTGGGGAAGAGGAGCTAAAGATTTCTACCCTCTCTTAAAAAAGCACAATATAGTCATAGGATATGCCAAAACTGCCGAATATGAGGCAGGTGACATAATCGCTATATGCAAAGGATTTTGCGTAAAAGCGATAGCATTAGTGCTGGAAAAAGCAAGGCCTGCCACTGATTTCAACGATTTTAAAAATCCCTTTGAAGATTATGAAGTCGATTATCATAGCGATGTTCTAGTTTCTAAAGCAGTTATCAAAGAGTTGCCTCCGCAACACTCATTCGAATACCAGACACAACAAGGCATAATCAAGATACACAAACAAGAAATCATTGACAAAATAAACAAATTCAAAAAAGAACTGATAGACATGAAATGTTCTGATCTTAATAAAATCACAAATATTGCCAAAACAAAGAAAAACATCATCCTGCAAGGAGCTCCAGGAACAGGCAAAACATATTCAACAGCACAATTAGCCTTGTCAGTTATCGGAGGATACGATGAGATTCTATTCGACCATGAAAAAGTAATGGAAGAATACCACAAACTCCGCCAGAAAGGTCAGATTGAATTTGTCACATTCCACATGTCTATGGATTACGAAGATTTTGTAGAAGGGATAAAACCGTCTTCCGAAGGTTCGACAATAACCTATAGCATAGAAGACGGCATATTTAAGAGCATCTGCAATAAGGCTACAAAAGGGAGCAACGAGAAAGCGGAAAACCACGTTCTTATAATCGATGAGATTAACCGCGGAAACATCTCTAAGATTTTCGGAGAACTAATCACACTCATAGAAGCCGACAAGCGGACAGACAGCACAGACAAAAGAACAGCAAGGCTTCCTTATTCAAAAAAGGAATTCGGAGTTCCTGGAAACCTTTACATAATAGGCACAATGAACACAACAGACAGAAGCGTTGGCAGCATTGACTATGCCCTACGCCGTCGGTTTGCTTTTGTCACAATAGAATCGAGCGAAGATATCATCAGAAATTACTACAACAAGACAGGCAATACCCTATTGGGCAGCAAAGCATGCACGCTATTTAATGATGTTAAAGACTTCCTAACGGAGAACAAAACTAACGAAACAGATATAAAAGACCTAATGGTTGGCCATAGTTTCTTTATGGCTCAAAGCGAAGATGAATTGAATCTGAAATGGGAGTACGAAGTTATTCCCCTACTAAACGAATACTACCAAGACGGAATTATAAAAAAACGATGGAGCATCTCAAACCAATAAGGGCACTCGAACAAGAGAGGCTGACAGAAGAAGACAATGAATACTTTCAAAATCTCGACTTGGACTTCGACGATAACAGCAACAAAAAAGTGCCTCTCTACCTCGGCATCTCAAAAGACGGCGAATGCAGTTATTACATTGGGGCTACATGGCTGAAAACCGGTAGTCGCCCTTTGGTCGTTCTACCCAAATTTCCAGACATTGACTTTATCAGCATTTTTGCAAATGCAATTTCCAACAATATTTCTCCAAATTATTTCGAAGAGGCTTATTCAATCAATTTTGACGCTCCTCTCATTTATGAAAATGCCCTGAACTCCGTCCTCTCCCCTCTTATTGTTGCTCATTACCTGAGCATTATAAAAAAACTATTAAAAAGGGGACTCAAAAAGAACTATATTATTATTGAAGAAAACAAGAAAAACAAAATCCGCGGACATATTTTACCTTTAAAAAACCTGCAACAGAACATTGCCCGAGGACACTCAGAAAGGGTGCTTTGCCGATACCAAGAGTATTCTTTTAACTACTGCGAAAACCAACTTTTAAAACGAGCGCTCCTTGCTTCTGAAAACCTGCTTGTCTCATATTGCCCAAGAAACAGCAAGATGCTCCAAATCGTAAGAAATGCCCTAACGGAATTTGAAGGCATCAGTGCAGACATTACTCCAAGCCAAGTAAAATCCATAAAAAACGACAAACTGCACGGCGAATACCCTCAAGCAATAGAATTAGCGAAACGCATCCTCCGCCGCACTGACTTTTCTATAAATGATAGTCAGCACCAAGAGCAAGGCGTTCCTGAATTTAGCATAGATATGTCTCGCATCTTTGAATTTCATGTTCTTGATTTTCTTGCAAAGAAGTTTCCGAATGCTGAAATCCTTTTTCAGGAAAGTGCTGGAGTAATGGGGCGTTGCGACTATCTCATACCATCGGAAAAACTCATCATCGATGCAAAATACAAAGCAAACTATCCCAAAAGAAACAACAGAGAAGATATTCGAGAAGTTTCTGGATATGCAAGAGCCGAACGAATTAGAAAAATTTGCAATATCAAAGATAGCAATATTCTAAACTGCCTCATTATATACCCCAATGACTATGGAGAAACACTTATCAGCAACAAAAATATTATAGAAGAAAGCATTCACATTAATGGTATAGCCAATTTCTACACTTTAGGAATTAAAATACCTAAAATAGAATAAATGCCATATAATGTGGCATTTATTCTAAAATTCAACTACTGTTTTCCAAAGAGGTCTTTAATGCTGCCGAGGGAACCGAGGATAGATGTTGCCTCGTATGGCATATATACTGTCTTGTTGTCCTTGCCAGAAGTCATCTCCTTCAATGTCTCAATATACTTCACAGCAATGAAATATGCAGCCGGGTCTGATTTTGTGTCTTTCAACGCTTCAGCAATACGCTTGATAGCCTTTGCTTCAGCTTCAGCCTGCAATATCTTCGCCTCTGCCTCACCCTGGGCAATAAGAATCTGCGACTCCTTATCGGCTTTAGCCCTATTGACTTGCGATTCCTTTTCACCTTCAGACTCAAGAATCATTGACGATTTCTCTCCTTCCGCTTTCAAAATTTTCGCACGGCGCTCACGCTCTGCCTGCATCTGTTGCTCCATAGCATCGCGAACTGTTTCCGGTGGTGTAATGTCCTGTAACTCTACGCGGTTAATCTTAACACCCCACTTATTCGTTGCCTCATCAAGCACCAAACGTAATTTCTGGTTAATGGTGTCGCGGGAAGTAAGCGTTTCGTCTAATTCCAATTCGCCAATAACGTTACGAAGAGTTGTCTGCGTCAATTTTTCAATAGCGTTAGGCAAGTTGTCGATTTCATAAACAGACTTAAACGGATCGGTAATTTGAAAATAAAGCAACGCATTTATACGGGTAGTGACGTTATCCTTTGTAATAACGCTCTGCTCAGGAAAGTCATATACCTGCTCACGAAGGTCAATAACGTCGCTCATCTTCACTATGGCGAAATCGCCACGCGGACCTTTAACGGTCTGTCGGACATAAACCTGACGCGGACGGTCAAGAATAGGCCAAATGATATTGATACCTGATTCAAGAGTACTGTGATAGCGACCCAACCGCTCGATAATCTTAGTCTCACTCTGACGGATAATCTTAACACCGCTCATAACGAAGAAAACGGCTACAAGAATTATCAAACCAACAATAACCAATGTTTCCATACTATTTAATATTTAGGTGTAACAGTCAAAATAATGCTGTCAATACTTTTAACAATAACCTTTTGCCCTTTGTCGATAACCATATCAGAAACGGCTTTCCAATCGTCTCCGTCAATAATCACACGCCCTGTTCCTTTTTGAGCATCAATGGTTTCTGCCACAATGGCCTCCCTGCCTATCAAAGCCTGAACGCCACTCTTTCTGCCACCACTCTTACCTTTCATCAAGTGGTTCATAATAATAGGACGGATAAACACGAACGACAATAGTGAAGCAAGGACGAAAGCCGCAGTCTGCCACCATAGCGAAGCATCAAAGAACGCAGGAACAGCAGCCACAATACAGCCAATCATCAAGCACAGAGCCGCAACAGCTGTTGTAGCAAGTTCAACTACAAGCAAAACAAGTGCTGCAATTATCCATATTAACCAGATTTCCATAAATCACCAAATTATCGGTTACTCTGTCCCAAGAAGTCGAACGTATCTACATAAATCTCAGTAGCATAGCGTTTTATTGCATTTTTATCCTCCCATATACGGTAGCGGATTTTTCCCTCAACATAGAGTTTTGCACCCTTGCGAATATACTTCTCCGCATACTCGGCATTACGCCCCCACATAACGAGGGTATGCCATTCGGTTTTTTCGGGAACACTTATCCCCGAAGCGGTAGTATATGCCCGCTCCGTTGTTGCAAACGTAAAGGTTGCTACAGGCTTTTGGTCAACATACCTGATTTCAGGATCTTTGCCAACGTTTCCAATAAGTATTACTTTATTTACCGACATAGTATTTTTATTTTACAGATGCTTTAAGTCCTTCAATAACGGCTGTAGTAAAACCACATTGCTCCATCTTATTCAGCCCTTTTATAGTCAGACCACCAGGAGTTGTAACCTTGTCAATTTCCGCTTCGGGATGCAAACCGCTTTTTTCAAGCAATTCAACGGCTCCCTTGACAGTCTGGATAACCATCTCCTTGGCCTGGTCTGGATATAGACCCAACTCAACGCCACCCTCCATAGCAGCCCTGACGTATCGCAATATATATGCCGTTCCACATGAGCACAAAGATGTTGCCGCACCCATCAGCCTTTCTTCAATAACTTCCGTCTTTCCAAGAGCGTTGAAAATAGCCTTAATGGTATCAACTTTTCCTGCACCAACAGCATTATGGGCAATAACCGTCATACTCTCACCTATTGAGGCTGCTGTATTAGGAATAACACGGAAAACAGGCAGACCTTCGGGCATTCGCTCTTCATAGAAAGATATTGGCAAACCCGCCGCAACAGTCACCAACGCCTGATTATTCATCAACGGACGGATTTCAGCCAACGTCGGCTCTACAATCCACGGCTTTACAGCAAGGATGACAACATCCGCACCTTCAACAGCCTTGCAGTTATCAAGATGAGTAGTTACACTTGGACAGTCATTCTTCAAACCGTCCAACTTACCCGCTGAACGGTTGGATACAGACAGTTCATAAATCTGCGATAAAATAGGGTCGGAGGCAATACCTCTCGCTATTGCCCCACCCATATTTCCGCAACCTAAAATTGCTATTTTCATTGACTTAGATTTATATTCAACTATTCAAAATCGCCAGTTGCTTCTGCATCCGGCTCCTCGTCATCTTCTACGTTGATAACAGGTTCATCGCCCTCCTTATTGAACAACTGTTCCTTGATTTTTGCTTCCAACTCTTCTGCAAGTTCTGGATTTTCCATAAGGAGTTTCTTAACAGCATCGCGACCTTGTGCCAACTTACTGTCGCCGTATGAGAACCAAGAACCGCTTTTCTTGATAATGTCGAGAGCAACACCGAAGTCAATAATCTCACCTGTTCTGGAAACGCCCTCACTGAAGATAAGGTCAAATTGCGCTCTTTTAAATGGAGGCGCAACCTTGTTCTTAACAACTTTAACTTTTGTAAGATAACCAAGTATTTCCTCTCCCTTCTTGATTGGTGTTGATTTTCGGATATCGATTCTGACAGAAGCATAGAACTTCAAAGCATTACCACCTGTCGTTGTTTCAGGATTACCCCAAGCAACGCCGATTTTGTCACGCAACTGGTTGATGAATATACAAGTAGTCTTAGTCTTTGAGATTGTACCTGTCAACTTTCTCAACGCCTGTGACATCAAACGTGCCTGAAGCCCCATCTGTTTGTCACCCATAACGCCTTCAATTTCCGCTTTGGGAGTAAGGGCAGCAACAGAGTCAATAACAATAATGTCAATAGCAGAAGAGCGAATCAACTGGTCAGCAATCTCAAGAGCCTGCTCACCGTTATCCGGCTGGGCAATCCAAAGATTGTTGACGTCAACGCCCAACTTTTCTGCATAAAAACGGTCAAAAGCATGCTCGGCATCAATAATGGCAGCAATACCGCCCTGCTTTTGAGCCTGCGCAATTGCAAGAATAGCAAGAGTTGTCTTACCAGAAGATTCCGGACCATAGATTTCAATGATTCTACCGCGAGGATAACCGCCAACGCCCAAAGCATAGTCAAGACCGATAATACCGCTTGGAATTACTTCAACATCATCTATGCTGTCATCACCAAGTTTCATGATAGTACCGCGGCCAAAGTCCTTCTCTATCTTAGCCATTGCGTTGAGAAGAGCCTTCTGCTTTTCGCTTGTTACCCCTTCTGTTGCTTTCTTTTCTGATGCTTTCATATCTATTTCTTTATTTTTTCAATTGAAGAATTTGGTTTGCACTATCCTTAGTGTTAACCTTAGTAATAATGTCTTCAACAACGCCTTCCTCATCGATAAGGAATGTTGTTCTTACAGTACCCATATATTCCCTGCCTGCCATTTTCTTCATTTGCCAAACTCCAAACGCATTATTTAATGCAACGTCGGTATCAGCGATAAGTGTGAACGGCAATTCGTGCTTGTCAGCAAACTTCTTATGAGAAGCAGCGCTATCTTTGCTAACGCCGATAATTTCATAACCAGCAGACTTTAATTCCGCATAGCCGTCACGCAAACTGCATGCCTCGGCTGTACAGCCTGGAGTATTGTCCTTCGGATAGAAATAAATAACCAATTTCTTTCCAGAAAAATCTGATGCCTTAACTTCCTTGCCATCTGCATCAACTCCCAATATTTCGGGTATTCTATCACCTATTTTCATATCTTCTTTAATTTTATACTGCAAAGTTATAGACTTCATGGGCAAAAATCAGACCCATACAAGTTAATTAATGTTCTAATTCAACTTTTTGCGTTGGTGGCAACTGCTCATTGCGGTTATTGACAGCCTCAACAACCTTCAAAGCAAGATTTCTGAATGCCTCGCCTGATACAGTATTATTCAACGCAGCAGGAACTCCCTTATCACCGTTTTCGCAAATGCCGGCGACAAGAGGAATCTGAGCAAGGGTGTCAACTCCCAGCGCCTCTGCAAGACGCTTGCCTCCTCCGTTTCCAAAGATATAATATTTCTCATCAGGATGCTCTGCTGGTGTGAACCAAGCCATGTTTTCAACAATACCAAGGACTGGAACGTTAACCTTGTCGCTACGGAACATACTGATACCTTTCTTAGCATCAGCAAGAGCAACCTCCTGAGGAGTAGTAACAACGATAGCACCAGTAATAGCCAAAGTCTGAACAAGTGTCAAGTGAATATCGCTCGTTCCCGGTGGCATATCAATAACGAAGTAATCCAAATCGCCCCAGTTTGCCTCTCCGATGAGCTGCTTGAGCGCATTACTTGCCATACCGCCACGCCAAAGAACCGCATTGTCCTTTTCAACAAGGAAACCAATAGATAGCAATTTCACGCCATATTTTTCAACGGGAGCAATAAGGTGACGACCGTCAACCTCATCCATATATACGGGTTCATCCTCAACGCCAAACATCTTAGGCATTGACGGGCCAAAGATATCCGCATCGAGAAGACCTACCTTATAGCCTTGCTCTGCAAGAGCAACGGCAAGGTTACTTGCAACAGTTGACTTACCAACGCCTCCCTTTCCAGACGAAACACCAATAATATTCTTAACTCCAGGCAACATCTTCGCTGGCTTTGCAACATTCTGACGGAACTTAACAGCAATATTGCCTTGAATCTCTGTATTGGGATTAACATACGTCAATATAGCAGTCTCTGCCGCCTTTACAACCGACTTAATAAACGGGTCTGTTGACTTGTCAAAAATCAATGAGAAAGTAACTTTCATTCCATCGATTCGGATATCATCCTCAACCATTTCTGCCTCGACAAGGTTCTTGCCATTGCCAGGATATCTAACATTCTTTAATGCTTCAAGAATTAAAGCAGGATATAATCTATCGTTCATAACGCAAATTTATTATTAAGAAAAACGGGAGTCCGTTTCAAGATATCCCCTTGAAAAACTCCTATATGTATCAAATTCTATTTCAATATCAGGCTCTTGAAGTTCCGTATTCTGGTCGAGGTGCCACTTGATATACTTGATAGTCAGCCCGCGGGCAAGCCATTGTTTCTCGTAGAATGTCTGAATTTCAAGAATATCGTCAGCAAGGCCAGAATGGTATAAGTCATCGGTATTTACCTCAACATTGAATTTGTTCAGTTTAACCGAAGCATCGGTATATGCGTAAAGGAACGGACTATCTGTCTTCAAGTGCATTATACCATTATCCTTTAATATCTGACGATAAATATTCATAAAGCGAACTGATGTTAGTCGCTTATTAACCTTTTTCATCTGCGGGTCCGGGAAAGTAATCCAAATCTCATCGACCTCACCAGGCGCGAAAAATTCGGCAATAAGTTCGATGCTTGTGCGTAGAAAGGCAACATTGGTCATTCCTTTCTGAACGGACTCTTTGGCTCCTGTCCACATTCGTGCGCCCTTGATGTCAACACCGATAAAGTTCATATTAGTAAACTTTTTCGCAAGACCTACCGCATATTCGCCCTTGCCACAACCGAGTTCAAGCACTATGGGATTATCGTTATGGAAAAAGTCCTCACGCCATCTGCCCTTCATCGGGAAACCCTTTTCTTTTAACACGGAAAAAGGAAATTGGAAAACGTTTTGAAACGTTTCCATCTCGCTGAATTTCTTTAATTTATTTTTACCCATATTACTTAACGCCAAATTTAATAAATTTCACAATTCCATCAGCACAAACGCATCTAACAATATACGCTTTTGCAGAATATCCCGACAAGTCGAAAGAAACAGAAGGAGAACTAACCACCTTTTCAACAAGAATAATACCAGAAAGGTCAAAAATAGTAGCGCCCTTCAAACCTGCATCTGCCGTAAGTGTTATAATATCGTCATTGACGGTAAATTTCACTTTTGAATAATCTATATTTTCTTCAACAAAAGAACCAGAGAAGAAAAAGTCACGCCATTGATCTGCATTCTTATATGCAGCAGAACTGACAATCGGAACTTCCAACTGAATTGCTGTCTTGTCAACATTCTCCCATACATCCTCTCCCAAAACAGGGGGCACTACGGGCTTTGCTTCAAGCAGAGACAAAGCTTCACAATCCTTGAAGGCTCCCTTGCCTATATACTCAACATTTTCAGGAATAACAAACTTAACGACTGAATGCCAATCCTCAAATGCATAATCTCCTATTTTTGTTATAGTTGATGGAAGGAAATCATCTTCCAGCAACTGGTCCGTACTACCAAAAGCATAGTTGTTTATAACAGCGACTCCCTCAGGCAACACTGCTTTCTCCAGCGCTGTACTGTAAAAAAATGCACCTTCTCCAATAGTTGAAACCGTTTCTGGTAGGACAACTGTAGAAAGACTCTTCGTGTCGGCAAAAGCCCACGCGGAAATAACAGACAGTCCTCGACATTCCTTAAGGTTAGCAGACACTATGCCACTTTCTTTAAAAGCACCCTCACCTATTGCGATTAAATCAACAGAAAAATCAACGACCCGCATTGCCTCACAACCAAGAAAAGCATACGCACCAATAATTTGCACCGCCGGCATATTAACTTCATTCAAAGCAACGCACTTGCTAAAAGTATAGTCACCTATTTCCGTAACTCCAGAGCCCAAATTTGCACTTACAAGCAATAAATCACCCGAAAAGGCATAATCGCCAATTTCACGAACGCTCTCCGGAATGCTTATTGAAGAAAGACTTAAACAACCTGCAAATGCTCCGTCAGAAACACTAACAAGAGTATTTGGGAGCAAAATTGTTTCCAGGGGCATACCTGCAAAGCAACCTACCGGCAACTCGTTTGCACCATAATTAAGAATATTTGCAAAAAGATACTCCTTACCAGAATATGCCTCCACTTTTGCATTGGTTAAGTCAAGATGCTTCAAAGATGTCATATTAGATGCTATGAAGTGGAAATCACGCGCATCAACAGAGCCATCAATAACCAAATCTGTCATAGTTGAAACGTCTGTTGCTTCCATAGCAGACTCCAAACCTCCAGGAGTTACTGTAATTCCGTATGACTTCCAAAATAAAAGCACAATAGCCGATAAAATTAATATCAGTTTTTTCATCCTTTATATTTTCAATTTTGCGTAAAGTTACAAAAAAACAATTTTCTAAAAGAAAAATATTTGAATAATCACATTCTTGAATCTATGTGAATTATATTATTTACAAAAAAGAGACCTCTGAGAGCAGATTTCGGCAACTCAATATCGTCATAATTAGGATTCTCACTCCGCAAGATAACCTTATCATCATCAGCGTGACGACGCAAATACTTAACCATTCTGTAATCTTCGAGAAGAACGACATATATCTGACCCCAATATATAACTGAAAGGTCATTTATTTCTCTTACAGCAATATAATCCCCATTGTTTATTACAGGCGACATACTGTCACCACTAACCCTAACAATGTGGCTATCTTGGGAAACTCCAGGCACACAGACGTGCCCGATAATATTATCTTCTGCAAAAAACATTTCGCGATTAAAATGTCCCGCAGTAACGTCAATATCATATACTGGTGTTCCACTACGACGCTCCTCCATTTCGCCAACTATGATTGTTGACGGACGGTCATTTTTTGCAAATGGAACGCCATCTCCTTTCAGAAGCCAATCCTTTGATATTCCCACGTTGACAACTATCTTATTTATAAGAGAATCACTTACCTGCAACTTTCCATTCAACTGCTTGGAAAAATTGGAAACATCGGTTCCTATACGGTGAGCAAAGGCGTTTTGCTTCATTCGCATCTCCGACATTAGGTACTTGATTCGGCTGATTATCTCTTCTTGCTCCATAAAATAAAATTTCCTGCAAGATACCATTTAATTGGCAAATAACCAAAGAAAATACCACCGATTTATATGTTTTTCCAAATAAAAAAGCCACTCTGCAGGATAGCAAAGTGGCTAGAAAAATATTAAAAATCAATTATTTTCCGTGACGGAATGTAGCAGAAAAACCAAGTACAAAATCTACTTTTGCTGTACTAACGGGTACTCCTTGCTTGCCATACTTGAACGGTATATAATCCGCACCCAAGAAGAAATTAAATCCCTTTGGGCAGAAGTTCAGCAACAAGCCTGCTGAATGACCGAGGTTTGATGTTGACCCATTAACCGTTGCATGAAACCATGAGGCTGGACGGAAATTAACAGAAGCCATTAGTTCTGTCCATTTTCTTGGTGTTCCAAGACGCGTTGACGAAAGTAAGCCAAAACCGATTTTATTATTTAAAATGCTATACTCCGCACCAATATTCAAAGTTGTTGCCAACGATTGGGTACTCTTCGCTTTTTCCTCATTCTGGAAGCGAATAAGTTTCTTCAAATCCTCCTCCAACTGGTCCGCTTCCTGGTCAAGTGCAGACTCGCCTGTAATTGGGCCATCTTCAGCACCAATATGGTGAAAACCGTCATAAACGAAAGCATCCGGATTAACTGTTGCATTTGCACCATTCCACGAAATAAAGCCAATATCTGTCAACGAAGCTGACAAAGTCAAATTATCAAGCAAATCGTATGACGCACCCAGATCAATCCCAATACCATTGCCTGAAACGCCTATCTTTCCGAAATCAATATTATCAATTTCGCCATTACTTTTGTATGCTATATCAATAGCATCGGTTGTAAACGCACTACCAGCTTCACGAAGGACCCACCTGTCTTCTGACATCTGAACATTTATATTCACAACCAAAGCATCGGCACGTCCCAAACCTGCTATATATTTAAACTTAGCACCGATACGCAACTTTTCCGTTAACTGATGCGAGTGCCCCAACGCCAACTCTACATAATTGGTTGACGACAATCGCAAATCATTTATATCATAAGCAGTTGGCCCACCGTTTACCTGACCGATCTTTGCAAATTCAAAAAGTTCGTATGGCAAAACAACACTTGTATGCGAGCGCACTCCGATATTAAAAGTATTAAAACCTCCCCACGCCTTAAAACCAAATGATATAACGTCAAGGTTTACATTTGCCTCAATTGCATTTCTGCTTTTTAAACGACCAAGAAACTCTTCACTCGAAACGGAACTGTTCAAACTTGTAACAAGTTCTCCATTTCTAGGGAAAAGGAAATCATCAATACCAACATTGGCATTCGTTCCAATCTGCAAATTTCCCAAAGCAGGAATACTCACATAATTAAAACCAGGCGTAAATGCAGGGTTTAACAAATGACGGTTAGGCATATTATCCATAAAGTATGCCGAATGCGGTGCTTGCGCAAACAATACCATACCTCCAGTTACAGACACAAGCGTCAATATATATCTTAAAAATCTTTTCATCTCTTATTCTACGTTTACTTATCTTCCCTAATATTCACTCCGTTCGGCAATTTTGCCTTCATTTTCAAATAAAGATATTGCGAGGGCTTTAAAAAGACAGAAGAAGCACTTACACCGCCGTCAACTGCTAACTCAATCCTGTCAAGATTCTCCAATGCACCTGGCTTTAATTCCCTTATGACAATCTGCTTTGCCTGTGAAGGAGCATTCTCATAACCAGGGTCAAGAGAAATTTTTTCAGTATATTCAAGAACAGACGACATATCATTACCATAAATGTCAATAGGTAAAATATCAACATCCAAAGCAAGAGGAATGGTACTAAAGATATCTGCATATACCTCCATAGCCGGCACCTTATCGGCAATATCTGAAAGGTCTGAATTCAAATTATCTATCTCCTCGCGATAGATTATGTGTGAGCCTGCCCCCAAATCAAAAGGAACATCAACGACATAATTAGCCTGAGAATTATACGACTTGCCCAATTCAAAGAAATGCTCCTGCGACTTGTCAACAATAACCTCAGTCTGCAATTTAATTGAAGTAGGAACCTTGCCTATAAGTTTATTAAGGTTGGGCACGACAACCCTTTCATAACCAGACGGAACAGCGACTGTTTCAGAATTAGTCACATAAAGTTTTGTTACAGATGACTTGTCGAAATCCACAGCCTTGTTGACTTTTAACGATGCCTTTACCTGCTCATTTATAACAACTCCTTTTTTATCAAGGGCTGTCATGGTCATAACAGCATCAAAAGGCACACCAATCGGATTGATAATATCAACAGCAAAACCAACAGTATTCATATTAACATCTGTTTTGCCGTCGGTCAACTCCCCTGGCAAATCAGCCAATGATATCATACTGTCTTGTATATCTACTTTAGAATTAATCTTTCCAAAAATTTTAGAAACATAGAAGTTTGGTATATCAAACAATATATTCAACTTAAAACCTCTAAAATCACTTGCCGTCACATTCTTACCAACTGCCGACAACTCTCCCTGACAAGTAAACTCATTGTAAAAATGCATTGAGCCTCCAACAATCGGCGGCAACTTTTTTAAGCCTATAATTTTTAAAGGGATACGAATATATCCGTCTGAATCAAATTTTCTTGTAAAGCGAAGGGCATTGTTATTATAATCAAAACCCTCTATCCCCTGAGCAAAGACAAGACCTTTTGGCAAATTAATAACAAAATCCAAAACCTTCAGATTATCCAATTTGCTCAAAACAGCAATATTGTCAAGCGTTAAATTCAGAACCAATTCCGTATTGACTGGCTCAATTTCAATTTTTGTAACACTCTCAACCTCTGCAGGAACTGATTCCTGTTGGTCAATAGACATAGTCTCAGCAAAAGGAATGGATATTGGCAAACTTTCGACAATACCACTTCCTACTCCAGACACAAACAAATCTCTTTCAACAGGATCAGGCTTTAAATTTTTAATGTTAATCTGATTAACTTTGGCTATTTTCATAGCCATAGAACCATTACTTTGAAGCGCATAAACACCATTCTCATCAACCTTTAAATTTCCCGACAACTCAATTGCTCTCTCTAATCTCAAAGTATCAGTTGACCCAACTGGTAAAGATATGTTACCTCCAATAGTAATGTCTGTTGAGACATTAGACAAATCATAGGTATCATCACAAGCACATACACTTACCAACCCCGCAACAGAAACTAACAAAAATGCACCTTTGCGCACTAATTTCTGACACAAAATCATAAAATGTTTAAAAAATTAATAAATTTTTTTTCAAATTCGGGTGCAAAGTTAATAATTTTCCGAGAAATATACAAAGAAACTTATAAGAATAAAATAAAAATTCAAAAACAATAATATAAAAGAGGCCACGCATAAGCGCAGCCTCTTTAAAAAGTTTAAGCTTGAACTAACTATTTCCAACCAGGGTTTTGATCTTTACTGCCACTATTATCAAGTTGTTCTGAAGGTAGTGGGAAGAAATAATATTTCTTGTCAAACTTACGTGTTGCCTTGCAAGCAACAATATAACCGTTTTCTGTTTCGCCACTCCAATTGATACCTGTCAAGTTTGCTCCGCGGTTAATGTTTGGATACTTTTCGCTATCAAACTTGTCAAGTTGGTGCCAGCGAACCATATCCCAGTAACGATACCAGTTGTCAAGCATCAATTCGCAACGGCGGCAACGGCGAATTTCCCAAATAAGGTCACTTACGTTATGATTATTTGCCGGGTCATGAGCCGGAGTCATTGTCAAACCAGGAAGACCACCGCGAGCCAGCAATTTGTTAACTGTTGCTTTAAGATCTGTATCATTAATAGTACCAAGTTCAGCCTTTGCTTCTGCATCATTCAAATAAATAATAGCAAGCCAGAAGATTGGAGCATCTGTATAAGCAGTACCGATATTTTGGCGATAGTGAACAGCAGTCTCATCGTCGCCCAACAAATCTGAATAGAACTTCTTGATTGTATAACCAGTTGAAGAAGTCATTTCTGCAAGACCAAGTTCTGGAGCACGAGAGTATCCATAATCCTTGATTGCAACATAAGGGTCAATCAATACACTTAGACGCTTGTCGCGTTGAGAAAGCATCTTCTCTATTGACAATTTACCATCCTTCAGTTCAACCTTGTCGCTCTTATCCATTGTTGTTGTAGCAAGAGGCTTACCATCAAGGAACAAGAAGGCATCAATAGCATCTTTAGTGATACCAAATTGTATAGAAGAACCTGTAGTGTAGTCAACAGTTGAGTGACCTTGAACATCTTTAGCATAGTTACGCCAGAAAATAACTTCCTTATTTGTTGAAAGGTCTATTGAATTGTAAACATCTCCATAGTTCTCTGAGAGAGAATATTTACCCATCAAAACCTTATTAACTTCTACACACTTTTGTAAATATGCTTTAGATCTTGCTTCATCCGGACCCTTACCTGCATTGTCTTGAGCATTGCGATATTTGCAATAAGTACCTTCATATAAGCAAACATCTGACAAAATAGCACGAGCCAAATCCTTACTAAATTCGTTTGCAGCACTTTCTGCCGTAATATTTGTTATTGCATATTCCAAATCCTTAACAATGTTGTCCACAACGACATCACGATCAGTCCGTTCTCCATAAACTGTTGGATCATTTGTGTCCTTTACAACTGATTCTTGCCACTGAACATTGCCAAAATAGCGAACCAATTGCCAGTATTCCCATGCTCTATAAAGACGGGCTATACCCATAAAGTTCTCTTTTTGTGGACTTTGAATTGTTGAGCCCTCCAATCCATTCAAAGCATAGTTAGCACGGCGCACTTCTGTAAAGGATGCTGACCAATATGAGTTAGTACCTGGCTCCGAAGTAAAGTACCAGTCGTCAAAGTCTGCATTTGCTTGGTCATCTCCAAGGCTCTTAAAATACGACCATCCTTTAATATCGCCATGTCCATAACCCGTGAAGTCAACATAGAATTTATTAACGTAAGTCTGAACGTTACTTGCACTATTCCAAAATTCCGGGTTGTTAACAAACTCGTCACGTGGAGACATGTCGAGAAAATCGTTACAGCCTGTAAGGAACATTGCTGATGCGGCTAACGCGCATATAATTGATTTTTTCATAATTTCTAAAATTTAATCGTTTAGAATGTTAATTGAAGACCAAATGACCAACTTCTTGTTACAGGGTATGTACGACCCCATACACCATTACCATAACCACCTTGACCTGCATTCATTTCCGGGTCAACAGGGAGATCACCGCTACCTTTATGAAGCAAGCAGAGGTTATCAACGCTCGCATAAAGTCTCAACTTCTCAATATAAGCCTTCTTTGTCCATTCTGCTGGCAATGTATAACCAAGAGTAATATTCTTCAAACGAAGGTATGACATATCAACCAAGTATTTTGTCTGAGGGTAGTAGTTATGTTCACCACCTTGACCTGCAAGACCCTTAACATTACCAGCAGCCTCATTACCTGGGTACAAGCATGGGAAGTCATTATCTTCACTAATGTTAATAATTCCGTTTGCTGGGTCATAAACATTATACTTAACTTGGTTTGCATAGATTGCAACGTCAGCATCACGCATCATCGGGAATACGAAAGAAGACTGAGTCCACATATCACGCTTGCCTACACCTTGGAAGAAGAAGTCAAAGTCAAGACCTTTCCAAGCACCACCTATGTGGAAACTGTATTCATAGCGAGGAAGTTGGTTACCAATAACCTTCAAGTCACCTGTATTACCCTCTTCTCCAATCTTAATTCCAGTAGCTTTTTCAATTTCAGCTGTACCACCAGTAATAACACCATCACCATCCAAATCCTTGAACTTAATGTCGCCAGGACCATAAACGAAGTTATCTGTTTGAATACCTGCCTGTGATGCTACACCAGGAGCATAACCTGTTATATTGCCATCCTTATCGTATGTAAAGTCATCTACTGTAAAGTATCGGTCTGTTTCAAAGCCCCAGATATCTCCCCAATTTTGACCAGCATAAGCATGGGTTGGATCGCATGGATGACCAACCTGGCGAGAGTCGTTATTCCACTTTACAACCTTAACCTTAGCATCACCAATATTAAAGTTTGCATACAAACTCAAGTCCTTAGTAAATTGGCGACGAAGTTGCAAAGAAAGTTCCCAACCGCGAGAGCGAAGTTGACCTGCATTTGTGAGAGGAGTCTCAGCACCAACAGAAGAAGGAAGAGCCTTACCAGGAGCAAGCATATCCTTAGTATCACGTTGGAACCAGTCAAAACCAAGAACTATTTGATCGTTGAACAAACCAAGGTCAAGACCTATGTCAAGAGTTGAAATACGCTCCCAAGTCAAAGATGTTGATACCCATTGTGGCATATCGAATTGGTTAACTTTGTTACCTTTTGAATCCAACCAATATACTTTACTTTGTGCTACAGGAGCAATCTTTTCAACAAACATCCAATCACCAATAGCCTCATTACCAATTTCACCATAAGAAGCACGGATCTTAGCGTTATCCACAACATGCTTGATTGGCTCGAAGAATGATTCCTCACTGATACGATAACCAAGAGAACCAGAAGGGAAGAATGCCCAGTGGTCATTTGTTGGGAAACGAGAAGAACCATCATAACGTCCGTTTAACTCAAACAAGTACTTGCCCTTATAGTCATAATTGATACGGCCAAAGTAACCGGCAGAAGCACGGTCATTAGCAGCAGAGTTGATAGCCCATTTAGCAGGGTCACCGTATGTCAAATCAAGGTCTGGCATAGTCGGGTCATACAATTTTGGACGCTCTGCATAGAAATAATCGTAAGTATATTTTTCAGCGTTAACACCTAACATAACATTCAAGTTATGAGCCTCATTCCATGTATGATTATAGTTTGCATAAGCATTGACTGTCCATGTATTTGACTTGCTATTGTCTCTCCATGTATTTGAATTGCTTTCTGTAACAATGTAAGTTGGAGTAGTACCCAACCAGTTGTAACCATAAACTGGAACATCAGCACTCCTTGAGTTCATGTTAGCAATTTCGTATGAGAAGTCAGCATTAACAGTCAAGTCCTTAGTTATATTAGCCTTTGCAAATGCTGTCATTCTAACAACGTCACGGTTAATGACCTTGCGGGCCGCTTGCTTTTGCATTGCAATAACACGGAAGTCATAACCGTCAATAGTACCTGATGGAATAAAGAAAGAACCCCAACGCCAGATATATTGGTAAGGATATGCGTAAGAATCTGCCTTAGAGAACTGACGGCGAGAGAAAGAAACCCGAGTACCGAATGTCAACCAGTCAGTAACGTCAGTCTGCATATTGAACTGGGCATTCCATCTTTTTCTTGTACTTGGGTTGAAATTCATCAAGTCATCCTTAGTATTAAAGCCGAACGAGCCATAATATGTAGTTCTTCCGCTTGAACCGCTCAAAGAAACATTATGGTTCATTGAAGGAGCAGCATTATTATACCAAATGTCTTGCAAATCATAATCAGCATAATACATCGGCTGACCACCTATAAATCGATAGTCACCAACGTTGTTTTCATCAACGTATGGACGCATAGGACCGTATCCTCTCTTCCCTCCAGGGTTCTGCTGCTGCCATTTTTCTGCATACGGGAGCAATTTATCAAAGTACATACCGAAAAGTTCAACTGCTCCAGCTCCAGCTCTTGCCTTTGCCATCATTGAAGACTTCAACTGAGTAGGAACATCTGGGAAGTCTGGCAAATAAGTTGCCTGATCCCATGCAAAGTTTGCATTATAATTAACTTTAACGCTATCACCTTTCTTTCCAGACTTTGTAGTCACCAATACCACGCCAAAAGCAGCACGAGCACCATAGATTGATGAAGATGCGGCATCCTTCAAAACAGAAATAGAAGCAATGTCTGAACCGTTAACGACTGAAAGGTCCTCTACCGGAACGCCATCAACAACAATAAGAGGTGCTGATTTCTGGTCATTACTCAAAGTACCCAATCCACGGATTGATATAGAAGCGTCACTATTCAAGTCACCACTATTGCTCATGATAGTCAAGCCCGGGACAGAACCTTGCAAAGCCTTTGTAACATCAGCCTCAGGTCTTGAACCGATTGCCTTGT
>Reeses_p1__coassemble_397_pt1 | contig 28361 bp, 25 predicted proteins | sample Reeses_p1__metabat2_high_PE_014 | metagenome-assembled genome bin Reeses_p1
CGGAATAAAAAATCAAGTATACTTATTTTTTCTTCTCTCGGTTTGTATTATCTTTCACTTGTGGGTGCAAGATAGGCTGCGGTTCTGAAGATAAAATAAAAAATCTTTGTTTTTTTCTTTTATCTTCTCTCACCTTGCACTATCTTTAAATAAGATAAACTGCACCTCGGAATAAAAAATCAAGTATACTTATTTTTTCTTCTCTCGGTTTGTATTATCTTTGTACCCAGATTTCGCAGGTTTCTCGCAAGGGAATTAAATGGGAATCGGGTGCAAGTCCCGAACAGTCCCGCTGCTGTAACTCCACTAAAGGCGTCGTTGCCACTGAGAAATTGGGAAGGAAGCGACAATGTGCCGGAGAAGTCAGAAGACCAGCCAGTGAAATGTCTGCAGTGCTTGCGAGGAATGAGCCAAAGACTTCTCAATGATTTCTAAAGTTATTCTTCTCGGGTGCTCTTTATAGAGAAGAATGAAAAATTATCTTTACATATTACTTGGTTCTTTTTTCCTGTTGCTGATAACGTCGTGCGAGAGGGAGGATATCATTGTTGACTCTGAATCGTTTCAAGTGACGGAACCGTCGTTTAGCGATTTGGAAGGTTTTTACCTTCTTAATGAGGGTAATATGGGCGAGAATAAGAGTTCATTGGATTATTTTGATGCTCTGACGGGAATTTATCACCGAAATATCTATGCTGAGCGTAATCCAAATGTTGTCAAGGATTTGGGAGATGTTGGAAATGATTTGTTAATCTATCGTGGCATTCTTTATGCTGTTATTAACTGCTCTCATAAGGTTGAGGTTATGAATGCAGATGATGCTGTAAGGATAACTAAAATTGATATTCCGAATTGCAGATATGCTATAGGCTTTGGTGATTATGTCTATGTCAGCAGTTATGTTGGTCCTGTTCAAATAGACCCAAAGGCTGTTAAAGGAGCCGTATTTAAGGTTGATACCAGAACTATGAAAGTTGTTGGTTCTGTAGAGGTGGGCTATCAGCCTGAGGAAATGGTTATTTTGGGAAACAAACTTTTTGTGGCAAATTCAGGAGGTTACAGAGTTCCTAATTATGATAATACAATATCTATTATTGATCTTGATTCATTTGAGGTTGTTGATGTTATTGTCCTTGACAATGCGTTGAATTTTCATCGTTTGGAAAAGGATAGGGATAGTCGCTTGTGGCTTGCTTCTCGTGGCGATTACTATGGCAAGCGTTCAAATCTTTATGTTGTTGACCCTAAGGGTAAGAAGATTGTCAAGACTTTTGAAATGCCGGTATCAGATATGTGCGTTGATGATAACAAGTTATATGCAATATGCTCGGGATTTAGTTTCATAGAGGGTGAAGAAAGTCCGTCGTTTGTCATTATTGATATGGCAACTATGAAAGTTATTGAAAAGAATTTTATAAAAGATGGAACAGATAATTACTTTCAGCGACCATACGGGATAGCCGTTGATCCAATATCAAAGGATATCTATATTTGCGATGCTAAGATGTATGTAGTTTCTGGGAATCTGTATTGTTTTAATAAAGCCGGTATTTTGAAATGGAAACAGAAGACCGGTCAGATACCGTCTTCGATAGCGTTTAAAGGAAAAATAAAAGAAGAGATATGAAAAAAGAAATAACAGTAGCGTTTGCATCATTTGCGTGCTTAGCTGCAATGGCAACAAGTCCTGTTCACAATAAAGTTTTTGAATATGTCCCAGCACCTGGACAGTTTGTTAATCTCTTGCCGGAATGGTCAAAAGGAGATAACGCTTCTATTATGGCAGAAAAGGCTTTGGAGGCAACAACAGTTGACGAGAGTATAATCTCTTTAGGTGCTTTTGGTGGATATGTAACTTTTGGATTTCCGTCAACTATTGTTAATGTTGAAGGGAAAAGAGATATATACATTGAGGGAAATGCTTTTAAGGCTGGTGATACCTCAAATTCAGGAGCAAGTGCAGAGCCTGGTGTTGTTATGGTTTCATACGATATTAATGGTAATGGTTTGCCTGATGATGAATGGTTCGAAATTGCTGGAAGTGAGTATCGCTATTCAACTCATAACTATGAGATTACGTATTTTAAGCCGGCAAGCGATAATGACAATATAAAATGGACTGACAATCAGGGGAAGTCTGGCGAAATAGTGAAATTGCAATATCACAAACAACCGTATTGGCCTCAATGGTTGGCAGGAGAGACAGAACTTAAATTTAAAGGGACAAGATTGCCTGATAATGCGGTTAATCAAGGTACTACCGAAAACCCATATTTTGTTTTATATGCATACGATTATGGTTATGCTGATAATCATCCAAATCTTGATGATAATGGCAATTATAACGAAGACGCAAAAATTGATATAGATTGGGCAGTTGACCAAAACGGTAATGCGGTAAAAATGCCAGGAGTTGATTTTGTTAGAATCTATACCGGCACAAACCAGTTTAACGGTTGGATTGGTGAAAGCAGTACTGAGGTTGGCAGGGTGTTGAATGCTCATATAAAGACAGTTGGTAATGTTGAAAGCGTAGATGAAAGTGTCAAGATAGACCAGAATGTTTTGAATGCTTTCTTGTCGAAATATGGTCAAGGAGGCGTAGGCGAACTTGCTAACGACAATGTTAGAATATATGTAAATGCAGAAGGGATTATCTCATTTACAATTAATAGAGATGCTAATGTTGCGGTTTATGACTCTATGGGCAAATGCCGTTACACTTCATTCCACAAAGCTGGAAAAAATGAGGTTAACGTTAGCAATTTAGAAAGCGGTATTTATATTGTCAATGTTGATGGAAAGTCAACAAAGATTTTGAAAAAATAAAGAAATGCTAAAATTTAGCATTTGACAGATTTTGATTTAAGGTAACAGGTTTAGGAGCAATCCTACTAAGAGGGAATCGGGTGCAAGTCCCGAACAGTCCCGCTACTGTAACTCCACGAAAGGCGTCGTTGCCACTGAGTAATTGGGAAGGAAGCGACAATGTGCCGGAGAAGTCAGAAGACCTGCCTGGTACCAATGCTCTTGACGCTTACGGTGAATGAGCGGGGCAGAATTTCCTTTTTTGGAAGGATTGTGCAGGCTCTTCGCGTAGGTTCAAGTGAATGGGAATTTACTTTTAACTTATTGATATGAAGAGAAAATTACTTTATTTAGGAGCCTTTTTGTTAGGCATCAATTCGTTGGCAGTAGCGCAAGCAGCCAACTATCAAGACGGTTTCTTTATTCAGAATGAAGGTTGGTTCGGCTATGACAACGGCTCAATCAATTGGTTCGGCAACGACGGTTCAGCGGTATATACAGTTGAGCAAAAGGAAAATGCCGGAGATAAAGAATTGCTTGGAGCAACATCACAATTTGGAACTATCTATGGTGGCAAGTATTATGCTTTGTCGAAAATGAATAATCAGGTTGTGGTTTTCGATGCAGTAACGATGAAGAAAGAAGGCGTTGTCAGTGGAATTTCTGGAAACGTTAATTGTATTGCCTTTGCAAGTGATGAAAAAGCATATATATCAACTACTAATGGTCTTTTTGCATTGAATTTGACAAATAATACAATGGCGGATATCGATTTGTCAAAGACTGGTGCTGCTGTTGGTTTCATTCAAAGAGTAGGCAATTACATTTTTGCAGCGTCGGAATCAGGCGTTATTTTGGTTATGGACCCTACTGATGACTCTATAGTAACAAAAGTCAGTACTCCTGGAAACTATGGCTTTGTTGTTTCAAAAGACGGAAATGTTTGGGTTAATTGTGGTTCTTCGTTGACAAGAATCAATCCTGTAACATTTGAAACAAAGCAATTCAATGTTTCAAATCATTTGCCGGTTGTATGGAACCCGTGGAAGACCGATTTGTTGGTGGCTTCTCAGGAGGAGAATGCACTTTTTTATGGTTATGGAGGTGACTGGTCGCAAAATAAAGTAGGAAAATTCGTTATCGATGCAGAGGGCGAACTAACGGAAGATTCTTCTTTTTCTTTTGTTATGCCAGCCGGCGTTACAGAAAGTAATACTCAGGAAATTTATGGACAAATAGGCTTCGAACCGCATTCAGGTCAATTGTTGGTTCTGACAGTTCAAAGCGGTTGGGGAGATAACTACACTCATAACTGGATTCATAAAGTAAATGCAGCAACTGGAGCAATTGAGGAATCGGTAAAGGTAGCCAGTGAAAGCGGTAAAGGTTATTACTGGTTTGCTGCAATGCCGGTATTTACAGATACACAGGATCCTGAATTGAATTTCGGTGCTGAATTGGTTGTTTCAAAAGAAGAGCCACTTTCTATTTCAAAAGCAGACTTCCTAATTGATGAGGACAATATGCCAGCACTTGCTTCATTGTCTGTTTCTGTTGCTGACAACACATTGGCAGAAGCAACAACTGACGGAATGGCAGTAAAGGTGAGCCCGTTGAAGAATGGTATAACATCTTTAGTTGTTACAGCAAATTCTAACGGTAAGGAAGTTACAAAAGAAGTTCCATTAAGAATAACAGCCTTTGGCGGCGTAGAGGATAATTTGTCATCAGAGTTTAATGCGTACGTATCAGGCAGTCAAATCGTTGTTAGTGGTATTGCTGACGGTTCTGCAGAAATCTACAACCTTTCAGGTGTATTGGTTGGCAAGTTTGCTGTAGATGGTGAAACTGTTTATGGTACAGAGAATTTGGCATCTGGTGTATATGTAGTTAAAGTTTCAGATAATTCTCATTCTAAACTATATAAAGTTGTCATAAAATAAATATGTGTAAATTGGATTAATGCAAAAATGGCGGCTGTCTGAGAAGATAGCCGCCATTTTTATATTTAATATGAATAAGTCTAAAATTCAACTTTTGCAGAGATTCTGAAGTTTCTGCCAGGCATTGGGTAGTTGTGGATAACTTCGTATGCCTGATTAAATATGTTATTTAGTTCACCCGTAATTTTGCAGTTTACCTTTTTAATTTTAAACTCCTTTGCCAATGACATGTCGTGAGTGTACCAAGGTGGTTCAAAGTTAACCTTCTCATGCTCTCGTGCGTTATATCTTTCTCCTGTATAAATGAAACTGTAGTTAAAGTCCCAACCGCGGTAGTTTGCATTGAATGCTGTTGAGGTACTGTGGTGAGGAACGTAAGGTATCTGTTTGTTATAGAATGATTCTTCGCGGTCCGACTTGTCAACGGCATGCTGATAAGTATATTCGAGAAGAAGTCGCATATTGACATTGCCAATGTGGAAGCCTATTGTAGAAGATATTTCCGAGCCGAGAATTTCCACTTTCCCAAGATTTATAACTTTCCAGCGGAATTGACCTGCCGGGTATGTGATTATTTTGTCTGTAATCTTGTTGAAATATCCGTCAGCCTTGAGGTTTATATAATCAAAAAATGTGGAGTTGAATTCTTTCTTATATTCGATTCCAAAGTCATACTGCGATGCGTATTCTGGGTTTACGTTTGCGGCATTTCCTGTTTCCGTATAGAATTTTTCGTTGAAAGTAGGCATTCTGAAAATCTTCTTGTAGAAACCAACAAAGCGGAAGTTCTGCCCTAAAACTGGGGTGTAACTGATAAATACAGTTGGTGAGAACCTGCTGAATTTGTCTTTGAATTTGTATTCGTCCTTGCGGGCAGTCTCCTGAACAGTTGTTGCCAGAACGCTCGCTTGTATATTGACGTGGCTGAAATTGAAAGCCGTTGCGAGAGAGTAGAATTCGGTAAATCGCGTTGGCTTTATCGGGCTGTCGGATAGGGCGGTAAATGAAGTTAAATTGTTCATTTGTCCGTCGATGGCGAATGAGATATTCCACCAGTCTGTCAGTTTAAACAGGTTGGCGAAAGATATGTATGCCTCGCGTTGATAATAGGAATTGTCTAAATATAGTTCTTTCGGGTCGTTACGCAGAAAGCGAAGGTAGTCCCATGAGAATTTGCCGTTTACTTTCAGTTCATAGAAATCTGTGATTTTTTTTGAAAAAGAACCTTGACCGAATGCAGCCTTGTCCCATTGCCTTTCACCGTGGCGAAATACATTATTGACAATTGCTCCTGGAATTCCCCGCTCTGAAGTGAAGAAATATCCGTTTATGTTCCATTTCCCTTCTGGAATGTATCCGTAAATACCTATTTCTGTTCTTAATGATTGGACGTCACCGTTTTGGCGTGTTGCTGTTGTGTCGAAAGCGAGGCTGCCGTCTGCCAGTTTTCGCTTATAGCGGAATTTGTACCTGCCGTTTGCGTAGGTGTATTCCGCACTTGCTGACATGTGGACAGTGTGGGCAAGTTTTTGCTCCCAGAGGATTGACGGATTGGCAAGCCCGAAACTGCCCGTACGCATTTGTACCTTAAAGTGGCTGCGCTCGTTGGCTTTAAATCGCGGATGCTTGGTCGCTATATAGATGGCACTTGCCGTGCTGAAATCCTTTGCTGTTTGGAAAATGTCACTTTTTTGACCGTTGTAAAGAGATATTGCTTCAACATTGTCTAGGGAATACCTACCCAAGTCAACTTGTCCGTTTTGGGCGTTGCCAAGTTGAACGCCATTATAGAAAACTCCGACATGGTTTGAGCCCATGCTTCTTATATTTACAGTTTTAACACCGCCGATGCCACCGTAGTCCTTGATTTGAACGCCAGAGAAGTATCGCAGAGCATCAGCAACAGACTGGCTGTTCATCCTTTCAAGTTCAATGCCCGATAGTTTGTGGGGCTTGATTATTTCCTTGTCCTTGATTTGGATAACAGAAACCTCTTTTATTTCAAAAATGGAATCTAAAAATTCTTCGGAAAAGTCATCGGCGCTGGCAAATAGCGACGATAAGGCGCAGACTGATGTGAGAAAAATTTTGTTCATAATTAATTTTAAAGTCCGAAACCCATTAGGGTAATCTCGCAGACGATTAAACAATAAAAAAGACACTGTATTCCGGCTTCTTCCCCTTATTGCTGAATGAGCCTTCCCAAAAAATCAGTGACTCATTCCAAGGATTGTGTGGAAGTTACGGCAGCGAGTACTGCTCAGGACTTAAACCTGATTCCCAGGTGCTTGCGATGATTGCCAAGACCCTGTCTTTTTCCTATGCAAAAGTAAGCAATTTTTGTTAATTATCTTTATTGTTGGCAGTTTTTATGATTGAATTGGAAGTAATGGGTAATATGAATAGATAGAGCCATGACAGATGCAAACTAAAAAAACTGTGTTTTTACTTTTTTCTGCTCTAACCTTGCACTATATTTGCAAAAAAATAAAAGAATATGGATAGTGTTATTAAGCGTATGCTCGTGAATGCTTATGAGATGGAAGGTATTCTACTTCTTGCACAGGAGAGGGGAGAAGCAACCCCCAAAACTGTTTTGTCGATAATCAAGGAGAAGGCAGAATTGCTGCTTGATGATGCTAATTCCTTGAACATCTTTGTAGAAACTCCAGATGCGGAAAATCCGCAGGAGCTTGTTGAAGAATCTTTTCCTGAAACAGAAGAACCTCTGAATGATGAAACTGCAACTCTGGATGAACCCGAAGTTGCTGAAGGTAATGAAGATGAGACAGAGTCAGAAGCTTTTGCTGCAGTTGCTTCAACAATGGAGAAAATCAAACTTTTCCAGGAGAGAGAGCAGGAAGAAGAGGAACCAAAGTCTTTTTATTACGAGGCAGAGCCTGAGGAAGAAGACGTTGAGTCTGAAGTTGATGATGCAGAACTCGTAGTGGAAGTTGAGGAGGAAGAGCCTCAGCAGGATGCTGATTCAGATGAAGCCGAAAGAGATGAAATCGTTGTAGCAGATGAAATAATATCCGAAGATGAAAAACCAACTTTCGATAACGAAGAAGTTGTAGAAGTTGAGGAAATTGAAGATATAGAGGAAGCCGATGTGATTGTAGACGTTGCTTCTGAAGATACTTTTGAGAAAAATAATCCCAATATCAATATTGAGGATGCTTATATCCGCCATAAGTCAAAGGATTTGCGCAGTGCATTTTCTATTAATGACACTTTTCGTTTCCGCCGTGAGTTATTTGGCAATAGTGCTGCCGATATGAGTGATGCAATAAACCTTGTTATCGCGATGAATTCTTATGAAGAAGCGGAGGATTATTTTTATGGAGACCTGAAGTGGGATCCAGAGTCGGATGAAGTTAAGGAGTTTATGGAAATCATAAGAAATCATTTCTTGTAGATATGGCAGAAAAGCAAAAAAATATGATAGAGTCGGGTCGTCTTTATGTTGTTCCAACGCCTGTTGGAAATATGGAGGATATGACCTACCGAGCAATAAATGTGCTAAAATCGGTTGACTGTATTCTTGCCGAGGATACTCGCACTAGCAGTTTCCTGATGAAGCATTTTGAGATAGAAACAAAGATGCAGAGCCATCATAAATTCAATGAGCATGAAACTTCAGCGGCTGTGGTTGAGCGCCTTAAAGGTGGCGAAACAATAGCCTTGATATCTGATGCCGGAACGCCTGGAATATCAGATCCCGGGTTCTTGCTCGTCAGAGAGTGTCGTCGAGAAGGCGTAATCGTTGAGTGTCTTCCAGGAGCAACAGCATTTGTACCTGCGCTTGTTGATTCTGGCATTCCTTGCGACAAATTTTGCTTTGAGGGATTTTTGCCACAGAAGAAAGGAAGAATGACCCTTCTCAATGAATTGGCAACGGAAGCAAGAACGATGGTATTCTATGAATCTCCGTTGAGACTTGCTAAGACGTTGCGTCAGTTTGTAGAAGTCTTTGGTGGAGAAAGAGAAGCAAGTGTTAGCCGTGAAATATCCAAATTGCATGAGACAACCCATCGTGGCAGTCTTGAGGAACTTGCAGAATATTTTGAAATGAACAATCCAAAAGGCGAAATTGTTATTATCGTATCAGGAGCAAAAGAAGAAAAAACAAAAGAGAAAAAAGATAAATACGCTAAATTTAAAACCACCAAAATTCAAACAGGATGAAAAAGTCAGTTATTTTATCAGTAGCAATTGCAAGCATTTTGTTTTCTTGCGGCAATGGTGGTAAGACACCAGAACAATTGCAGCATGAAGCAGATTCTTTGAAAATTGAATCAACAGAAGCACAACGCGACAGTTTGTTGACTCTTGTTGGACAGATTAATGAAAGTTTGTCAGAAGTTAATAGAATGGAAAATATTCTTGTTTCTCCTGATTTTAAGAGCGAAACTCCGTCGCAGAAGCAGCAGATTTTAAGAAATATTGCAGCTTTGAAGCAGGAGTTGGCAAATCGTAAGGAGCAACTCAATAATCTTGAGGCAAGAATGAAAAAGTCAGGTAAGTATAATGCTGAATTGCAGAAGACTATTGATTCTCAGAAAAAACTTATTGAGGAGCAGCAGGCAAAAATTGACGAGATGACAAAACAGTTGGCAGATGCTAACATTAAAATTGAAGAATTGTCATCAAATGTTGATTCATTGACAACTACAGTAACAAATGTTACAGCAGAAAAAGAAGCTGCAGAAGAGCGTACAGAAGCCGTTACAAATGAGTTGAATGCTTGTTATTATGTTGTTGGCAGCAACAAGGAATTGAAAGAGCACAAAATCCTTGAAAAGAAATTCCTTAGCAAGACAAAAGTTCTTGAGGGCGAATTTGATAGAAATTACTTTACTAAGGCAGATAAGAGAACATTGACTAAAATCAATACATTCTCGAAGAATGCTAAAATTATGACCAAGCAACCTGTTAGTTCTTATACAATTACAGAAGAGGGAGGTAAGAAGGTTATTAATATTACCAATGCTACTCTTTTCTGGGAAAAATCGAACTTCTTGGTTATTCAGATTGACTAATGTGACAAATTGTGAACGAAAAATCCCGGCATTGCCGGGATTTTTTTATTGGTTACTTATTGCCAAAGTAAAATTAATATTCAGTCTTATCTTCTTTTGCTTCCCATGCCTTGAAAGCGTTAATGGCATCTGTGTTTGGAATATGAATGCAAGGGATAGAGCGGTCTTCCTTTGCTTTTTCAAATTCTTCATAGATGAATTTGTCGCTGAAATCGATAGCGTCTGCATCTTCTTTTGTGTTTCCATAATAGATTCTGTCAACGCCAGCCCAGTAAAGAGCGCTAAGGCACATAGGACATGGTTCGCATGAACTATAGATATAGCAACCGTCTAATTTAAAAGTGCCGAGTTTTTTGCATGCAGACCGGATAGCATTCACTTCTGCGTGTGCCGTAGGGTCATTGTCGATAGTTACTGAATTTGAAGCAACGGTAATAACTTCGTCACCTCTGACGACAACAGCGCCAAAAGGCCCTCCGCCTCTTTCAACACTTGCAAGAGATGCGTCTGATGCTTGCTTTAAAAAGGCCAAGTCCTTGTCTGTGATTTCAATTTTCTTTGTCATAGTTTAATATATTTAATCAGAAAGATGACTTCTGCATTCAAAGTTAGCATTTTGTAATGTATAAAAAGAGCATACTGTCTTAAAAAAGTTAAATGACCTTCGTTTTATATCCTTCATCAGTAAGTATTTCTTTGGCCTTATTCCTAAAATCACCTTGAATAAGAATTTCGCCGCCGCGTGCAGAACCTCCAACTCCGCATTTGATTTTCAGCATTCTGGCAAGTTCTTTAAGTTCTTCTTCTGAGCCAAGGAAGCCGCTGATAATTGTTGCTTCCTTTCCCTTGCGGTGCTTTTTGTCTAACTCTATGCGAAGAGGTTCTTTTTGCTTTTGTTCAGGAACTTCTTCTGTTGCAACTTCTTCCGATGTGTCCTGCTGTATGTCAGGGCTTGAAGATAATAAACTGCTTAGTTGGTCTTTCCAATCAATATTTTTCATACCTTTGATTTTTCTTTTAGCGAAATTAATGATTTTTTGCTGTGTTTGCAATAATGAGGCAATTTTTACGTTAGTAGTAATATGAAAAAGTATCTCATATATATAATAGGTATTGTTTCTTTGATGCTGTCTCCGATAGTATCTGCCCAGGATAATGACAAGATTCTAAACCTGCCATATACAGATATGAAGCGTATCCACTACGGATTTTCTGTTGGTTTCCATAATCAGAACTTGTGGCTAACGCATAATGGCTATGTGAACGATAAGGGAGAGGCTTGGTTTGCAGATGTATCCGGCCTTCAGCCAGGATTTTGTGTTAATATCCTTGGAGATTTGCGTCTTGCTAATCATTTTAATCTGCGTCTGTCTCCGGGAATGTATTTCGGAAGCAAAACCGTTACTTTCAAAGATGCTACAAACGGTACGATTGAAAAACAAAACATTAAAAACAGCAGTGTAGTTATTCCTATTGACCTAAAGGTTTCCGCGTTGAGGTACCATAACCTTCGCCCTTACGTGACTGCTGGTGTTATGGCCGCTTTTGATGTGTCTAAAAAGAAGGATGGGGAATTGCTTCAGTTGAGCAATACCGATTTCTATGCAACGATAGGTCTTGGCTTGGATGTGTATATTCCGTTTTTCAAGTTTATTCCTGAGGTTAAGTTTTGTTTTGGTCTTAAAAACCTGTTGAAAAAGGACAGACCTGATTTGGCTGATGACCCGGATAAACTGAAATATACCAATTCCCTTGATAAGGCTGTTTCTAATATGGTTGTATTTACATTTTATTTTGAGTAGGTTTTGGAAAGAAAAAGTAAAATATCGATAATTTCTGCAATTGTTGTACTTATAACAACAGTTTATCCTTCTTGTGTTAAAGGTCAGACGGATACGCAGTTAACGCAGTATTGGGCAATGCCCTCTTATTATAATCCGGCGGCTATTGGTAGAACAGACTTTATTCACATAATGGGAGGAATGAGGATGCAGTGGGTAGGCATTCCCAATGCTCCGAGGTCTTTTCTTGCAGGTGCTGATATGCCTGTTAAGATTCTTAAAAAGAGAATAGGAGTAGGTGTCATTTTACAACAGGAGAGTATCGGACTTTTTTCCAACCTTGTTGCTGGAGCGCAGGTTGCGTATAAGCAGAAACTTTTCGGAGGAGAATTGGGTATTGGAGTTCAGGTTGGAATGTTTGACCAGAAATTCAAGGGAACGGAGGTTCATATCCCTTCTGGAGATGAAGCCCATGAGGAAAATGATGATGCAATTCCCACAACCGATTTGCACGGAACGGCATTTGATATGAATCTTGGCTTGTTTTATACCCATAAGTGGTTTTGGGCAGGTTTGTCAGCAACTCATATTATGGAACCTACTGTAACTCTTAATACGGAGGAGGGAACAGAGGAGAATATGTATGAATCACAGGCTGGCAGAATGTTTTATTTTATGGGAGGTGGCAATATTCCGATAAGAAATACGTTATTTGAAATACAGCCGTCTGTTTTGGTTCGAACGGATTTCAAAACAGTGCAGCCGGAAGTTACGGCTCGCGTTAGATATAATAAATTCTTGTCTGGAGGTGTTGCATACCGATACAAGGATGCCGTTTCGGTGCAGGTAGCGGCTGAATTTAAGAATTTCTTTGTTGGATACAGTTACGATTATCCGACATCTGCCATTTCAAAGGCAAGCAGTGGTAGCCATGAGGTTTTTATTGGCTATAACGTAAAATTGAATATGAATGATAAGAATAAAAACAAACATAAGAGTATTCGCTTAATGTAAGAATATGAAGAAAGTAATTTTTTATATCGCTTTAGGATTAGTTGCAACTTCGTGTGCTTTTTCTTCTAAATCATCGGCTGGCGACGGCGGTGGTGAAGTGACAGGTATTCGAGGTACTGCACTTGGGGAACCAACGCCTTACGGAATGGTGCTGGTTGACCGTGGCTCTATGAAAATGGGACCAAACGAGGATGACAGCACGTGGAATATAAAGGCAAATCCTAATGGAATGTCGGTAGAATCATTTTGGATGGATGAGACAGAAATAACAAATGCAAAATACAAGCAGTTCGTTATCTGGGTTCGCGACTCTATTATTAGAGAGCGTCTTGCAGACCCAGCATACGGTGGCGATGAAGAGTATAAGATTGAAGAAGATAAGGAAGGAAACCCTATTACTCCTTACCTGAATTGGAAGAAGCCTATCCCATGGAGAAACCCAACAGAGGATGAGCAGAGAGCCATTGCCAGCGTTTACCGTTACAATCCTATCAATGGAGTTTGGGAACTCGACCCAACTCAGATGAATTATAGATACGAAATCTATAATCTTACAGAAGCAGCAAAGCGTAAGAATCGCCTTGACCCGGCTCGTCGCGTATATAATACCGACATACCTGTTGTAGATGAGATGCCGTTGATTTCAAAAGATACAGCTTACATTAACGATAATGGCGAAATTATCAGGGAAACAATTACGAGAAACCTTACTGGTAACTATGATTTCCTTAATACATATATTGTTAATGTTTATCCAGATACAACTGCGTGGATTAATGATTTTGAAAACGCATATAACGAGCCTTATACAAGAATGTACTTTGCTCATCCAGGTTACAGCGACTACCCTGTTGTTGGTGTAAGTTGGGAGCAGGCAAGCGCATTTGCTAACTGGCGTACAGACTATTTGCGTAGGTCTTTAGGAAAACAGGGAGTGTATATTGAACCATACCGCTTGCCTACTGAGGCAGAATGGGAGTTTGCCGCTCGCGTTGGTAACGACAAGAACAAATATCCGTGGGAAGGTGATTTCCCTATCTCTGATTCTGGCTGTTTCTATGCTAATCTAAAACCTGGTGATGGAAACTATATCAAGGACGGTAATCTCATAACTTCAAAGGTGGGAACATACGATCCTAATGATTTTGGACTTTATGATATGGCTGGTAACGTCAGCGAATGGACTTCTACCGCATATACTGAAAGTATCGACAGATTGACTAACGACATCAACCCAGAATACCGTTACAATGCTGCTAAGGAAGATCCTTACAAGGCAACTCGCAAAATTGTTAGAGGCGGTTCATGGAAGGATATCGCACATAATGTCAGAGCAGACTTGAGAATGTGGGAATATCAGAATGAGCAGCGCTCATATATCGGTTTCCGTTGCGTTAGAACGCAAGTGGGCTTTGCAAAAGGTCGCAAGTAATTTGGTACTAATGATAAAACATTTGGAAAATGGGTAAGATAAAAAAATATAAAAACAGTGTAGAGGCTTTTCTTTCAGGAGAAAAGGGACAGAGATTTTTCAATTTCGCATATAGTATAGGTGCGGCAGTCGTTATCTGGGGAGCACTGTTCAAGATATTGCACTTGCCGGGTGGCAATGCACTTTTGTCAATCGGTATGGGTACCGAGGTATTGATGTTTGTTTTGACGGCTTTTGACCGTCCTCCAAAAGAATATCATTGGGAAGAGGTTTTCCCTGTTCTTGCAACCAATAATCCTGAGGACCGTCCGGATTTTGAAGGTGGTTCTGTTGTTATTGGTGGCGGTTCTGCTGCTGGCGGTGCATCCGTTGCAGGCGTGGCAACTGCTCAGGTCGGTGCTACTGGAAATGTTGCCGTAGGTGGCGATGGCGTTATGAGTGTTAACGACAGATATGTTCAGCAAGTTGCAGCAATTACAGAGCAAATGGAGCAGTTGAGACAGACAACAGAGGCGTTGAATAAGGTTTCTACCGTTCTTCTCGACAGTTACCGTGCAATCACTGACAATTCTGAAAATATCACTCAAAGTTCAACAGGCTATGTTGAGCAGATGACAAGTCTGAACAGAAATATTGCCGGTTTGAACACAATCTATGAAATTCAATTAAAGAGCATTTCTTCTCAACTTGACAATATTGACAAGGTAAATACCGGTTTGAAGGATATCAGCAGAATGTACGAGCAATCTGCATCAGAAAGCAACCGCTATTGTGAGGAAACTCAGAAGATGGCGCAGTATATGAAGCAGTTGAATTCTGTATATGAGAAGATGATAACTGCAATGACTATCAATATGTACCGTCCGATGGTTTCTCCAGAAGACCTTGCGCCGAGCAAGCCTGCAGAGAAGGAGAAATCAAGTGAAGAAAATAAAAGTGAGAATTAAAGGAGCGTAGAAAATGGGTTCAAACGGAAACGTAACAAGAATGTCCCCCCGTCAGAAGATGATAAACTTGATGTATATCGTCTTGACGGCTATGCTGGCGTTGAACGTGTCGAGTGACGTTCTAAACGGCTTTACCCTTGTGGAAAGCGGTTTGGTTCGCACAAACAGGAACGTCAGTGATAGAAATAGCGCCCTTTATCAGAAACTGGAAGAATTTACAAAGAAAAATCCGCAGAAGGGACGCGTCTGGTATGAGAGGGCGACTAATGTAAGGCTAACAACAATGAAACTTTATGCCTATGTTGACTCTTTGAAACTGGCTATTGTTAAAGATGTTGACGGTGAAGAGGCGGATGTTGAAAATATTATCCAGCAAGATAATCTTGAGTCTTCTTCTAAAATTATGATAACATATCGTAATGGCGAAATTCTCAAGGAAAAATTGGGAAATTACGCAAAGTATATTTCTCAGTTTGTTGGTGATACCCTTAAGCAGCAGACTATTGCTAAGGCTTTGTCAACAGAGGCAATGGCAATGAAGGACGGCAAAAACGTCAAAGTTCCTTGGGAGGTTAGTTTGTTCGAGAATATGCCTGTTGTTGCAGCGGTAACGTTGTTGACAAAGATTCAAAACGATATCCTCTTCGCTGAAGGAGAGGCGTTGAATGCGTTGCTTAATAATGTTGATGCAGGCGACGTAAGGGTAAACCAGTTGGAGGCTTTCGTTATTCCAAATTCACGCTTGGTGATGAGGGGCGGCAAGTACTCTGCAAATATTGTTCTGGCTGCTGTTGATACAACACAACGCCCCGTTATCTATATCAATGGTAACAAGTTGGCAGGTGAAAATCACACTTATGAGGTGGCTACAGGCAGAACGGGCAAGTTTGATTATAAAGGCTATCTTGAGGTCGTTAAAGGTGATGGAACAACATCACGCTATGACTTTAATTCTGATTATACGGTTATTGAGCCGATGGCAACGGTATCAGCAACGATGATGAACGTTCTTTATGCTGGTATTGAGAACCCTATAAGTATATCAGTGCCGGGAGTTCCTCAAAATGCCATTAACGCGCAGATGACCAATGGTTCGCTGACACGATCTGGCGATTCTTGGATTGCCCGTCCTGCAAAAGTTGGCGACGAGTGCGTTATTACTGTCAATGCCACTATGGACGGCAGGTCTCAGACTGTTGCAACAACGCAGTTCCGTGTACGCAAGTTGCCAGACCCAATGCCATATATCGCATATAAAGACGGTAAGGGCAATGACTTGAGGTATAAGGGCTCCAAACCATTCTCTAAAACTCTATTGCTTGCAACATCGGGCATTGAGGCTGCTATCGATGATGACTTGTTGAATGTTCAGTATAAGGTTTTGTCATTCCAGACTGTTGTTTTCGACTCTATGGGTAATGCAATCCCTGAAAATTCAGATGGCGCTAAATTCTCAAGCCGTCAGAAGCAGAGTTTCCAGCGATTGTCTCGCGGAAAGAGATTCTTTATCTCTCGTGTGAAGGCTATCGGTCCTGATGGTATTACCAGAGACTTGGCTCCGATGGAGGTTATTATAAACTAATTGACAAAGTAAAAACATACCACAATATATGAAAAATATAAAAAGTATCTTGGCGGCTTTGCTGATTGTTGGGGTGTCAGTCCCGGCTTTTTCGCAGGTTGTTAGAAAAAAAGATAAGAAAGAGAAGTCTGAGGATAATACACCAGGCGTTACTTTCCGAATGAAGGAATTTTACGAAGAGACTCCAGAATCGGATGCTAACCTGATGTGGATGAAAGTTATATATCGTCAACTTGATTTGAATAAGATTGAGAATATGACTTTATACTATCCTGAAGAGCCGACTGAAAATCAGGAGAGCCTTTTCCGCATTATAATGAAATTGCTGACTAGTGGTAAGGTTTCTGCTTACGAGTATCTTGACGGCAGGGAGGTTTTTACTGACAAGTACAAAATCAAGGTTGGTGAAACGCTTGACCGCTTTCAAATTCTTTACAAACCAGCAAAGGGCAGTACTGAAAAGAATCCGAAATATATTGTTGAGGAGAGTGACGTTCCTTCAAATGAAGTTCTCAGTTATTATATCATAGAGCGCTGGGTTTTCAATAGTAATGTCAATAAGACCGAAACAAAGGTTGAGGCTATCTGCCCGGTTCTTCATCGCTCTGATGACTTTGGCGGTGAGCCAATCAAGTATCCGATGTTTTGGATCAAACTTTCAGAGTTGAGACCTTATTTGACTCAGCAAAGCATCTTTGTTGATGACGATAATAACCTTCCTAAATATACCTTTGATGATTTTTTTCAGTTGGGAATGTATAAGGGCGAAATTTATAAGACTCGAAATTTGCGTAACCGCTCATTGATGCAGATGTTCCCTGACCCAGATGATTACAAGCAGGCTCAGGACAGCATCGAGAACCGCTTGAAGAAATTCGACAAGGGATTGTGGGTGCCTACGCGTGAGGAGATGGAAGCCAAGGCAGCAGCTGAGGAAGAGGCACGCTTGAGGGCTGAAGGCAAATCGGATGATATCGTTATTAAGGAACGTGACGGAGATGCGGATACAGATGCCGTTGTTGAAGAGGAAGAAGAGCCGGCAAAGAAGACTGTTAGAAACAAACGCTCTTCGAAGCGCTCTGAAGACAAGGCAAAGAAGGAACAGAAGTCTAAAAAGAAGAAATCTAAGGCTAAGAAATCTTCAGTAGGCAAAAAGTCAAATTCTGGAGCCGTCCGCTCAGTAAGAAGAACAAGATAAACAGTATTGGTAATTTGACGGATTATGATGGTTAATACCATTGTAGTCCGTCTTTTTTTTACATAAAATTAAACTGTTAAAGAGTCTTAAACTCCCTATGTAAAGCGATATTATTTATAATTTTGAATCAGTTTAAAATTACATAAAACCAATAATAATGAAAACGTTTAAATTACTATGTTTGCTTGGTGTCTTGTCGGTATCAAGCACTTTTACTGCGAAGAATACCATAAACATCAAGGGCGTTGATTATGGTGTTGATACAGTTGTCTATAAGCATAATATAGGACCGGGAACAACTTATGCGTTCTATAATCTGCCTGAGAGACCGCTAACCTTGCATGTTATGGAGGTTGACATGACAAACCCGTACGTTGATATCGAAACTTGTCTTGCAGGAGATAGTGCTGTTGCAACGCGAACAACATCTGGCATGTATGCTGATAATGACCGTCCTGGGCATGATATGATTGGTGCTACAAACGGTGACTTTTGGCAGTATGTTGACCCTATTGAAATCGGTATTCCGCGAAGCGGTCAGTTCCGCCAAAATGAATGTGTCGCTAACCCTACAGGTCGCGCTTCTTTCATCCTTTCCGAAGACCGTCTAGGGTATATTGACGTTGTTGATTTCCGTGGCACGCTGACTTGTGGCGAAACATCTCATAGAATCCATACAGTAAATACTCAGCGCCTTGAGTGGGAAGATACTAAGGGAGATTTGATGATTCTTTACACAAACAGTTATGGTAAATACACACATAAGACATCAGGAGGCACAAAGGCTATTATCCGTCCTAAGAGCGGAAACCTTTTCTTCTCGGCGAATGAAAATATAGAGTGTGTTGTTGAGTCAGTATTTGATAACCCGGGCGTTTCTCCTATTCCGGAAAATTCTGCTGTCCTCTATGGCGTTGGACCGGCTTCTGATTATCTTAAGACATTGAAGGCAGGAGATAATGTCACTGTTTTTCTAAAGACAGATATGCGTAAGCAACCTGGTTTCTTGAAAAACTTTAGAGAGCAAATTGGTGGAAGCAATGAGTTCGTTTTGCTTGATGGAGAACCTGTTGGTGATCAAGAAGCGCAGCATCCGCGTACAGCAATCGGCGTTTCTAAAGACAAGAAAAAATTGTTCTTTGTTGTCATTGACGGTCGTCAGCCGGATATTTCACAAGGAGCAAGCATCTATACTATCGGCAGTTGCTTGAAGTTCCTCGGTGCATACGAAGGCGTTAACCTTGATGGTGGCGGTTCTACTTGTATGGTTGTTAATAAGGATATTAAGAATAGTCCGAGTGACGGTAAGGAGCGTGCCGTTGGTAATGGTATGCTTATTTACTCCAATGCTCCAGTTGATGATGAAATTGCCATACTTGAATTTATGGAGCGTCCTTACGTTATTCCAATTTCTGTTCAGTTCCGCCCGATTATTAGAGCATTCAATAAATATGGCGTTTTGAAGAGCAAAGACCTTGCTGAAGTTAAGTTGACTTGTGACCCTCAAATCGGTACAATAACAGATAATAATGTCTTTATAGCTACTGACAAGGTAGCGGAAGGATATATAACTGCAACCTATAAGGGTATATCGGTTAAGCGAAAAGTAAAAACAAGTATTGCACCGCTTTCTTTGGTTTACGACAAATATTTGATTGACAATCTACACACAGTGCCTATTGAAATGCAGTCAATCATAGGTATTACCGTAGATAAGGTTGACCCTAATTCTATTATCTGGCAAGTGGAGAATCCAGAAGTTTGCCGTGTTGACCGTGGCTGCATTACTGGTTTGCAGAATGGTTCAACAAAGGTTGTTGGTGCTTCTGAAAATTTCACAGGTGCTGTAAATGTTACCGTTGAGAATCCAGTTGCTGGCAATATGCCGGTTATTTATCCGTCATTCCCGTCAGAAGTTGCTATAAAGCAGACTGGTGGTACTGGCATTAAGATGACTGAGTTTGAGAAGGGCTTCAAGTTGACATATACCGGTAACGGAGCTTCTCGTGGCGCTAATATCTCAATTAATCAACCTATGACAATATGGGGCCTTCCTGAAAGTGTCCGCATAAAAGTTAATCCTGGAGATGCAACTATCAAAAGAATTTCTATGTCTGCCGAAAATGCACTTGGAGAGCGTATTGGAGCATGGGAATTTACAAATTCGCCAGTTCCAGGAAAAGCAGAGTCCTCATACGAGTTGAAAATTGACTGGTGCGACGTTTCAAATGTAGCAGTATATCCAATCACAATCAATGCTTTGCGATTTGATATGGGAGCATCTAAAAAAGGACAGGAATTTGCAATCGAGGTTCCGTCATTTGAAGCAATCTATCCGTTATATGGTGGCATTTCAAGCAGTATCATTGCTCCTGATAATGCAAATGTTTATCCGAACCCTGTTAATGCAGGTGAAGCGTTCAGCGTTGATGTTGAGGGTAATGCTGTTGTTGATGTGTATTCTTTGAATGGGCAGAAGGTGTTGACTGCTAATGTTGACGGTCCGACTTCGTTTACAACAGAAGGTATGACAGCAGGCATCTACTTTGTTACAGTTAAAAATGACAATGGCGTTAAGACTGCTAAGTTGATTGTAAAATAAACAGTTATGTGTTTTACAAATTATAGCCGAGGTGCGTCGCAACAAGCGATGCGCCTCGTTTTTTAGTTTAGAGATGGGGGAGTTTGATTGTTTTTGCTGAGGCAACTATTGTTGACTGGCAGAAAAATTTTTTATAACTAAAGTGAGAAATAGAAACAATGTTTTACAACATGTTTATTTTGTTGCAATTATATATTGTTAATTGTAGATTTGTGATTATGAAAAAGTTGTCCCTTTCTTGTAGGTGTGGAAGAAACTTGTAAAATGAAATAATAATTATTATCAATCCCTCATTATTACCTTCTTTCAGATGAGAAAAATTTTGATTGTTTTCGGACTTTTGGCTTGTCTGTTTTTATGTGTTGCACACAAGTCGACAGTTTATTCGGTTGATAATATGACTATATCATTTTACAAAAGATATTGCCGGATTCAGTTTATTCGTTTGTTAAAAATAAGTCTTTTTTGCTATATACTTATGGTCATTACGGTTGTTCATGGTCTAATTTAATAAGGGAATATAATAATATGAGAGCATATAGCGGTAGGGTAGATTATTCAGGTAATGTATATTTTGCAGGACATGACAAAAATAACCGATTCGATTGCTTTTTTTGAAGAAAATAAGTCTCTCATATTTTGGGGCTTAGATACGCTTCGTTATGATGCTTTAAAAATGTTGCCTGTAAATAATAAGGCATATACTTCTATTAGAGAAACTTTGTATGTGATAAATTCAGATGGTGAAATATTGTTTCAACCAGTTGATGGTGTGGCCTTTTCAGAATCTGATGATGCGGATTTAAATTATAAATATAATAAATTGCGTTTAATAATGAGGTGGATTGCCGAGCCTGAAATCCGGAAATATCTGCCTGATACCTTAGTATTTTGATTGTGTGTTATACTGCAAGGCGGGTGAATAATTTATTGCAAAATCTGAAGCGATTAGATCTTCGGGCTGATAAACCCATGAATTTGCACTCAGTAGGAGTAAGATATATTATGAATAGGATGTGGCGGACGAATGCGAGAATTGTTCGGTTTTCTCGGGTTGCAGTTACCTGTCTATTCCGTCACGGGATAGGATGCCTTGGGTGTAGTAGTGCTTTATTTCCTGCATATCGGTAACAAGGTCTGCCTTTTCAATTAGCCAATCTGGAGCATATCTTCCTGTGATTGCGACTTCCGTGTTTTCCGCTTTGCTATTTATGGCCGTTTCAACTGCCTTGCGCTGCAATAGATTGAAGTAAAGGGCGATTGTCAGTTCATCAAGGATAACGACATCCCACTTTCCGCTTGTGAGTTCTTTTGCGCATGCGGAAAGCCCTTCTTCGGCGAGTTTTACATCAAGTTCGGCAGGGTTGCGGTCTATAAAGCAACCGCTGCCGTATTGGTGTATTTCAATCTTTCCAAAGCCGTTGCTTCCGTCAAAGAGTTTCTCGATTTTTGTTTCGTTATACTTCATCGACTTGACGAACTGCCCGATAAAAACGTTTTTCCCGGAGCAGGCAGCCCTTACGGCAAGCCCAAAAGCTGCCGTAGTCTTTCCTTTTCCGTTGCCTGTATAAATGTGGATATATCCTTTCTCCATTAATTTACAAATATTGGTCAATACCTGATTTGCATTTGTAAGTGTCGAGTTTTTCTATCTCGTGTAGATAATTGAAGTTTTTGTCGCGGTTGTCCATATATAGGTCATTATGCCATAGGTGGAAAACGATGCCTGCGAATTTCAGCGATTTTTTCCTAATACCGAGTTTCATAAGTCTAACGGCAAAGTCATAGTCTTCACCTCCCCAACCTTCGTAGAATTCATCGTAGCCGTTAATCTTAACTGCATCTTCGCGGAAATATCCCATGTTGCAACCCAGTCCTGGCGCGGTTTTACGGCGTGGGGCAAGGTATTTGGCAATAGGAATGCAGTGGATTGAGTTGATACGTCGCAATAGACCGTTGCTGAAGAAATTCAACGATGCAGGTTTAAGTTCCTTGCAAAGTTTTTCTGTTTTCTTCAGGTTGATATTCACCCTGCCACCTTTTATGTACCAGCCTTTTTCGGCAAATTTCAAGTGGTCTTCAACAAACCTCTTGTGGAGAATAAGGTCTCCGTCGATTTGTATAATATATTCCCCTTTAGCGGCGGCGATGCACTTGTTTCTTGCCATAGCAAGTCTGAAACCCTTGTCCTCCTGCCAGATGTGGCGGATAGGAATAAGGGAGATGCTTTGGTAATGCTTTATAGTGTCGGTCGTTTCCTGCTTGGAGCCGTCATCACCGATAATGATTTCATTTGGTAGGGTAGTTTGACGGAGGACGCTTTCCAGACAGAGAGTGAGAGCGTCAACGCGGTTATATGTTGATATGATTAATGTTACAGTCATTATGCTTTGATTTTGATATAGTTGTTTTTTAAACCGAGGAAACTTGAAATTGCGTAGTTGAGTTTCTTCAGTTTTATTTTCAAGTCAAAAGGAGGTCTTTCTCCCTTGTATATTGTCATATCAAGATACTTGTAGTATTCGCTTTTCAGCGGGTGAGTGCAGTCGTCGTGCCATGGTTTTCTGCTGCCGGTGTAATGGATAATGGCATAGTGCGGAATTTCCTTTTTAAGGGCTGGGATAGATTCCTTTCTCAGTTTGAGGTGCTTTCTAAGGAAACCAGCCTGCATATTCCAACGGTAAGGAATGAAGATTTTCTTATCGTGAAGAACGCCGTTAAGTGCGTCCTGGTCATTATAAGTCAGAATGTCCGCATTTTTGACGATGTAGTCTGCAAGTTGCTTTTCGATCCCGTTTGTACGCCAATAATTAAGGTTAACGATAAGAACGCCTGCGTTAAAGTAAGAATCTCCGTCAGGGTAGCCAAGTCGCTGGGTATGCCCTCTGTCGCTCCACATATCTTCCACAGCACCTACCGCATAGTTGCTGATGTCGATATTCCAAAAGTCCTTTATTGATTTTGCAACTATAAGGTCGCAGTCAAGGTATATTGCTTTCTTGATTGTTTCTGGTAGAAGTGAGGAGATAAAGCATCGGTAATACGTTGCTATAGAGATGTATCCCGGCTTGACGGCGTAGTTTTCTATCTGTTTAGGGTCGATGTAGTAAACCGACAGTTTCTGGCCGTAACTTTCTGCTGTGTCATTAAGGATTTTCTTAGACTCGTCCGACAGGTTGTCGGTAAGGATGTGGATATGGATATCCTCCCCCTTGTTGTTTTCAAAGAGGGAGGTAATCATAACCGTGCAGTACTTAACGTATTGATTGTCAATATTGCAAACTATGTCCATAAATTAAATTTAGATTTCGACTATTCCAGAATGAGAGTTGCTCGTTTCGGGAAAGTCATTTTATCTGTTATAGTTATTGTTTTATCGGTAACGATATCTTTGAACGTATCACCAGGTTTGAAAATTTCGGCGTATCTGCTCATATCGATATCAGTCAGTTCATTATCAGTTCCGTTCATGATAACAATAACCCTTCTGTCTGCACTTTTGCGTTCGTAAACGTAAAGGCGGTTTGACGGATAGAAGTGTTTTGTTGTTCCTTCAGAGATTGCTTTGTTGTCCTTTCTCCATTTGAGGATTTTGCTGATAAAGTTGAATGCGTCGTTTTGCATATCTGTTCTTCCTTCAGCAACAAATTCGTTAGCCTTGTCACCAGGGAATCCGCCCGGCATGTCAAGACGCACAAAACCGTCAGATTTCTCTTTTGAGCCGTTCATTAGAATTTCTGTTCCGTAGTAGATTTGAGGAATGCCTCTTGCTGTCAAAAGGAAGGTTTGAGCCTGCTTCCAGTTGTCAAGAGTCTTAGGCATTTCCAAAAGGAATCTGTCAGAGTCGTGGTTGTCGTAGAACATTAGAATATTGTTCGGGTGTGCGAACAAGAAGTCAAGAGACAAGCGGTTGTACAGGTTGTGCAAACCGTCTTTCCAGTCTATTGTCTGGTCGTTGAAGGTCTTTCTGCTTGAAATCATAACAGGAAAGTCCATAACTGTTTTCAACTCAGTATTGATTGGGTTGATTTTGTTGTCCTTTTGCATAAAAGCAATGCTTGCAACATCTTCAAACCAACTTTCGCCAACAATATTGAAGTTAGGGTATTCCTTGTCAACGGCAACATTCCATTTCGCCATGCCAGCCATATCGGCGTATGGGTAAGTGTCCATTCTGATACCGTTTATTTTTGCGTATTCAATCCACCAGATAGAGTTTTGGATAAGATATGTCATCAGGTGGGTATTGCGTTGGTTGAGGTCAGGCATAGCCGGCACGAACCAGCCGTTTACGGTCTTGTCATAATCGTAGTTGCTTGTATAAGGGTCGTGATTTGGCGTTAGTTTGAAGTTTGTGTTGTTGAATTCCTTTGGCATAGGTTGCTTGCCGAGCATTCCTTCGCCAAGTTGCTTAACATCGACAGGAGAGTTCAGCCAGTCCTTGCTTGGAGTATCGGCAAGCCAAGGGTGAGTGATTCCGCAGTGGTTGAAAATCATATCCATAACGACTTTTATACCAGCCTTATGGCATTCTGCAATGAGTTCCTTATATTCCTCGTTAGAGCCGAATCGAGGGTCAACGCGGTAATAGTCAGTTGTTGCGTAACCGTGGTATGAGCCGCCAGGCATATCGTTTTCAAGAACAGGAGTAAGCCAGATTGCAGTAACTCCGAGTTCCTTTAGATATGGAATCTTAGCCTTAATGCCGGCAATGTCGCCACCGTGGCGTGCGTTAGGGTCATTTCTGTCAATATTTGGGTTGAACTTCAATTCCTTGCAGGTGTTGTTCTGCTCGTTACCGTCGGCAAAACGGTCAGGCATAATAAGGTAAAGAGCGTCTTCAGATGTGAATCCGTTATAATCCTTTCCAGCCTTGTCGCGGGAAAGAAGTTCGTATTTTTTCTTAATACTTTTCTTACCGTCTTTGAAAGTGATGTCGAAAGAGCCAGGTTTTGTTCCTTCTGCAATATTCAGGTAAATTAATTGGTAGTTCGGACTGTCGAGACGGGCAACCGAGTCGATTGTAACGCCGTCGTAGTTAATTTCCGGCACTGCATCGCGGATATCAGTACCGCTAACCATAAGTTGCAGACTTGTGTTATTCATACCAGTCCACCACATAGGAGGGTCAATTCGTGAAACATCAGCCTTTGCATTTGCTGCAAGGGTTGATACGCCAATAAGTAATGATGCTAAAATTTTTTTCATAGGTTTAGTTTTTTGTTTATATTGCAAAGATAGTGCAAGAGAGTGCAGAAACAAAATACAAAACAAAGTTTTGTGATTTTGTTTTTGCCGAGAGCAATCTGTCTTATCAAAAGATAGTGAAAGTTGAGAACAATGCCAAGCCAAAAGCTTGCTTATGAGCGAAGGTATTGCCAAGCCGCATCCTATCTTGTGCGGAGCCAAAGTAGTGCAAGGTGTGTGAATGAAGTAAAAATGTTAGTTTGGTGAATACGATACCTATTGCTATCCTTTATAAACGTATTCAAGGTAGTACAGACAATAACAAATAAACTTACAAATAGGTAATTCTTCTGCTCTCATTAAAGCAACTTATCCAGTGTAGTGCCTAAGAATCAAAATAGATACTGAAATTATTCCAACAATTTTCCAAAATACTTTAAGTCCATATCTTTTTAAAACAAATTTAATTAGAAAGATAATTAAGAAGATAAATCCTGTAAAGACAAAAAGAGCATCACCTGTTTTGTTAAATGATAATTTAATAAAAACATACGGACTTAATAGGGCAAGTAGATCTGTCAATGTGATTAATTGTATTCTAAATTTAGAATAGGGATGACCGAAGATATTTTTCTTGAAAATGAGTATGCCCGAGACTGAGACAAACAATGCATAAATTATTTGTCCAATATACATCAAAGCATTCCACTCTGTTTCATTTCCTGCTCCAATTATTTCACAGCAAATGAAATACCAATAATATCCAAAATATGATAATAATACTAAGCCAAAACCTTTTATGGTTTGATTTAGTCTTTTGTAGAAAATTTTCTTGATTTGCATAATTTGATATTATTAGAATAATTTATGTCTATATTTTTTTAAAACGGTCTCACTATGAAAATCTGTATTCATTATCTCTTTAGGGAAATATATATAATCACCATAGATTACAAACGGTCTATTTTGATGATATATGTTGAATCGCCTTCCGGTAGCATTGTCCCTAACACTTTGTAAAATAGTTCATGATGCAAATTCATAATTTTGGCACGAATAGTTTCCTGTGGCACAGATTAAATATGAATGCTTATTTTCAGATGGTTTAAAATGTGCCATTATTGAATCTTGCACAATTTTTGGCATGTCTTTAAACTTTACTTCTTCATAAGGGTGATAGTCTATATACCAATTACATTGCGACAATATTAACAATAATATAAATGATATAATAATACTCATTTTTTTCATAATGCTACTTTATTAAATAATCGCCTAAAATACTGAATATTAGACTAGTTCTGCCTTTTGCGATTTAAAAATATCCTTTAATTTTTTTGACATAGCAGAGTTTTACCACACCATTCCTTATGGAAATTTTTGCCACCAATTTATCTCCAGTACCTAATTGCCCTTTTGTTAGATTCCGCTTCTCTGTCAGGACAATACTTATGTCTTCTTCACTACAATAATCAAATAACTTTTCTATTACTTTGTCAGGGCGTTTATAGTATTGCTCTCCATTATTTATATAAAGCATTTCAGATTTACTCCACATCGCAACTCTAAACAAGTCATCTATGCAATCAACAATGTATATATCATCGTTAATCGAATCGTAATCAAGTCGGCGAATATAATCGCAACAATATCGTATATGATTAATCTTATCATTAACCCAATTTACTTCATAAATATTTTTGATATTATAAATAATATCATTTCTGGCAAAAATGGGTAATATATTAAAGACCAAAACTAATATAATTAACGCCCGCTTCATACTTATCTGAGTTTTATTACTTCGATATTTTTATTATCTATAATGACTTTGAAAAGGAAAGAAGCAATTTCATAGTCTCCGTCAACAGTATTATTGTTTATCTTCTCCACTTTTGAAGCCTTTTCTTTTTCAGAAGCCTTAATCTTTTTGTAAATATTTGTCATTTCATTATCTGTAATACTATATGCTCTTAACTGACCATTTGCAAACATTTTACAATTAGAATTCCACATATAAAACGAATACTGATCTGACTTACACTCACTTGTCCAATAGACCTCATCATAAATATAGACAGTGTCTTCCTTGCTGTAACTGAATCTCTCCAAGATCTTACTACGTTGTTTGGCATTTTTAATGTTATCACCGTACTTTCCTTCTTGAGAAGCAATTATATAATAGAGATAAAGGATGTCTATTTTATGTGTCAAATCAGTTGCATCTGTATCATTATATTCCAAACCATTAAATGGCATTGTATCTAATGATGCTATTATTTTATCTGCTTTACTTGTTGCAGAGCCTTTTTCTTTGGTTTTGCTTGAGCAACAAACTACCATCAGGCTTAATATTGCTATGATTAGAGAATGACGCATAATCATCTTCTGTTTAGGTTGTTTAATAGATAAATATTGTTTTTTATGGTCAAAGGTACTTTTGAAAACCAATTCGGCATAATAAAATCATAATTCCCTATTTTTATCAATTGATGTTCATAAAACATCCTTAAAGGTAAATTGTTTTCCATCCGAACTAAATTTTCTTTATACATTGTATATAATTCAGATTTAAAAGCTGTTACTCTATTATTTTTGTACCAAATATCCTTATTATCAAATCCTTTCCATGCGTATTCTGCATGAGCCATTTCATGAACTAATCCAATATAATGAGGTCTGTCAGGCTTTAATTGAGAAAATAAAAAAGAACTTAATCCTCCATTTTGTTTATGTACAACTATTACTCTAGTATCCCGTTTTAGATATTCATCACATATTTTATTTGAACTATCTGTTGATCCATCATCTATTAATATTAACTC
>Reeses_p1__coassemble_466_pt1 | contig 25165 bp, 17 predicted proteins | sample Reeses_p1__metabat2_high_PE_014 | metagenome-assembled genome bin Reeses_p1
TTGCATGCGGTAGCGCATTTGCAGCAACAACATTTCCTGTTGACCAGGTAAGAATATATTTGAACCCGGGACACGGTAGTTGGGGTCCTAATGACCGTCCAATGGGCATCATTGGTCACCCTGCTTATTCAACAGAAAACACTGACACAACTTCTTTCTTCGAATCAAACACCAATCTGCACAAGGCATTCGCATTGCTTGATCACCTTGTAGAAGCAGGCGTTCCATTCGATAGAAACAAAAACCAAACTAATGAGAATCCTACTCGTATCGGTGCCGCTCTCGATATGTCACAAAATATCGTTATGTCTCACGTCAAAGTAGGTCCATACCCTTATGTTAAAGGCGCACCTGACAGCGAAGCATACAACAGATCTCTTTCTGAAATTTCTGCTGAAGTAGAAGCAAATAACTTTGATATCTTCATCTCAATCCACTCAAATGCGGCTTCTGAAGGTTCAGCTACAAACTACCCACTGTTCCTCTATCGTGGTTCTGACGCAAAGGACGAAGTTCCAGGAAGTAAGGAGTTGGCGACTCATATCTGGCCATACACATTCTCTAACGAACACCAAACTTGGTCATACTATTCAATGACTCAACCAAACGTTAGAGGCGACTGGGACTTCTACGGAAGCCACTCTCCTAACGCTGCAGGTTTTGACGGCTATCTTGGAGTATTGAAACACGGAGCAATGGGATTCCTTGTAGAAGGCTACTTCCACACATACCAACCAGCACGCCACCGTGCTCAAAACGATGATGTTTGCCGCCATGAGGGTCACCTTTATGCTCGCGGTCTTATTGACTATATGGGCTGGAAGACAGAAACAACTGGTGAAATTTATGGTATTGTTCGTGACCTTCACGAAAAATTCTCTGATCCTTTGTACACTCCTGCTGCAAGAACTAATGACGTTTACAAACCTCTTAATGGTGTAACTGTCAAATTGCTCCAAAACGGCAAAGAAGTCAAGACATATAAAACAGACAATGAATACAACGGTGCTTTTGTTTTCACAAACCTTGAGCCAGGTACTTATACTCTAACTTATTCTGCAGAAGGCTATAAACCTGCTTTCGACGAATACCTTGGAGAAGTTAAGGTAGAAGCAAATAAGACTACATACCTCAACACATTCCTTGAAGCAGAAGGTTGGGTTCCACCTGCAATCGTTTATGAAAACTATCCAGACGCTCTTGCCGGAAACAAAGCATACGGTGTTGGTAGCCAATATAATTTCAACTCAAGTGCAGAAGTAACAATCTTCTCTAACGAATTGAAAGACAAAACCGTTCGCCGTCAATTAGTTCGCGATGGAAGAATCTACGTCCTCGCCCTTGATGCTCAAAACGAACCGTTTATCTATATGGGTAATATTGCTGACAATTCTGTTAAGCAAATCAGCACAGAAGGTCTCGAATTGACAGCAAACCGCTCATTGAAGATTGCTGATATCGCATTCACAGCCGACAATTACCTAATAGCATCTACATACGGTAAGAACCAATTCGGTGACGCTCAAGTTGAAGAAGGTGACGTTCGCGGTTCTGTTGCATTCTATAAATGGGCTAAAGAAGAAGAAACAGGTCTTCCTACTGGCAACCCTGTAGAATGGTTTACTTCTCAAAATGCAGGTAACTACTACCGTGCATATACAGGTGGTACAATCGCTTATTCTGGAACAACAGAAGAAGGTTCATTGGTTACAACTGCACAAACAACCGGTTCTTCAAAATCAATGCGTTGGATTGAATTCGGTATCTCTAAAAACAGTTTGGTTTCAACAACATTCATAAACAAAGACGTTAGTGCAGAATCAAACTGGACAGGAACAAAACTTGGCGAAGACTATAAGTTAATTGTTTCTCCTCGTGCAAAGAACCAATATATAGTAGATGGTTCTGCAACAACACCAAAAGAATGGCAAACTGCCGCTCAAAACGTTGACGCTCCATTGCTCGGAACAATTTCTGAAAAGGCATTGGCTACTGAAGCAAACGGTATCAACTGCTTCAAATATGCAGACCGCAGCCTATTGGTTGCTCCAACAATGCAAGACGGAAAATCAACTGGTTTGAAACTATTTGATATCACTGACGGTCTTAACGAAGCAAGAGAAATTGTATTGAACGTTAATCCTGCAATCGAAGCAGTTTCTGCAAAGGACGTTATCGCAACAGGTAATGTTGTTGCAACAACTAACGATGACGGACAAGTAACAGATGCATACATTGAATTACTTCTTATCCGCGACGGCAAAGTTACTAAATTGACAACTAAGGGCGTTGAGCAACCAATGGTAAGAGGTCACTACGCATACGCTCTTAAGGCTGAAGTTGGTGGTAACTTAACAGCATTCTCATTCAAATCAACAGGCGACGCTAAGAACGGTTCTATCAACCTTTATAATGCTGACAAATCAATTAACATTTCTATTCCAACTGGTTCAATCGTTGAAGGAGAAAACAAAGTTGTATTAAACAACAGAGACCTACCAGAAGGTATCCTTTCTTGGGAAGTTGAATTAGAAGGAGAAGCTGTTGCTGCTCCAACTAAATTCTTTGCTGACAACGAATTCAGCAATGCAAGAGGTGTTGTTATCGACAACAATCCTGCAAGTTCTTTCCTTGGTACTATCTACGTTTCAAATACAGTAGCCGGAACAAAGGCTAAAGGTTTGTGGAAATATGACCAAAACTTGACTGCAGCAGAATCTGCAATCGGTACAGACGAATTTAACCAAGGTAATACAGCATCTCCATTCCGTCTTGGAATACTTAATGATGGTACAGTTATCGCATCTGACTGGAGTGACAAGCACTCAGGTCTCTGGTTGGTTGACCCAGCTAACCTATCAGTTTCTCAAATGTTTGAAGGTTCAAGAGACGCTGCAACAGGAGCATTCACTAACAATGGCAACATTATAGGTGGTGGTTCTACAGGCGTAAGCGTTGTTGGCGAAGGCGAAAACACTGTTCTTTACACATTCCTTGAAGACTATCCTAAGGGTAATGGCGGTAACAAACTTGTTCGCTACAACATCGGTACAAACAAGACTATCACTGCTGCTCCTGATGCTGTATTCGAAGAGGCTTCTGGCAAACTTGTGAATACAAACGTTGAAGTTAGAGCAACAGCAAACGGTGTTTGGGCAAGCCAAACTCGTAGCTCTGGCAACAACAATGCAGATGTTCCATCTTTGATTTACTGCGACAATACTGGTAAGATTCTTTACAACTCTGGAGCATCTAACAACCTTGACCTTAACGGTTCTAATGGTTCTGGTTTTGCTATCAATACAACTAACGACAAGTTAGCTATTTGCAATGGTGACTCTAACGTAAATATCTATGACTTGACTTGGAAAGAAAACGTTCCAACTCTTACATTCCTTTACACTATCCCTGTTGGACAAGGTGCTGTAAATGAAATGGCATTTGACATGGCAAACAACCTATACATCGCTGCTAAATCAGAATTCAGCATTTGGTCATTGCCTTACGTTACAAGCAATGGTGTAACCAAAGCATACGGAACTATCGAAATAAAGAATGGTGGCATTGCTGAAAACGTTGCTGTTAAATTGGCTTCAGTATACCCGAACCCTGCAGTTGATGTTTTGAATGTTAATGCAACTGAAGAAATCGAAAGCATCGCAATATTTGCTCTTAACGGAGCTACAGTTGCTTCTCAAGCAAATGTTGACGGCAATCAAGCAACTATCGATGTTAGCGGTTTGACTCCTGGCATCTATGTTGTTAAAATTAACAATACTGCTATCAGATTTATCAAGAAATAATATTATTTCTAAACAACTTGTAAGGTGTGCCAAATGAAAGTCTGGCACACCTTCTTTGTTTTTGTTACAATTCTTTATTTTGAAAATCCCATAAAACGGCGTAAATTTGTAATACATTATGAAATTTGAATTATCTATAGCAAAGCGCCTTCAACTGGTTTCAAAGGACTCCAAAAGCAAATCAGCTACATTCACTTTGAATATAGCGACTTTCGGCATTGCTCTTGCAATTGTAATTATGGTTGCATCAATTGCAATTGTCTCAGGTTTTAAGACTACAATTGTTCACAAACTGACAGACTTGCAGCCGCACATAAAAATAACAAACGGCCAAAACATCTCTGAATCTCCTATTAAAACCATTGACTATTCTGAAATACCGCAGATACTAAAAGGCAATAACTTTAACAATATAACATCCGCATCCCCTATTTTCGAAACACCTTGCATCTTCAAAACAAACAATGAATTTGCAGGACTGATCTTTAAAGGGATTGACAAAGATTACGATTGTGAAAACATCTCCAAATGCATCTTACAAGGAGATTTCAAAACAGGGAAAGACAGTATCGTGATTTCCAAAGGCATAGCAACAAAGTTAAATTTAAGTATTGGAGACAGACCTATTGTATATTTCACTGCTGACGGTAAAATCAAGCAGAGAAGACTAACCATTGCCGGAATATTCTCTTCTGAATTTGAAGAATTTGACAGAAACTTTATATTCGGCAATATTAATATAGCCCGCTCAGTAAACAGAATAGAAGGCAACTTAGCCACGTCAGCAGAAATAAGACTAAAAGATATTGATGACCTCGAAACTACAAAACAAGAAATTATTGACTCTATATATAATTACCTCTACACTTCGGGCAGCAATTCGGTTTTCCAAATGGTAACCATCACCGAAGAATTTTCGTCATACTTTGCATGGCTTGATTTGCTTGACACTAATATTGTCGTAATATTGGCACTTATGACCTTAGTTGCCTGCTTCTCCCTAATTGCCGGGCTTTTAATAGTCGTCCTAAACAGAACAAACATGATTGGCATATTGAAATCAATGGGAGCAAGCAATTCAAGCATACAGAAAATATTCATCATCCTTGCGGGAAAACTAATTGGCAAGGCAATGATAATCGGCAACGCCATTGGCTTTGCAATCATTATATTGCAAAAGCATTTTCACGTGATAAAACTTGACCCGGAAACATATTATATGAGTTTCGTTCCAGTTGACATAAACGCATGGCTAATCGCTTTAAACATTGGAGTAGCCATCATCTCTATAATTGCTCTTATAGGTCCATCTTTTATTGTCACGTCGATATCTCCGACAAAAACAATAAAATTTGAATAGGCAATTATTTACAAATTATTTACGAGCAAAACATTTCAGAAATTAGAATAATCTGTTTAAATTTGTAAAAAAATATCAGTATAATTATGAAAGATAGAATTTTAGTTACAGGGGGTACCGGATACATTGGTTCACATACAACAGTTGAACTAATCAACTCTGGTTATGAAGTGGTTATTGTTGACAACTTATCTAATAGCAACATCGAAGTGCTTGACGGAATTGAAAAAATCACAGGAGTCCGTCCTCACTTCGTTCAAGCAGATTGTGCCAATAAAGATGCAATGAGAGACCTTTTCACAAACTATCCAGGTATCAAGGGCATTATTAACTTCGCAGCAAGTAAGGCTGTTGGAGAGTCTGTTCACAAGCCACTACTCTACTACAGAAACAATCTTGTTTCACTCATCAACCTACTTGAATTAATGCCAGAATTTGGCGTTAAAGGATTCGTATTCTCTTCATCTTGCACAGTATATGGAGAGCCTGACAAAAACCCGGTTAACGAAAACGCTCCAATAAAGAAAGCAACTTCTCCTTACGGAAACACTAAGCAAATTTGCGAAGAAATAATTATTGACGACATTATTTCCGGTGCAAATATAAAGAGCATTATCTTAAGATACTTCAACCCAGTTGGTGCTCACCCATCTGCAGAAATAGGCGAATTGCCAAACGGCGTTCCTCAAAACCTTATTCCTTACCTTACTCAAACTGCAATAGGCATAAGGAAGGAACTAAGCGTTTTCGGTAACGACTACAACACACCTGACGGCTCTTGTATCCGCGACTTTATCAATGTTGTTGACCTTGCAAAGGCCCACGTTATCGCAGTTGACAGAATGCTTACCGACAAATCAGATGAAAAAGTTGAAATTTTCAACCTTGGTACAGGCACAGGTGTTTCAGTTCTCGAACTAATCAATACATTTGAAAAAGCAACAGGCGTAAAAGTACCTCATAAAATTGTTGGACGCCGCGAAGGTGATATAGAAAAAGTATGGGCAGAACCGTCAAAGGCTAATAACATCCTTGGTTGGAAAGCAGAAGCAACTCTTGAAGACACAATGACTTCCGCTTGGAAATGGCAACTTCGCCTTAGAGAGAAAGGTATTATGTAAAACTATAAAATATTATGAAAAAACTTTATCTAACACTCCTAACCTGCCTGACACTCGGCTCTGCATCTGCAGCAATAAGCGATTGGGGTCCTGCTGACACAATCGCTTGCTACAATGTAGGCCCAGGCATTGAATACACCAAAATTATATACCACGAAAGACCACTTATTATGTGGTATTCAACTATTGACCTCCAGAACCAGTACAACAAAATTGAACAGGTTCAAAGTCGCCATCAGGTACCAGATGTCAATAGGTGGGATGTTATGGAGCATTTTAAAGAAAATTCAAGACCAGGGCATAGAGTAAGAACTGCTTGGAATCACGACTTCTTCAGTTATGACCAAGGAATTTGCATTGGTGCAAACATTTCTGACGGCCAAATAGCGTACACTCTTTGGGGACGTTCAATGCTTGCTATTACTAAAGACAAGAAAGCAGAGATATTTTTACCAAAATTTGATACTAAAGTTATTGCTGCTGACGGAACAGAAGTTACAATTGATATATTCAACTCTAATGCATTGGCTATCAATGGTGACTGCGTTTTCTTCAATCACTTGAATTCAAGAAAATTGACAGATCCTGGAAAATATATAAAGGTTCAGCCTCAATCTGAATGGATTGTTAATGGTCCTGATATTCCTTGTAAGATTATAGAGATTTCTGATTCTCCACTACAAACATCAAAAACTGAATGCGTAATATACTTGCGCAATGGAAAGCAAAACGCTCTTGACGGTCATGTGGAGGTCGGTCAAACAATAAATGTCCGCCAAAAGATGGTCAAATCTAATTGGGGAAACGTTCCAGAAAATATTCTAAATGCCTTTCACGGCTACCCAAGCATTGCCCACGATGGCGTTCTCCATGAAGGAGAATACAACAATTTTGAAAACGGTAGAGAATATGAGAACTCTTCTCACGTTATGGTTGGCATCTCAAAAGACAAAACCAAAATGTATGTATGCATTAACGAAATGTCTGCCCAAAGTAAACCAATAAACTGTGTTGAAATGGCGACTTGGATGCTTAAAAGAGGAGCTTGGGATATTGTAAACTTCGACAGTGGCGGTTCTGCTGCAATCGTAGTCAACGAAAAGATGGAAAACCTGCCAGGCAGAGGTTCAATAAGACCTGTAGAAGATGCTATGCTTGCAGTTTCACTTGCTCCTGATGATGCAACTGTTGACCACCTGACTTTTTCAAAACCATATTTTTCATGTCCAACAATAGCCGTTACCCCTCTAAAAGTAATTTCTTACAATAAATATGGTGACATCATTGAAGAAGGCGTTAGCGGCTGCTCTTTCAAAGTAGTTCCTGAAAATCTTGGTTACGTTGATGCTGAAGGAATTTTCCATAGCACATCAACTGGAGGCGTTGGTAAAATTATTGCTGAAAAAGATGGTAAAACCGGCGAAATAACAGTAACTATTCAAACTGCATCTAATATAACAGCAAAATATCCAAATATACTTATTGATTCAACAGAGCAATATCCTTTGGAAATTGAAGGCGTTATCAACGGAGCGACCCATCCTCTCGATGCAACAGCATTCTCTTGGGAAACAGAAGACCCGACAGTGGCTACTGTTGAAAACGGAATGTTAAGAGGTTTAAAAGATGGTACTACAACCGTAACTGGTACATTTGAGAACCTTTCAATAAAAATTGCTGTTGATGTAGAAATAGGTATTGGCAAACAATCCGTTTATGACTTCAAGCAATTTGCAACAGACCCAAATGTAACTAAATCCGGACTTACTGGATTGACATTGCAATCAACACTGCCAGAAGGTTGGACCGACGGTGCTCTATACTATGTTGAAAGCATCAGCGGACGCACCAGAACAGCAAAACTTAAATACGGAAAAACTATTTTCGGTTTGCCTGACGCTCTCGAATTGCCAATTTTCAACAAAGATGGTGCAATAAAGAGGATAACATTAAGTTGGGAGGATAATCTTGGCAATAGAAATGTTAGCGAAATAACAGTTAACAATACTGATGAAACTTACCGAATCGATTTTGCAGAAAACGGTAAAAAATTATCTGTACCATCTTTTCCTATTAAATTAAATGAAATTAACATGTATTTTAACTCTGTCCAGAAGAAAACATTCGGATTGGGCAATCTTGTCGCTGTGTATCCAAAGACAGAGCAAGGAGGTATATCTGCAATCGCATCTTCTGACGATATAAATATTATCATTAGCGGTGCTCAAGCAAATATATCATTTCCTTCAAACGGTGGTTATGATGCTAATATTAAAGTTTACTCCACAACAGGAAGACTTGAATTGGCAGAAAGCATCAAGACTACATCTGGCATAAACAACTTCAGTTTCAACACTGAATTTTTCGCTACCGGAATTTATGTTGCAGTTATTGAGCAAAACGGAATTTCCAAAGCAAAGAAATTCATTATAAGATAGTTACGCTATGAATAAATTTCTTAAAGAATTTAAAGAGTTTGCCGTTAAAGGCAATGTTATCGATATGGCAGTCGGTGTTATTATCGGCGGTGCCTTTGGCAAAATTGTTTCTTCTCTCGTTGGCGACGTTGTTATGCCTGCAATTGGTGTCATTATTGGAGATAATAATTTCAGAGACTTGAAATGGGTAATCAAAGAAGCAGTTACTGAAGGCGAGAAAACAACAGCAGAAGTTGCTATCAACTATGGTGCTTTTATCCAAACAATTATTGACTTTACTATAATCGCCCTTGTTATTTTCTTGGCAATAAAGGCTATCAATAAACTGAAACGCAAGAAAGAAGAAGCACCTGCTATTGAAGAAAAGCCGGCAGAGCCTGCTGAAGATATCAAACTTCTCACAGAAATTAGAGACCTCTTAAAGAAGGACAAATAGATTTTTTAAGATTTGCTAATAAAATTTCTATAGGATTTTCAGAAAAATATCTGAAAATCCTATTTTTATCACTATATATTCTGTACTTTTGTAGTACGAAAAAAACAATCATTATGGCTTTATTTGACAGACTGACAAAAACAGCGCAGGACAACAAACAAAGAATAGTCCTCGCAGAAGGAACGGAACCAAGAACACTGCAAGCAGCAGAAATGCTAATCGCTGACGGTATTGCAGAGATTATCCTCATCGGCAAGCCAGAGCAAATCATAGCAAAGGCTCAAGAGTTGTCGCTGAACAACATCGACAAAGCAACTATCGTTGACAACACCGACACTGCTGTCACTGAAAAATATGCCGAACTATTCTACGAATTGCGCAAAAGCAAGGGAATCTCAATGGATGATGCCCGCAAAACTGTTTTAAACCCTCTATACCTGGGTTGCCTTTTAATAAAGAACGGCGATGCTGACGGTCAAGTAGCAGGTGCGTTAAGCACAACTGGAGATGTTTTAAGAGCAGCCTTTCAGGTTATCAAACCCAAGAAAGGCATAAGCGTTGTTTCTGGCGCTTTCCTAATGCTTCTTCCAGAAGGTTCCCCATACGGAACAGACGGTATGCTTGTATTTGCTGACTGTGCTGTTGTTCCTGAACCAAATGCTGCAGAATTGGCACAAATTGCAGTATCTTCAGCAGAAACTGCAAGAAACGTTGCCGGAATAGATCCAAGAGTTGCAATTTTAAGTTTCTCAACAAAAGGCAGTGCTAAACACGAAACAGTTGACAGAGTTATAGAAGCAACTAAAATTGCTCAAGATATGGCTCCAGAACTCGCTATTGACGGAGAATTGCAAGCAGATGCCGCTATCGTTCCAAGCGTTGCACACAGCAAAGCACCAAATAGCGAAATTGCAGGAACTGCAAACGTACTTGTTTTCCCTAACCTAAACGTCGGTAACATTACATATAAACTCGTTCAAAGAATAAGTGGAGCTCAGGCAGTTGGCCCAATTCTTCAAGGCTTGGCTAAACCAGTTAACGACCTTTCAAGAGGTTGCAGTCCTGAAGACATTTATAAAACTGTTATTATTACTTGTAACCAAAGCATTAACGCCAAATAAACATGAAAATTTTAGTTTTAAACTGTGGCAGTTCTTCTGTCAAATATAAATTAATAGACCTTAAAGGAAACGAACAAGATATATTGGCTGAAGGCGGTGTTGAAAAAGTTGGCTTGCATGACTCTTTCCTTAAATTTAAATTTAACGGAGAAAAAGTAACAATTACAACATCAATGCCTAACCACGACATTGCAATTCGTGTAATTCTTGACAACCTAACAAGTGCAAAATATGGTTGCATAAAAGATTACAATGAAATTGACGCAGTTGGTCACCGCGTTGTTCACGGTGGAGAAAAATTCAATAAAAGCGTATTGATTACCGAAGAAGTTATCGCAAAGGTAAAAGAATGCTACGACCTTGCGCCCCTACACAACCCTGTAAACATTGCTGGTATTGAAGCAATTAGCAGCATATTGCCTGATGTCCCCCAAGTTGGCGTATTCGATACAGCATTCCACCAGACTATGCCTGACTACGCATACATGTACGCCCTACCATACGAAGCATACGAGAAATACGGTATTCGCCGATACGGTTTCCACGGAACAAGTCACAGATACGTTTCACGCAGAGCATGCGAATTCCTCGGCGTTGATTATGAAAAGCAAAGAATCATCACTTGCCATATTGGTAACGGCGGTTCAATCACTGCTGTAAAGAATGGCAAATCAGTTGACACATCAATGGGTCTTACTCCTGTAGAAGGTCTAATGATGGGTACTCGTTGCGGTGATGTTGACCCTGCTGCCCTTCTCTATATCGAACAAAAAGAGAACTACACAGCAACAGACATGCAAGCCCTAATCAACAAGAAGAGTGGTGTTCTCGGAATATCTGGAGTTTCTTCAGATATGAGAGATATTGAAAACGCTATCGCTGAAGGTAATGAACGTGCAACTTTGGCACTGAAGATGTACGAATACAGAATTACAAAATATATCGGTGCTTATACTGCCGCTCTTGGAGGAGCAGACATAATTGTGTTTACTGGAGGCGTTGGCGAAAATCAAACCGTTACACGAGAAAGAATTTGCAAACAACTCGAATTCCTTGGTATCGACTTTGATTCCGAAAAGAACAAGACCCGTGGTGAAGAAATAGAAATAACAAAACCTGGTTCAAAAATCCGCGTAGTTGTTATTCCAACAGACGAAGAGTATATGATCGCTTGCGATACTGCTGAAATTATCAGCAAAAAATAATGAACAAACGATAATAACAAACAAGATAGGGAGATACAGGATTACTGGCTCCCTATCATTCTTTTTGGGAATATATGAAAACAGCAACAGGCAAAAACGAAATAGGCAGAAAAATTCTGAAATTTATCAGAAACTTTTTTCTATGGTTTATAGGAATATCAGTCGCATTGGTAATTCTTTTCCGCTTTGTGCCTATATATTTCACACCGCTTATGGGCATCCGCTGTGTTGAGCAGATTTTTCAAGGAGAGGAAATAAAATGCAAGCACTCTTGGGTTCCACTTGAAGAAATGTCAAGATACATGCCTCGGGCTGTTATTGCTTCCGAAGACGGGAGATTTACAGAGCACCACGGTTTTGACTTTAAAGCAATCAAGCAAGCAATGAAAGAAAAAGAAGAAAGAGGAAGAGTTCGAGGAGCAAGTACAATTTCCCAACAAACGGCAAAAAATGTATTTCTTTGGCCTTCTTCAACTTGGTTAAGAAAAGGATTAGAAGCGTACTTTACCGTCCTAATCGAAATATTCTGGAGCAAAGAGCGAATTATGGAAGTATATCTAAATTCTATTGAAACAGGCGACGGAATTTATGGGATACAAGCAGTTGCAAAAGAGCACTTCAACAAACAAGCTAACCGTCTGACAAAAGGAGAATGTGCCCTTATTGCGGTATCACTGCCAAACCCACGTAAATTTAATTCCGCAAAACCAACAAAATATATGCTCAAGAGAAAAGCGACAATAATGAGATATATTAATAGTATTCCAAAGTTCCCTAAAACAGAGGAGAAATAACGAATTACATTAAATTTTACTAAAATGCGTTGTTATTAGTCTGTTTTAAACTATCTTCGCATAAAAATATACAACTATGAACTTTATTACTTGGACATTCAATCCCGATATTATATCACACCCTATAACTGTACGCTGGTACGGAATTATGTTCGTTATCGGCTTCATTCTTGGAGTCAACGTAATTTCAAAAATGTTTAAACGCGAGGGAACAAAAAGCAGTTGGGTTGACGCAATTTTTATATATACCGCCATTTGCACTATTGTTGGAGCCCGGCTTGGGCACGTTTTCTTTTATGCGTGGGACTACTACTCCCAACACCCTGAAGACATAATCAAGACTTGGGAAGGAGGTCTGGCAAGCCATGGAGGTGCAATTGGGATTCTTATCGGACTATTTTTGTATTCAAAATTCGTTACAAAGAAGCCATATCTTTGGACTCTTGACAGATTAGTCGTTCCAGTGGCTATGGTTGGAGGCTTTATTCGCCTTGGAAACCTTTTTAACCACGAAATATACGGACATACAACAACAATGCCTTGGGGATTCAGATTCATTAGCAACCTGGAGCAATGGATGAATGGTGCAGATCCTATTTTCACCCTGCCTGCTCACCCAACACAAATATATGAAGCCCTTTGCTACTTCGCCCTATTCGGACTTCTAATGTTTATGTATTGGAAACGCAACTCAGGTGAACGACAAGGATTACTATCTGGTGTATTTCTGGTAATTCTCTTCTCCGCACGATTCCTAATTGAATTCATCAAAAATCCGCAAGAGAATTTTGAAATTGGCATGATTTTGAATATGGGTCAATTACTCAGCATTCCATTTATTATTGCCGGCATTATACTAATTGTCAGAGCGATGAAACGCCCTAGAGAAATTATACCATATCCTAACGAATTTGCACCTGAAAAGAAAAAATAATTTATGACACTAAGCGAAAGCATATTAGAATATTTGTCAGAAAAAGGACTAATACACCTATCTACCGTAACATTTTACGATAGGCTCATCATTTTTGCCATCAATATTTTAATATGCTTTACTATCTATATTACAATTGAAAAGTTAATAAAACCCACTTTGCTGAAAATGACAAAGCAAACTTCAACAAAGTGGGACGATCACCTTTTCAATGAAAAAATGCTAAAAAGCATAAACCTGCTAACAGTCTCTATAATTCTACACCTTCTCATGCCTATTGCAACAGCCGGTGCTCCGTCTGTTACTATTATCCTTGGGAAGTGCTGCCAACTGCTGATTTTAATTTCTTGCATACATCTGACAAACTCTTTTATTGCGTCCTTTCACAAAATATCAAATGAAACGAACTCGGCTAAAACGAAAACTATTAACGGTTTCTTCCAAGTCCTAAAAGGAATAGTTATTATTGTTGGTATTATTCTGGGAGTCAGCATCCTTTTTGACAGAAGCATTGGTTCTATATTAGCAGCAATTGGTGCTTCTGCAGCAATACTGTCTCTCGTATTCAAGGATACAATTCTTAGTTTTGTTGCAGGTGTTCAGATAAATATTTATGACACTTTAAGACCAGGAGATTGGATTATAATGAACTCAAAAAACGTAAATGGTGAAGTTATTGACATTAACCTTAACATTGTTAGAGTTCTAAACTGGGACAACTCCATCGCTACAATACCAGCACACCTCTTCCTTACTGAAACTGTCCAAAACTACAGGCAAATGAGAGAGGACAACTCAAGAAGACTTTCAAAGAAAATATTTATTGACATTAATTCAATAAAGAAAGTTGAAAGCAATGAAATCACCCGATTTAAAAAACTAACTTCTCTGACTGATAAAGATACTGAAGAAAAAGAGTTTTCAAATCTTTTTTACTATAGAGAATACTTGAAAAAGCACTATGAACGTTTTTGCAAAAAAAATCCAAAACTAGAAACCACACATCATCAAATGATGATTAAAACTTTAGAACCTACTAATTTCGGATTGCCAATCGAGCTTTATTTCTTTACAACAATTACGGATTGGGAAAGTTTTGAAAACTTCAATTCCGAAATCATGGAATTTGCTTTTGCATCACTGGAAATATTTGGACTTAAACCCTTTCAGTCTCCTTCGGGCAACGACTTATCCCAAATAATTACAAACAAATAAATCTTATGCGTCACAAGTCAATTGTATCTGCAACAATAATATTATTAAATGCTATACTTTGTTTAAATATTTATAGCGCTTCCACAAAAACAGAACTGCAGGAAAAGATTGAGCAGATAATTAAAGACAAAAATGCAAATTTTGGCATTGCTGTTAAATTCGACAACAAAATTATATGCAACATTAATGGAAACAACAAATTTCCAATGATGAGCGTATTCAAACTACATCAGGCAACATACATTCTGAACAACTACTCTAATAATATAATTAACGATACAGTATTCATCAGCAATGATATATTGAATAAACAAACATACAGCCCACTACGAGACAAATTTCCAAATGGAAATATAAATATCAGCATAAAGGACATTATTGAATACTCAGTATGCCAAAGCGACAATAATGCAAGCAATATACTGTTCTCTTTATATGGAGGCACAAAACCTGTAAACAAATATATTAAAAACATCGGTTGCAATAACACACAAATAAAATGGACAGAAGATGATATGCATTCAGAAATGTATCGTTGTTACGAAAACTACACTACCCCAAATGATGCTATTATTCTTCTTGAAAGAATTGCGACAGAAAAGACAAATAGCAATATCTTATGGCTAAATGATATAATTGGAAAAGTTAAAACTGGAGAAAACAGACTTGCCAAACCGCTAAATAAAACAAATTCTTCACTCCACCATAAAACAGGTACAGGTTTTATAAAATCTGATGGAACAATAACAGCCATTAATGACATAGGCTATGTTAGACTTGCAAATGACAGCATATACTATATTGCCATACTTTGTTCAGACTGCAAACTTTCAGTTTGCGAAACAGAAAACATTATTGCAGAAATCTCAAAATTGACATATCAATACATATCTCTAAAGCAAAAATTATCATCTGATAATTAACAAAACGCCATTTCCCAATATCGCAGTTTTTTGTACCTTTGTAAAATATATTTTACGCTTCGGCATTGCCAAGCATCCGACTTACTTCGACAAAATGACAAACAACTGCATTACAATAAAGGGAGCATCTGTCAATAATCTGAAAAAGATAGATGTTGAAATACCGAGAAATAAATTTATCGTTATAACTGGGTTATCAGGTTCCGGCAAGTCCTCCCTTGCCTTTGATACCCTTTATGCGGAAGGTCAGAGAAGATATGTGGAAAGTCTTTCTGCTTACGCACGACAGTTCCTCGGCAAATTGCAAAAACCGGAATGTGACTATATAAAGGGACTGCCACCGGCAATTGCTATTGAACAAAAAGTCAGCACACGCAATCCCCGAAGCACAGTCGGAACATCTACTGAAATATATGACTACTTACGTCTGCTTTTCGCAAGAATCGGACAAACAATATCCCCAATTTCGGGGAATATCGTTAAGAAGCATTCCGTTGCTGATGTAATAGACTGTCTAAAGTCTTATCCAGAAGGAACAAAAGCAGCCATTCTTTCAAAAATTACAGTTCTTGAAAACAGAAGTTTTTCTGAACAACTTGATATTCTTATAAAGGAAGGGTTTTCAAGAGTTGAAGCAAATGGGGCTTTTTACGAAATTGATGAAATAATTAATAATGGCGATTATAACAACGATAACTGCCACCTCCTTATCGACCGTATTGCCATTTCCTACGATAATGACTCCATTTCACGGGCAACGGACTCTATTGAGACTGCTTTTAAAGAAGGTAACGGATTTTGCGTCCTAAAAATATGGTCTGAAAAGGGTGTTAAGGAAGTTACTTTCTCAAACCGCTTTGAGGAAGATGGAATGTCTTTCAATGAGCCTAATGAACAAATGTTCAACTTCAATAATCCAATAGGTGCTTGCCCTACTTGTGACGGATTCGGCAAAGTTCTGGGAATAGATGAAGACCTTGTCATTCCAAACAAGGCATTATCTGTATTTGATGATGCAGTTATGTGCTGGCGTGGCGAAGTTTCAAGCGAATGGAAACGCAATTTTATCAATGCTGCCGTCCCAATGGGTTTCCCTATCCACCGACCATATTACCAACTCACTGAAGAAGAAAGGAATCTACTGTGGCATGGTTCCGAAGGAGTAAACGGAATCGACAGTTTCTTCCAAATGGTTGAAAAGAACCTCTACAAAGTGCAATATAGCACAATGAGAGCAAGATACAGAGGAAAATCAAGATGCCCTGAATGCGATGGCAAAAGGCTTAAAAAAGAAGCTCTATATGTAAAAATTAACGGCAAAGATATTAGTGAAATAGTAACTATGCCTATCAGCGAACTGAAGGTATGGTTCAGCGAACTTGTCCTTTCTGATACAGAAAAGCAAATTGCAAAAAGACTTCTCACTGAGATTAACAACAGAATTGAATATCTAACAGAAGTTGGACTGGAATATCTAACTCTTGACCGACTATCATCCACCCTTTCTGGTGGTGAAAGCCAACGAATAAACCTTGCAACAATCTTGGGAAGCGGTCTTGTTGGAACTGTATATATCCTCGATGAACCGAGTATCGGTTTACACGCAAGAGATACGGAAAAACTTATCGGAGTTCTCCGCAAACTGCAACAAAAAGGAAATACAGTTGTCGTTGTTGAGCACGAAGAAGAAGTAATCAAAGCGGCTGACTATATCATTGACGTGGGTCCGGAAGCTGGCAGACTGGGTGGCAAGATTGTATATCAAGGCGATGTTGCAAACCTTCAGAAAGCATCAGACAGTTATACGGTAAAATATCTAACTGGAGAATTACAAATACCAGTGCCATCTCCTCGACACAGATGGAGAAACTATATAGAAGTCAAAGGTGCAGCTGAAAATAACCTTAAGGGCATAGACGTTAAATTCCCTTTGGGTATTATGACTGTTGTTACAGGAGTAAGCGGATCTGGTAAATCAACTTTAGTAAGAGATATTTTATACAAGTCACTTCTCAGAGCATTAGGTCTTGGAGGAGATACACCTGGCACGCACCTTGAACTGACTGGTGACATATCCCTTATTCACTCTGTAGAATTTGTTGACCAAAACCCAATAGGCAAATCAACTCACAGTAATGCGGCAACCTATCTGAAAGCGTTTGACGAAATACGCAAACTCTTTGCCGACCAACAAGCATCAAAGCAAATGGGATATTCTCCAAGCCACTTTGCTTTTAACGTTGATGGCGGAAGATGCGAGGAGTGCAAAGGAGAAGGGAAAATTACAATCGAGATGCAATTCATGGCAGACATCACAATCCCTTGTGAAAGTTGCCACGGCATGCGATACAAACAGGAAATTCTCGACATCAGATACCACGGTAAGAATATATATGACGTTCTTAATATGACCGTTAATCAGGCTATCGAATTTTTCTCTGAAGGAGATTCCAGTTATGATGCAAAAATCATAAAGAGGCTCAAGCCTCTACAAGACGTTGGCTTAGGTTACCTAAAACTTGGGCAATCTTCTTCCACTCTTTCGGGTGGAGAAAACCAGAGAATAAAACTGGCAAACTATCTTGCAGCAGCAAAACAGACCCCATCTATTTTCATTTTTGATGAACCAACAACCGGACTGCACATTCACGATATCAATACGCTGCTTAAAGCATTCGGCAAACTCATATCTGCAGGTCACACAATAATTATTATTGAGCATAATATGGATATAATCAAAAACGCAGATTACGTTATTGACTTAGGACCTGAAGGCGGTAAGAATGGAGGTTACCTGGTTGCAACAGGAACGCCTGAAGAAATAGCCCAATGCGAAAACTCCTACACAGGCAAATTCCTTAAAGACAAACTCCAAATATAAACAATAACTTATACTAAATTCAAACGAAATATCTGTTCCCTTTTTGACTTAATCTGGCTAAAACACTAATAAAACCCCAAAATAATAGAGACTTGCTTCTCTATTATTTTTTCAACAACCTATAAGCAAATAAGCCGTCACCTAAAAAGGCAACGGCAAATATTCAGTTTTCGTCAACTAAATCTTACTTGCTTGCGATAGAGGATGAAACTGTCAAACGAAGACGGCCTTTAGCACGACGACGTGCAAGAACCTTGCGTCCGTCAGCTGTTGACATTCTTTCACGGAATCCGTGTTTATTCACTCTCTTTCTGTTTGATGGTTGGAAAGTTCTTTTCATTTCTATTTATCTTATTTCGTTATTATAATCTATTTTTCGGACTGCAAAGTTAGTTAGAATTTTAAAATAATCAAAACTTTAGCTCAATAATTATCTAATTCTATCTGCACTTTTCAGTAAATTTTCGTCTTTTTCTATCCTACCCTTTGCCAAAAGTACAAAAACAAAGGCAAATGGAGCAGCGCATGCGGCCAAGGAAAGACTGAACTTTTCGCCTTCTGGCAATGTGAAAATACCCAAACCTAATAGCAATGTAGCAACTAATGTTAGCAACATAACTACTGAACAAAGTGTTTTCTGCAATTTAAGCACTTTAAACTTGAATATTGTAATTAACGACATTACAGCACTCAATGCAACCAGAATAAAATAGCCAACCATACTTGACGGGATTGACTGCCCAGAAAATATAGTTGATAGAGATGCATCATAACTATAATGAGGAGACACGACACTAAATGCCGGCACAAATGATGCAATACCCAAAACCAACACCGCCATTAACAAATAGACGGTTTGCCATCTTTGTATAACCATAACTGTATTTTTTCTTATTTAGATTACAAAATTAGCAAATAAATAATACAAAACACAATATGCCTACATATTTTCCCCAAATTATTGGCATGCTTTTTGTTTTATTCATTATATTCGCAACATAATTAATAAGTTATGAACATAAACGAAATACCGCAATTTAAGGCAACAGTTCTCAGTCATATAAACGCTGGAGAGTTGCATGACGCATTCTCCAAACTAAAATCTATGGCTAACGATTTGCCAGACTACTATACTTTAAGCAAATTAGAGACTCTCGAAGAGACTTATAAATATATGATTAGTTATGCTGTTGACGGTTCCGAAGACAGCGAACGAGATAAAATTTACACTCAAATCAAAGATGATTTGAGCAAATTATGCCTTTATATAACTAAAGATATTACAGCAAAAAATTCAACTTTGCTATACTATTCCACATATCGATATTTGAAAAGCAACAACAAAAACATTGAAAACCTTATAGCAAGCATTGCAGAGCAGCAGTCTATTATAGACCTTTACAACAGTCAGGATAGCATTGACCAAAGCGTATCAATACAAAACAGACGAAAATACGATGACATTTGCTCTGACCTGTTTAAGGCAATTTGGGTTAACGAACTTTCTTCCTCAAACTGCACTTATCTCAAGGATTTCTTCTCAAATCCAAAAACAGACGACTCTTTACTTTGCCTTATCGCCTGTGCTTTAATGCTAAACTGTAATAATGAGTTTAACGAAAACTCAGCAACCCTGCTTTTCGACCTATACGAATTTCACAAAAACAAGGACTCCGCTATAAAGATTCTTGTTTGTCTGCTTATAACTCTTTACATTAATAGCGTAAAGTTGATTAACAGCCACAATATAACCCTGCGGATACAAAACTTGATTTCAGAACAAAGTATTAAAGATGATATAAGAAACGTTTTTTTGCAACTCATCCGCAGCCGTGGAACTGAAAAAATCAAACAAAAAGTTCAGACAGAATTAAATACAAAGTTCTTCAAACTCGATCCAGAATTGAGAAAGAAACTACAGTCTGAGTCATTTGACGACCCAGAAGCATTTGCCTCAAACCCAGACTGGCAAGAAATGCTTGACAAATCAGGTATTGCTGACAAAATGATGGAACTAAATAAGATGCAAATGGAAGGAAGTGACGTTTTTCTTGCTTCATTCGCAAAACTTAAAGACTTTCCTTTTTTCAGCAACATTTCAAACTGGTTCTTGCCATTCGATAACAAGCAAGCAGATGTTGCTTCTCTTCTAAAAGGCCAAAGCAATGCTCTAATAAGCCTAATAAACAAAGCAGGAGCATTCTGCGACAGTGACATTTATTCTTTCATAATGTCTCTTGCTTCCGTCCCAGAGCAACAAAGAAACATGATGCTTGGAGGATTTGATGATCAAAACAGCCAATTGATGGAAATGGAAAGCGCGAAACTGCCAAATCCTAAAGAAGTTAGGAAAAACATAGCAAACAGATTCATTCAGAATTTATACAGGTTCTTCAATCTGTTTCCACGGAAGTCTGAATTCTGCTACTCAAGGATTAATCCATTCCGGACTTCGCTTAACCTTTTCGACATTCCATATATAAAAGATTTCATTTCTGATATAGACAGCCTGAAACTTATTGGTGAATTTTATTTCAATCAAGAACTTTTCACTGATGCTCTTAACATCTTCAGACAAATCGAACTCATAGATGGACCTTCGGCAACTGTTTACCAAAAAATAGGATTCTGCTACGAAAAAATACAAGACTTTGATAAAGCAGCCGAATATTATGACAAAGTAAGCCTTATCAAAAATAATGATGTATGGACCCTTAAGCACCTTGCTTCATGCTACAGACAAAGTGGGAACATAGAAAGAGCAATAAATACATACTCTGCAATACTTGAACTTGACAATGAAAATATAGCAATTACTAAAGCAATTGGTATATGCCTTATGGAATCAAAAAGATACGAGGAGGCTCTTAAATTCTTCTACAAAGCAGAATATATTGCTCCCCAAGGGGTTAAGTCTATAAGACCTATTGCTTGGTGCTCTTTCCTTGCACGAAACTATGAGCAAAGTATAAACTATTACAATAAGATTATAAATACATCAGAAAACAAAGATGCAAACGACTTCATTAATAGAGGCCATGCTTATTTGACTGAAGGAAACAGCAGTAAGGCCCTTGAAAACTATATTACAGCCGCAAAAATTACAGGCATAGATTCCGCTATCGCTTCAATAAATAATGACAGGCATTACCTGGTTGAACGAAACGTTGATAATCAAATTGTCACATTTATCACTGAAAAAATTAAATATGACTACCATAATTAAGTATTCAATAACATATTTATATAAAATTCACACTTTTTTGATGTAACTTTGCAAAAAACTAATTGATTTAATAAATATGAATAGCATTATTAAAAAATCACTAATCCCAATTTTATTAGCAGCCCCACTTATGACTAACGCTGAAAATATATTTTTTGAGGAGTTTAAGACAACGCACAATGTTGTTCCTTTTGACAGAATCGAAAAGAGTTTCTATGAAGAAGCCGTTGATAGCGGTATCAAATTAGCTAAGCAAGAAATCGCTGCCATCGTAAACCAACGCTCCATTCCAACTTTCGAAAATACGATCGTTCGCTTTGAGCGCTCAGGAGAAATGTTGGACCGCGTATTGTCAACATTCTACCCTATTCTTTCTGCTGACGGTGATGACGAGATGAACGAAATTTCTATGCGAATCGCTCCTAAATTGTCAGAATATTCAACAAGCATAATTCTCAACGAAGCACTCTGTCAAAGAACCAAGCACGTTTACGAAAACCGTGATAAAGAAAACCTCGACACTGAGGATATGACTTTATTAAAAGAAACTTACGAATCTTTTGCTCGTAACGGTGCCAAATTGGAAGGTGAAGCCCGCGAAACTTTCAAAAAACTTTCTGCGGAACTTTCTCAACTATCTTTGCAATTTGAACAAAACACTGTAAAAGAAACTGCCGCTTTCGAAATGTGGCTGACTAAAGATGACCTTGCCGGTCTTCCTGAAAGCTCTATCGAAGCAGCCGCTCTTGCCGCTAAGCAAAAAGGCAAAGAAGGCCAATACCTTATCACTCTACAGGCTCCTTCTTACATGCCTTTCATGAAATATTCTTCTCGCCGAGACCTTCGCCAAAAATTACATAACGCATACGGCAGAAAGAACACTTCTGGCGAATTTGACAACACTAAGATTATGGCAAGAATCGCTGAAATCCGTTTGCAAATTGCGAACCTCCTCGGCTACAAGACTCACGCTGAATATTCTTTAGGTAAAACAATGGCGGAAAACCCTGAGAACGTTTACAAACTTCTTAACCAACTTCGCGACGCATACATGCCGGCTTGGAAAAAGGAATACAAGGAACTTTCTAAGTTTGCCAACAAGTACGAAGGAAAGAAAATCGACCTTCAGGCTTGGGATTATGCATACTACGCTAACAAACTTAAAGACGAGAAATACTCTTACAACGACGAGGAACTTCGCCCTTACTTTGAGTTGAACAACGTCATAAAAGGTGTATTTGGTTTGGCTACAAAACTTTACGGACTACAATTCACTGAAAACCAAAACATCTCCGTTTACCACCCGGAAGTTAAGTCTTTCGACGTTACAGATGCTAATGGAAACTTTGTAGGCGTACTTTATACAGATTTCTTCCCTCGCGATACTAAACGCGGCGGCGCATGGATGACTGAATTCAGAGCAGAGCAAACAGTTGACGGAGTTAGCCAAAGACCACACGTTACTTTGACTATGAACTTTACAAAGCCAACTGAAGATAAACCTTCTCTTCTTACTTTCTATGAAGTTGAAACTTTCCTTCATGAGTTTGGACACGGTCTTCACAGCCTTTTGGCAACTACAAAATATTCTTCACTTGCAGGTACAAACGTTTACCGAGACTTTGTAGAGGTTCCTTCTCAATTCAACGAAAACTACCTTACTCAAAAAGAATATCTTGACAGTTTTGCTAAACACTATATTACAGGCGAACCAATCCCTCAAGAACTCGTTGACAAAATCATCAGTTCATCTCAGTTTGGAGCCGCACATGCTTGCCTTCGTCAACTTTACTACGGTTACCTCGATATGGCATGGCATACAATAACTGCTCCTGTTACTGATGTTTTCGCTTTTGAAAATGAAGCGACTAAAGATGTGGCTTTATTCCCAGCCGTTGAAGGTTGCATTACTGCTCCTTGCTTTACTCACATTTTCTCTGGCGGTTACGCTGCAGGATACTACAGTTACAAATGGGCTGAAGTTATTGAGGCTGACGCTTTCCAACACTTTGCAGAAACAGGCATCTTCAATCAGGAAACTGCAAAATCATGGAGAGACAACGTACTTAGCCAAGGCGGCACTCAAGCGCCAATGATTCTATACAAAAAATTCAGAGGACAAGAACCAGGTATCGACGCTCTTCTTATAAGAGACGGTATTAAAAAGGCTAAAAAGTAACATAACTTAATAACAATAGAAAGAGGGTGTGTCGTAATGCGCGATGCACCTTCTTTTTGTTCATTATGTCTAGTCCTGCCATAGCGTTACACTAAAAAGTAACAGAAAATGAAAGAGACTAAACAAGAGTATGTTAAACGTACGCAGCGAGATTATACAATGCCTTTTAAAATGGCAGTAGTTGAGGAAGTGGAACGCACCGGAATCGGTGTTTGTGCAGTAGCCCGCAAATATGGGATACAAAGTGAGTCAACAGTAACCGCCTGGTTGAGAAAATTTGGTAACTTTGATGTTGCAAATAAAACAAACAAACCAATGGAAAAGAGTAAGGAACAAAGATTGCTGGAATTGGAGGCACGAGTAAAACTGCTGGAACGTCAAAACAGTCGCTTGCAACATGAGTTGGAGATGAAAGACCACAAGGTTGCGTTCTTTGACATGATGATTGATATGGCAGAAGAAGAGTTTAAAATAGATATTAGAAAAAACTCCTCTGCCGGGCAGTCGATCAATACAAAGAAATGAATAAATTACCAAAGATAAAACTTTGTGGATTGCTCGGCATAACACGACAAAAATACTATCGTTCATGTTGGCGTTTTGAGAACAAGCGAAAGACGGCTGATCGGGTTGTGTCTATGGTTGACAATGTCCGAATGACACAGCCACGTATCGGTACCCGTAAATTATATCATATGTTGCACGATGAGCTAAACTCCTTAAAAGTAGGGAGAGACCGGCTCTTTGACATACTGCGGGCAAATCACATGCTTGTTACTCCATTTCGTGCTTATCACATAACAACAAACTCTCATCATCGGTTTAAAAAACACAGAAACATTATTGCAGACATGGAAATAAACCGCCCAGAACAGGTATGGGTGTCGGATATTACATATATAGGCCAACGGGACAATCACATGTACCTGTCTCTAATAACAGACGCATATTCAAAGAAAATCATGGGTTATGATTTGTCCTCAAGTTTAAGCACCGACGGTTCCTTAAGAGCACTGAAAATGGCTGTTTCAAACAGGAGTTACCCCAAATGCTCATTAATTCATCATTCCGACAGAGGAGTACAGTATTGTAGTGATATATACCAAGAAACTCTTGCTAAATACAAAATATCAACGAGTATGACCGAGTCGTATGATCCTTATGCCAATGCTGTTGCAGAAAGAATCAACGGCGTGCTCAAACAAGAGTTTTTGTTGGAAAAATACAACGTCAATATCGATGTGATGAAAGACATTGTTAAAGATGTTGTTACGATTTATAACGAACACCGTCCGCACTACTCATGCGGATATTTGACTCCTGAGCAAATGCACCGGCAGTCAAAGAAAAAAATCAAAACATATAAAAAAGCAACACACAATGGAGCCGGCTCCATTGTGTGTAACTAAAAAGTTATTAATTTTGTCCTTATAATAAGTAGTAATTTTTTGTAACGCTTATTTAGGACTAGTCACTTTGAAAGTCCATTAATTTTGTTAATGCTTTCTTTTGTGATTTCAATTCTATTG
>Reeses_p1__coassemble_1017_pt1 | contig 14822 bp, 10 predicted proteins | sample Reeses_p1__metabat2_high_PE_014 | metagenome-assembled genome bin Reeses_p1
ATAAAATTAATTGCAGGGGTGGCAATTAGGTACAATGCAATCCCGAGTAGCAGGTCCCTTAAATTTAAATTTTTATTCAGCGACAGAAATTCCCATTTATTATCCGCAAACAGCAAGGCTACAAGTACTGCTGGCATAGCAAAAGTCAGGATATTTTGCAGGGCTATAGTTATCCTAAGTGGGATAAGTTCTTTGGTTTCAGGAAAAAATGCACTGATAACACCTGCCACAAATGCAGTTAGCAACAGGCCGCCAACGAGGAACAGAAGCAATGAAATGGTAGCCCGTATAAAAGGAAATTTCTTGTTGTATTCTTCCATTATTCAATCATTTTTAAAAATTCTTCTTCATTGATAATCTTTATGCCGAGGTCTTGCGCTTTCTGTAATTTCGACGGGCCCATATTTTCTCCAGCAAAGACAAAATCTGTTTTCTTGGAAATAGACGAAACATTCTTTCCTCCATTCTGCTCAATCAGTTTCTTATATTCGTCTCTCGAATGATGCTGGAAGACGCCGCTGATGACTATGCTTTTTCCGGCGAGTTTGTCGCTCATCATAGCCTTTGCATCGCTACTGATAGCCATTTGCAGACCTGCGGCACGCAATCTCTCAACGATTTCTCTGTTGATAGGCTCATGGAAGAAAGAGATAACGCTTTCGGCAATCACAGAGCCGATTTCATCTATACTTGTCAGGTCTTCCATTGTTGAATTCATCAGTTTGTCGATGTCGCCTGTTGCGTAAGCAATCTTCTTAGCCACAGTTTCGCCTACGTTAGGTATTGACAGCGAGTAAATAACCCTCTCAAACGGCACTTCCTTCGAAGCCTTAATCCCACGCATGATTCGTTGGGCAGTCAGTTCGCCTACGCGGCCGGCAATCTGGAGCCTGTCGTCGGTAAGATCATATATATCGGCAATGTTTTTAACCAGGCCAACAGTATAAAGTTGCTCTGCTGTTTCCTCTCCAATGCCGTCAATATCCATCATCTTTCTGCCAACGAAATGCTCAATGCGTCCTGTTATCTGCGGACGGCAGCCATATTTGTTAGGACATACCCAAGCTGCTTCGCCAGCGTTTCTTACCAGTTCAGTTCCGCAAACAGGACAAGTGCGAACAAATTCAATCGGCTTGCTGTTGGTTTGTCGTTGGTTAGTATCAACTCCTACTATTTTAGGAATTATTTCTCCTCCTTTTTCGACAAATAGAAAGTCATTTTCGTGAATATCAAGTTGCTTGATAATGTCTTCATTATGAAGAGATGCTCGTTTGACAATAGTCCCTGAAAGTTGAACTGGTTCAAGGTTTGCAACGGGTGTGATAACACCCATTCTACCTGTTTCAAAAGAAACGTATTTAAGTTTTGTCAATGCCCTTTCAGCCTGAAATTTATAAGCGATAGCCCACCGTGGCGATTTTGCCGTAAATCCCAATGCCCGCTGTTGTCGATAACTGTTTACTTTGAATACCAGACCGTCAGTAGCAACTTCAAGGTTTTTTCTTTCAGTGTCCCAATATTCAATAAATTCCATTACTTCCTTTATTGAATTCATAACCTTTGCGGCTGATGATACCTTAAATCCCCAACGCTTTAATGCTTGCAGGCTTTCCCAGTGTGTGGCAAAAGGAAGGTTATCTGCAATTAAATAATAGAAATAAGCGTCAAGGTTCCTTCTTGCAACTTCTGCAGGGTTAAGAGTTTTCAGAGTTCCTGCCGCTGCGTTTCTTGGATTAGCAAGTAGCGGTTCTTCGTTATATGCCCTTTCTTTATTTAATGCGTCAAAAGATTTCCAAGGCATAAGAATTTCGCCACGAACCTCAAATTTTTCAGGATAGTCGCCTTCTTGAAGTTCGAGAGGAATGCTTCTGATTGTTTTTACATTAACAGTAACGTCATCTCCCTTAACACCGTCGCCACGAGTAACCGCACGAACCAATCTTCCGTTTTCGTACGTGATTGATATCGACGTTCCGTCAAGTTTCATCTCGCCAACTATTTCAAGGTCACCACCTTCGAGAGAAGATTTTGTGCGACGTAGAAAGTCTTCTACCTCACCAATAGAATAGGTGTTACCTAACGACAGCATAGGGTGCTCGTGCTTAACCTGCTTGAACCCGGCAGTAAGGTCGCTACCTACCCTTTGCGTAGGAGAAAGCGGATCAAAAAACTCCTTATGCTCCTTCTCCAATTCTTCGAGACGCTTCATCATCTCATCAAATTCCTTGTCGCTGATAGTTGGAGAGTTGAGAACGTAGTAATTATGGTTGTGTTTATTTAACTCTTTTCGCAGATGCTCTATTTCGGCTTGAAAGATATCCATATAATTTATTTTTTTACGAAATTACGACACTTTTTCTGCTATGCAAAATTTTGCTATTCTTTTGCCTTTTTAAAGCGGATTTTAAGAGCAAAATAGTTGGTAAATTAACTGTAATTTTTTGACAGCAACAAAATTTAACATTAATTCATGGCGATTTTTCTGTTATAAAGTTGCAATTGGCAAAAATTATATATTTATTTGCGTATACAATTTGGAAGATTAGAAGGGCACACTTAATTTCAACCATGGAGTGATGAAAGACGCCAATTACCATGTTGAATATATCGTAGCAATAAGAAGAACAAATAAACCAATACCCCTGATGTGTTTTTCTTAAATTCCGAATGATGAATGCAATACTTCAACCTTAGAGAAGAACTAAAATAAGATAAATTACATGGGAAAGATGAAAATCAAACTCTGTATATTCCTGTTGTTGGGATTGTTATACAGCACAGGAATGCAAAGTCAGAATGTTGCCATCAAGACCAACCTGCTATCAGATGCGTTTCTTAATATAAATGCAGGGGTGGAAATTGGTGTTGCTCCAAAGTGGACTATTGACGTTTCAGGCGATTATAACGGGTGGAAACTGTCGCATCAGCGTCAGTGGAAGCACTGGTTGGTTCAACCAGAAGCGCGTTGGTGGTTCTGTGACCGTTTTCAGGGCCATTTCCTTGGTATTCACGCTCATGGTGGCCAGTATAACGTTGGTGGCGGATTGAAAAACTCAATTAATTTCTTGGGAACAGATGTGTCGCCACTTGGCAATCACCGTGTTCAGGGATGGTTTGTTGGCGCCGGTATTGGGTATGGTTATGCCATAGCTTTGGCAAAGCATTTCAACTTGGAATTTGAAATAGGTATAGGTTACGCATATTCAAAATTTGACAAGTATAAATGTGCAAAGTGTGACAGTAAGATAGAAACTGGAAAACATCATCATTATTTCGGACTGACAAAGGCTGAAATAGGTTTTGTCTATTTATTCTAAAAAATGATTGCGATGAAAAGAATAATCCAAACTATAGCGGCTGCCGCATTTTTAGGCGGTATTGTCAATGCCCAGGAGGCTGTTTTGAACCTTAATGGTGTATCTGTCGATAGTCTGAAAGTTGAAAAGAGTTCAAACGATATGATCATTGATATGACGCTTGACTTTTCTGAACTAAAGATACCGGCAAAGCGTGCTATTACGTTTATTCCACGTCTTGTATCAGAAACAGATTCTGTAGATTTGAAGCCAATTACATTCTATGGACGTCAGCGTTACCTTTATTATCAACGTCAAGAGTTTGCTCTTGGTGGAGAAGGCGAGATTGCTTACAAATCAAAAGACAAGCCGGAAAAGATTACTTATTCCGATGAAGTGGATTATCAGCCGTGGATGGGTGATTGTAAGTTGGCTCTTGAACGCAGGGATTGTGGTTGTTGTGGAGATGTTCTCGGCGTTCAGCGGGGAGAGACTCACGGATATAAAGAGTATCTGTATCAGCCGATGTTTGCCTTTGTCAGTCCTAAAGCAGAGTTGGAAAAGACAAGAGAACTCAAAGGTTCGGCATTTATCGACTTTGTAGTTTCAAAGACAGATATCCGACCTGAATACCGTGGCAACAGGCGCGAACTGGCGAAAATAACCGGAACAATCGATTCTGTTAAAAATGATACCGATATAAAGGTGACAGCAATATCCATAAAGGGTTACGCTTCTCCAGAAAGTCCGTATTCAAACAATACTCGTCTTGCCAAGGGACGTACAAAGTCTTTGTGTGAATATGTTAGCAAACTGTATGATTTCCCCGAAGGATTTATTAAAACGTCATACGAGCCAGAAGATTGGGAAGGCTTGAGAAGATATGTCGGAAATTCCAGCCTTGAGCATAAGGATGAAATTCTTGCATTAATTGACAGTGACCGTGAGCCTGATAATAAGGAGTGGGCGATAAAGTCAAGTTATCCTAAAGATTATCGGTACTTGCTTGATAACTGTTACCCCGCTTTGCGTCATTCTGACTATAAGATAGATTATACAATTCGCAACTATACAGATGTTGAGGAAATCAAGAATGTGCTGAGCGAAAGGCCTCAGAAATTAAGTTTGCGTGAATTGTATATAGTAGCACAAACGTATGAGCCTGGCAGTGATGAATATAATGAAGTCTTTGAGGTCGCTGTCAGAATGTTTCCAACTGATGAGGTCGCAAACTTGAATGCGGCAAATACAGCAATGGGAAAAGGTGATATGAAATCAGCGCAGAAATATCTTGCCAAATCGGGCAACAGTCCTGAAGCAGAATATGCAAGAGGGGTATATAAGGCTTTGAATAAAGACTTTGCTGGTGCTGCCGAGATATTCCAGAAAGTGGAGAATAGGGTCCCGCAAGCTGCAGAAACTTTGAAGATTCTTAGTGAAAACAAATTAATAAAATAAATAATCGTACAAAACTAACATTTAATATCATTACAATGAGAAAGTATTTTAATTATTTCCTTGGAGCTGCCTTAATGGCAGGTTTTGCAAGCTGCAATGATGGTGAAGAACCAGGTAAAACACAGGGTTTTGGTGATGAACAAGTTTACGTTACATTTAAGGTTGACGCTAATGGTTCACGAAGTGCAACAGAAGGAGACGGAACATCAGATGCAACACCTGATGTAGAAGTTGGTGCTGATGCAGAGAATGCAATAACAACTTGTCAGGTTGTTTTGAAGAATGACAAAGGGGAATTGGCATTCGCAACAGAAGTGTCTAAGGCTCAAACCGACGTTTATGTCGCTTCTTTCAATTCAACAGATTTGGTAGGAGGTACTGTATATAAAGTATATGTAGTATGCAATGGTCCTACACAAGCAACAATCAACCCAGACGCTACTTATGGCACATTGACATCAGGCGACTTGACAACAACAATCGCCAAGGCAAACAACTTCTTGATGACTAATGCTGATACAGACGCAGAAATCACTTATACTTTGCCGTCAGACCTTCGTCCTTACAATGTTAAGACTAATCCGCTGAATATTGGTATGTACAATGTTGAGCGTGCTGTTGCTCGTTTTGACTATGCATCAGCAAAGGCTGAAAACAGATATGGTTCTCTTGATAATGTTTTGAACATTCAGTTGACAGACATTGCTTTAGTGAATATGAGCAATGATTTCTACTTGTGGAAACGTGTTTCAGCAGACGGAACAGTAGCAGGCGCTATCCGCGGTGGCAAAGAAACTCAAAATAATTATGTTGTTGATTTTGATGCGGCTGCAAAGGCTAACTGGAAAACTTCTCTTCCAGCATTCTTGTATCCGTTGGCAAATACGGCAGGTTATGCTTGGACAAGCCTTGCTTCTTTAAGCACAGCAGATAATTATGCTGGAGATTACAACGTTTGGACATACGCAACAGAAAATGCAATTCCTGCACCAGTTGAGAACCAGGTTAACGGTATTTCTACAGGTGTTGTTTTCAAGGCAACTTTGACAGCGGCAGAAACTGCTCCACAAACAGTAAAGGATGCTATGGCTGCTAAGGAAACTATCTATGTGTTCAACAATGTTTGCTACGGTTCTTGGGCTAATGTTGAGGCAACAGCCAATGCTGCTGCCAATGCAGATGCTTATGCTTTGAAGGCTGCTGTCAATAAAGCCGTTGCTGGTGGAAGTACTGATCAGGCTAAGAAAGATGCCGGCTTCTATGCTTATAAGCCAACTGCTGCTGGTGCTTATGAATGCTTGTACTATTATTGGAACCGCCACAATGATAATGGTAACAACCGTGAAATGGGTACTATGGAGTTTGCTGTTGTCCGTAACAACGTTTATAAACTTAAAGTTACTGAAATCATGAAGTACGGTGTTCCTACCGATACACCTCCAACTCCGGAAATTCCAGACGAAACTAACGAATACTTCTGTAAAGTTGTCGTTAAGGTATTGCCATGGGCTGTTCGTATTAATAATATTGAATTCTAATAGTAATTATTTATGAGACTGAAAAGTCTGATATCACCGATGAATACTATCAAGGCGCTTCTTGCCTTGATAGTAACTCTCGGTTGCTTCTCCTGTAACAGCGTCATTGATGACGGCACAGACAATCCTTGCGGACTGAAAGTGCGTTTTGTCTATGACTATAACATGGAGTATGCCAACTCATTCCATAACAAGGTTGACTGCGTAACGCTCTTCGTCTTTGATGAGCAAGGTAATTTCGTTACAACTCTGGAAGAAAAAAGCGATGTGCTGAAAAACGAAAACTACCGCATGCACGTTGACTTGCTAAAGGGTGGCAAATACACTTTGCTTGCCTACGGCGGTCTTGCCTGCGACAAGAGGTCTTTCGATCTGCATCCTTTGCAAACCAAAGCAGGAACCGAGGGTTTGAAAATTTCAGACTTGAGCGCAGAAATGCACCACAACAATTTCGTTCAGGACAAATCGTTGCACGGGCTTTACTACGGCAAGGCTGAAGTAGTCATGAATGATTATGATTATCAAGAAAAAACCGTTTATATGATTAAGGATACAAACAATTTCCGCATTGTCCTCCAGCAAATGAACGGCGAAGTGATTAGCGACAAGGAATTTGAATGCTACATCACTGACGATAACTCATACTTGAACTTTAACAATGATGTTATCTCTAAGGGGACTGTTACTTATCTTCCTTGGGTTCAAGGCCAAGCTATTGTTGATGACAGCACTTGGCAAGATGAAAGTCTTGATCAGCCAGGACCAGTCGCTGCTGCATATTATGAATTGTCAACGAGCCGTCTTATTGCGCGTCCTGAAGGTATTAATGGTTTGAATCCAAATGCACGCCTGATTGTTAAGAGCGTTGAAAAGCAGAGAGAGGTTATCAATATACCGTTGATTAAGTATCTTATGCTTTACCGTAGCCAATTGTATGATAGTATGGACGAGCAGGAATTTCTTGACAGAGAAAGTGAATGGACAATGGCGTTTTTCCTTGATTCAAACAATCGCTGGGTGAATGCCTATATAATCGTAAATGATTGGGTCGTACGTATTAATGATGCCGAGTTATGATGCTTTTAAAAAAATCAGTTGCTTTAGCGTTTATTTTAGCTGGTGCTATTGTTGGGTGTAGTGAAAATGTTATTGAACCAGAGCAGTCGAATGATGTGGTTAATTTCACTGTTTCGGTAGGTGTATCAAAGGGTACGCATATACCTGACGCCGCTAAAAAAGCCTATACTAGAGCGTATGAAGATAATCTGCCTAGTGAACTGATGCACACATTGCGGTTCATTATCGTCCGACCCAATGGTACGGTTGAGCATAACAGATTTTATGACTTTACTAAGAATACTCCGATAGCATTGTATGAACAGGCATTTAAGGTCGTTAGCGGTGAGACAAAAAAGGTGTATCTGATTGCTAACGAAGGTGCTGTCAAGGCTGGCAATGCTAAGGTTGTAAATTATGATTTCAATGAAATCCTACCCGGAAAAGCGTTTCCTGCAAAAGAGTATAATAACTTATTAATAACTCTAAACTCCAATAACGAAGAATTACATACACCTTTGGTGATGAGTGAATGTAGAACGGTTAACGTTCCGGCAAACAGGGACTTGACTGCTGAAATGTTCATTGTAAGGGCTGCTTCGAAGTTTACTTTTACTATAAAAAATAACAGTTCCGATGTTTATAACATTACGAAACTGACTATGGACAAGATGGCAAGAAAGGAATATTTTTTGCCTCGTTCAACAACCGGTGAAACACAGTATGACAAGGCTACTGGTGAACTGATAGACTATGTAGTCCCAACGGTTGGAAACAATGAATATTACACATTCGAAAAATCACTTTCGTATAGTGTCCAGCAGAATCAAACGGTTACAATTCCTTCTTTCTATTTGCTTGAAGGGCGATATACAGATTCTGCCAATGCAAAAAACTACAAGATGTCGCTGACGATGAACGGCACAGTCTTTTCTGAATATTTTCCAAATCTTAAAGATTTGCCGAGAAATGTTCACGTTGTAGTTAATGTTAGTATTTCACAGAAAAGCGTGGTATGGAGCACTTCTATCCACCCTTACAATGCTGTTGAACTCAGACCCGGATTAGGGTTCTAATAAATTGACTTTAAGATGAAAAAAAGTATTTTATATATCCTGTTGGCGAGCGTTTTTGCCATACTTTCAGTATCTTGTCAGGATGATTTTATTCCAGTTGGCGGAAATTTGGGAGATGGAGAGTGTGATCTTTCTTTTGAGATGTCATACGCTCCATTGGAAAACTCTCTTACTCGTTCTCCTGGCAATGCTGTTGACGGATACCAGTCGTTGACGATTCTCGCCTATGACAAAAATAATAATCTTGTAACAAGCAGGGAGTACTCATCATCTGAACTGACTATTACTGAGCAAAACACACCGGCAGGGCAGTTTGCAGAGGCTAAATATTCAACGGCAAAGCCGAAGGATAGCAAGTCTTTTGTTTTGCCTTTTGGATATTACAGGATTTTTGCTGTTGCAAACCTTAAATTGACAGCCGATGAAATTGCTACTGTTGATGCGTTGAGAAGCAAAACTGTTACTTGGAACTCTCATGCTGAAAACAATAATGCTATGTTCGGTTTCTTCACAGGCAATGGAGATTTGACTAATATCAATAATTCATACGATTTTGAGGTCAATGCTCAAGGCGTTGCTGTTGACGGTTCAGATGCTCCTCTAATTGAGGTTGGTAAGACAAATCTTGTTCTCCATGCATGGCTGAAGCGTGTTGTCTCTAAAGTAACGGTAAGTTATGACGCATCTGGGCTCAATGACGGAGTATATATATACTTTCAATCACTACAGATAAAAGATATACCAAAGACTGCCGTTATCGGCAGATGCAATTCTCCCAAGCAAGTGTCTGAACTTATTGCTGATGGAGAGAAGATTATGTACTCTACAAGTATAAATTGGGAAGATTGGCCTTATATACATAAGGGAAAATCGACCTTTGGCTCTGCGCATGGAGAGAATGACAATGCTTTCTACCTTTTTGAGAATAATCAGGGTAAGGGAACAAAGCACCATACCCCGCAATTAGGCTGGGAGGAAAATAATTTTTCAAAATATGATAATGCTCTTGGTTCTTATATTGAGGTAAAGGGATATTATGTTAATAGAAATACAAATTCACATGGGCCAATAACCTACCGTTTTATGCTTGGTCAGGATGTGACTTCTGATTTTAATACAAAGCGTAGTTGCCATTATAAAGTGACTTTAGGCTTTAATAAAGACGCTAATAATCCGGATTGGCATATTGAGTATAAACAAGAAACTCCGCAGATAAAAATTCCTGATCGAGTGTTTATTTCATACGGAAACAACAAGACTGTTAATTTGCCAGTCAAGTTAGACGGATTCCTTGATACAGACAATCCAAACGTAACAGTGGAGATTGTTTCAAATGCTTGGTACACCGACGACCATAAATATGCTTACCTTGGAAAGAATGGTGCTAAATTCTCAGATCCAAAATATGGTTTCCTTACTTTCGAGGACTTTGATGTTGACAACAATAACTCTTCGTTTATTAGGTCTAAAACTGTCTCAACCTATAAATTGAATGATCATGGCTTTTCACGTGATTATAGCATACCATTGTGGACGCGACCAATGGACTTGGGCAAGGGCTTTTCTGGTTATAATTTCTTTTTCCACAATGGACGTAAGGCACAGGTTAAAGTGAGTGGTACATTTAGAGGTAGTCATTTTGAAAAAACAGTTGAGGTTATTCAGGTTAAAAGATTGGAAAATCCTAATGGGGTTTGGCGTCCTCATAATTCGGCTAAACCGTTTAAGGTTATTGTTTCAACTCAGCCATATGAAGGTGCTCCAAACTATGAGCCACTCGTTTCTTACGTTGGTCCTTGGACGGCAGTCGTTGATCGCAGTTGCAGGGATTGGGTGGAGATTTCGCTTGACGGTACGACTTGGACTTCGCAGTATGTTTCAGATGTTGTAAATTCAACAATTCAGTTTCATTACCGACCAAAAGGCACAATTGCTTCAGACCAGGTAAGATATGGTATGATACATGTATATTATCATGATAATAACTGTGAGCATACGATATTCGTAAGACAAGGTTATGCACCTACGCGATTTAGGGGAACAAACTTCTCTTGGTTGATAGGAAACCAGTATTCAAAAGATAAGATGGTAGATACACCAACAATGGAAGGCTCTATGTTTAAGTATGGAAACGAAGATGATGCTATTATTGCTGAGAATAATTTGAAGAGTGGTTATGGATTCTACCATCCTGGAACAAAAAATATGGCTTATTGCTCAACGTTTAGATTGAATAGCAATTATAACGAGGATAAGGTAAAGGCAGATCCTTATCAGATTCAGTTTGCTGAATATATTGGTGATTGGTCAAAGAGTTTTGAGTTGGCAAATGGAACATCAAAGAACTGGAATGACATTGGTAGCAAGCGAATGGTGGATGAGGGTTTTGCAACAATGAAAGTTGCGAAGGAAGAGCATTGGAAGACTCTTGCAAATTTTGATAGAGAGTATGGTATTTTATATGGTGACGAGTGCTCTGAAACGCAACTTGTTACTGAAAATGCACAGCAATATCTCCGACCTGGAGACCAAAAGGGAATGAGAGGTACATTTGTTTATGACTATTCAGATGGTACACAACTGTTTTTCCCGATTGGAACTACAGGCTTTGGCAGAAGAATTGCATTTGACTGTAACAGTGACAAAACTGCATACCCAAATGAATATGCAAAATGGTTTACTTTTGGTGCCCATTTGAAGTATGCTCAGAGACACTATGAAATGCCAAAGGCAACTGCTGAAAACCTGCCTATGCTTTACAATTTATTCGAATCGCCTGGTGCTGTTTATTGGTCAAGAAACAGGGTGCCGGATCCTAATATGTCAGGTTTGCAGACACTGCAGGACGGCACAATAGGTTTTGATATGAACTATTTTACATTCGGTTTTGAAGTTATGAGAAGTGCGAATATTGTTGGAACATATCAGAATAATCCGTCATGTTTCTTCTCTGATGCTTGCTTTGTCAGATGTGTTATAGAATAATTTTTAGTCCAGAATCATTTTTTATGGAGGAGTGCCGAATACCATGGTGCTCCTTTTTGTAAGTTGTTATTGCAAAAAATCAAACGGTCCCGAAAATTGATAAAAATTTCAGGACCGTTTTTATTATGTTGTTTAAGAGCCTATCTTTCCAAAACGCCAGCCAATTCTGGGTCAATCATAATGCGTCCGCAGTATTCGCAAACGATGATTTTCTTGTGCATCTTGATTTCCATTTGGCGTTGTGCCGGGATGCGGTTGAAGCAGCCGCCACAAGCGTTACGCTCTACAGTAACGATTCCCAAACCGTTACGAACGTTTGAGCGGATGCGTTTGAACGCCTTGAGCAAGCGTGGCTCAATTTTGTTTTCAAGTTCTTTAGCCTGTTCGCGCAGTTTCTCCTCATCTTGTTTGGTTTCAGAAATGATGTCGTTAAGTTCGTTCTTTTTCTCGTTGAGGATGTGATTTCTGTCTTCGAGTTGCTCTTCAGCCTTAGCGATATCTGCTTGCATACGCTCTGATTGCTCTGTATATTCGCGGATTCGCTTTTCGCACAACTCTATTTCAAGGTTCTTGAAGTTGATTTCCTTAGCAAGAAAGTCGAATTCTTTGTTGTTTCTAACGTTGTCTTGTTGTTCAGCGTATTTGTTGATTGCTGCTTTTGCGTCAAGAATTTCATTCTTTTTGCCGGCAACGCTTTTACGCAACTCTTCAATACCGTCTTTGAATTTTACAATACGAGTTTTAAGACCTTCGATTTCGTCTTCAAGGTCTTTGACTTCCAATGGCAATTCGCCGCGGATTGTTTTGATTTTGTCGATTTGAGAAAGAAGAGTCTGCAAATCATAGACTGCTTTGAGGCGCTCCTCAACAGTCATTTCCTGTTCTTGTTTTTTATCTGTAGCCATAATCTAAATGTATTTAATCGTATTTATGTCCGAGTCTGCATCTTTAACGGCAATCTCGGGGAATTGGTTCGTTATAATTTTCTTGAAGATTTCTTTTGAGCATTGCTCGCTTTCGTAGTGACCGATGTCGGCAAGTGCTATTCTGTTACAGTTGCCTGTAAAATCATGATATTTGATGTCACCGGTGATGTATATATCCGCATTTTTGCCGATTGCGTCGCCGATAAGGAAAGCGCCGCTACCTCCGCAAAGTGCTATCCGCGTGATTGGTTTCTCATCGTCTCCGCAGTAGCGAATTGCTCCCACTTTGAAAATCTCTTTCAGCCGTGCAAGCAAGTCTTTTAGAGGCGTCTCTTGAATGTTTCCAACTGCGCCAGAACCGTGCTGGCGGTCTTCTGAAAGTAATGGGATTATGTCGAAAGCCGGCTCCTCGTATGGGTGTGCGGCTCTCATCGATGCGATAGCCTTTGGCAATTTGTATGTTGGGATTATAACCTCGATACGCGTTTCCTCGTTGGTGCTTACTTCGCCAACACTGCCGATAAATGGGTTTGCCCCTTCGAGAGAGCGGTATGAGCCTGTTCCAACGGTCTTGTAGCAGCATTGGTCATAGTTGCCAATTTCTCCCGCTCCTGCATTGAAAAGACTTTGAGCAACTTTTTCGGCATAGTCGGTAGGTGTGAAAACGGCGATTTTTGCAAATGTGTTCTTTTGCGGTTGCAGCACTTCGATATCCGTCATTTCCAACTTTTTCGCCATGCGGTATGAAACGCCAAACTCGGCATTGTCGAGGGCGGTATGTGAAGAGTATAGGCAAATGCCGGCATTAATAGCCTTGATAAGTATTCTGCCCGTAGGATTGCTCGGGGTTATTTGCTTTATGCCGTTAAAGAGTAGGGGATGATGGGATATAATAAGGTTATAGTTGCACTCTATCGCTTCATTAACAACCTCTTCGGTTATATCGAGCGTCAAGAGCACTCCCGTACATTCCTTTGCAGCATCGCCTGCCTGTATTCCTGAATTATCGTAGCCTTCCTGAATGGCTCGAGGTGCAAAGGATTCAATCGCGTCTAAAATACAGCGAATTCTCATTTCGGGTACAAAGATAATACAAACCGAGAGAAGAAAAAACAAGTTTACTTGATTTTTTATTCAGAGGTGCAGTTTATCTTATTCAAAGATAGTGAAAATCGAATGCAAAAAAAAAGAAGTTCACTTATTTTTTTGCTGAGATGGATTCTATCTTGTGTGTAGCGAAAGATAGTGCAAGGTGAGTGAAGATAAAAGAAAAAATGGAAATTTTTTATGTTATCTTCCGAACCGAAGCCTATCTTGGGCGGAGCCAAAGTAGTGCAAGGTTAGAGAATGAAGAAAAAATGTTTGTTTAGTGAATACGATACCTATTGCTATCCTTTATAAACGTATTCAAGGTAGTACAGACAATAACAAATAAACTTACAAATAGGTATAACCGTGCAGATAAGAATGAGGAACCTAAATAAAGAACGATCAACCATTTTTTTTAAAATAAAAATCGATACTATTCTCATAAAAAAAACGCCTGAAAGAGAGTCATAGCATTCAGTTATATTTTCAAAAAGCGTTATAAGCAATAGAAAAATTGAGGCTACGCCAATATTTCGAGCAACTCTTTTATCCCTTAAAAAATAGCATATTCCAATAGTCAAAATAACAACCGACCTTATAATTCTTACAGATAGCGGAATCTTAGGATATAAAGTCATATGATCTAATGTCGTAAAATGATGAACTATTGTTTCAATTGCTCCATATAGAACAGAAACAATAACAAATAAATCAAATATATTTGATTTATTTTCCTTTAAAAATTTTATCATAATCTTTCTTATTATTAAATATTTCGAAATCAATTCTTCTGCTCTCATTAACTTTGACTATCAGATAATATGTATTTGAAGATTTATAATAAGAATTATTGCTAATAGGTTTTACTTCATAGGAAAAACCATATTTACCATCTTTATCGTCTAAAAACATAAAATTTGAAATAATTTCATGTTTATAATACATATTAAAATTACCGTTTTTTCTGAGTCCATAGTTGTCAACATTAGAATCATCGTTATATTCATTACAAATGTAATTTCTAAAGCTAACTGCCCTGTCTTCACCTTTATCTCTTTTATCTTTAGTTACAGGTCTAAAATGATTCAGGTAATCATAAGCGTGCATCATTTCATGAGCCATATCATAAGCAGAGTGACCAAAGAAGCGATATTTCGTATATTTTATCTCTGAAAATCGGTCGATATATTCACTAAAAAAAGGTATTATGACGCTTTTTAATTTAAATGTATGGATTTTTGTTTTTATTAAAGTGTTTACGATGTTTCTACCAAGAGTTGTTGCTCCAATCATAGCAATATTTTCTATTGCTCCCCTTAAATTATTGGCAATATATATTACCATTCCGCTTGGGTCAACGTATTTGAGCGGGTTTGCGGCGCACCAGAGGTAGGGTGA
>Reeses_p1__coassemble_1433_pt1 | contig 11289 bp, 8 predicted proteins | sample Reeses_p1__metabat2_high_PE_014 | metagenome-assembled genome bin Reeses_p1
CGGGAACCTATGCCGGAGCGGACAGCAAGACCGCTTCCTACCGGCTGGAGATGGACTACGACAACATTTCAAACAAAAAATTTCCGACTATTCAATAATCTGATTTTAGACAGATATTTTGTTTATATCTAATTGTATTTTATATAAATATATAGAAGAATGCTCTCCGTACAGATGTGTATGATGGAATTGAAAAGAGCCAACAGCTGATTCTTGACGATCTGTTTCTTATAGGACTGGATGCTAGGGAAAGGTCAATCCTTATGGAAATAATAGAAGACAGGCACGGATTAAATTAATCATAATAACATCACAATTTCCTGTCGAAAGCTGGTATGGTGTAGTCGTGAGGTTCTGTAAGAAAAATTATTGCTAAAAAGAAATAGTATATATTGTATATTCTTATAATTGAAACTGACCCGTGTTAAAATGCATTTTCTTTATTTAAATCCAATATTTTTGATGGGTCAATTCAGAGTATAATAGTGGGTCAATCGACTTTATATTTCCAATTAAAAACTTTAAAGTCGTTTGACCCACCTTTATAAATAAAACTGATTCACTGTGATTATAATAAAAATTGTCACTATATAGTTGAACCTTAAAAAGCCTATTTTTGAAGGTGCATCGTGCATTACGACACACCTTCTTTTTGATTATTTATTTGGTTTAAGCCATTTGTCGAACCATTTAAAGAATTCGTATTGCCAAAGAAGTGCGTTCTGAGGTTTTAGAATCCAGTGGTTCTCGTCTGGGTAAACGAGCATTTTTGAAGGAATGCCTCTTAATTGTGCGGCGTTGAATGCCATCATTCCTTGTGATGCGAGGATTCGATAGTCCTTTTCTCCAACTGTAACCATAATTGGTGCAGTCCATTTGTCAACGAATCTGTGTGGAGAGTTTTTGAATGTGTTTTGGGCAATCTTGTTTTCTTTGTCCCAGTAAGATCCGCCGAAATCCCAGTTTGCGAACCACATTTCTTCAGTCTCAAGATATTGTGCATCCATATTGAATATACCGGCATGAGCGAGTAGGGCAGCAAAACGGTTATTGTGGTGACCCGCAAGCCAGTAAATAGAGAAACCACCATAACTTGCACCTGTTGCACCGATTCTTTCCTTGTCAATATATGGCTTTTCTACCATGTAGTCAACTGCTGCAAAGTAGTCTTTCATGTTCTGACCACCGTAATCGCCAGAAATCTGCTCGTTCCATTCTGTACCGAATCCTGGCAATCCGCGGCGGTTAGGTGCAATAACAACGTAACCCATTGATGCCATTAGTCGGAAGTTCCAACGGTAACTCCACATTTGGCTTACAGCAGATTGTGGACCACCTTGGCAATAAAGGATTGCAGGATATTTTTTTGATTTGTCGAAGTTTGGCGGAAGAATTATCCATGTTGTCATTTCCTTGCCGTCAGTAGTTGGAACAAGGTGCTTTTCAACAGTGACAGGGGTTAGTTTGTCAAGCAATTCCTTGTTTACAAAAGTTAGTTGCTTGTCCTTGCCTTTTTCAACGACGAATATTTCATTCGGATACTCTATCGAGTGTCGGAGGGTAACGACGCGTTTGTTATCAATAGGAGCGAGGTAAGCATAGTCGCAAACTTGGTCGGCAATGGTTTCAATCTTCTTTGATTTCACGTCGATAGAGAAGATAGGGGTAATGCCTTGGTGGTTTGCGATAAAGAATATTTTTTCGTTATTCGGGCTCCATGCGATATTTGCAACGGTATAGTCCCAATCGCTTGTAAGGTGAGTTTTCTCCATAGTCTTCAAGTCCATAACGAAGATTCTGTTCATGTCAGATTCGTAACCGTCACGTTCCATAGAAAGCCATGCCACTTTGTCGCCTTTAGGAGATATGACAGGGTTTGTGTCGTAGCCCATCATACCTTCTGTAAGGTTCTTAGTTTCTTTTGTATCTAAGTTGTAAAGGTATAGGTCAGAGTTTGTAGAAAGAGCATATTCTTTACCTGTCTTTTTGCGGGATACGTAGATGACAGATTTGGAGTCTTTAGTCCATGCCAAAGATTCGACACCACCGAACGGTTTCATAGGCGCTTCGTAAGGTTCGCCTTCCATAATGTCAATGATATTCTCCAATTTGCTGCCGTCAAAGTCTGCAACAAACGGGTGAGGGATTTCGGTAACCCATTCGTCCCAGTGCTTGTACATTAAATCCTCAACGATAAATGCTTTAGCCTTGTCAAGGTTTGGGTAGTTATCCTCAACAGTCTTGCCGTATTTCACGTTACCGATGAAAAGAATTTTTTTCTCATCAGGAGAAAGGACGAAACCGTTAATGCCTTTATCAACGTTAGAAATCTGTCGGCGGTTAGAGCCGTCGCTGTTCATAACGAAAAGTTGCAACTGCTTGTCTGCAACTGAAAGGAAAGCAATTTCCTTGCCTCCGTTAATCCATTCAGCATTTAGTTCCGGCTCCGCGGTATTTGTAAGTTTTCTTTGGTTAGAACCGTCAATGTTCATAACCCAGAGTTCCTTATTGCCTTTGTCGGCTTTGCAACTGACAAATTCTACAGTGTAAAGAATTTGTTTCTTGTCAGGAGAAATCTTCGGTTCGCTAACTCTGCCGAATGCCTCAAGCAATTCCGGTGTTAGTTGTCCGTTTACAACTTCGTAAGCCGGACGAGTGATGATTTCTTGCTCTTCTGCATTTGCGGCAACATTACTTGATGCTGCAACAGTTAATGCCATAATTGAGATTTTGCTTAAAATATTCATAAATTCATTTATTTGTTTTTCTTAAATAGTGCATTAAGCAGGTCTGCTCGATGCATTCGCGTTAAAGACCGCTTAATATCTTGATAATATTCAGGTTTATACCAGAAGAAGTATTTTCTTTGGTTTTCCTTTTCTTTAGGAGTTCTGGCGGTATATACCTTTTCCAAAGTATAAGGGTGAACGCCAGTATAGTATATTTCAGAAGAAACAGTCATAGGCGTTGGCGTGAAGTCCTGAACTTGTTCCAGCCTGAAATTCAGTTGCTTTGTTTGAATGGCAAGTTCAACCATATCTTGCTCTGTGCAAGCAGGGTGTGACGATATGAAGTAAGGAATCAGTTGCTGCCTTAGTTCATATTTTTGGTTAAGCCTGTCGAATGTTTCGGTAAATCGTTTGAATAATTCAAACGACGGTTTTCTCATACATTTTAGGACGGCGTCAGAAGTGTGCTCGGGAGCCACTTTCAGGCGGCCTGAAACGTGTTTGAGAATTAGTTCCTTAATATAGTTTTTGTTCGTTTGGTTGACCTTTTCGTTTCTGTTCTGGTGCATAGCCAAATCATAGCGAACCCCACTGCCGATAAACGACTTTTTTACGCCTGGCAAAGCATCAACACTATGGTAGATGTCGAGCAATTTGGCGTGGTCGTTATTAAGATTAGGGCAAGGCAACGGGTGCAGGCAAGATGGTCTGACGCACTTTTTGCATTTGTCGAGGTCAAATCCTTGAATCTTATACATATTTGCAGAAGGACCTCCCAAGTCAGAGATATATCCTTTAAAATCAGACATTGCAATAACCTTTTTGACCTCCTTAATGATAGACTCTTTGCTGCGTGATGCTATGAATTTACCCTGATGGGCGGATATGGTGCAAAATGCACAACCTCCGAAGCAACCACGATGCAAGTTGACAGAGTGGCGAATCATTTCGTAAGCAGGAATGCGTTTACCGTTATACTTCGGGTGAGGCAGGCGGGTATATGGCAAGTCAAAAGATGCGTCTATCTCTTCTTCAGTCATCGGCTCATTCATCGGATTAACCTTTACACACTTGTTGTTAGCAGTTTGCCACAATGTTTTGCCGTGCCATTTGTTTGATTCTATTTCAATGTGCTTGAAATTTTCCGCCTGTTTTATCCTGTTGTTTAGGCAGTTCTCAAAAGAGTTGAGGATAAGGTTGCTATCGTCATTCTCTTTCGGACAGTCGCTTTTGTTTACTATAATAGCAGTTTGCTTAACGTCTTTAATATCTGATATTTTTGTGCCAGATTCAATAAGTTTTGCAATTTCGCAAATTGGCTTTTCTCCCATGCCATACACGAGAATATCCGCTTTGCAGTCAAGAAGTATAGACGGCTTTAATGCATCAGCCCAATAGTCGTAGTGAGAAAGTCTTCTTAGAGAAGCCTCTATTCCGCCAACGATAACTGGAGTGTCAGGATAAAGTGATTTTAAAATCTTTGTATAAACAATTGTTGGGTAGTCTGGTCTTGCGCCATGTCTGCCGTTTGGCGTGTAAGCGTCATCGCTTCTTTTGCGTCGTGCTGCAGTATAATGGTTTACCATTGAGTCCATAGCACCGGCAGAGACTCCAAAAAAAAGCCTCGGTTTTCCGAATTTTTTGAAATCTCTCAAATCATCCTGCCAGTTAGGTTGAGGAACTATTGCAACGCGGTAACCGTGTGCTTCAAGAACGCGACCAATAACGGCACATCCCATTGACGGGTGGTCAATATATGCGTCACCGCTAAAAAGGACTACATCAACATAGTCCCAACCTAAGCGGTCGGTTTCCTTCTTGGTTATCGGCAGCCATTGCTGTTTATAATTATTGCTTTTCTCCATCTTGTTTAGTCTTGAGAAGGTCTAACATCTGAAGCATTTCATCTCTTAGGCGGGCAGCGGTAACGAAATCCATATTTTTCGCCGCTTTCGTCATTTCCGATTTAGTGTTTTCGATAGAGCGCTCCAACTCCTCGTTAGTCATATACTTTATAATAGGGTCAGCAGCGATGTTAGCCTCAATCTTAGTGTCGTCGTATGTAAATTCTGAATATTTCTTATTAGACTTAACCTCTAATTCATCGGGTTTAGGCATTCCAATCAGTTTAGGAGCAGCCTTAACGATTGGAGTAGGGGTTATACCATGCTTCTCGTTATAAGCCAACTGGATAGCCCGTCGTCGGTTCGTTTCATCAATAGTCCTCTGCATCGGCTCTGTTATGACGTCAGCATAGAATATAACCGCACCGTTAACATTTCTGGCAGCACGGCCAGATGATTGTGTTAAAGAAGTCTGGTCTCGTAGGAAGCCCGCTTTGTCGGCGTCTAAAATTGCCACAAGTGAAACTTCGGGCAAGTCTAAGCCCTCACGTAGGAGGTTAATTCCGATGAGAACGTCAATTTCTCCAGTACGCAGTTGCTCAATAATATGAACTCGGTCCAATGTATCAACATCAGAGTGTATGTATGCACATCTAACGCCTTTTCTAAGGAAATTTTCTGATAACTCCTCAGCCATTCGTTTGGTGAATGTCAGCACAAGAACACGCTCGTTTCGTTTGGTTCTGACATAAATTTCTTCAAGGAGGTCATCGACTTGCCCCTCAGATGGTCGAACATTGATAATAGGGTCTAATAGTCCAGTTGGTCGGATAAGTTGTTCAACTATGACTCCTTCTGATTTTTCCAGTTCATATTTGCCAGGCGTAGCACTAACATATATTGTTTGGTTTGAAAGATTTTCAAACTCATCAAATTTTAAAGGCCTGTTATCTATAGCGGCAGGTAATCGGAATCCATATTCAACGAGGTTCTTTTTACGGCTACCATCACCACCACTCATACCGTTTAATTGGCGAAGCATTTCGTGGCTTTCGTCGATGATAGTAAGATAATCCTTTGGGAAATAGTCCAAAAGGCAGAAAGGTCGCATGCCAGGTTCCCTACCGTCAAAGTATCGTGAGTAGTTTTCAATGCCAGAGCAGTAGCCAACTTCTTTAATCATTTCGATGTCGTAAGTAACCCTTTCGTGAATTCTTGCCGCTTCAGTATCTTTTCCTTCAGCGCGGAATAACTGTTCTTGTTTTGCGAGGTCGTCTTCAATACAGTATAAAGCGTTGGTTATTCGGTCTTTATCAGTGACAAAGATATTTGCCGGGAAGATTTTGTATCCTTCAAGACGTCCCTCAACAGCCATAGTCTCTGGGTTTAACGCGCTGATAGATTCTATTTCATCACCCCAAAATATGATTCTGATAATAATTTCTTCGTAAGCGAGGTAAAGGTCGATAGTGTCACCCTTTACTCTAAATTGTCCTCTTCCAAGGTTTATTTCAGTTCTTGAATATAAAGAATCGACGAGACTGCGAAGCAAGGCATTTCGTGCTATTTTCTGTCCGACTTTGATTTCGACAATGTTTTTGTTGAAATCAGCAGGATTACCCATACCGTATATGCAAGAAACAGAAGATATGACAACAATATCGCGTCTTCCTGAAAGAAGAGCAGTCGTTGTTGCCAATCGCATGCGGTCAATTTCGTTATTAATCATCAAATCCTTTTCGATATATTTATCGCTAAGGGGAATATATGCTTCCGGTTGATAGTAATCGTAGTATGAAACGAAATAGTGAACAGCGTTTTCAGGAAAGAAATTCTTAAATTCAGAATAAAGCTGCGCCGCAAGAGTCTTGTTATGTGATAAAATAAGGGTAGGGCGGTTAACCTCTGCAATAACATTTGCCATGGTAAATGTTTTACCAGAACCAGTAACACCCAAAAGCGTTTGGTATTTTGTTCCAGCGTCAAGACCTTGGCAAAGGTCTCTGATTGCATCAGGTTGGTCACCTGTAGGTTTAAATTTTGAATGAAGTTTAAAGTCCATTATTTACAGTTATCACAATTTTTTTCAAAACGAGAACCTCTTTTCTGTTTTTATCAAGAAGAGCATAGATGTCATTGCTTTTCTTTTTGATAAATTCCACTTCTTCAAGGGCTATCAGTAATTCTCTTTCTACTTTCATTGTTTTATCGTCACACATTTTTCTTGTGGATGATATGCTTTGGAATTGAACGAACCAGTCTTTATTTCGGTCAATGCCAATGTCGCCATTGATAAAGTTGCAACCTGTTTTTCCATGAAGATGAAGTTCAGGAACATCTATAACCAATTGAATTTCTTGATTTAAATTATCTTTTCCTCTAATGGATTCAACAGACCATGTCCCTGAAATAACATCTGCATTATGCCTTTTCATATGTAGGACAGTATGACCGAATTTGTCCTTTAGGTCAAGCATGTCAAGACCTGTTTTTTGGTCTTTGTAAATGGTGTACGAATAAGACAGATTTATGCCGTTAAGAATATTTCGTTCTTCGTTGACTGCCTCACAATCTTTACTTGTAGTAATTATATTTGTTAAAGCGATTTCAGAGTTTTCGAAAACGGAATATCCCCCATTGATATAGTTGCAGCCAGTATATCCATATATCTTATTTTCCTTAGAACTGAAAAAAATGTATGCTCGTTCATCTAAGGAATCAACAGGTTTTCCCATTGCTTTTATAATTATCCATTCTCCGCGTAGGTTTTGTGGACTTTGGATTGCCTTTCTGGTGTGTGGCGAATTTTCTGTAAAGGTTGACGTCTCAGATTTTATTGTAGTTGTATCACTCAATTTCTCAGTTGAAACGTGCTTGCTTTCTTTTATTGAACCACAAGAAAATAAAATAATTGATAAAATAAAAGGATATATTGATTTGTATTTCATTTTAAATGACGTTTTTAATGATAGTTTACAAAGATAGTGCAAGGCATGTCCATAAAAAAATATAAAAGCAGTTTTTAAATTTTTTTATATTGAGTTTATGAGTAATATTTATAAAATTGGGAAAGATAGATAATAGGAACATTAAATCAATTTAAGTTGCTTATATGGATTGTTAGATATCGGGAATTGTAATCTAAGTTTAGTGAACAAGTATTGTCGGTTGTGTGAAAGTTCTTTCTTGTTGGATGTAAAGTTAATCAGTAGTGTCAATAATACAGTTAAGTAAATTAAGCAACTTAAATTTTGTGTTGGCGTGCAAATAGAAAAGTTAAGTGTAACTGGATGAAATATCTAATAATAGATCACTTGCTTGCTGATGCAAAGAATGTGAAATAGATTTATGCCTTACAAAGTGTTTACTTAATTATCAATTCATTTATTTTGTCTTCTTTAATAATTTTTGGTTTAGCCTTACCTGCTAAAATGAGTATTTTTTCTCCATTTCTATATATGTGTAGTTGCCGGTTGCGTACAACTGTGGTCAATTTTATATCGTCTTGTATCGCTTTCCATACAGGATAGTATATTCCATCAGGCTGAAATAACTTCTTTTGAAGAAGTGAACACATATTTGTTGTATCAATTGTCATATTTGTTTTTTTTAGTTGGTTTATTTCGTTCGAAAAGGTCTTTGGAGAGCATCTTTTATGCTATCAATACTGCTTTTGAAGAAAATATCATATTTTTTGATTGAGGAACAGTCCATTGTGAGATTTTTCTTCAAACCACAAAACTTTTCTTTGTCAAGGTGAATTACATCAATAGGCTTCTTAAATCCCATTAGTATTGCAGTTGAAAGCAAAAGTTCATAAGTGTTTAGTGTGTTGCTACATCTAAAGTTGTAGATGCCTTCAGTAAAGAAATGGCGTTTTCAATATTTTTTACAACGTCCCAACACATGAAACTCCACGAAATTCATGAATGGCGGCATTTATAGTACTTTGTTTTATATATGCGTTTTGTAAATTGACTAATATATTGTGGTTTAATTTCATATAACTGTCTGGCAAGACGAACATCCATGAGAGCCTTAATCCGACAGTTTCTGGCAGGTTATATTGTATTCATTGTTCTGCTTCTAATTTGTGCTTGCCGTAAATGGTTACCGGTTGAAGATTAACGTCTTCTTTGTGCGGTCCAGATATATTAGTTCCATTATAAACTTAGTCGCTTGACATAAACAATAGTTTCGCTCCTGTTATTTTGCATGCTTTTGCCACCCTTACAGTGCCTTGAACATTTACTTTATAAGAATCTGTTGGATGTTGCTCGCAGAACTGCGTGTCGCTTAATCCAGCGCAATGGATAACGGCTTCTGGTCGTCGCTCTTTCATATATGCTTTAACGGCAGATTCTTGGCAGATATTTAATTCTCTATGTGTCGGTAATATAGGTCATACTTGTCTTTAAAATAGAGAGCTAATAGACTGCCTAAAAATCCACTGTTACCCGTAATTAGTATTCTAGTCTTTGTTCTCATTTTGTAATCGCAATTTTTAGTTTTTGATTCTTTATCTTCTGCCCTGCGAGCTTTTGAAGTATTGAATGTACTTGATTAAATGGAACTGCAACTAATGAATAATGGTCTGCAACGTTTATTTTACCGACAAATTTAGCGTCTATTCCTGTTTTAGAAACGATGAAGCCCAATATATCTTTCTTCGAGATCTTTTCTTTCTTTCCTCCGGAAAAATAAAGCGTCTCCATTGTTTTGCGATAAGGGCATTCTGCTTCTTTGTCTAACGGAAACTCTTCATCAAATTTGACAAACTCTGGAATCTTCTCTTCTGGACCAGTGATAACGTATATTGAACCTGTTTTGTCAATACGCGCTGAGCGACCGTTACGGTGTGTATATGTTTCTTTTTGCAATGGAATGTGGTAATGAATGATATGCTTGATATTGTCGATATCAAGACCTCTTGAACCAAGGTCGGTTGTAACGAGAATTTGGAAGGTATCGTTAGCAAACATATAGATTGCTTTTTCTCTTTCCATTTGGTTCAGTCCTCCGTGATACATGCCAACAGGCAATTTATGCTTTTGAAGGAATGAATGTATTCTCATCGCCGATTCCCTGTGGTTGGCAAAGATTATCATCTTTCCCTCTTTCAGATTTGATATTAGGCATAGCAATGCTTCTAATTTGTCTTTCAAATCTGATTTGACGTTATAGACGCAAAGGCGTTGCTCAACAGTGTTGTTATATAGAAAGTTTACAGATTCAATGTCTCTTATGTTAATGAAAGAAGGAAATTCATCAAGGAGAGTTGCAGACGTAAGAACTTGCTTGGAAATATTAGGCATTCTCTTAATGATTTTTCCCATTTCGTCTTGGAAACCAAGTTCCAAAGATTTGTCAAATTCATCAAGGAATAGCATTCTCACAGGTTGTAAATAGATATTGTCCCTTTTGATATGATCGAGCAATCTTCCAGGAGTGCTGACAATTATGTCAGGAGTCGCTTTGAGAGAGTTTGCTTCGTCTTCAAAGTTGTGTCCACCGTAGCAACAAGTAACTTTATGTTCAGTTGCTATTGCACTAACGACTCCTGATATCTGTATTGTCAATTCTCGAGAAGGGGAGAGGATAACGGCTTGAACGCGACCTGTTGATTCTTTGATGTTCTTAAGTAAATATATAAGATAGGCAATAGTTTTGCCGGTACCTGTTGGAGAAAGTAGCATAATATTGCTTTTACCTGCTTTACCCAGCATCGCTTTTTGCATTTCGTTTAATTCTGTAATGCCAAGTTTCTCCTGTATATTTCGTAAAATTATTGATTCTTTCATAATATGATGGAATTATGCTACAAATTTAGTGATAAATAGTGAATTTTCTTGTGTTTGTACAGTTAATATTTTTGGGAAGAAAATCTGCTCAAATTCTTAGGAATTGTGATAATTCGTTTGTAATTTGCGGAAAATTGTTGCGTATGCTTTTCCTTTTGTTTCTGATACTTTGTCCAATACTGCTACTTGCGTCGGATAATGCCATGGCAAGTGGTGAAAACTATATCGTGTGGCGGACTACCTGAATGTCGCAGGGACGGAATATGTTGACGTAGTAGAGTATTTCGACGTTCTGGGACGGAGTGTGGAAACGGTTCAGCGTGGCTACCCCAAGCGGACAAAGTCTTGTAATGGTTCGCGAATATGATTCGCAAAGTAGGCTCGCACTCGAGTAACAGCCAGTTGTTTCTCCCAATACAGATTTCACCGACCCTTCTGAAGTCTCAGCTCGTGCAACCGCCACCTACAGTCACGGCAGTGCATATACGAGTACGGAATACACCCAGTCGCCGTTAGAGGAGGTATATGCCGTTACGCGGTTGAGTAACAGGCAGTTCGGCAAGGCAGTAACGACTGAGTGGTTTGTCAATGGCCTGCCCATGCGGCTTAAGTGCTATGATTTCTGAATCAGGGAAAACTTACTTACAAATGTAGCCATAAGTGATTGGAATGTAAAATGTATAAACAAAATTTCTAAACTATTTCTAAATTTTTCTGCACATTCTGCTCATTTTCCGTGCAGAATGAACGAACCGCCAAAGAACAGCATAGGCTGTAAACCTCAATAGTTTAGAGATTTACAGCCTATTTCTATAGGATTGAATAAATTCGCTTATTCTTCTATAGCAGCTTGGGCCGCTCTAAAACGCATCTGATAATCAATAACTTATTGATTTAGTGTATGTATAGTGTATG
>Reeses_p1__coassemble_4644_pt1 | contig 4091 bp, 3 predicted proteins | sample Reeses_p1__metabat2_high_PE_014 | metagenome-assembled genome bin Reeses_p1
TGCAAAATAGGAATTGAATTATCTTTAGAGCAGTCATCTATAAAAACGAACTCAACATTTTTAGTCATGCTTTGTTCAAAAAGCGACCGAGCATAGCGCTCAATATATTTCTCTACTCCATATATTGGTACTAAGACAGAAAGGTTGTATTTAAGCATTTTATAGTCGTTTTAGAAGGGTATTTATAACAGTTCTTAGTGCTTTGCTGAAACCATTATATCGTTTTTCAGAAATAAATAAAGCATAGTATTCTGCCAATTTGTTAGGAAGAAAAGAATATTTTCTTCTTAATTCATGAAATAGTTTTATTTTATCAGTCAACCAACTACCTGCAAAGTGGTGAATTGTAGTAGTGTTAGATGTTAAATAGATTTTGCCGTCTTTGTAAGATTTTGGACAGAAGTAGTCTTTTGGATACATTGTTATAAGATTAGGAAAATCCTGATATTTATTGTTTTGTACAAGACCTTTTGATAGCATATAGTCGGTAATTGTATTGACATTAGTAGTCATATCAAAACTGCCATCTTCTTTAACGAAGTGTCTATCGTTATAGTATTCAAGATTTTCTTTTGCCCATATTCCTCCTTTTTCACTTGCCATTATACCAGTTGGTACAAGTTTTTCATCTTCGAATCCGGAAAAGGCGTTATGTTTGAGATATTCATCTAAAGGCTTAAGTACTTCGACATCGGTATCCATATATATGCCACCTTCTGTATAGAGTGCATATAGTCTAACTACATCGGTAACGAATGCAAATTTTCTGTTCTCGTAAGCCTCCTTGGCATACGGAAACATATTCAAATCAAAATTAGACTCGTTCCATTCCTTAATTTCATAGTCCGGGCAATACTTTTTCCAAGACTCAATGCATTTAACAGCCAACTCAGGTAGAGGATTGCCTCCAAACCAGCAATAGTGTATAATCTTTGGAATCATTGTTCTTTTTCTTTAAATTGTTTATCTGAAATCACTTACGCTTAGACTTGTTTACCAGTCTGACTAAAAATTCTTTCTCACTTCTATCTAATATAAAATATCCTGTCAAAACGAAAAGCAACAGTGCCGCAAGACATGTATATATAAATTTGACAAAACCGCAGACGGGAACAAATTCATAAATAGCAAAACAGCCGGTTGAGATTACGGAGCCTAATATAACGCTCGGGACTATTGTTTTGCTAAAGTATTGGGTAATGCTCAAACCTATTTGATTATGAATGTCGTATAGACAATATAGCCAGTAAGCAACATTACAAGCGGCAAAAACAATCATTGGAATAACCGGTTCGGCTTCCAACATAAGGAACAAGCCACTGACAGGCAAAGCCAACAGCGTAAAGAGCCTGCCATATAATTGGTTTTTGACAATTTTACCTGTTGCGTTTGCTGCTATCCACAATGGAGAACCCAACTGCTGAATAAGCATATTAATCAAAACGATTCGTACAAAGGCAACGGTATAGTCAGGCACCTGACCCAACCATAGATTCAATACGAATTCAGCCTCGAAAACCAATGGAATCGCTAACAGTAATGCAATCATTGTCATATATTTAGTACTTCTAATAACAAGACTCTTCATGCCGTCATAGTCATTGACTGCATAAGACTTTATTATCTGAGGTTTCATCGCCGTCATAACGTTTTCTGCAAAACGAGCTACAGCACTTTCTACTTGAACAGCTATACCGCGAGCTGCATTGACTGCTGGACCAAAGAATAAGTTTAGTAGAATGTTTATTCCCTGTGCTGATGCGGACCATGCAAAGCAACCAAATAAATTCGTGCTGATAAACTTTCCCATATCCTTCAATAACTTCTTGTTCCACATCAAGGCAAAACTGATTTCCTTGAATTTTGACTTACAGTAAATTACGTGGAATGCAAATGTTATACATGAAACGACTGCGGTAAGCAATCCGAATAATATAAGATGATCTACAGAAGTAAACCACTGAATCATAAACGCTATTGCCAACCTTGCAACCGCTTCAAAAATACCCAGATAGGCATATATGCCCATCTTCTCCTGAGCAATAATATCTGCAACATATGTAACCTGAACAATTGAACATAGTGTAGAAATTATTGCAAATTGATATACCCAAATTGCCGCAGTCAAACGCTCTGGCGGAATAACAAGTTGACTTGATACAAACCATAGACCAACAGTTTCACCCAATAGTAAAACGACAGCACTGAATGCAAGCATCAATGTATTGCTTTGCCTAAAGTATGTAGTTGTATCTTCTATACTGCCCTTGCCCAATCCTAAACTTAGATATCTTTGAGAGGCATTTGACAGGCTACTTGTGAAAAAAGCCAATACTGTTACAAATCCTGCAACTACATTATTGATGCCAAAGTCTTCAACTCCAAGAGCGGAAAGAATAACACGGCTTGTATATAATGATACAAGCATTAGAATTAGCATTCTAATGTATAAGAATATCGTATTTTTTGCTATTCGCTTGTTGTTTGATGTTTGGGACATAGTGACTTGTTAATCAAGGGTGCACTCATTAGGAATACACCCTTCGGTGTTATTATTTTTTGAAGATTCCGCAGAAGTCGAGGATTACTTTGTCGTCACGCCATGGGAGTTCCTTGAATGGTGTGTGGGCTGTTAGGAATACAACGATGTCTGCTTTGTCGTATGCTTCGCGGTAGTCGGTGAGTTTGAACACGTTATGCTCTTTCACGTTCGGCTCTACAACGAGGATATCTGCGTTATTGCAACTTTGCATAACCTTTGTTGTGATATACTTTGCAGGGCTTTCGCGTAGGTCGTCGATATTCGGCTTGAATGCAAGTCCCATCATAGCTACCGTCGGTTTGCGGTGGTTCTTCAACTCGAACTCGAGCATTGTATTTTTTACCTTTTCTGCGCACCAGAATGATTTGTAGTTGTTCAACTCGCGAGCATCTGCGATAATCTTACTTTCTGCAGGAAAATCGGCTGTAATGAAGTAAGGGTCAACTGCAATACAGTGTCCGCCAACGCCACAACCCGGTTGAAGGATATTAACGCGTGGATGCTTGTTTGCAAGGTTGATAAGTTCCCATACGTTGATACCAGCCTTGTCGCAGATAAGCGAAAGTTCGTTAGCAAACGCAATCTGAACGTCGCGGCTTGAGTTTTCAGTCAATTTGCAGAGTTCGGCAGTGCGGCTGTTAGTCTTGTGGAGCGTGCCTTGAACGAATTGAGAGTAGAACTCAATAGCCTTGTCGGTAGATTCCGGAGTAAGACCACCGATAACGCGGTCGTTGTGAACTAATTCGTATATAACGTTTCCAGGAAGAACGCGTTCCGGGCAGTATGCGATGAAGATTTTGCCCTCAAGTTCAGGCCTTTCGCTGAAGATAATCTTCGCCATAGCCTCAGTCGTTCCCACAGGAGAAGTTGACTCGATAACGTAAAGGTCGCCTTCCTTTAGAAGAGGGAGGACGGCGCGTGTTGCTGCTTCAACGTAAGAAACGTCAGGTTCGTGGTTTCCCTTGAATGGGGTAGGGACTACCATGAAGTATGCATCGCTGACTTCAGGAGTTGTTGAAGCGTGGAGCATACCAGAAGCGACGACTTCTTTAAGGAGATCGCCAAGTCCCGGCTCAATGATGTGTAGTTCACCGGCGTTTGTTTTTTCAACAACCTTAGCATTAATGTCAACACCTGTGATTTTGATGCCGTGTTTAGCGGCGATGATTGCTGTTGGCAGGCCGATATAGCCCAAGCCCATAAAACATGCTTTCATAATTATATCTTGAAATTTGGTATTTTTTATTTTTTTTCGGCGTTTTGCGGTTTTTTTGAGCGGATTTTTGGCGGTTTTGTCCGCGTGGTTTTCACGTTTTTGCGTTTTCGCGTCCGTTGCGTTTTTGCGTTGTCTCTGCGTGGGCGGACGCAATGCATAGTGTCCCTACAACTGGTTGATTGTTAATCTGTTATCGGTATTTGCCTGTAGGGATACTCTGAATGAGTGTCCGCGAAACGTGCCGTTTTTGCGCAAATCAATTTTCGTAATTTGATTTGGCGTGGTAGCCGTAGGTGTAGCCGTACTTGTATCCGTAGCGGGTTCCGGTTTTGA
>Reeses_p1__coassemble_4874_pt1 | contig 3928 bp, 6 predicted proteins | sample Reeses_p1__metabat2_high_PE_014 | metagenome-assembled genome bin Reeses_p1
GCTAAAATCATAAAATTTTCACATAATAAAATTCCCATTAATATTGATAATATAGGATGCGGCTCGGCATAACCAAGATTGAAAACTGCGTTTTCTCTTGCCACAGCACTCACCTTTCACTATATTTATATAATATAGGATGCGGTTCGGCTTTGTCAAATTGAAAACTGCGTTTTCTCTTGCCACAGCACTCACCTTTCACTATATTTGTAAAAAAAATGGACGTTGAAAAAGTAAGAAACATTTGTATCGCAAAACCACTAACTGAAGAGTGCCTCCCGTTTGATGACTGCACTCTCGTAATGAAAGTGTGCGGAAAAATGTACGCAGTAATACCATTGGAGCAAGCAGACAAAGTAGTCCTCAAATGCAATCCGGAATATGCAGACGAATTAAAAGAGCACTATTTTGCTATTGAAGGAGCCTGGCACTTTAATAAAAAATACTGGATACAAATAACATTCAATAAAGATGCTCACGACAATCTGATTGAGCAACTTATAGAGCACTCCTATAATGAAGTTATAAAAGGACTCACAAAGAAAACCAGAAAAGAAAATAATCTTCTATGAATAACAGCAAGCCAATAGTAGTAGTGTCGTGTGACATCAACAGCAACGAGCGGATTGAACTGCGTCAAGAATATACTCTTGCTATAAGCAAAGCAGGTGGCATACCAGTCATAATGCCACCTATGACCGAAGAATCAGCAATACAGGAATGGCTCCGAACCATTGACCCAAAAGGTATTTTACTCAGCGGTGGCTGTGACATTGACCCAATTATATATGGAGACAAACCTATGCCATTTAATGGCAGAGTGAACACACAACGTGACACTTACGAACTCCTTCTGACGAAAGTTGCAATCGAAAACAGATTACCAATACTGGGAGTATGCCGAGGTTTACAAGTAATTAACGTTTTCTTTGGCGGCACCTTGGTTCAGGATATGGAAGCAGAATTGGGCATTGCAAAAGTAAAACATGACCAAACAGAAAATACATCAATTGGCACTCACAAAATTAACGTGAAACCAGACACGCTGACATACACCTTATTAAACAAGGAAATAATGCTAACAAATTCACACCACCACCAATGTATCAAAAAACTTGGCAGGGAACTTGAAATAACTGCAAAATCAGATGACGGAATAATAGAAGCCATAGAAAACTACGATAAAAAAATAATAGGCTTGCAATTTCACCCTGAAAGGATGCAAGAATTTGACGGATTTTTCAAAAAATGGCTTTATTTTGTAAGTTATAAAACGCAAAAAAAAGAATAAAAAAGATACAAAAAATAGAAAAATAGGGAAAAATATGCACACGAAACGAGTTGTTGTGCAATTTTGAGCGTTTTTTCACGGAAAAATTTCCGTATATTGATAATTATTACTTACTTTGCACGTCTAAAAAGAAGAATAGAAACTAATTATTAATTAAAAAACTAAAAATTATGTCTGAAATTCAACAAAAAGTAACGGATATCATCGTTGAAAAGTGCGGTGTTAATGCAAGTGAAGTAACTCCAGAAGCATCATTCACTCAAGACCTTGGTTTGGACTCACTTGACACAGTAGAGTTGATCATGGAATTCGAAAAAGAATTTGGCATTACTATTCCAGACGATAAAGCAGAAGGCATCAAGACAGTAGCAGATGCAGTTGCATTTATTGAAGAAAACAAATAATTAAACCTTAATGGAACTAAAAAGAGTTGTTGTAACAGGACTTGGAGCCATTTCTCCTATTGGAAACACGGCAGCCGAAACATGGGCAAACGCGTTGAAGGGAGTAAGCGGTGCAGCTCCTATTACCCATTTTGACGCCTCATTATTCAAAACAAAATTTGCATGTGAGGTTAAGGGGTACAACTCTGCAGAGCATTTCGACCGCAAGGACCTTCGCAAGTATGACCTATACGCACAATATGGCGTAGTTGCAGCAAGAGAGGCAATTGCCGATTCTGGCTTGGAAGACCTTGAAGGCTTAAACCGCAACCGAGTTGGTGTCATCATCTCTGCAGGTATCGGTGGTTTGCACACATTTGAGGAAGAAGCAGGTTACTATGCTTTGAACAAAGACAAAGGTCCAAAATATAGCCCATTCTTCATTCCTAAGATGATTGCAGATATGGCAGCAGGTCATGTATCTATGCAATATGGATACAGAGGCCCTAACTACGCTACAGTATCAGCATGTGCATCATCAACACACGCATTGATCGACGCATTCAACCTCATCCGCTTGGGCAAAGCTGACGCAATCATCACTGGTGGTGCAGAAGCAGCAATCTTCCCTGCAGGTGTTGGCGGTTTCAACTCAATGCACGCTATTTCAACAAGAAATGACGACCCTGAACACGCATCAAGACCACTAAGTGGTTCTCGCGACGGTTTCGTTATGGGTGAAGGCGGTGCATGTCTTGTGTTCGAAGAATTAGAGCATGCTTTGGCTCGTGGCGCTCACATCTACGCTGAAGTAGCAGGTGGCGGCTTATCTGCCGACGCTTATCACTTAACTGCTACTCACCCTGACGGCTTGGGTGCTAAACTCGTTATGAGTAATGCTCTTGAAGATGCAGAAATGAAACCAGAAGATATTGACTACATCAATATCCACGGTACATCTACCCCTGTAGGCGATATCTCAGAAGTAAAGGCTATCCAAAGCGTTTTCGGAGACCACGCTTACAAACTAAACATCAGTTCAACTAAGTCTATGACCGGTCACCTCCTCGGTGCTACAGGTGCCCTTGAAGCAATGTTCTGCGTAAAGGCTGTACTTGAAGACATCGTTCCTCCTACTATCAACCATGAAGAAGGAGACAATGATCCGGAAATTGACTACAACATGAACTTTACTTTTGGTGAGGCTCAAAAGAGAACTGTTAATGCGGCACTTTCTAACACTTTCGGTTTCGGAGGTCACAACGCCAGCATTATTGTAAAGAAATACAAGTAATTCGAGCACTTGTCGTTTACGACAAAATATATAAAAAAGGATATGTAACAATACATATCCTTTTTTGTTACCATCCGACCTGAATCAAACACTTATAAGGCACCATACCAAACAGTAATAAATAAAAGCATAATTTACTTGCTTTTAAACATAATATATACTATTATTACAAAAACAATACCGGAAACTGGCAGAACTAAGTGCACTAAATCCTGCAAATTCCATTTAATTAAAATTTTATAACCTATGAAACCCCTATTAAAAGCACTGCTATTTTTAATAGCATTTCCAAAAGGTCTTATTGAGAAACTTGACTACATCAAATCTCTCGGATTTACTGCAATATGAATTACTCCCGTTGTGGAAAACGCTTCTGGATATGACTATCACGGATACAACGCAAGTAACATGAGCAAATTTGACAAACGTTATAAATCTGAAGACGTTACATTCCAATCGCTAATCGATGCTGCTCTCGCCAAAGGTATGAAAGTTATCCTATAGATTTTAACGACAAAAGAGGCTAAATTTTATATAATTCAGCCTCTTTTGCATTATAAACACAACAAATTTGAATATTAAATGTGTTAAAATTAAGATTGTTAAAAGAAAAACAAGATAAAAACCTAAAAATAAAAGAGAAAAATTCACATAAAAACCAATAAAGACATATCTAAAGCCTAAAAAACACTTAAAAAGATATGTTATTCAACATATCCGCACAGCAGATTCAATATGCTAAATATCAATATATTATATTAACAAATAGTTTTACATGAAATTTTTATCAAAAAACGAAAGGATAAAAAATAAAAAAAACTGATTTTTTTTGGCAAAAATTGTTGTAGTACAGTTTTTTGTTATACCTTTGTACTGTTTTTGAAGCATAAAAAATTGTTTTATTATTAAAATTTAAAAGAAATGAAAAAGTTAGTTTTATTACTTGCTGTTGTATTTAGT
>Reeses_p1__coassemble_6439_pt1 | contig 3094 bp, 5 predicted proteins | sample Reeses_p1__metabat2_high_PE_014 | metagenome-assembled genome bin Reeses_p1
CATCGGGCTTCCTGATGTCTTCAACTATGTCAACATCCACTCCATAGACATAGATGTTGCTGACTATGTTAAGAAAAGTCTGATCAGGAACAAGTGCCGGCTCTTTCTCCTTTATGTCTATTATGTGCTGCATCAGTTTTCTGGCTCCGCAACGGTATAGGAACATTGCCTTGTGGTGAATCAGCAAATAGGCTCCTTGAACTTTCAGGTAATATACTCCAAAGTCCATGTTAAATTCTCGCGTCGTACGACCGTATACCATATATCGGTTACTGTCGGGATGGATACTGTAATCATATACAGGAATATTTCTCGCTGGAATTTGTTTATCGAAATATGAAGCGGCAAAGGTATCCGTCATCTCTACAAATTTAACCAATTTAGAATACACTTCCAGCGATTCCTTGTTAAATGCAAACATCGGTAACAATGCGAAAACCAATATAAGACTTGCTATTATCTTTTTCATCTTCAAAAACTTTTTGTTATACTTTTTATATTGATTGGAATTTATTATTTATTTCTCATAATAAACCCTCATTCCATCTATTTCAAAAACCTTAGCTTCTTCATCAAGCCAAGAAAGATGCCGGTGAACAGAATCACGAAAAATATTTCTAAGAATATTGATAAATTGAGCCTCTGTTATTAGGTTCGGCTCTTTTTCTTTAATTTCTATAACGCGTTCCAATAGTTTATCTACTGTACCTCCCATATATATGCTCAACGACTTATGGTGTATCAGCATATAAGCAAATCCAACTTCATATAAACCAAACTCCATATTGAAATTCTTATCAGGCATACCAAAATTACTCCAGTGTGACTTGTTTGGTTGCTCGCTGCAATCAACTATCTCAACCGTATAGTAGCACGGACTTTTATATTTGCAGTACATATCTCCGGCTGTTGGATCCATTACTTCACGGTATTTATGCAAGTACGAAAAAACATATAATGTTTCCAACGAATAGGAAAACATTGGAAGGGTAGCTAATGCAAACACTATACTTAATATCAATTTTTTCATAGCAACTATTTTAATTTTGTGATTTTTATGAACTAATCTATTGTAACTTCTTTTTTATATTGCTCATTGCTTGTCATTTTCAAATTTAGCATTTAAAAAAATTGCCTCCAACACTCCTTTATAGAAAAAAGTAAATTCTCCAATTTGAAGCAATCTGTGGTCTAAAGTTATAATATCCACCGTTTTATTCATCTTGCTTTTCAAATTTAATGTATTCTCCTTGACCTCATCCATTGCTTAATCTTAATTGCTTAACAATTAAAATAAACTAAATTTTTGAGTGCTATAGGAATGATGTCCTTTTCCTATATTGCTTTTGAATTTCTACTTCTTTTTCCAGTTTCTTTATAACTCGCTGTTTCTTAATTTCTCCAACGCCAGCTTTATCAAGCACCCTGCGCACATGTTTTATCATTTTCTTTTCTACCCAATCATAGATATAGTATTTATCATTATCTATCACAATGAAATACGGATTTGTAATACAGCTCAGGTTGAATATCTGATAAACGCCAACATCTTCATTGAATTCACTGATATAATTGGATTTTGTATCTTCAATCAAGTCATATATCAAATATCGGTAATTAAGAGGCCTTTTATGAAACTCTTCTTCCGCATCTACCAAGCCCCCATAGAAGTCATCTATTTCTCGTATAAAAACATGAGAAATACTATCATATACCTCTTCCGTTAAGTTTTTCGCACTTGATAATGATGAAAAGCCAAACATTATCAATATTAATATAAGAAACCTTTTCATAATACTTTCTATTTCTTAAACTGTTTTACTGCTAACGTGGAAATGCTTGCCACTCTATGTGCTTTTGCAACGTCTCTAAAATTATCTTTTCTTTTTCTTCACTAACTTTTGCAGCTTTCAATATCTTTTTAAATCGCTTCTTCATTTTCTTGTCAATTCTTTTATATATCCAATATCTGTTATCTTGGAACATGACATAGTATGGCAAAAAACGTTTTCCTACTGTCTCAAAGATTCGATATATTCCAATGTTATAATTAAATTCTTCCATATAGAAAGTTGACTCATCCTCCATATAGTCATATATAACAAAATGCTTCTCCAAGGGAGTAGTGTAATATTGTAACGAATCTGCTTTTATAACAGACTCTTCATAAGGTGGATATATCTCTTGAATCCATATTTCTTCCTTAACTGCCATATTAAATATACTGTCGTAAACCTCCTTTGTGAGATTTCTTGCATTGGTTAATGATGCAAAACTAACCATTGATAAAATTAATACAATAAACCGTCTCATAATTACTTATCTTTCTGTTTTTGTTTTTTAGATTTAAGTTCATTTACAGCTTCCTGCTCAACGCCTAAGGCGATAGCATCTGATTCTTTCTCTTTCCCTGTAATTTTATACATAGCTTCTTTTCTTGTTGCATGAACACCCTCATGAACTGCTGTCGTTCCTATAATATCATTAACAGATAAGCCACTGTCTTTATACATCGGCTGAGATGAGCCTAATTTCTCAATAACATTTTTATATATGGAAATTTTCACACTTTTTACTTGTTGCTTTCCATTTTCTTCAATCACGACTGGGTCTGACAATCCTGCTGGAGAATTCTTTGTCGGATCGAAGTCTTTCATATCAACCAAATTTATCGATATTGGATATTCCGCCTTCAAAATATCTTGCAGAACTTCATTACCGACAGATGTTAATTTCATAATATTTATAAGACACCTTATATTTTCGTCTATGTTTTCTGCCCATCCATTTTCATTAAAAGTAACAGGCGTACCGTCTATCCCGACAAGCCACTCGCCATTTCGGTCAACGTATCTCAGCGGGTTGCCGGCACAGTGGGAGTACGGCGACAGGTCGGGATACTTGTCAAGACAGGGGTCGGGAGTGTCGAACAACGGAATCAGAGGATAGTGGAACCTCGCCGTATTGTCATAGGTATTCATCCCCAGCGACATCCACCGGTTGCCGATATGAAGCCTGTCGGTTACTTTCCCGAAACCGAAATTTCTATGTTGTCGCACACACTGCATCGGATTTGAAATTTAAGGAAATACGA